>VFQM010000274.1_pt1 | contig 61142 bp, 59 predicted proteins | sample 3512391 | NCBI WGS metagenome assembly VFQM01 (sample SAMN10412369, study PRJNA504923) | tailings metagenome | isolation source: Replicate 1 from Balatoc abandoned mine | place: Philippines | reverse complement strand
ATCCCAGCGGGATCACAAAAGGATCAAAATAAAGCTTACAAATAAATCGGGATAACTTACAATTCTGGATAAAGGCCTGCTAAATCTTGATGCCTGACAGTAAGAAATGAAAATGGTTAGCAGAGCAAATCGTTTGATTTATTTTTAACTGAGTTGAAAGCTCAGGATTAACGTGATTATACTAGATGTTGCCGAAAATACCTCACGGAGTTTTTTTACTTAACTATCAGAAGAGCCGTCATACAATTATTAATTATTTTTTTACGAAATTAGATTGAACGATATAGTTCATGGCTGAGGTTTCAGCTAATGGCGGGTAGGGAAGCATAAACTGTAAGGCCATTATTAAAATCATTACTATTGAGCAAAGAAGAATTTATCAAAGCTATTCTCTCGCACGAACGAGAGTCTTCAGCAATAGTACACCTAATTGCGGAAGACACTGAGACATTATCAATATCTTTGATTGAGCTATTGCAGTTAAACGAATCACGATTAAGCAAAGAAGCCTTGACCGTGACTGAAATTCTGGAAAATGACGAGGCATTTGGATGTCATAAAGAATACAACGAGTTTAAGTGGATGATCTTAGCATACACAAATTTGCAGGATGCGTTTCCAACTGCTATCTATGGTGATGCGGATGATAAAATCATTTTTGCCCGTAACTACTTTTACTACGAGGCTCTCTCCATCTTGCGAGAATTTATCTATTGCGGTTTAAACAATATGACTACGTCCGCAAGACATCTAGTCAGAACATTTGTCGAATTCAATTTGAGGCAAGTCTATTTTCTCGAGAGATGTAAAAGAGAGCAATCATACTCTTCAATGAAGCAATACTTGGCAAAGGGAATCGCTCCATCAAATCAATCTATGATTGATTACATTTTTCCTAGCAACACTTTTTTTAAACCAATCAAGAAGAGCATTCAAATGATTCTTAAGGGACTCTCACAGTCTTCGTCTCACGCGTTTGATCCAGTACATTCTGTAAGAGTCAATGGCAAATTAAGACACGAATATTCAATAGATTCGATGCTATTCTGGCTAACAATGTACAGCTCCTTTTCTTCAGTGTTGTGGCCTTACTATCTCACTTTCCCGACATTGCTAAAACCCCGGGACGTAATCCGGAAATTTGGTTATAATTATATACCAGGATTATTTGTAACCGAGGAGCAACATCTCGCGATAAAAAAGACGTTTAAAGATGATGAGTTACTAATATTCACAAGAGCTAATCCTATTAGTGAAGAACTTCAAAACCTAGATGAAGTTTATGGCAGCTTTCCAGACTTATCGGATGATGAAATCAAACAAACATGGACAGAAGGCGGAACTTATCCCGAAAGTTTTTTAGTCGGTTATGCGCAACTAATAGCTAAGATGCGAGTAATGAGCGAAATGCTTGCTAGCAAATTTACCGTTGACAATGTCGGAGATTTGAATAAGAGCATAAAAACAGACCTTAGTTTGCTAACACGATACTCTTTTTGGAGAGACAATTACAAGAAAATGTGAATCTTAAACATCGAGAAATTTTGTGCCTTATGTACAGAATTCTTAATATTTTTTATCTTCTCTAAAAATGTTTTAATCAAGTTTATCTTCTCAAATACTCTTGTAGGGAATTTTTTTATCTTCTTATCAGCTTTATCGAACCTCGTAATAAAAGAACAATGGTAAAAAATCCTCAACCAATACATTGTTTAAAAAAACATTTCACATCCTCTAAAATTTATCGTTGGGTAGAATCTACAATTGTACAGGATCGTAAAAAAAGTGCTCATCGAAATGAATGACGAAAAAATAAATTTTGAGCTGAAACACCTGGCAACCTAATCACAATCTGACTAAACCATTTTTAATAATTTACAAAACGAGACCGCCACGTTTTGCGCTCCGGTTTTTCCTAAAAGGTTATTTCGGTGTCCATTCACTTTCTTAGTGATTAAGCGATCCACAATTTGTTCGCTGGTACGCTGCAGACAAATCAATTAAACTACCCCGAACTTTTTCAAATACACATCCATATTGTTAGAGGATACTTGAATGATCAAAATAATTTTGTGCCCTATCTCCATGCTCCTTTATTTCTTGACTGGCAGGACTAATCGAAAATTTTAACTCTTTAGATTTTTCCTCTAAATGATATTGAGTATATTTACTCAGTATACTGAGTAAATTGTAAAATATGTTCGAAAGGCCTTATATTCAACAGCTTATAACAAGGATGAAGAGTCCAAGATCCTTCATTCAGGTGCTAATGGGGCCTCGGCAAGTGGGCAAAAGTACACTTACAGGGCAGGTATTAGATAAGTTAAAAGAGCCACACCTTTTCGTTTCGGCAGATGCTGTACCCAATACAGGAGAGGCCTGGTTAGCGCAGCAATGGGAGACCGCCCGCCTGCAGCTAAAAAACGCAGGCGCCAGTACCTTCGTCCTTGTTATTGATGAAATTCAAAAAATATCCAATTGGAGCGAGGTAGTTAAAAAATTGTGGGACGAAGACACGCGCACGAACCAAAACATTAAAGTGATCTTATTAGGATCATCTCGTTTACTCTTGCAACAAGGATTAACTGAGTCCTTGGCCGGCCGCTTTGAAACTACCTACCTGGGACATTGGTCATTCTCAGAAATGGAGCAAGCTTTTGGTGTGACAGCCGAACAATATGTTTGGTTTGGCGGCTACCCCGGTGCCGCTGTTTTAATGAGTGATGAGGATCGCTGGAAGAAGTACGTAAACGATGCACTTATTGAAACCAGTATCTCCAAAGATATTCTCATGCTTACGCGTGTGGACAAACCTGCCTTGCTGCGAAAACTTTTTGAATTAGGTTGTTTATATTCAGGGCAGATTTTGTCTTATACAAAAATTGTTGGGCAGTTGCAGGATGCGGGCAATACTACAACTTTAGCTCATTATTTGGAATTGTTAGATACAGCAGGATTATTGGCAGGTATTGAAAAATATACTGGCGAACAGCTGAGGCAGCGTTCTTCCAGTCCCAAATTTCAGGTGCACAACACAGCACTACTTACTGCGCAACAGGGCGTTTTATTAAAAGAAGTTAGTGCGAAGCCTGATGTGTGGGGCAGATGGGTAGAGGCAGCTATTGGTGCTCACCTGGTGAATCATCAATTAAGTGATGGGTATATAGTTCACTACTGGCGACATCGAAATGATGAAGTTGATTTTGTGCTGGAGAAAAAAGGAAAAGTAATAGGGTTGGAAGTGAAAAGCGGTGCTACACAAAAGGCACCTGGCATGGAAGCATTTAAAAAACAACACGAGCCTGATAAGGTGTTACTCGTTGGAAATAGCGGAATACCCTGGCAGGAGTTTTTGAAGATCTCACCGTCACAGTTATTCTAAATTTTAACGATTTCACTCCTTCTCCGCTACGAATAAATTATCTCGATAGTTGGAATTTAAATGGTGAGATAGATTAACAAACTGTAACACTATTTATAAGTGTATCATTCATCGTGCTTCGATGATTTTAGCCGGTGAGAAATGATGACTGATAGCCCTTGCGGATACAGCTTTATTGAACCTGATGAAGTAGTTGTGCCTTCATAAAACTCAAACTGCCCTGTCAGTACAGATTGAAAGTGCCTGTAGTATTGGAGCCCTATATCATACCTTTCAGATAATTGTAATCTTACTCTTACCTTTGCAAAGGTAGTGAGAGTACCATTATCGGGGGACTCAATTAAGGCTGAAAAAGTCCTTCCAGCCGAACCATTACTAACATCAAATACATCCATGGTAGTAAAGGGTGAAAAGAAAAAATGATAACTCAATCCACTACCTAATCCTAAAAATACTTTTGTGTCCTTTATTGTAAAAAATTTACCAGGAACCACCTCAGCCTTTGTTACCAATATGCCATAGTCAACAAATGGATAATGTTCTCTATCTATAACAGGAACGAGGTGGTAACCAGTTATACCAGCCTCTAAAGAAAAAAGAGCAGCAAAATCAGATTGAAAATTTTGTTGATTGGTAAAGATAAGGGTTGGTGCAAGAGATTTTCTATTTAAAAGTTTACCGGAGAACTCGGGACTAAACTTAAGATAATCTCCGTAGTTTATGGAAAGTCCTATTGAGTTTTGTGCTCCTGCCTGTGATGCACACAGAAACAATAGTAAAATGAATAATCTTAACTGCTGCATAGTGTATAGGCCAGGGTTGAAGAACATATTCAATATGGATTGGTCATCCAATTTACTGTATTTTAAGCATCGTAAACAAAAGTACAGAGACCCAACGCCACCAATATTGATTTATTACATCAGCTTCTTTTTACTGGTTTATCGAGCTAATCTACCACCTTACTAAAAGCCAGATACGGCTTCACTAATCTTAAAAATGTAGGAACAAGTATAAAAGAGACAGCCCACCCTGCCTTAATGTTAACACTACACATGTTGAGGTGTAGTTAATAATTATTCATAACTGTGCCCATATCCTACTGTAGCATCAATTCACGGTATTATCTAGGCTAAAGACTATAATCATTTTCAGGAATGACCACTATCATCATTAATTCATCGGATGTAGAATACATTAATCATTGAAATAAGTTGAACAATCTTGACTGGCGGAGTCAAATCATCAATCTACAAATACTAAAAAAAATAGAGGTTATGGATAAGATAACCGACAACAAGAATAGCGATATAGTATTTGATATTTTCAAAGAATTGGCATAGGTGTACCATCAGTCACTATTGATTGTTACCCATGATCTTGATTATGCAAAAAAAACCAGCGAACCATTACGATGGAAGATGGAAAAATAATTAGTACCGGTCTGACACAAAATACAGCTAGCGTATGAAACTAAGTTTAATCATTACACTCTCAATCCTTGTCCTGATCCTGATAATCTTTATTATTGGTAAAATAAATTTATCAATTCAATTCAGTAATCAGGTAAAAACGCTTTTCTCGCAGTCAAAAAGTATTTCTGCACAACTATTCCATAAAAATCAACTGGATAGTCTATCCCCACCTGTACAACGCTATTTCAATCGAGTTTTAAAAGAGGGCCAACCGTATATAAGTTATGTGCGAATTAAACATGATGGTCAGTTTAAAGCGGCACTCGACAAAGGATGGATGAACATAAAAGGAGAACAGTATGCCACTACCGAAAAACCAGGCTTTATCTGGAAAGGCACTACAACCATGTTTGTTGCGCGAGATATGTATATAGCAAACCAGGGTAGGTTAACCGTATCGCTTTTTTCACTACTAAATATTGTCGATGCTAAAGGTGAACAATATAATGAAGGAGAACTTTTACGTTGGCTTGGAGAGAGTATTTTGTATCCAACCAATTTATTACCGAGCGAAAGATTACAATGGTTTCCTCTTGATTCAACAAGAGCGAAACTGATTTTTAATTACCATGGATACACTTTGTTTTTCAACATAACAGTAAACGACATGGGTGAAATAACCGAAATGGAAACGAAAAGATATATGGGGGATGACAAATTAGAAACATGGGTTATAAAATTAACAAATTATAAGGAAGTAAATAATGTACTTATTCCCACAGCATTTGATGTGATATGGCGATTGGAGAAAGGTGATTTTAGCTATGCTAAATTTAACATTACAGAGGTTGAATACGATAAAACCGAAAAATTCTAGCCATTTAACGAAGACACGAAAAAAGACATTCCTTATTCACTTAAAAAATTGATGTAAGACAATAGACTTCATCTTTTATTATAAAATACCAACACTTCCTAAAACAGCCAGTGATGACGATATTAAAAAAAACATAGCATAAACTGGCTCTAAAATATCATAGTAATACCAGCATGCACTTTTATTTCTTCTGAATTAGATAGACGCCACATATTAAAATCACAATCCCCAATACGCGCCACCAGGAAATAGCATTGACCGGCATACCCAGCAGACCGAAGTGGTCAATAACGACAGCAGCAATAAACTGGCCTGCCACGATAAATCCCAAGGCATTGGCTGAACCAATACGGGGAGCAGCGATTACTATCGCGGTAACGTAAACAACCCCAAGCAAACCGCCCGTAAATTTCCACCAGGTAAATTCAAAACCAGCTGGAAACACAGGGGTGACTTTAAAAAAGGATAAATAAATTATAGTTAAGGCAACAGTTCCGATAGCAAAAGAGATTAAAGCAGTAAACACCGGACTATTCGTGTCGTTACGAAGTTGCGTGTTTACCCCGGTTTGGATAGCCACAGCAATGCCTGCAGCCAAGGACAAGAGGTAGAAATAGTTTTTCATAGGAGATACAAGTAGAAACTTTCCTGCAAAGATGATGATTTTATTTGGCCACTCAGAAAGCTTTTTTTGACTAATCAAATTGTACAATATATGAAAAATGCTGGCATAACCTCTAAGCGATACACTGTTTAAAAAAACACCTCTGATCTTTACACCTTTTTAACTGGCATGAATCTCCACCAGCGATTTTTCTTTCACTACAAATTCCATTAAACTCTATGACAGATATAAATAAAGTTTTATTGAAATGCTGATAATAACAGCATTAATTTCTACTTGTGAAATCAACTAAACAATTAAAAACTTAGCAGAAACTCAAACCCATTTCACTCCTTTTGTGCTTTTGAACACCGACTATTTTTGGTTAAAGTGTAAATCTATTTTTATCTTTATAAGATATTTATGCTTTAGTCTAAAAATAGAATATAATTTTATGAAATATAATGGTCTTCTCATTGCCACGATCCTTGCCGGATCAATAGTTTGTAATGCTCAAACAGATTCGTATTTACATACGCGCTACACCATTGAGCAGATTGCTACAAACTCAGGTAGTTTAAATTCCGCAGCTATAAAAGCGATTGGCCCAGCTACCCCTCCTGGTACTATAGGCGATGTCTATCTCACAAAGAATTTCAATATTTCAGTTTTTCAGCTTTATGACAAAGATCAATTGGTAGAAGGTTTTTTCTCTAAACTTGATTTAAAAAATAACGAATTCGATATACAGCTGAAGAATGGTGTTAAAGTGCTGGATGGGAATCTGGTGAAAAGCTTTATCTATGATGACTCCATCACCCGTATTCGGCATAGTTTTGTTAATGCAAGGGAATGGAAAACAAAAGAAGGCGGAACCCTTTTAGGTTTTTTTGAAATCCTGTCAGCAGGAGAAATTACGCTTGCCGGCTATACAGAGCTTGAGTTCATAAAGGCAAATTACAATGCAGCTAAACATGTAGGAAGTAAAGACAATAAGTATGTAAAAAACGCAAATTACTTCTATGCAATAAATCAAGTAGTAACTCCACTGCCGAAAAGGAAAAGTCTATTCGAGATATTTGGTGAGCGAAAAGATGAGTTACAAAAGTATAGTGAAGACAATAAATTGAATTTGAAAAATGCGCTTGACCTCATCAGGCTATTCAATTACTATAATCAAGCCAGTACAGGGAAGTAGCTTCAGGCTCGAATAGAATAAATTGTTTTTAAAAAAACAGGCTTCTCAATACCTTTTTTTGCAAAATACTCGAAGCATAAATGTTAATGTCATCAGTGCTGAAGATCAGTTAAGTCATATCCAATTCTGACTGCTTGCTTCTCATTTTTTCGATTTACCAAATCGTGTAATGAAAGAGCAATGCTGGCAAAAATCCTCAACCAATACATTGTTTAAAAAACCATCCCGCATCTTCACAAATCTTTCACTGGCGAGAATCTCTTGTAACGGTTGTTCTTTTGCATTGCCTAAATTAATAACACCACTTTTATCCAAACAACAAGGCACTACTGTACCATCGGCATGAATGCCAATATGGTTTACTGTGCCATAGCAGCGACCACGTGTACCTTGATGCGGTAAGGAAAAAGAAGGCCATTCAAAACGAGAATCAAAGTGCAGGTAAAGTTTATTCCAGATTCTTTTAGATTTGATCGCCCCTGTCTCAATATTCCTATTGATCGTTAAATTGAAGTGCGATTCTATTTTTACAAACACATCTTCATTATCGGCATCGTTGCTTTCCTGATTCCACAACCTGTAATTGACATAAAGTTCGGGGCGCAGCGCATGGGCTGATGTGGTAAAATCAAATATGGGCAGGAGATAGGGCTCGAGGTCTCGGTCTGGAAAATTATCCTTAAACGCCTGTAATGAGAAATTGATCTGGCGTACACAAGCTGAGTTCAGGATACGCTCATGGTGGCGCTTGATCAATATTCCGTTGGTAGTCAGGTCGATTTGCGTATTGTATCGTTCGCAAACATCCAGTATTTCTGAAAACCTAGGATGCGCCAGGGGCTCGCCCAGTAAATGCAAACAGACAATTTCAGTCAGTGGCGCTACCTGCTTAAGCACTGCCTCAAATTCAGATACATCCATTAACTTTTTGTCCTTATCTACTACCGGACAAAAAGAGCACTGCACATTGCAAATATTGGATATTTCGAGATAAATTCTTTTGAACATGTTCTGCTTAACCTGAATGAGATGCCCTATCTCATGTTAATCATAGGGCATACAAATGTAGCTGACTTTATTAAACTTATCTTGCTCCATTTTGAGGAGAGATAATCGTATGCAAAAATCATAAATTCTCGCATACATTCGATGTGCCTCAATATTAATGGTTAAGTTCGCAGCTGAATTAAGCATTATCATCGGCCCTAAAAGCAGATTCATGACGGAAAGAGAACTTAGAAAACTGGAAGCCACCATCAGGAGTAAAATGGAAGAGATCAAAGCGCAACGTGTATCTTTGAAGGACTCGGGCATTGGCGGACTAATGAATTCGCTTAAAAAAGTAGACGAAGCTCTTTACGAAAAAATATTGCCCGAGTATAAGAAAGTGGCGGCAAGTGCGAATATGTTTAAGTGAGCTGCGAGCTTTGAGCTACTGGCTAAAAGTGTTAGCGTGTTAAGGTGTTAGCGTGTTAAAGTATGCTTAGTGGAAGCTATTGTTTGTCCTCCCCTTGCTGATATTCAATTTTAGTAATGCGCCATTTAAACTCACCTGCACCTGTTTTTACAATTGCTTCCTCTCCTACCGTTTTATTCAACAAGGCCATGGCCATTGGGGAATCTACAGAGATGTAATCTTTCATATTGATAATTTCCTCACCCCCCACTATGCGGAAACGTATTTTTTTTCCTTTATCGTTTTCAATTTCCACCCAGGCCCCGAACATTACCTTACCTTCCTGAAAAGGGGAATAATGCACAACTTTCAACTCATCAATGCATTTTCTTAAGTAACGTATACGACCATCAATTTCCCTCAGTCGCTTTTTATTGTAATGGTAATCTGCGTTTTCAGATCTATCGCCCAGGCTTGCTGCCCAAGACACTTTTTGTGTGGTTTCAGGTCGCTCTACGCGCCACAGATGATCCAGCTCTGCCTTCACTTTTTCTAAACCCTCGGGCGTGATTAACATTGTTTTCATAGCATTTCTTTAGGCAGCATCCTTTAAAAGGCGATGCCAGGAAAGAGGTTGACTTTTCTTATTTAAGCATTTAAAATTGAGCATTTGTATTCAACTTTCAAATGACCGAACTTCGTGTCTTCTTAACGTATAAGACAAGACACGGCAAGTTAAACTGACACGCTATCATTGAGCATATCCTGGAACAAAAAAGAATGGAAAATTTTACACTAAAAGAAGGAGAGGAATACATCGAACTGAAAAACCTGATTAAAATACTGGGTTGGGTTGACTCAGGCAGTGAGGCCCATGCCCGTATCGATAACCAGGAGATTAAGGTGAATGGCGTAATTGAAACGCAACGAAGAAAGAAAATACGCAGTGGCGATGTGGTGATGGCTGATGGGCAACAGGTGAAGGTGAAATGAGATAGCCAATTCATGCTTTCTGTCTTACTAAACTAATTTTATGAATCACAGTCGCGGATATTATTCCGCTCCTTACGATAGTACACAAGGAGTTCCTGATGTAGTTTTCATCATTTTTTGGATAATCATCCTCTTATTTGCCATTCGGCTTGCTTGGGAGTTTCGCGATAAGATATTTAAGCGGAAGTAAGGGAAAGGTAACTTTACCCTTCTTATTGTTTGTTTTAAGACAGTACAAGAAACTGGTTGAAAAGACATTCAGCTAGAGAACTATAGCTTTTAGTACCATCGTCTTATAGCGAATGACGATACTTGACAAAAAAAAACTTTTCGACAACATGTTGAACATAGTATTGATTATTTCAAGACATCCAGAGTTCTATCATAAAAGAATTTACTGGATATCTTTTTAAATTTATTAAGCTCATGCGAGACAATGAAATTTCTATCCCTGAAAGCCGAAAGTGGTATTAGGTAGAGTTCCTTTGGTTTAGAGGCTTCTCCATACAAACCAAGTGCTATATAAACATCTGTTTTCTTTTCATGATGGTAGTTCCTATAATTATCTAATTTATAAGACTCTATTTCGAAACCATTGTTAAGTAGTTTTGATCTGAATTTGCATTCAACCGCTAAGGTTTTTCTAAAATCGCGATGATTAAATTCATAAATTAAGTCAGGGTGCTTATTTGATTCCGGTGACCTTCCTTTATGATAAACGTCTGCATTCCATTGAAGTAGTTTGAAGAAGTTAGGATCAAATTGATCATTAACGTAGCCTTCAAAATCATCACCCTTTTTCTTGATTACTTCATTGGAGCTATTGCTCATTTCCCGGACACTGCCACTGTCAAATGACTTCTCAGCATTTTTCTTACTATCTGTTCTAACAAAGCGTCTTTGTTTTGAATAGACATGCCGTTGAGTAAGAGTTCTTACATGTGATGTTGAATTTTGTCGATTGTATATGATGTTTGTTCGCGTTTTGCGTTCCTTAAACTTTTCGTAGACAAGATATAACGCAATCGAAGATTCTTTGAGGAGGTCATGCTTTCACTATTGCCTGCTTCTGCGAAACTTACCATTTCTAGCTCTTCCACTTTATACTTAGGTCCCAACTCAAGTGTGTACTTAAGTTTTGCATCTGTTTGGAGATCGCTTTCACCAACAATTTGGTATGAATTACCCTTTACTTCCAATAATAGATAGGATTTATACTGTCTAACTTTTGAGCCGATACTGACCTCCTTTGTGAACTCGCATTTAGTTATACCTGACTGGTATACTGTGTTCGTTAAATCAGTAATGATCTTCTGATTAAAAGATTTTCCTGAGTTTAATCTGTCAAACTTGATTTGGATACACTCACTTTGAGGAAGTTCTTTGGTATAGAAAAGTACAGTCGGTGCGTAAAGCTTTTTAAATACCTCTTTATCCTTGGTGTTGTGTGCTTCTGACCATTGCTCTACGGTAAGCTTAATTAAATCCAAATCGATTTGCTGCTTTTGAGCAGATGCTACATTAGCAAATGATAAAAGGAGTAATGTTTTAAGAAGTGTGTAGCGCATACTTATTAATTGACTTCAGTTGGTGGCTTATGATCTAATTTTCTTAACGCACAAAAGAAGTTTTAACAATATTAAAATTTATTAATTCCCAAAAGATTTATCCAATTATTACAGCAACAAAACAAAGTACAATTACAGTCCACGGTATACTTGTTGCAAATGAAGATGATTGAGTCGTTTAGTAAGGACCTTCAAAAAGAACGAAACACCAATTGTATTCAAGAATTTAGTCATAGAAATATTGATTAACACTAATCTGTTAACAGACAGTATTATAAGCTTTATTGACTCCAAGTGGGCTAAAGAACGAGTATCCTCCCTTTATTTGGTCTAACACTAGGAGATGGAGCAAGGAATCGTTACTAAAGTAAATGATTTTATTTAAAAGATCAATATCTTAACAAAGCCAGTTTTATCAATTCAAGAATCCGATCTACACCGGAGATTTTTAGTAAGTTGCAATAACAGTAAAATGATGTCAGAAGACTGGACACGGGAAGAAGTTGAAATATTAGTCACTGAATACTTCGAAATGTTAGCGAAGGAACAGGCTGGTATTGCCTATAATAAAGCTGAAACGCGTAGGAGAATACTTCCGCTGTTGAGAAAAAGAACTGACGGCTCCCTTGAATTTAAAAATCGAAATATCAGTGCAGTCCTTGCCAGGATTGGACAACCCTATATCCGGGGATACCTACCAGCTTATAATTATCAGAAAATACTACTGGAGGATGTGGTGTTCTCCCACATTCTACAAAAGCCAGAAGTAGAAAACATTTTTAAACTCTTTGCAGAAACTGTGCCTTCTCCTAGGTCATTGATTTTTGAAAGCATGGTGGAAGAGATGCCAATGAAAGAAAGCGTATTTCAGGAACCAGAGCTTGTCTATAGGAGTCCGGTCAAGGTAAACTATATAGAAATAGAACAAGCAAATCAGGCAATTGGCAAGGCCGGAGAAAGTATTGCACTGGAATATGAACGGTGGCGATTAATCCAGCAAGGCAAAGAAAATCTGGCCGATAAAATTGAATGGGTCTCTCAAACTCAAGGAGATGGGTTGGGTTTTGATATCCTCTCTAAAAACACAAATGGCACCGATCGATACATAGAAGTAAAGGCAACTAAACTAACCAAGGAGGCTCCATTTTACTTTTCCGCTTTAGAATATGATTTCTCTAAACGTAACAGTTCGAATTTTTTTCTTTATCGCGTATTTAACTTAAAGGCTGATCCGAAATTATTCATTGCAAATGGTCAGTATGATGCGTTCTGTAATACAAGGCCTACACAGTTTAAGGCCACTTTTTGATTCAAATTGACTAACACTTTTTCTAGTCACTATAGGGTAAGTCGATCAAAATTTGAATTATCTGGAGTAGTACAGCAAGACCAGCTAGAATTGCGCTGATCCAAATTGCTCGAGTAGCTGTCTTTTGAGCACTTCTTGCGGATTCTCTGGCCTCCCTGAGCTCCACAAAATCATAATAACTCTGAAATCCTTCATGAGTTAGAACGGCTTCTTCAAGATCATATGGCTTCAGTTGATCAGGATCATTATAGAACGAGTTACTTGTTCGTAAAGAATTTGAAATCTGATGATGATAAAATGTTTTATAAAACCAGACATGAAAGTACTTTTCGTGTTGTGTCTGCAACGAAATATCCATTGTTTTTAGGTGCTCGATTAACTGATTGTAACTAATACCCTTGTCTAAATGTCGCACTCCAAATTCGAGAGATATAATGTAGATATTTTTGTCAATCATGATAAATTTTTGCTAATAGGTAAAGGACTAAGTTATCATCTTTCTAAGTATGAGACTATTTTAATTCATAAGTTATTTCAACAGGAAAAACTGATCGAAGATAAATATTAATAACTCACAACGCACAGCATAATTCTTTACCTGCACTGTCTCCGAAAGGACGGTGTGAGATTGCTGACTCCAGCTGATTTATACAGTTGTATCGTCCCCTGCGGGAGACGATACTTGACAAGAGTTTAAAAATCCCCATTCTCGCCCAAGCATCGTCTCCGAAGGGACGATGCTTTAGCAATACCTAAATTGGTTTTCTAATCGTATCGTCCCCTGAGGGAGACGATACTCGACACAGGAATTGTATCGTCCTTATTGGGAAATCATAGCGGACCAAGAAAACTGTTTCGTGAAGACACAAACCCATATCAGCTTAACATACCTCTATCAAATAAGATATTTCAGTCTATTATTTTTATGTTTAAGTTTACTGGGCAGAATAAATACCGTTGATCATTTTTTCTTAATCATAAAGTAATAGTATAGTAATACACCTAAAAATAAATTTGCAGACTACTCATATGCCTTCTACTAAAACCTCAAGCCTACTTCCTTCGCTAACACAAAGCGTAACAAAACTTACCAGCGAGTTTGCCTTAATTCCTACAGAACGTAAAGCGCTAATACAAGAGCTAGTTCAGTTCATTGAGAAAAAAATAAAGGCTGATCAACCTGTCCACCTCAATTTCATCTGCACACACAATTCGCGCAGAAGTCATTTATCACAAATCTGGGCACAGGCTGCTGCTCATTACTATCACGTACCTCATGTATTTTGTTATTCTGGTGGAACAGAAGCCACTGCTTTTAATCCGCGCGCTGTAAAAGCGATGCAGGAAGCAGGCTTCGCTATTACCATGACTAAAGCAGGCGAAAACCCCACCTATGAAGTTCGCTTCGCTGAAAATGTCTCCCCTGTTATTGCCTTTTCTAAAAAGTATGACGATCCTTTTAACCACAACAAAGACTTCGCGGCCATCATGACTTGCTCACATGCCGATGAAAATTGTCCTTTGGTGTTGGGGGCATCCGCCAGAATTGCCTTAACGTATAACGATCCCAAAGAATTTGACGGCACTCCCTTAGAAGCTGCCAAGTATACTGAAAGGGTACATGAAATTGGACGAGAAATTTTATTTGCCTTTTCACAAGTCAGAAAATCCTAAAGCAGGGCATGCCTTCATAATAAATTCAAGGGAGGCAATGCTTAGCCCTTGTTTTTATATTTTTCCATTCCCCAAGTGAGGTATTCAAAAGCATTGCGTTCATACCTCATCACTATGCTAAGTCTCTTTTTCGCTCTGTAATCAATCCTTCTCTGCCTTGGCATTGAATACTTTCAAGGCCCTTGCTGCTCTTGCCAGTTCAAATAGTTGATACACATCATTTCGTATCGCTTTTAACTGTGCCTTCCATTGATCGGATGGTGGATGCTGACCTAATTCGCGTAAGGTGTAGTTGAAAAAGAGCTCGCCCAGGAATTCATAGGTTTGGATGGTAGCCGGAATTTCAGCCAACTGATCAATAATGGCTTCATGATTCTTATACTGTAACAGCAACTGTTCTTCTTGTTGGATATTTACTGCTGCTGTTTTAGGTGTTTTATGTTTCAACTTCTTCATCATTTTTTTAGTGAAAGTTCCTAAAGGATGAATATAAGATCAAATTGGTCTCATGTCCAAACCGGTCTTAGCACTATTTTCGATGCATGGCTAAAAAGAAGTCTGCGAGACCAAAAAAATACAATCGCATTGCTGAAGTCCTCGAAAACGAAGGAAAGACGCAGGCCTGGCTCGCTGGCGAACTGGAGTTGGAGTATAGAACTGTTAACCGCTATGTTAACAATCACCGACAACCGGCTGTTGAGGTACTCTTTGAAATCTCAAAGGCTTTAAAAGTACCTGTTCAGGATTTGCTTGAAAAAGATAAGCCCGCATAATTTTCAGTGAATCCTACATTAATATCAGGTTCAATTCAATATACTAATCCTTTTCGATAGCACTAGTTTGAAAAACTGCTGCAATTTATAAAATGGAAAATCCATCAGACCGATGAAAGCGCAAGCAAACAGCAGCCAGACGGATTTTTAGGTAAAGAAGCAGATTAGCCAAAAATTAAAGATTACCATTACTCACTGCGCAAGGCCCCGATCGGATTTTGTATAGCAGCCTTTATGGATTGATAGCTTACGGTTAACCAGGCAATCAGAAGTGCAGACACACCGGCCAGTACAAAAATACCCGCATCTATGGGAATGCGAAAAGCAAAGTTTTGCAACCACCAGTGTTCCATTACATACCAGGCCACGGGTGCAGCCAGCACAAAGGCGAGCAAAATCATTTTGGTAAAATCTGTCGACAATAAAATGACTACCTCACTTACTGAAGAACCCAATACTTTACGCACACCAATTTCTTTTGTGCGCAGGCTCGTGATGTAAGCCGATAAAGCAAATAATCCTATGCAGGAAACAAAAATGGCGAGGCCTGAAAAAATCACAAATAATCTTCCTGATTGCTTTTCACTCACATATTGCGCTGCCAGGTTTTGATCAAGAAATGAAAACTTAAAACTTTGTTCGGGAGCCAGGGCTTTCCACTTGGCTTCAATGGCATTGATGCCTTCCTGAATTTGGTCTGCCTTTAATCTAACCGCTATATACTGACTAGCCCCACCATAAGATTCATTATTCTGCAATACCAGTGGGGTAACCTCATCGCGCAGCGACATAAAATTAAAATCGCGAACAACACCAATGATTTTTATAGGCAAGAAAATATTGCCATCCTGACCATCGCGAACTTCCATTAAGGTGCTTCCTACAGGATTTTCAATGCCCAATACTTTTACGGCAGCTTCATTCAAAATCAGGTGCAATGAATCATTTGTATCTTCGGCAAACCAGCGCCCTTCCACTAAGTCCATACCCAGTACTTCAGGGAGCTGATCGGCCACCACCATCGATTTAGTGGTCAGAATTTCGGATGAACCTTCGGGCTGAAACTGTATGCCGAAAAAATTTCCTTCATCACCCGGCAGGGCAAAGGTACCAGAGGCTCCCACTACTTGTGGCAAGCGCCTGAACTCTTCAATCATGGTATTCGATAATTGTCCCAGTGTAAAAGCTCTCTCCACAACAAGTACTTGTTCTTTATTAAAGCCCAGGGATTTCTCTGACATGAATTTCATCTGCTTTTGGATTACCAGGGTACCAATGATGAGCATGATCGAAATCCAAAACTGAAAAATCACTAAGCCGTTGCGAATCCACTTACCACTTTGGCTGCCGGTAAATTTTCCCTTCAGTACAACAACAGGATTGAAAGAAGATAAAATAAAAGCCGGATAAGTACCGGCTAGTAAGCCTACCACCAGGGCAATGCCTAACACAAGGCTAAAAGAATTAACTGTAAAAGGGAGTGTGAGTTGCTTACCGGTAAGTTCATTAAAATAAGGAAGGAGTGCGTATAGCATAAGCACAGACAGCAACACACCCACAAAGCTTAACATAAAGGATTCAGTTAAGAATTGAGTAATGAGCTGCTGACGGAAAGAGCCCATCACTTTGCGAACGCCCACTTCTCTGGCACGTTCTGCCGAGCGGGCCGTAGCCAGGTTCATAAAATTAATGCAGGCAATGATTAAAATAAGTGCAGCCACTGCAATCATGATGTATACCGATGTGCTATTGCCAGGTGCTTTCATCTGTGCCTCCAGGTTAATAGGATTGAGGTGTATAGACTGTAAGGCTTGTAGAAAGTATCGGTAACCATTTCCTTCCTTGGTATAATCTGCCCACGACTTACCGAGATTGCGTTCAATCTGTGCAGCCGCATACTTATCTACTATCGCAGGCATTTTTGCTTCTACGTTCTCAGGTGTTGTACCCGGCCTTAATTTTAAATAAGTAAAAACAGAAAAACTGGTAAAGTTTTCGCGTCTGGCGAAGGGATAAGTACTAACAGATACAATAGCACTAAATTTAAAATGCGAATTTTCGGGAACGTCTTGCAGTAAGCCTACCACTTTAAAATTTTGATCACCAGCGGTAAATATTTTACCCATGGGTTCATCATTCCCGAAATAGCGCAAAGCCAGGGCCTGTGTTATCACTATTTCATTTGCCTGGGCAAGGGCAGTGTTGCGGTCACCTTTGAGCAGGGGAAAACTAAACATGCGCAGAAAGCTGGTATCGCTTGATAGCACAAATTCTTCATCAAACTGCTTTACTTCATCCCGCTCATTTTTATAGGATAAGGTAAAATTAGTAAAGCCAAAAACATTGGTAGAGGATTCCACTTCAGGAAACTCTTTACTGATTATCCCTTGAAAGGAGTGTGGGATAATGGCATAGTAGGTTGAATGATTCGGATATTTTCTCTCCAGCACCATGCGGTAGATACGCTCATGATCCTGAAAAAATTTGTCGTAAGAAAATTCGTGTTGAACGTAGAGCATTATTAACAGGCAACTGGCAATACCTACGGCCAGGCCTGCCACATTAATGCTGCTATATATTTTTTGCTTGAGTAAATTTCGAAGCGCGATTTTCAGGTTATTTCGAAACATGGCAATGGTTTTAGGCTTAACTGAATATACTTCTTTTACCTGGGATGGTTACCAAAGCAAGAAAGTTTTATTTGTTCGGTGTTTGCCGGTTACAGGCAGTAGCCAAGCGGTAGTCTATCACTGCTTAGCGCCCTACTGAAGTGATGAGGTTTAGCAGGCGCGTGGGTATAGGTGCCACTTTTCGTTTACTGTAGTCAAAGCAAACAATACCCGTTTTACCTCTGGCTACTTCTTTACCTGTTGCTCTATTCATCACCTGATACAACATATCAAAACCATACTTAGTAATATCGGCAATGGCAAGATGTATAGTCAATACATCACCTAAAAATGCTTCTGCCTTATAGATGACCAAAGCATCGCTGATTACCTGACCAACACTTCCTTCGAAACTTACTTCGTCTTTAAAACCATTGGCTTGATAAAAATGAATGCGGGCTTGTTGCATCAGTACCAGCATGTTGTCGTTACCCACATGCGCTCCGTAGTTAAGGTCATTCACACGCACCGTTAGTTCAGTTGTGTAGATAAAATGATCAGGTAGTGTAAGTTCGAGTCGGGCCATTGTTGTTAATTGAGGAAGCAATATAGGCATGAATCAGCTTCTGTTCGCCATTTAAGTAAACACAAAACTTTAACACTTTAACACTCTAACACTTCAACACTCTAACACTTTACCACTTTACCACTTCAATCACATCTCAAATTTTTTGTTTAACTTAGTTATGTGCAATCCATTGCAGGCAAGTACTCGTTGTGTAAAAATTAATCAATACGATATGGAAATCATGGTAAAACAAGAAAGGGGTGAAAATGATATACTCACCTTCAGAAGGATCAGAAAAGCCATCGGTATACTGGGGGTGTCCTTGCCCTTGGTGTTATGCTTATTCTCCGGCATTCCATTTTTCGAAACCAATTTGCAGGAATCCATCAGTCATTACTATTATACCAACCTGCGCGAAATTTTTACAGGTGTGCTTTGTGCCGTGGGTTTATTTTTGATTCGCTACAAAGGGCATACGCATACTAACTTTTTTAAAAACGACAGCGCCCTTACCAACCTTGCTGGTGTTACAGCCTTTGGCGTTGCCCTGGTACCGACTAACCCCATAAGCTGTTCAGACAAAACAGATACCTTACTGCCCTTTTGCTTAGACTGGTTAGGCTGGTTGCATTATGGATTTGCCGCTATCTTCTTTTTGGCTTTATCAATTATTGCCATCAACATTTTTACGATTGGTCAGGAGAAGCATGAAGACATACCCATGAGCATGTGGAACGAAAACCATATCTATAAAACCTGTGGTTATTTAATGCTCGTGTTTTTGGTGCTCACTCCCATCTGCGGATATTTTAATTGCTTTGCCTACTCAACCTTAATTTTCGAAGCACTCATGCTCTTTGCCTTTGGTGCTGCCTGGCTCATTAAAGGAAGAGTGTTGGGTGATAAGGGAGCTATTGGCAGAAAGTTATACTGCGAAATACATTGATACGCATTACAAATCAATATTAAAAGATGAAGTAGACTTCCTGAACGTAAATAGCCACGATTTGATCTATGCCGGATACTCGTTAAGCAGCAGTACATGTAGCTTTGCCAGTAATTAAATCAGTGGTTATGGATATCAAAAAGGAAGCTGTTAACATCATTAATGCTTCACCTCTAAGTAAGTCAGATAAAAATCTTTATGCTTCCTGCTTTAGATATGCCATCAGCACTACAGGCAAAGAAATAAAAGACAGGATGCAAATGCCAATAGGCACCTCGTTACTTCGGGGTAGTCCGCATCTGCCCAAAGACTTTACCTGGCCTGACAATTATTATTTCTATGCCCAGTTTAACTGTGCACAGATTAAACCTATGGATGCACTCGACCTGCTGCCCGATAAGGGTATGCTTTGGTTATTCTTTAATCCGGGTGCCGATGACTTCAGGCCGGTAAGCAGAACAGCTGCAAAACTATTTTATTTTAATGGCGACATAAACACACTGGAAATTCGCAACCCTCCGCCACAGCGCTTTTATAAATCACATCCTAGCTATTACAAAGACCTTGTTCCATCATCAGAGAAAATGGAATTTACACCTGGCTTTACCTTCGGTTTAGAAGATGTGCCTGCCGCTTTATGTGAATCGCTGGCGAAGGGATTGAGTCTTTCTTATTTTGAAAGCACAGATTGTGGATTGTATGGTTTCCCGCGTTTGTGGCAGGGAGAAGGCGATGAAGATGGACTTTTTGCACCACCTGATTGGGATTGGATTTCCGGTCCACCGCCAACACAAGACAATGTGCTCTTCTTTCAGGATGTATTCTTCGATGGAAACATTCACTTCTGGTTAAACAGAGCGCATATGATCAACAAGGACTATACTGAAGTAATGGTGACGGCTTCTGTCACTTGATTTTATTCTTAACACTTTACCCCCTCTAAAGCTTAGTCAATCATTCACACACTGTTTTATCAGTGCTGTCATCATTTTTTTAATCCTTAGGTTGAGCGTTAGCTACAGGACTTCCGTAAAATTTTTATACCTCAGCTGACATCATCGTGAAGGCTAAAAACTGAAGACAAAGACAAGCAAACCTAATTGGTATTCTAAAAAATTATCCTTCCGCCTGAAATTTTTTAAAAAATTTATACCTTAAAAATAAGGTGTCCGAGAATGAGATGAGTGTGCGAAAGCGTTTTAAAAAATAAATATTTTGAGTTGTGCGTACCACAAAGTGGGTATCATATTCATAGCGCTAAGGATACTTTGATATTATTTTTTTGTAATGCATTATTTATATTTAATAGAGTTTTTTGTTTCAAGATTTGGACATACAAATAACTATTAATAGTAACCATGTGTAATGTTATGTATGATACATGACAATTTATGCAGCGGCCAGTGAGGTAAGTATAGTGATGCAGGATTGAAATAGGAAATTAAAAGAGACAAGTGCGGATACTGATGATCAAGAATTGCAACGCATAATGTTTATCTGATGATTTGTTTAGCATATCCAATAGTCATTCCCAGTAATTATTTAGATGCTAGAAATCAAAATTATCCGTCAAAAGAATTTATAAGTCACACTAAAAACCCCAATTAACATGAAAATCAAACTATATTTAACTCTGGTAATTCTTTTGTTTATTAAATCTGGCTTTTCACAAGTAAGAGTCGTAGACACTGATAAACCAATCGCAAGCATCGAAATCTCATATTCAGCAAACAATAATCTTACAATTATCCTCGTGCTGAATTCTAAAGAAAATACTCAAACAGTTACAGGAGCAGGAGCCATTAATTTTAAAGCTACTGTCGAAGGTCAAATTTCATGGAATGGTACTCCGGCAGATCCAAGTGATAGATTTGTGAGTGGAACTTTTATTTCTTCCTCAATTCAAACACCCTTTAAATTCTCTACAGACATTAAATATGGTGCAGATGGGAAATTTGTTCCGACTCCTTCCACGCGAAATTGGAAAAGTATAGAATATGTAAAGATAAAATATGAATTAGATGGCAAATACAATGAACTCCCCTTTTTTACAATTTATCCCCCAACTACATCTACTAACGTAGTCAACAAAGTAATCAAAATCGCAGGCAAAGGAAAATATACAAGTAAAAGAACTGGAGAAATAAGTATTGAATCAGAACCAATTGGTACCGCCTTCGAAGTTACAGCGTGTGAAATAACAAAAACAGTTGGTAGTAGAGAAACTACTACAAAACTAGACGCTGGATCACTTGGTGCAAGTAGATATGCTAATAATGGAAAGATTAACTTAAAATTTAATCTAGGATCGGATATTGATGAGGCTAATTCAACTTTTAAAGTTAAAGTAGGTGTAAAGTTAATAGGAACTGAAGAAAAAATTGAATCTTCCTCCACTGAAGTAGTATTTGTAGACGAAACACCTATAACTATATGGAATAGGCCTGCATCGTACTCAATAACGATAAACGATAGGGATGAATTTCTTGATTCAGATATTAATGTTTCTGGTCAAGGTGATTTGAATATAGAATTCGCTACAAAAGATTATGCTGATTTGATTAGAGTTACTAAAACCAAAGTCGGCAATAGTTATTCGTTCAAACTCTCTGGACTAAGCCAAATTCCGGATAAAACATACTCATACTTTTATTATACAAACAACGGAGAAAGAATTTCACCACCACATCTGATTGTTAAAGAGTCTCCAGTTCTAACAGACTTTCAATTTACAGGTATCAGTAATAACAGTATATCAATGGAGTTCTTCTTACCACAATTTGTTAATGAGCAATTAGTTAGCTTAAACATAATTGGTAGTGACGGAAAAGACCTCAAACTTTCAGGAAATCTTGTTATAAAACGAGAAAATGAAGGTAATAAATCAAAATTTATAGTAACACTTCCAAATAGCATTACAGAATTAGTTGATAAAGATACAATTAGAGATTTGAGATTTAATATTAATTATAACGCCACGAAGTTATACTCTCTAGGAGTGAAAGTATTTAACCAAAAATTATTAAATGATAAGATTGCCGAATTAATATCTGCAACTTCAGACAAACCAAATAGACGTAATAAAGAGGAAATCAAAAAAACTGTTGAAAGCATTGTGAAAATTGGAGAAGCAGTAGGAAATTCAATTGGTGAAGAGGATGTTACAAAAGCCATTGATGAATTAAAAAATGGTGACAAGGATAAAATAAAGAGTGTAATGTCAGATATAGGAAAGTGGGCATTGATTGCAGGAAAAGTTATCTTACCATTATTGATTTGATTCAATTTCATCACTGGCTCAATTAAGATTATTATGCGATATGTAAAGATAAACAGGGTGGTGTTACCCTTGAAGTATCACTTAACAGCACCGTCCTGTTACGTACACAATAAATCGTACATCAGGAAGATAAGATACTAACGAAGATCAACCCTTCTCCTATTCTCCCGTTAATCAGTCTCATAAACTAAATCTTTATGAGACTGATTCTTTTACTACTAACCATACCCCTATTTGCAGTAGGCCAGGTGCCTGAACTTGCCTTTACCATTAAGGAAAAAGATTTTATACCTGAGGGTCTTGCCTACAATGCAGCAGATGGCAACTTTTATGTAGGCAGCATTCATAAAAATAAAATTGTAAAAATTACCGCCAAAGGTGAGGCAAGCGATTTTGTTCGTTCAAACCAGGATAGCATAGGCCAGGTGCTGGGCTTGCGCATCGATACCGATAAGCAAGAACTATGGGCTTGCAGCAATGAAGCTGAATCGCTGAAAGGTGGCAGAGCTTCTGTGCACCGTTATGATTTAATAACAGATAAGCTGATAAAAAAATATACCTATCAGTTAAAGGATGAAATGCACTTATTCAACGATCTCGTATTGCTCAATGGAAAAGTTTATGTGACGGACTCAGAGTTTAGGGCCATCTTTGTTATTGACCCAGCCCAGGAAAAACCAGCACTCTTTCTACAATCCGATAAATTGTACTATGCCAATGGCATTACCACACTAAGCAACAATAAGCTGCTGATTAGCGCAGGCAATGGTTTTAGTGTGGTGGATGTAGAGACTAAGGCACTCACACCCCTGCCCTTTGAGGAATACTATATTGTGGGCATCGATGGCTTGTATTACAAAGACAATAGCTTAATAGGCATACAAAATGTAACCTACCCTGCTTGCATCAATCGTTATTACTTAAACGCTGACCAAACCGCTATTAATAAGGCAAGCGTTTTGCTGGCCGACCACAAGACCTTTAACGTACCCACTACTGGCGCCCTTGTGGGTGAGTATTTTTACTTTATTGCCAACAGCCACTTAAACCATTACGATAAGGGTACGATTACCAATGAAGCTGCCCTGGACTATGTACAAGTGATGCGGATAAAGTTGAAGGAGTAGGGCTGCTGAGGTATTTTCCAAAAAGAAAAATTGTTTATATTTACTTAAGGGCTTGCTATGTGCAGTGATTACAGGAAAAATATAGACAATGTATATAGTCAGTAGTTAGAGGAAAGGCTCAAATTGAGCAATGGACAACGAAACGAATTTATTAGGAATACATCATAAAACGACAAGACGGAACATAATGCTTAAGCTTTTCATAAGTTACTCACACAAGGACGAGACCTTAGTTTCAAAGTTCATTAATCATATTACTCCACTTAAAAGCAATGGAATAATTTCTGTATGGTATGATAGGAGAATAGAAACAGGTAATGAATTTCAAAACGACATTGATAACAATTTGGATAATGCCGACATTATCTGCTTAATGATTTCAGACTCATTCCTTGCCTCAAAGGCATGCCTTCAGGAGAAAGATATAGCACTTAAACTAAGGGAAAGAAAAGGGATAAAGGTAATTCCTATTATTATTAGCCCGTGTGCATGGACGATGCATACAGAGCTAAGTCACCTTTTGGCAACGCCTACAGATGGCAAGCCTGTTACATCATTTTCTGACCAGAATGAAGGCTGGCTTGACGCAATAAAATGGATAACAAAAGCATGCAGAACAGTTGGGCAAATTAAGAACCTAAAAACGACTGATGAGTTTAATAATTTTTTAAACAGCGCAGACATTCTTACAAAATCACATCACAATAAAGAAACGCTGAATCTGAAAGACATCTTTGTATTTCCAAAGTTGAAGTCTTATGATGTAGAAGAAGCATCACATAAATATGATGCAGAAAATTTAAAAGACGACATTTTATCATTCAACAAACTGATTATAGCTGGAGAAAATCAAGCAGGAAAAACAACACTTTGTAAAATTATTTTCCAGATATATAGAAATTTAAATTATGTGCCTATTTATCTGGAAGATGATTATAGATATTTGGGTAATCCAATTAATAAATTAGAAAAAGCATTCTCAGAACAGTATCAAGATGCAAACTTTTCTGAGTTTGCATCAAAGAGAATCGTTCCAATCGTAGATAATTTTCATTCTGCTAAACATCAAGAAAAATACATTGAGCAGTTCAATGACTTTCCTAAACAGGTTTTGATAGTGGATGACATTTTTGGGTTAAATATCAAGAATCAGAATCGAATTAAGGATTATAACAAGTTCAAGATAAGAGAGTTTTCGCCTGTTGAGAGAAATGATTTGATTAAACGTTGGATTCAAATTAAGGAAGATGCTCAAATTCAAATAAACAAAAATCATTTACAGCAGAGTATTGATGAAAAGACCGAATTGATTGAAAATTCCCTTGGAATAATTTTTGGTAAAGGTATTATGCCGTCTTATCCATTTTTTATTCTATCCTTGCTTGCTGCATATGATGTACAAAAACCTTTAGACTCGGAAATTACATCTCAGGGACATTGCTACCAGGCGCTGATCTACCTGTATTTAAGAAAGCAAGGTGTGAAAAACGATCAAATAGATATTTACACTAACTTTTTAACCGAGCTGGCTTATTTCATCTATGAAAGCCATGGCAATAGTCTTGACAATATTGACTTTCAAAAATTTCTTACTGACTACAAGGATAAGTTCAATTTACCAATCTCAATTACTGATATGGTTCAGACGCTATCCAAAGTGAACATTTGCAAATTTGATAGCTTCAATCAATTCAATTTCTGTTACTCATACATATATTACTTCTTTGTGGCAAAGTATTTAGCTGAGCACCTTGAACAGAAAAAGGAGACAATTAATAAGATATTATCAAACCTGCACAAAGACGAAAATGCATATATAACTGTTTTTGTAGCACATCATACTAAGTCTAATTACCTACTTGATGAGCTTTTATTAAATGCTGAGATTCTATTCGAGAAATTTCTTCCAGCAACACTTGATACTGATGAAGTTTCGTTTTTTGACAGACATGAGGATAAAATAATTAGAGCAATTCTACCTTCATTTGAGCATAACCCCGCTGAAGAGAGGCGGAAACTATTGGTTGAAAAGTCTAAAATGGAAGAAGAAGGTGAACAATCAAATATCGATAGTCAAGAAGAATTAGATCAAGAGGCAATTGATTTTATCACCAATCTTAGATTAAGCATTAAGACTGTTGAGGTGATGGGTTTAATAATAAAAAATAGATCAGGTTCTCTTGATAAACAACGCTTGGAGTATATCTACGAGCAGGGCATGAAGGTTCACCTTCGAATTATTAAGTCATTCATAGATATTATCCGTGACGAGAAAGCGGAAAAGGATATAATTGATTTCTTGACGGAAAGAATAAAGCAAGCTATTAAAGAAAAGGAAGAAGAAAATCAAGAATTGAATATTGACAAGATTGAGAAAATCGCCAGAACACTTTATTGGAACGTAAACTTTGGCGTTTTACATGGGTTTACAACTAAAGCAATACACTCTTTGGGTTCAAGTAACTTGTTAAACATTTCACAAGCCGTCAATGAGAAACTAAAGACTCCATCGGCATTCATTATCAACCACGGTATCAGAATGTGGTACGGCAAAAATTTACGCATTGACGAAATTGATGCAAGACTTAAGGACAAAGATTTTTCAAAGACCGCTCAAAATATTATGAAGTTTAAGATAGTAGAGCACTGCAGACTTCACAACATGGAATTTAAGGACTTGCAGAAAATTGAGCAACGTTTGCATATACCGACAGCCAAAATGCTTTCCGAAAGAGCTAAAAACAAGTAACTCAGCCCAACCGCTAACAAAGTGCAAAATCAATGGTGGGGTACAGTGTAAATTTGTAGTTTAGTTTTTCAAATTACGTTTTGTGTCGTGGGTCTGTGAAGCGCTTCGAATTCCCCCAAACTGGCGCAAATCTTCAGCACGAGTGTAGTTATGTGCGAGACTTGTGACATATATAGCATAGCACAAGTGAGTCACACGCCAGCCAACACGCAACACTTGCGTTAGCCGGTAGTTTATATCCATTCATTTTAAAGACATTTGCCTTTCACCCCAGGCGCGCATTTGTTTAATGAAGGGAATCAACTCCTTGCCGGTAGCAGTAAGTGCGTACTCCACTCTTAGTGGAACCTCCGAATAGACTTTTCTTGTAATAAGCTCGTCACCTTCCAGCTCCTTTAGGGTCTGGGTAAGCATCTTTGGCGTTATTCCCACTACTGCTCTTTTCAACTCTCCATAACGTAAAAGCCCATCTTTCAAGATCCACAAAATTCTTCCTTTATACTTTCCTCCAATTCGTTGAAAGGCATAATCCACTGCGCAATATGCTTTATTCGATTTTTTTTTCATGCTCTTAAAATTTTTAAAGCTTTAACAATCAACAATAGTATAGTTTTGGTACCTAAGGTACTTTTTTGTATGTACTTGTTATAAAGATACTATCTATTTCTATTTACAAGAACTTTAAAAATCGGAGACTCTGTGTAACGCGATCACTAATTTCCGAATCAAAGCGACACCAAATCGAAAAAATTATGCATGCATCCATCAAAAGAGTGCTATACTTTCCAATTACTCAAATTATCATCGGAATTGCTGTTCCTTTCTTTCTATTCGTAGTCATTCAAAACTTTGTATTAAAACCAACTTTTTATAGCATCATTCAGGATAAAAATATTGCTAATCCCATTATTCATTGCATCTCATTACTTGTACTATTGTTTAGCTATTACTATTTATTCCGTTTATACGATAAAAGAGAAATAACAGAGCTATCTACCAAATATTTATTCAAAGAAATGTTTGGCGGATTTTTCGTAGGCTTTTTTACCATTTCATTAGTTATTTTTATTTTATACTTATTAGGGTATTATCAAGCGATTAGTATTTCAACAGCGCACTACCCCATAAAATTCTTCACGGTATTACTGTTTGCGGCCCTGGTGGAAGACCTGTTTCATAGAGGCTTAATAGTTCGTGTCTGTGAAAATTGGTTAGGTACTCATCTAACCCTCGTCATTGCCATGTTAGTAGAAGTGCAACAACACTTTTATAATCCAAATTTCAACCTATTTAGTCATTTTTTAACTTTGGTTTGGGGGTTTACGATGGCAATGATGTTTGTCTATACTAAAAGAATTTGGCTGCCATTTTTCTTCCATATAGGTTGGAATTTTTCACAGCCCTTTTATGGTTCAAATCTCTCAGGACTAAATGATATGGGCAGTATCATCCAATCAAGATTCAAGGGTCCTGAACTATTAACAGGTGGTGCTGTTGGAATTGAGGATTCAATTATCACGGTATCTTTTTTATTATTTATCGGCATAGCACTTTATTATCTTGCAAAAAAAGAAGGCAAAATTATGAAAGGTAAAGTGTTTGAAAGATGAACGTAAACGATGCGTTTTTAAGTCTTAGCAACTATTTCTCGCCAAAGATTATAGGCGAGGTAAATGACCAATACATTAAAGTTGTAAAAATAAAAGGGCAAGAGGTGCCCTGGCATAGTCACGAAAATGAAGATGAGTTATTCTATATCATTGAGGGGCAACTTCAGATGGAAATGGAGAATCAACTGGAATTTACAATGAAAAAAGGCGATCTGTTTGTAGTGAAGAAAGGAACAAACCATCGTGTTTCCTCAACAGCGGAATGCCTGATTATGCTGATTGAATCAAAAACTACAGAACATACCGGCAAGGTGAAATCAGCGATTAGTAAATCAATTGAAGAACAACGCTATTAAACAATCAACATGGCAAGCATAGATATTTCAAAAATAGAGCCCAAAGAAATCATTAAAGGTTTTAAAGGGAGATTCATACACACCGAAAATACAACACTGGCTTTTTGGGAAGTTGAAAAGGGTGCATCCATACCCTTACATACTCACATACATGAGCAAACTACACAGGTTGTAGAAGGAAAGTTTGAGTTGTCAGTAGATGGTGAAACTAGAATATATGAAAAGGGATTAATTGCTGTAATTCCTTCCAATGTTATACATGGTGGCGTTGCCCTGACTAACTGTAAGATTTTGGATGTTTTTAGTCCTGTGAGAGAGGATTATAAGAACTTATGAGAATCCTATTTGTGGAGTTCGAGCTAAGGTGATCAAGTCCTCTTATTAATGATAGCAATTTAAAAGTCAAGTATCGTCTCGCACAGCGGACGATACGCTTCTTTAGCAATGAAGAATCGGGAGACATCGTCCCTACGGAGAGGATGCGAGAAAGTAAAAAAGTAAAGGCCTTTTTAAAAGTCAAGTATCGTCTCGCACAGCGGACGATACGCTTCTTTAGCAATTAAGAATTGGAAGACATCGTCCCTGCGGAGACGATGCGAGAAATTAAAAAAGTAAAGACCTTTTTAAAAGTCAAGTATCGTCTCGCACAGCGGACAATACGCTTCTTTAGCAATTAAGAATTGGAAGGCATCGTCCTTGCGGAGATGATGCGAGAAAGTAAAATGATAAACGCCTTGATTCAAGGCGTTTATCATCAACACTAATGGTTTATAGTTGTCTACTTTGTTTCTATAATCAAAGCAGGTGTATTTTTATCTTTAAACAATTTATTATAATTACTAATATCCGTATTAATCAATTCCTGCATTTGCTGTTTGTACTTCGCCCAGTCTGCATACACATCCCGTGCACGATCTTGAACGCCCTGTGTCAAACGAGGGTCGTGTGTATCGGCTACGCTCCGCAGCTGTAAGAATTCAGAATTTAGTTTATTGGGAAAATTGATCACGTCCTGGAAATTCTTACTTCTCGGTTCTATCAGATTATTCTCCCATGTTTCAATTTTCTTAATCAAGGCCTTACCCGCATTCACCATGTCTTTCGCCTCTGCATTGTCTTTCAACGATTCGTTGTAGGTTTCAATTTGCTTTTTCACCTGTCGCATCTTGTTTACGCTTTTATGTATTTCTTCAAACTGCTCGCTAGCCTGTTTTAGAAATGCCTGTTGTGCATCCCAGTCTGCGGCACTTGTTTGTACCCTGGGATCGGGAATGATTTCCAACTCAGTCTCCGCAACCTGACCTTTATGCGTAATGCGCGCTTTATATTTTCCGGGAGCTACGCGATAGCCACTGTAATCACCGTAAACAAATACGCCCGGAACACCACTCAACGCCTCAGTTCTAAAATCCCAGGCAAAGCGATTCAAGCCTGCTTCTGCCGGAATAGTTTGTTTAGCTGGCGGTCCACCCGGGTAGGGCTTAAAGCTTTCATCTTTTTTGTTCGTGTAAGAACGAATTACTTTTCCACTCGCATTCAAAATTTCAAGCGTAACTTTTGCTGTATCTGCTTTGTCTTTCAAAAAATAATCAAGTAAAACGCCATTGGCCGGGTTACGACCCAGTCCGGGGATATCACCAAAATACTCAGGTATGGTTACCGAAGACAGACGGTACGTTGGCTTGGGTGTAAAAATCTTTAACGCGACCTCTACATTTCCTCTTGACTGCTGAATCGCACCTAAATCATCCAGTATCCAAAACGATCTTCCCGCAGTAGCAGCCACTAAATCATTGTCGCGAATAGTAAGATCCGTTACAGGAACTACCGGTAAGTTCAACTGAAATCTGCTGAAGGTAGCACCGCCATCAAAAGAGATATAAAATCCTCTTTCAGCACCTGCATATAAAAGCCCTTTTACTTTCTTGTCTTCTCGTATTACCTTGATAAAGTCATCCGCTTCAACACCTGCTCCAATCTTTGTCCAGCTTTTTCCGTAGTCAACAGATTTGTAAGTCATGTTGCTATAATCATTAAACTTATATCGGGAAGCAGAGATATAAACAGTGCCTTTATCGTGTGGGGACACTTCAATGGAGTGGATCATGCCTTCCGGTAAACCAGCAGGGGTAACGTTGCTCCAATTTTTTCCGCCATCTTTTGTGATTTGAACCAAGCCACAATCGCTACCTGTATAAATCACCCCTGCTTCATGAGGCGATTCAACCACATAATAAATCGTGTTGTAGTTTTCGCCACCCGCACCCTCATTGGTAATCGGCCCTCCACTGATATCTTGTTTCGTAGTATCGTTGCGTGTAAGATCCGGACTTATTACCTCCCAGCTCAATCCACCATTGATTGTTTTAAACAAGACATTCGCAGCATGGTACATTACTTTCGGATCATGAGGAGAGTTGATGAGTGGTGCGTTCCAATTAAAACGATACTTCATTTTCTTGGGCGCATAGGCAAGATTTGTAGAAGGATATTCCTGCAGGTCTTTGGTTTCACTGGTACGCGTATCCAATACATCTATTTGTCCTTGGTAACAACCACCATACAATAACTCCGGATTATTGGGGTCGTTGAAGGCTACCCAAGCACTTTCACAACCCGGGCCGTTCATCCAATCCTTGTCCGTGATGCCAAAACTTCCGTTACGACTAGGCGTTGCTACGGAGGAGTTATCTTGCTGCCCACCATATACCCAATAAGGAAAACGATTATCAGCAATCACTCTATAGAATTGTGAAGTTGCCTGGTTATTGAGTGGTGACCAGGTGCGACCAGTGTTATAACTAATTTCACCACCACCATCATCTGCTAAGGCAACATTCTGATTGTTCTTTGGGTTGATCCACAGATCGTGTGTATCACCGTGACCTACGCGAATAGTCGAGAAAGTTTTTCCACCATCAATCGAACGTGTCATAGGAGCATTTAACACGTAAACAACATCTGCATTGACAGGATCTGCAAATACTTCCATGTAGTACCAGGAGCGTGAGGTAATATTCTGATCGGTTGATAGCAAATTCCATTTTTTGCCTCCATCATCCGAACGATACAAACCGGCTTTTGATTTCTCAGCTTCTACAATGGCGAAGACTCTATTTGGATTCGCGCGCGAAACGCTCACCCCTATCTTACCCATTTCCTTAGGAAGGCCATCAATTATTTTATTCCAGGTCTCGCCTGCATCAGTTGATTTCCAAATGGCGCAACCAGGACCACCGCTCTCCACTTTCCAGGGATAGCGTCTGTGTTGCCAGGTGGCTGCATACAAAATTCGCGGATTTGTCATGTCCATACTTAGCGAAGAAGCGCCTGTATTTTCATCTACAAAAAGTGTTTTCTTCCAGGTAGTTCCTCCATCTATCGACTTGTAAATACCACGATCAGCATTCGCACCATGCACAGTACCTTGCGCTGCCACATATACCACGTCTGCATTGGTAGGATGCACAACAACGTCAGAGATGTGACGCGTTTTCTCCAGGCCAATATTTTTCCAGGTTTTGCCACCATCTGTCGACTTGTAAACACCATCTCCGTAAGAAGTCATTACCCCTCGCACTGCGTGCTCTCCCGTGCCTACATAAATTACATTTGGATCTGTTTCGCAAACTGCGATATCTCCAATAGACCCTACGTTAAAAAAGCCGTCTGAAATATTTTTCCAGGTTGTTCCTCCATCATCGGTTTTGGCCACACCCCCACCCGTATACCCGACATAATAAACCATGGGATCTACAGGTGAGCCTGCGATGGCGTTAGCACGCCCTCCGCGGAAGGGGCCTATGTTTCGCCACTTAAGGCCTTTATATAAATCAACTTTTGGGACTACAGTCGAGACTGCGTCAGTTTTGGCTTTTGCTTTTTGTGCATCGGCAGCTATGGCCACTAAAAAGCCAAGGAATAGGATTACTATCTTTTTCATGGAGGATTAGGTTATTCTCTAATTACGAAAAAAAAGATGAAAAAAGTAGTTTGTTCTCTATACTAAAACCAAAATTGATGATGGGTGGCTAATAAATCATTTACTACCTCCTATTTATTGGTTTCTTCGTGGCTTTAGCTAAAGTCACTTGTATAGGATGATCGTTCAGAGGACTTAGTAGTAATAGTGTTAAACTTAAAGTCCAGTATCGTCTCGCACAGCGGACGATACGCTTCTTTAGAAATTAATGATGGAGAGCCATCGTTGATGCGGAGACGATGAGGAATAAAATGAAAATGAAGCAAGCAGGCAATATTATGTGAAAGCTATAGTTGTCAGGGTGAGCATTTGAACCGTTTTTGTATTCAGCCAAGTGTACATTGTGTATGGACTAATAAGTGCGGTTTAAACAGCTACTATTCTTATATTAAGTGTGGAATATCCATTTTGCTCCGTTTAAAATAAATTCAAGGAATTTTGTGATAAATCTAATTCCGCTGCGAATAACCAAAAAAGAACAAAGAATTAAGTGTGATCGTTACAAAAACTGAGTTTATAAATATCCTCAATGAGCATAAAGCTATCTTATACAAGATATCGCGCGCTTATTGCTATGACCCAGATGACAGAAAAGATCTAGAGCAAGAGATTATCATACAAATCTGGAAATCACTAAAAAACTATGATAATGAATATAGGCTTTCGACATGGATATATAGAGTATGTCTAAATGTGGCGATCTCACATCTAAGAAAGGCTAATACTAGAAAAAAGAAGATTGAGCCAATACGTGAATCAATGTTTGAGCTAAGTGAAAATAATGAGGAGGAAGAAATCTTATCTGAAAAAACTAAAATTCTTTATAAGGTAATAAATCAGCTAAATTCTTTCAATAAGGCCCTGATCATGCTTCACCTGGATGGAAAATCTCATTACGAAACCGCTGAAATAATGGGTATCTCCGAATCAAATGTTGGTACCAAACTAAGTAGGATAAAAACACTTTTACGACAAAATATTCAACTTGAAAACTTATAAAATATGGAAACTGACGAACTTAAAAAGCTTTGGGAAGAAGAAAATGAATCGCTTAAAAATAGGGTTCACCTTAACGAAAAGGCAATTAGGAATATGAAACTAGAAGGTGCTGTAAGTAGGTTTCGATTCTTTCTCAATATTTCATTGACAGGAAGGAATCTTGCTCTTGTCTATTTTATGATCTCTATAATTGTTGCCTTCAATGTCATAGATGAATATTATTACAGTGTTCCTATTATAATTGGCGGCCTTCTGATGCTTTGGTCGTTTTATCACCATTTGGTTATTGAGAAATATAAAAAGCATTATAACATGAGTATCGTAGAACTTCAAAAATCAATTGAAAGTTTCCGGATTCATTCTATGAAGTCGAGGCACTATGACTTCATGGTTGTGGTAGTCTGGATTCTTACACTATCCCCTGTTTATTTTAGATACAAGTATAATTTTGATATTTATGCTAGTAGTGAAAACTTGCCAGGAATAGGGCTAGCACTACTTGCTGGGTTGCTTTTGTTATACTTCATTACACAATGGGGGTATAATATGTACGATAAAAAATTGAAGGTGATTGAAACCCGGTTATCCGAAATAATAGAATTCGAAAAAGAATAATGGATGTCAACAAACGCGATAATCCAAAAATTCATTAGACCCAGCCCTCATTGGTTTTAAGCGTTTGAAGGCGCGGTGCTTCACCAACAAGGTCATAACCAACATGATTATAAAGCAGCAATAGCTAACAAAAAGTACTTTTTGGAAAGAGTCGTAAACTTGTTGGTGCAGCCCCTCCAATAACTCTTGTGTAACACCTATAATGGAAGAGGATTTCTATTCGTCATTTAATTGAGTAACACTTGTATACGTCTGATGTTTAATTAAACTACTGCCAACCTTTTTTGATTAAATTTATTCCCTAATCAATACTATCTATGGATGGCCTCCGCGAAACCACACCACCTAAGTCTAAGAAGTTTTTTTCAGGAAATTTAAATAAGTATTTGTTTGAATTTAGTCTACTGTTCCTTGCCGTCTTCCTTGGTTTTTTTGCCGATAGCCTGAGAGAGGAGAATGCTGAAAAGCAGCTTGCCTACGAACTTGCTAAAAGCTTTTATGAAGAACTAAAAAATGATTCTATTACTGTTATGTCCAAAATAGAAGGACGTATAAAAAAAGAAAAAGCCATAGACTATATGGTCACCTTTTTGAAAGACAGCAGCCTGCAAACAAGTTCAAAAGGTCTGGCGATAAATTTTTTATGGGCCACCACAGCCCGAACACCCATAATCTTTACGCCACGAACGGTCATTTTTGAGCAGCTGAAAAGTTCAGGAAGCTTGCGCTATTTTAAGAATCAACGCTTGCAGCAACTGGTAGGTGATTTGTCTGTTTCTATTGAATATATACTCGAGCGACAAGAGCTCGAAGCCGCAGTATATAAAGAATATATAGAGCCAATAATGATTGATCATATGGATTTCGAATTTCAACGTAAGCTATTTGATACTGGAATTTTTGATCGTCTGGCTAGTTACGAAAACAGTGATGAATATATCCCCTTTCATTTATCGCAACCGGAAAAGATTAACCGCGAGGCATACATCAATGCCCTTAGCTATTACCATACTAACAATATTAAATCTACACGCATGATTCCCTTTGCAGCTTATGTTAAGGTGAATGCGGAACTGCTGAAGGAACTCCGTCATGAGTTTCAATTAACCTATTAAGTAAATGACTAAAACATTGTTTTCGGGATTTTAAGTATGAAAGTAATTAATGAGAATACTTTAAACGTAATCGAAGAAAAAAGCGCTACACTAACACTAAAAATGAAAAGTCTGACTAATTCTTTATTGTTGCTTTTCTTGTTTACACTTGTTGGCCATCACACCTATGGTCAAGAGGGAAATACAAACCCCAATGATACTGATCATCTACTCCCCTTACAAGCTCAATTTGGCATTTTTAAAAAATACAACCAGAAAGTTGAAGATATTCTCTTCAGCGGCATTTCTGATTTTCAATTTACGAAGTTTATTTCAAAACCTTCTTTCGGAGCGGAAAGTGTTTTAGTAATTGAGATGGATACGGCTAACCTGGATAATCCTACTTTCAATATAGTTTATCATGTAGCTAAGTCAAGTATCTGGTATTCGCTTAACGATAAAACGTCTAAAGAAATTATGGTAGAAAAATTTCGAAAATCAATTTCAATGGCAGATGCTAAAAAGATTGCCAACCTTTATTCAGCCGCACTTGATAAAGTCCGTGAAAATAAGAGGTTTGGCATAGATGGCGTTTCTTATGAATTCGCCACTATGTCACAAGCTGGTAGAGCATGGCTTTCAGGCGCACCTAAAAATGAAAACAAAATCAATCGATTAATTCAATTAAACAAAGAATTTATTGAATTGATTAAAAAGGGAGGAAAAAGATTTCAGCCGAGTGATGAAATATTGGAGCGGATTGATACGTTGACGATGGAGTTTAAATAAATAAGATCAACTATTAATTGCTAGCATACAGGTGGCGGTATCAGCTCATCAAAAACTTGTTATAAACCTCGTTTCATGAATATGGAATTCCCGGTATTCTATGGAGACAAAATTGAATTTACCATAAAATGATAAAAAATTACCTGAAGTCCTTTCATGTTTTAACAGATGGTGACATTGAAAGTTTCATTCGTTTTTCTACTAGAAGAAGTTTAAACAAATCAGTGTACTTTATTCGTGAAACTGAAAACTGTCAGGAAGCTGCACAAAAGAAGAAATAAAAAAGTCAGGAAACTTGGGATAAATGCTGTAGAAAAAATGCTAAGCTTGTCTTTACTTAAACATCCGTCTGACCGATGTTTGCTGTGCAATGGAACGGTCTGAAGGATATATTTACTTTTTATCCCGGCATTTCAACCATAGTGCCGTTAAAAAAATCATTTCTCCTTTTTATGCTTGGCTATTTCTGCATGCTTAACACCAAATTCCTTCATTAAGTCTAAACCGTAGTTACGAATGCTTTCAACTATCACAATGGCTTTCTGGCCTCGCTTAGTGATTGAATATTCTACTTTAGGCGGAACGACTGCGTAAACTTTCCGACTGACAAAGCCTTCTTCTTCCAGTTCTCGTAGTTGACTGGTAAGCATTTTATGTGTTATGTGAGGAATATCTTTTTTCAACTCCCCATATCGCATCACCTTATCTTTTAGTCTCCATAGAATTGGCATTTTCCATGTGCCCCCAATTCTGTCCATGGCAAATTCAACAGGGTTGTAATAAAGTTTTTTGTTGTATAAAAATTCCGGCATCGCTGTAATAAGTGTTTTTGACCATACTTTCTTAAAAGTGTGTATCACTATTAAGGGTAAGTATATTGATAAAGGTACTATATCATGTAAACTTTGTCATGTTAAAGCAAAAGAAAATGAAAAAAATAAATTGGATACTGGCCTTTGCCTTTACAGTAATGGCATGCATGAGTTACGCACAAAACTCAGCAACACTTAAAAACAATACGAAAATGAAAAAACCAACAGAAAAACTAAGTTACGTTCACCCACACGGAGTACCCTCCAAAGGAAAAATTTTAATGGTGGCCAACTCTCCCTCTACATCCAAGCAAACAGGTTGGCCAATCGGTTTTTGGGCAGCTGAATTAACTCACCCCATGAGAGTATTTCAGGAAGCAGGTTATGAAATAGAATTGGTTTCTACTGAAGGCGGCAAGATAATGATGGATACCTATTCCAATCCAACAGATGCCAGCGGGTATTCTGCGCATGACATCATTTCATTGGGCTATTTGCAAAAGCCGGAGTTTCTTGCCATGCTAAATAACACAAAGAAATTAACAGAAGTAAAACATAATGATTACGCTGCTATCTTCCTGGTTGGCGGACAAGGCCCCATGTACACCTTTAGAGGAAATGCAAATCTGGAAAAACTTTTCGTTTCCTTTTACGAGGCGGGTAAGCCAGCCTCTGCGGTTTGCCACTCAACAACCTTATTATTAGAGGCAAAAAAATCCACCGGTGAGCTACTCGTAAAAGGTAAAACCTGGACTGGTTTCGCAGATGCTGAAGAAGAGTTTGCTGATCAGGCGGTAGGTCAAAAAATTCAACCTTACAGAATTGAAACTGAGGCAAAGAAAATACAGGGAACTACATTTAAAGTAGCGGCTCCCTTTTCTGCTTATGCCATTCAAGATGGCAACTTAATTACAGGTCAACAACAAAATTCTGGCGCTGCGGCTGCTGAATTGGTGATCGGATTGCTCGAAAACCAATAAGCAAAAATGGTTGAGCCAAAAGCTCAACCATTTTTATTTTAATACACATGAGAAAAATATTCTATATCACACTACTTGTTTGGTGCAGTACAGCAAAAGCACAAATTCCGGTTGAACTTATGGGAGGTCATGAGAAAGCAACCGTAGACATCATGTTCTTCAAATATTTCCAAAACAAGCAAGGTGAAAATTCTTTGTGGTTGTTCTTTAATCGCAACAGGGCAAGTGTTGATTACCGAATGACGGAGACAACTTACTTACCACAATTCGGATTCACCGAAGCCATTTCATACAACCATGAAAAGCTGAAAGGATTTGCACCGGTATGGGTGGGACAAGTATTAAGTTGGGGTGTTTACTCTAAAGCGGGCATTCAATATGCACATGTAAAAAAGAAAGTAACAATCTTTACCTGGTTAGTCTGCGAAACAAATGCCAATCCCAACCTGGACTATTTTCTATTATTCCGCTATACGCCTCAACTTACAGATAAAGTTGCCCTCTTTACACAAGTGGAAAGCATTAATACCTTTCCAACAGTAAGTACAGCCAACCACCAATTTGCACAACGTTTTCGTTTAGGGATTTCAAAGAATCACTTTCAACTGGGCGCAGCGGCAGATCTCAATCAAACAGGTAACGATCTTTTTGTTAGTAGTTACAATGCAGGTATTTTTATCAGGCATGAATTTTAGACTATGATTCTGAAAAGAAATTTTAATCCCATTAAGGTTATTCAGTATGTAAACACTGAATTGGTCTTTGCCAGTGTAGCGGCAGTAATAGTTTTTATACTGCATCAATGGCAAATAATAACCATTACTATTCCCTTTTCCATAACTGTAATTTTGGGTAGTGCTTTAGCTATTTTTATTGCCTTCAGAAACAACAATTCATACAACCGTTGGTGGGAAGCTAGAACCCTGTGGGGAGGCATACTTAATTCAAGCAGGGTCTTAGCCAGATTAATCATCACTTTTACAGATAGCCATGCTCATCAGCAAAATTTTGACCGGCAACGCAGCGAGCACTTTAAAAAAGAAATGGTATATAAAATCATTGCCTGGGCCTATGCCTTACGCCTGCAACTGAGAAAACAGGACAAGTGGCATGAATTAAAACCATTTCTTTCGGAGCAAGCGTATGCTGGTCTACATCAATTCCAAAACAAAGCTAATTACCTACACCTACTTTCAGGAAAAAAAATTTATGAAGCAATGGCCAACGGTACCCTTGCAGGTTTTGATAGTTTTCAATTAGAAGGACAGTTGTTGGCCTTGGCCAATTATCAGGGTGCTTGTGAAAGAATTAAGCATACTCCCTTACTACGACAATACGATTATTTCACCAAAGTATTCCTTTTTGCATTCATGTTCGTACTTCCATTTTCATTAATCGGTGATTTCCAACACATGCATAGTGATTACTTGATGATACCCGTTTCAATACTTGTTTCATTTGTTTTTGCCATTATTGGTAAGGTAGGAGAAGTAAACGAAGATCCATTTGAAAACCGTATTACAGATGTTCCCTTAACGGCCATGTGCAATACGATTGAAAGAGACCTGAGAGAAATGCTGGGAGAAACTGATTTACCCAGTAAAACTGTGCCAGAAAATGGTTTCTTAATGTAAGCACCGATGACCTTTCGACTTCCGTTCACTTGAAGGATTATTGTATAATATGTACTACTATACAATGCTTGCATGATGATTAATCATTAAAAGATTTTATTAGATAAAAGCACTGAATCATGAATATGTAGCTAACTTTAATAAGTATGGCAGGGACTAGGGCTCTCTTTTTTTTGTTATGCCCTTAAAGCAATTTATATTCACTTAAACATTACTAAAAATGAAGATAGCCATTATAGGTGCTGGAAACGTTGGTGGAACCTTGGCCTCAAAATGGGCCAACAAGGGCCATGAAATAAAGCTGGGCGTTCGTGATGTGAAAAGTTTTAAAGGAAAAGAATTGATTAATAACCCTAATACATCAGTACATACCATTGCAGGAGCGGTAAGTGTTTCGGAAGTGCTTCTACTTGCTACGCCTGCACCATCAACTGTTGAGGTAGCAAGATCGTTAGGAGATACTTCAGGTAAAATCATTATTGATACCATGAACATTGTTATGGGAAGAGGTCCGCAAGGCTATAGCAATACTGCAGATGCCATTTTAGCCAATACAGCTACAAAAGATGTAGTTAAGTGCTTCAATACAACTGGTTTTAATAATATGCAAAATCCTAACTATGGAAATTTTGCTCTTGATTTGTTTGTTGCCGGTGATAGTAACAAGGGTAGGCAAGTAGCTATTCAATTAGCTAAAGATGCAGGCTTTGCCGAATGTTACGCTATTGGTGGTAACGACAAATTTGAACTCATGGAGCAATTTGCCTGGTTTTGGATTAACCTCGCCATGTTCCAGGGAGCAGGTAGGGAAATAGGTTTTAAATTATTGAAAAGATAAATCCGCTATAGTAGGTAAGCAAAAACAACAGACAATCTTTGTTTAATCGAAAAGCAGGTGCGTATAATAGCTCACGCAATTATGCTACTTAATAAAAAAGATAAGGAAGCCATGATTAAAATACTGCGAGCTATGTTGACACAATTAAAAGTAAACCTATTCCTATCAAGTGGTAGCTCGCCAACTGAAGGATGATTAATAGCACAACCCAATAAAATATAACTGAAACTTTCAATTGTAAACTGATATAAACTATGCTCACAGCCATACACCCCAAGTTGCCTATGCGCGACAAAAGCCTAACCAGAAATTATTATTTGAACCGGCTCGGATTCACAGCGTTTGGCGAACAAGATTATGACGGCTACCTGATGGTAGAAAAAGATAATATTCAAATCCACTTCTTTGAATTTAAAGACCTGAATCCCGAAGAAAACTACGGTCAGGTCTACATTCGCGTGCAAAACATAGAAAGCTTCTACCAATCTTTGGTTGACAATAAAGTAGACATTCATCCTGCAGGTCATTTACAACTCAAGCCCTGGGGGCAAAAAGAGTTTTCACTACTTGATCCTGATCATAACCTGCTTACGTTTGGGGAGCATTTATAAAATATTAGCAGTCAGGTATCATCACTCCACATGGCGCGGTTAGTAAAAGCATCAATAATGATACATTTTAAAAATGCTGATAAAACCGCTATTATCAATTGTATCATCACCTAGGTGACGATACAAGAAAAAGAGATGATCGTTGAAGACATCGGCCACAAGTGAATAAAGAATAATACCCTAGCCAAGTATCGTCTCCCGATAGGGGACGATACGCTATATTATGTGTTGTACTTGGTTACTTGCATCGTCCATTTGGAGACGATGAAAGAAAAATATGTGATCAGTGAAATCACCTACTACAGTTGAACAGAATAACCCCCTTGCCCAGTATCGTCTCCCGATAGGGGACGATACGCTATATTATGTGTTGTACTTACTAATCATGTAAGCAAAACTAAATCACACATCACAATACGACTATTAAACGAGATCGATTGCTTCCCTGCATCGTCCCTTCGGAGACAATGCAAGAAAAGAAGAAAAAGAGGTGATCGTTGAAGACATCGGCCACAAGTGAATAAAGAATAATACCCTCGCCAAGTATCGTCTCCTGATAGGGGACGATACGCTATATCATGTATTCTACTTACAAATCATCTAAGCAAAAACTAAATCACACAAAGCAATGCGACACCTAAAAGAGGTCTCTGCCCAAGGTGAGCGCGAGGGAAAGGACTGAAATTATAGGGCTGTCGATAAAATTTTTACCCTCATTATCAGATACTTAGCAATGTTTAGTAGATTTTTCTACAAAATAACTAAACACTGTTCAGAATATTTTCGTTGTTTTGTTCACGATATGGGAGTAGCCGAAAGAAAAGAGAGACATAAGGAAGATCTGAAAAAAGATATCCTCACCGCAGCCAAACAACTGTTTACAGAAAAGGGCTTCGAGGCCACCTCTATTCGTGCCATTGCAGAAAAAATCGAATACTCCCCAGCCACCATTTATCTCTATTATAAAGACAAGAATGAAATTGTTCATGCCCTGCACCAGGATGGTTTCAACTTGTTAATGCAACATTTCAGTAACATTCATTTTGAACAATCAGCTTTCTCGCGCCTCAAAGCCCTAGGCAGAGCTTATATGCAGTTCGCCTTCGAACATCCGGATGTGTACACACTCATCTTCTCGATGAAGGAGCCTATGCAACACGTAACCGATTGCGAAAAAGAATGGCATGAGGGCGACCGCGCTTTCTCTTTGCTCTATAGAACGGTTGAGGAGTGCAAACAAGAAGGATATTTTAAAGGCCTGGAATCTGTTGGTTTGTCATTTATGATCTGGAGCACCATGCACGGACTGTGTACTTTACGCACCAGTGGACATTTGGAACACATGACTACTGCATGTGCTGAAGTAAAAGAATTGCAAATGGATGTGGATGCCTTACTCAATCACAACTTCGAAACATTTAATTCACTCTTGGAAAAACTTAAAAACTAAAATTTTTTACCCCCTCACTTAACACTGTTCAGTATGAGAACACCATTAATAACTCTCCAGCTTCTGCTCGTATGGATTACAACGCAGTCGCTATACGCACAAAGCCTTGATGAGTATATCCGTCAGGGTATTGATTCCAACCAGGTGCTCCAACAAAAAACCATCGCACTCGACAAAGCCATGCTGGCTTTGAAAATAGCCAATGGCATGTTTGCACCTTCTGTTGGTCTTATCGGTAACTATACCACAGGCGATGGAGGGCGAAGCATTGCTTTACCAGTTGGTGATTTGTTGAATCCGGTATACGCGACACTTAACCAACTTACTGCCAGCGATCAGTTCCCGCAAATTGAAAATGTCAATCAGAATTTCTTTCCAAAAAACTTTTATGATGTGCGGGTGCGCACTTCCATGCCTTTGATTAACACTGACCTGGTCTACAACAAGAAAATTCAGCAACAACAAAAACTCTTGCAGGAATACGAAGTAGTGGTGTATAAACGTGAGCTTGTAAAAAATATTAAAACCGCTTACTACAATTATTTGAATGCCCTGGAAGCACAAGGCATCTACCAGAGTGCCATGACCAGGGCACTGGAAAGTAAGCGTGTAAATGAGTCGCTACTGACAAATGGAAAAGGTTTACCTGCTTATGTACTTCGTGCCGAAAGCGAAATTGAAAGTATTAAAGCACAAGCCACGGAAGCCGAACAGCAAGTCAACAATGCAAAACTCTATTTTAATTTTCTGCTTAACAGAGATGGTGACTCCCCTATCAATACAGATTTCAACACGCTTGAAGCAGTCAACACCGTTATCAGTACTTTTCAAAGCGAAAATGTATCACGTGAAAGAGAGGAGTTGTTACAGTTGCAAAGCGCGGTAGAACTCAACTCCACAGTATTACAGATGAAGCAGGCTTTCTGGATGCCAAAACTAAGTGGCTTTGTTGACCTTGGTGCACAAGCCGAAAACTTAAAATATAATAATGATGCTAACTATTATTTAATTGGTTTACAGCTGGATGTGCCTTTGTTCGCAGGCTTTACCAATCGCCATCGTATAGCACAATCAAAACTTGATGTCAGGAACGCAGAACTCAATCGCAACCTGGTGGCTAATCAGGTAAAAATGAGTACACAGTTTGCACGCAATAATCTTAGCAGTGCTTACCAGAATTATGTTTCTGCACAAAAACAATATGAAGCTTCCCTCAGCTATCAAAAATTAATCGATAAAGGCTATAAAGAAGGCGTTAGCACTTTTATTGAAAGTATTGATGCCCGTAATCAATTAACCACTACACAACTCTTGCTCAACATTAACCGCTATAAAGTACTGATTGCTGCTGCTAACCTGGAAAGAGAGACAGCTGCCTATTCTCTGAAATAAAATTATTAACCGACCCCAGAAAATATACAATACCATGAAAGCAAACTCCCTATTACTCATGTTAGCAGTCTTGATTATAATTCAGGCTTGCACTACAAGCGAAGGCAACAACGAGAAGCAATTGGCTAAAGATGTAATCCCGGTTACAGTGAAAAGCCTTAGTAAAGAAAAACTTTCTTCCACTATTCAAAGCTCAGGTATTTTTACAACGGATGATGAAACTTACTTATCTTTTAAAACAGGTGGCGTCATCGATAAAATATTTGTAAAAGAAGGCGATGCCATTAAGAAAGGTCAGACATTAGCACGCTTAAATCTTACTGAAATTACTGCACAAGTATCGCAAGCCAAACTTGCTTATGAAAAAGCAAAGCGCGACTACAACCGGGTTGAAAATTTATATAAAGACAGTGTGGCCACGCTGGAACAATACCAAAATGCCAAAACCGGTATGCAGGTAGCGCAACAACAATTAGATGCTGCCAATTTTAATCTTAGCTACTCTGAAATTAAAGCGCTTAGCGATGGTTTTATTCTTCGCAAAATTGCCAATGAAGGACAAGTGATTAGCTCCGGCAGTGCTGTGTTTCAAACCAATGGGGCTTCTCAAAATAAATGGAAAGTAAAAGTTGGTGTGAGCGATCGCGAGTGGGCTTTAATCAATGTGGGTGATGCAGCAGAAGTGAGCACCGATGCCACCCCAGATCAGTTGCATGAAGCGGTAGTAAGTAGAAAGTCTGAAGCCACAGATGCTATGGGTGGTGCCTTTACAATTGAACTTACCCTGAAAGAGAAAAGTGAAAACCAGGCCAGTGGTTTATTTGCCAAAGTAAGTATCACCACCAGCAAAGCACTGAGCGGCTGGCGCATTCCTTACACAGCACTTTTAGATGGTGATGCACAAACAGGTTATGTATTTACTACCAACGACTCAAAAACAGTGCAGAAAACAATCGTACGTATTGGTAGTATTACTAAGGACGAAGTGATCATCCTTTCCGGTTTAGAAGATAAGCAATTCCTGATTGTATCAGGCAGTGCCTACTTAAAAGATGGTTCGTCTATAAAAATTATCCAGTAGATAAATATTCGTTAATCATACAACGATCCTTGTAGATCCAATACTACTATGAAAATATCAGACTATGCCGTAAAGAATTATCAGTTTACGCTGGTGATCTTTCTAATGATAATAGCACTCGGAGCCACTACCATTTTAACAATGCCTCGCTCTGAAGATCCGGAACTTCACGCCCCACAATATCCCATTGTGGCTGTTTTCCCGGGTACCAGTCCTAAAGACATGGAAGAGTTAGTGGTGGAGCCATTAGAACAAAAAATTTCCGGATTGGAAGGTATCAAGCGTATCAAGACCAATATTTCTGATGGAGTGGCTGTTCTCTTTGTTGAATACATTTACGAAAGCGATGTTGACGACAAGTACTCAGAGTTGGTAAGAGAAGTAAATGCCTTGCGCACCGAACTACCTCAGAACCTGGCAAGCCTCGAAGTGCGCAGGGTACTCCCATCGGATGTAAACATTATTCAGATTGCCCTGGTATCCGAAAGTGCATCGCGCGATAAAATGAAAAAAGCAGCTGAAGATTTACAGGATAAGCTGGAGCAGATCAAACAACTTAAAAATGTAAAAATTCATGGTTTGCCTGATCGCATTGTACGCATAGACCTTCAGTTAGAGAAAATGTCACAATTGCGCATTCCGTTAGAAGCAGTAATTGGTAATCTGCAAAGTGAGATAGCCAATATTCCCGGAGGCAGTGTTGATGCCAGTACAAAATCATTCAACATTAAAACCAGTGGTAACTATAAAGATGTAGAAGAGATACGTAACACCATTATACTCTCTGCCAATAATAAAAATATTTTATTAAAAGATATCGCTGCTGTTTATTCGTCATACGAGGAAGAAACGCACATCACCAGGTTAAATGGCTACAGAAGTATTTTTATAACGGCAGCACAAAAACCCGGTGAAAATATTTCTAAAACACAGGAAATATATGCTCCTGTCATTGAAGAATTTAAAAAAACACTTCCCGCCAATATTGATCTTGTGCATCACTTCGATCAGGCCGATAATGTAAACAAAAGGTTAAGTGGTCTGGGCATGGATTTTATCATCGCCATTTTACTGGTAGCCATTACTTTGCTTCCGCTCGGGCAACGTGCTGCCATCATTGTGATGATCTCCATTCCGCTATCCTTAGCCATTGGTATTGTCTTGATGAATGCCATGGGTTATACACTTAATCAATTAAGCATTGTTGGTTTGGTGGTTGCACTCGGCTTGTTGGTGGATGATAGCATTGTAGTGGTTGAAAACATAGAGCGTTGGTTAAGAGATGGTCATAGCAGAATGGAGGCTACCTTAAAAGCTACACAGCAAATCGGCCTGGCCGTAGTGGGCTGTACTGCTACGCTCATCATAGCCTTTTTACCTTTAGTATTTCTGCCAGAAGCAGCCGGTGAGTTTATCAGAAGTTTACCGATGGGAGTGATTACTTCCGTGCTGGCCTCCATGCTGGTTTCACTTACTATCATTCCTTTTTTATCTAGTCGTTTATTAAAAGAGCCACACGGTCATCCTGACGGAAATATTTTCATGCGTGCCTTGAAAAAAATAATTAATGGAAGCTACTCCGTTCTATTAGATAAGGCACTTAATAAACCCTGGTGGACAGTAGGCATTGCTTTGGCCATTTTTATTGCTTCCTTACAACTATTTCCAGTAATCGGTTTCAGTTTATTTCCTGCCTCTGAAAAGCCTCAGTTCTTAGTGGAGATCACCACGCCCCTTCAATCGAACCTGGCTTACACCGATAGTATTACAAAAGCAATTGAAAAAGAGTTGAGTGAGTATGAGGAAATACAATATGTTGCCACCAATGTGGGCAAAGGTAATCCGCGCATTTACTACAATGTAATTCCTGAAAACGAACGCACTGATTATACCCAGCTTTTTGTTCAGCTACAGGAAGACACCTCACCTGCAAAAAAGCTCGCCTTAATTGAAACGCTGCGCAGTAAATGGACTCCCTACCTAGGCGCTAAGGTGGAAGTGAAAAATTTTGAACAAGGTCCACCGATCAATGCGCCAGTAGAGGTAAGGTTGTTTGGTGATAATTTAGATACCCTTAGAAATCTGGCAGCGCGAGTAGAACAAACGCTGGAACAAACTGAAGGTACTTTATACATTACCAACCCCGTTACACACCTCAAGTCTGATATCAAAGTAGACATCAATAAAGAAAAAGCACAAATGCTTGGCATACCAACTGTTACGATTGACCGTACCGTACGCCTGGCAGTTGCGGGATTAAACGTTGGTAAATTTTCGGATGAAAACGGAGATGATGTTGAAATTCTTTTAACTAAAGAAAATCAAGGACAATCTACCCTTGATGCATTAGAAAATTTATATGTCAACAATCAACAAGGCAGAGCCATACCACTCAAGCAAGTGGCTGATCTCAGGTTAGAATCATCGCCCATTAATATCAACCACTTTGATAAAATACGGATGGTTTCTGTCACCGCTTTTGTTGGCAAAGGATTCTTAGTTGATAATGTCATTAATGATGTAATAACCAAAATGGATGCTATGCCTTTACCAGCAGGATACACCTATGGCATGGGTGGTGAAGTGGAAAGCAGGCAGGAATCTTTTGGTGGATTTGAAAGCGTTATTATTGTCACCATCTTCTTGTTCATTGCTGTGCTCATTCTGGAATTTGGTACTTTTAAGAGCACCTTGATCGTGCTTTCTGTTATTCCATTGGGTATTGTAGGTGCAGTACTGGCGCTACTGATCACGGGTAATTCATTATCATTTGTGGCCATCATCGGACTTATAGCGCTGGCGGGTATTGAAGTAAAAAATACTATTCTGTTAGTCGATTTTACTAATCAGCTGAGAGAACAAGGCAAATCATTGGAAGAGGCCATACGCGAAGCCGGTGAAGTGCGTTTCCTTCCCATCATTTTAACTTCCATGACGGCTATTGGTGGTCTATTACCGATAGCCTGGTCATCAAATCCTTTAATATCACCTTTGGCTATTGTACTTATCGGTGGATTAATCAGTTCGACTTTACTTTCAAGAGTGGTAACACCTGTTGTTTACAAATTGATCCCACCTCGCGTTGAAGTAAAAACGGAGGTAGTTAATTAAAAAAATGATTAAATCAGAATGAGAAAAATAAAGGTCATGAGTTGCATCATGGCCTTTATCATTTTATAGTGCTGGTTTCATTTTAGTATAACGTTGATTGACACATTCGTTGCTTTAACGAAACATGTTGTCGCTCATCCGTAAAAGCAATTTTTCCATCTGCTTCCAACGTTATACACAGTAAACAAAACAACCTATGAACATAAAAGTATTCACTTTCACGGCCGGTATCGCTGCAGCAGCGATGCTCAGCAGCTGCCATATCGAAGAAAATAAGCAGTTGAGAACAACTGTTGATTCACTTCAATCGGAGCTACAGACAAGCCTTGAGCTTGCCCAGACCTTAAATGATGTGGGCGTACTGATTGACTCTATTGACCTGAGCAGAAATTCACTTAGTCTGCACATGGTAGAAGGCACCTCGTATGCCAATTATACTGAAAGGCTGAACAACATCAATGATTACGTAAAGCAAACATTGGACAAGCTGGCCACTATGGAGGCAACTATTAAAAAGTCTAAAGCGGATAATCGCTATTACGCCAATACCATAAAAAAGCTGAAGCAAGACCTGGAGCTGAGCTCTGCACAATTGGTAGCTTTACAGGAAGAAGTAGAGAAAGTAAGATCAGAAAACAATGAACTTATTTTGGCTGTAAAGAACAAGGATGAAGAGCTCTTTGAAAAAACTGAAATGATTCAGCTAAATCAGCAAAGCATAGTTTCCTTGCAACAGAAAGTAGATGGTCTGATTCGCGAAGCTTCCAACAGTCAGGCGGAGTCTTACTTTAAGCAAGCGCAGGCGCTTGAAACAGCTGCTAAACGCACAAAGCTTGCACCTCGTAAGAAAAAAGCTACGCAGCAAGAAGCCCTCGAGTTATATAAGTTAGCGGCAACGCTTGGCTATTCGGAGGCTGAACAACGGATTGCAGCCTTAACAAAGAGCATTTAATAAATAAATTATTAGAAACTCATTCAAAAATAAGAGGACTCGTCATTGCTTTTTGGGTACGGTTTGCGTTCAGGAGGGTGAAGCAATCTGGCTGGCTCTTAGAGACTCCATCATCCCTACACACGTTCAGCGCTTAGGTCATTGCGCTGAACTGTGTTTAATTTTCAAATCAATCAACGAATTAACGCATCAACAGATCAGCACATCAACACGGATTGCTTCCTCACCCCAGCACACATTCAACGCTTCATCCATCGCAATGAAGAGTTCTTTTTGTTTAGGATTATTTTTGATATGGCTTCTAATTTAAAGCAATACCTGCTAACACCGAACTCAAATGGCAGCCACGTGTGGCTATGCGCAATTAGCGTTTATTAGGAAAATATATGGAATTACAGGTTTAGGAAGTCTGTTTGTCATCTTTTGTAAAAGTTTAATTGGGTTAATGCTTTCCTAAGTAGCTGGAGTTCGCTACTTTTCGGGGTGCATGAAAGGTAAACTAATCATCTTATTCTTTCTGCTGTTTGTTTACTCACCTTCCCCAGCACAAAGTGAACAAGACAGCCTGAAAATGTTATCTGTCCTCTATAGGGCGCAAAGTATCCGGCTTAATAACCCGGATAGTGCGATCTATTATTGTAAACAGACTATAGCTTCTCTTAAACCAAAGAATAATTACCTGAATGGCTTTGCCTATTACACACTCGGGTATAGCAACTGGGTTAAGGCTAACTATAAGTTAAGTGCAGAATATGGATATAGGGCGCTCAAATTCATGGAGCCTACCGTTTATGATTACGAGAAATCACTTATACTATTAGAATTATGCCGCACTTTTCTCGATCTGCACAATCCGGAGGAAGGTAGGAAATACCTGAACATGGTTTACAACATAGCCATACTTCACCCCGAAGAACCAAAAATTCTTGGTAATTATTATCGGGAACTATCTTTCTACTATGCAGAAATTAATCAAAATGATTCAGCAGTTTACGCCTCTGATAAGGGAATTGAAATTTACGATTTATTGAAAGACACGCTCAATACCAGTGTACTTTATGGAAGAAAAGCGCGTGTACTTCTATCAGAAAATAAATTTGAGGAAGCATTACGCTTATCCAGTAAAGCGCTTCTACTTGATAGTCTTGTAAATAACAGACGAGGCTTTGGTATTAATAATTACCAGGTTGCTTCCTCCTTAGTCGGCTTAAAGAAATATGACAAGGCCATACAATACCTGAAAAGAGCTATTCAAATAAGTTATGAGTTAAATAACTGGCAAGCATTGTTTAGGGCACACTATAAACTAAGCGAAGTATATCTCATTAAAAAAGAGCCATATCTGGCATTAGAACACGCTAACCTGGCAACTCAATTTAAAGACAGCCTCTTCAATGCTACGTCAATCGGGCAAATTGAAGAAATGAAAATTTTATATGAAACAGAAAAAAAGGACAATACTATCGCCTTGCTCGAAAAAGAGAATGCCATCAAACAACAACAAAGCAACAATCAGCGCATTATTGTTTTTTCCTTAGTCATCATCATCATTTTATTATGGGCTCTGCTCTTTCTGCAAATGAACGCGAAGCGTGCTCATAGAAAAGCAAATGAAGAACTCTCTTCAAAAAATAAATCTATCGAACAGCAAAAAGAAGAGATGGAAATGCAGGCAGAAAAACTGCATGATTTAAACCAGCTCAAGTCTAAACTCTTTTCTGTTATCAGTCATGACCTGCGTGGACCTATCAATAATTTACAATCGCTTCTGGATCTGTTCTCAAAAAATTTACTCACTCAAGAAGAGTTTATTAAACACTCTGACAAGTTAAAGGCCAATGTGAATGTTACACAACGAACCTTGGAGAACTTATTAAATTGGTCAATGAGTCAAATGGAGGGCATCAGAACAAGACCAACCATTATTGATATTAGAAGTACCGTTGACGAAGCCGCCCGTCTGCTGCATGACATTGCCAACCGCAAGGAGATTACTATAAAAAATAATATTGAAGTCGCTAAGCTTGTATATGCTGATCCTGATCAGGTACAGGTTATTTTACGCAACCTCATTCATAATGGCATTAAGTTCTCTAAATCCAACAGCACTGTTTATGTCACTGCTGAGATAGTTGATAAAGATTGCTATATCACTATTAAAGATGAAGGTATTGGCATGACCGAGAGCGAAATAGAAAGGCTTGAACTTACCAAAGACCACTTTACCAAAATTGGTACCCTACAGGAAAAAGGTACCGGCCTTGGCTTTTTGCTTTGCCGTGAATTTGTTCAGCACAATGGTGGCGAGATATTTGTAAAAAGTAAGGCAGGAGCAGGAACAGAAATTACCTTTACTTTACCTTTGGCTTAATCAACAAAGTTGATCTTCTTGTGCGAACCATCACAATAAGGTTTGTTGGAAGAAGCACCACAGCGGCAAAATGCCGTTACATTATTTTTTTTAGTAAGAATACCCTCCTTGTCTTTTACAGTTACATTTCCATATACCAACAAAGGGCCGTTTGCACTTGTTTCAATAATGGTTTCTGATTTCACTTCCACCTGTTTTTGTTCCGTGTCACTGTTCATGTAATAACTAAGTGCACCACTGGGACATTTTTTTATTTGCTCAATTATTTTTTCTGTGCTGGCATTTTCAGGGGTAATCCAAGGACGTTTACGTGGATCGAATACTTCACCAAGTCCGCGAAAACATATTGTTGAATGTATGCATTCTCCCGGGCGCCAAACAATGGTAACTTCACCATTGCTGTACTTCTTGGTTATTTCTTTTTTATCCATATTTATTTCTTAGCTAACCAACACCAGGTTAGTGCTGATTTGTATAGGATTTGTCAGCACCTTGTGCACAGGACAGAGTTTTGCAATCTGTAACATGCGCTGATGCTGCTGTTCATCCAGTTTACCTTTCACTTCAACTTGTGTTTCAAAGGCTGTTCCTCCTTCTACATCTTTCGAAGCTACAGTAACTTTTATTTCCTGCACATCAAAATTTTTTCTGTTGGCATACATGCGCAAGGTTATGGCCGTACAAGAAGCCAGCGACATTCTTAAAAAATCACCCGGGCGTGGCCCTAAATCCTTACCGCCTACATCAAGTGGTTCGTCAGCCACAATGGTATGTATTCGGGCAACTAATTCTGTTTTATAAACCTCCTGACCAATGGTGGCAACGGCTACTTTTTCTTCCATGTTAAAAGGTACCATTTTTTACGAAATTTTCCTGCAGCAATCGCTCCCTTGCAGCCAACTCTTTTATGCGGATTTCTTCAGGCATCTCTTCCATAGGAGCAGGATAACCCACGGCCATCATCACGCCCAACTCAAAATCATCTGGTACATTAAAAATTTCTCTGGCTTTTTGGTGATCATAGCCTGCCATTTGTCTCACCTGCAAACCCAGGTCAACAGCCTGCAAGGATAATAAAGTGTTAGCTGCACCCAGATCATAAAGCGTATAGGCATTGGGTGAGTTAAAGCGCTTGAATATTTTACGGGTTACGCTAAAAATTAATAGTGGTACGTTTTGAACCCAGGCTCTGTTTCCTTCATTTAATACACTGAAAAATTTATTCCATAGTTCTGTCTGTTCGCGGGTGGCAAACAGGTATTGCCAGGGTTGTTCATTCATGCTCGAGGCTGACCAACGTGCTGCTTCAAACAGGGATTTTATCTTTTCAGGCTCAACTGCTTTTGTAGAAAAAGCCCTTGAGCTTTTTCTATGTTTAATCAGGTCAGCTACCTTAAATTCAATATTAGCTGATTTAGTCATTGCTGTTAATTCATTGATCATCGCTTAAAAACAATATTCAGGTGCATTCGGTTTACTTACTCCACTTAGGAATTCCCCAAATCGCTAAAAAACCTGAAAAAGCATGCATGGGTGCGGCTAAAAGTGGAAAGGTACTATCCAGGACTGTGCCATCCGGTAACTGAGGCGTTGTAAACACAGGGTAGAAACTAAATAAAGTGAAGCCAATACTAAGCACTAACCATATTAGCTGTCCTTTGGGTATAAAACGTACAAACACAAAAAACAGCAATGCACCGATCAATACAGGTAAGATGGATGAGATAGTGACTGCCATAAAAAATCCCGCAGGAATAGTAGCGCCAAGTGCACCGGCTATTAAACTCCATACATTGTTAATACCGGCTCCAATAACTCCGGCTATTAAACCAGCCTTTAAGGCTTTGACTAAGGTTAGTTGGTTGTTTGACATAATTTAGATTTTAGATTTTAGATTTTAGATTTTAGATTTTAGATTTTAGATTTTAGAAGCTAGAAGCTCGAAGCTAGAGGCTCGAAGCTATAATTAAAACTACTCCTCCACCAATATCCCCATCTTGCCCAGCTGATAATCACGCATGGCTTCCATAATTTGCGTTTGATTGTTCATGACAAAAGGACCATGCGAAACTACTGGTTCATTCAAAGGCTCACCGCTCAATAAAAGCAAGCGTGTATCTTCACTAGCCTCAAAACTGATTCCTTCACCATCTTGTTTAAAATAAATCAGGTGCAAGCCTTCAACTAAGCCATAAGCATCTAACTTTATTTTGCCATCTAATAAATACAAGAGCACATGATGATGTGCTGGAAGTTGATAGGTAATACGTCCACCTTGCTTTGCATAAACTGTTGCAGCATTAACAGGGCTGAGTGTATTCACTTTTCCTTTTATGCCCTGCAACTCACCGGCAAATACATTTGTGCTGACTAATCCATCTGTTGAAGAAAATGACGGCACTTCATTCGCCTGTAAAGGAAAATAAGAAGGCTGATCCATTTTATGCTTGGCAGGTGTGTTAATCCATAATTGAATAATTTCTTGCTTACCACCAATGTCATGAATATCTGGCGCGGGTCTTTCGCTGTGTATAATGCCCATGCCGGCATTCATCCACTGCGCACCTCCTGCATATACAACACTATTATTACCACGACTGTCGCGGTGATGCACTCCTCCTTCAAAGACAAAGGTAACAGGAGAAAAACCCCTGTGCGGATGTGGGTCTACACCACTATGCAAGGGTGAACGATGCAACGGTACTTTTATGTTGGCATGGTGCAATAATTAAGAAAGGATCTACCTGCTGCACCTGCTGAGTAGGAAGGGGTTGCCTGATGGGCAAGCCTCCCATATCCATGGGGTGAGCGTATAATAAATGAGAGACAGATCTTGTTTTCATAGTTTAATTTATAGTTTGCCTCCACAGCAAAAATTCAAAATTCAAAATTCTTAAATCGCAAATCGTAAATCGTAAATCGTACTTTATTTCATCGGCACTTCCATCAACAAAACTTCAGCATCGCTATCGGCCACAAGTGTAAGCTTATCAATATCCCAAATACCCAATCCATCACGCTTATTCAATTTTTGTCCGTTAACGTTTACATCACCCTCAATCACAAAAACATAAACGCCATTACCATTTTTATTTAGTAAATAATCCTTACTGAAGCCTTTTGTAAATTTTCCGAGTGAAAACCACGTATCCTGATTTACCCATAGTGCCTCCGTGTCTTTTGCAGGTGACAGAATAGTCTGCCATTTATTGGTGCGTCCTTCTATTGAGAATTGTTTTTGATCATAGCGTGGCTGAACGTTTCTTTGTCTTGGGAAAACCCAGATTTGTAAAAGATTTACTTCTTCTGTTGCTGAGGCATTTACTTCGCTGTGCTGCACACCCGTGCCGGCACTCATCACTTGCACCTCTCCTGCTTTAATTATCCCATGCCCACCTGTGTTGTCTTTATGCTCCAGCGAACCACGCAAAGGAATGGTAATAATCTCCATGTTATCGTGAGGATGCTGCCCAAAACCTCTTCCTCCTTGTACAATGTCATCATTCAATACGCGCAAGGCGCCAAATTGAATGCGGAGTGGATCGTAATAATTAGCGAAACTAAAAGTATGGTGCGCGTCTAGCCAACCGTGGTAAGCATGCCCGCGAGTATCGGCTTTATGATATACTGTTTTCATGGTTTTTGTTTTTTGTGCATTTGCAACCAATGTGGTGGCCATTAACAAAAGCATCCAAATGCTGTTTTTATAAGTTTTCATAGGTTATAACTAGTCATGTACACGCGAATCCTGAATTAAAGTTACAACAATTATTGTATATACAACTATTTTTATCTTACAACGTTTATATGGACATTAGCGCATGGATTCGAGCTTTTTGCTCCAAAAAGTGCGAAAATTCACGTAAAGCTTAGATTTTATGAAAAACCAACTGATCAACGGCATACACCATGTCACAGCCCTGGGCGATGATGCCCAAAAGAATGTAGATTTTTATTCAGGTATTTTGGGTCTGCGCATGGTAAAGAAGACGGTGAATTTCGATGCACCAGATGTTTATCACCTATATTATGGAAATGAAACAGGTAGCCCCGGCACCATCATGACTTTCTTCCCTTTTCAGGGAATGATGAAAGGCAGACATGGTAAGGGTCAGATGACAGTCACTTCTTTTTCCGTACCGGATACAAGTCTTGACTATTGGTTAAAGCGCCTCAAAAAATTCAATATCCAACACAAAGCACCACAACAAAGATTTGATGACGAACTCTTTATTTATTTTGAAGATGTACATGGTCTTGGTTTAGAGTTGGTCTTTAATAAAGAGGATAAGCGACCTGGTTTTACTTACGGACAAATTCCTCTTGAACATGCTGTGAAAGGATTTCATGGGGTAACACTTGCGGAAGAAGGTTATGAAAGAACAGCTGCCTTACTATTACAAGGCATGGATCACCAACTACTAAAAGAAAAAGGAAATCGCTTTCGTTTATCTGCTAGTGGTGTAGCTGGAGATTTTGTTGACATTGTTAACACACCTGAAAGCGATCGTGGTGTTGGCGGAAGCGGTACTATTCATCACCTGGCTTTTGCCACAACAGATGATAACTCTCAACTGGAAGTGCGCGAAAAATTATTATCGAAAGGTTACAACGTAACCCCTGTGCTAGACAGACAATATTTTCATAGTATCTATTTCCGTGAGCCAGGAGGCATACTCTTTGAAGTAGCCACTAACCCACCAGGTTTTGCTATCGATGAGCATCCTGCCCATTTGGGTGAAGCCTTAAAGTTACCACCCTGGCAAGAAGCTTCGCGATCAAGCATTGAAAAGGGCTTACAACCAATTAAAGTGAACACGGATAAATTCATGGACTAATGACACATGTTAAAAAGATAATAGAAGCAGGCTTACCGTTGAGTCAGGCAAAGAAGGCCTTGATCTTATTGCACGGCAGAGGTGGAAGTGCAGAGGATATTTTAACCCTGCGCGAACACCTGCCTGTAAATGATTTTTACATTGTTGCACCACAAGCGACTAACAATTCCTGGTATCCATTAAGTTTTTTAGCGCCCATACAACAAAACGAACCCTGGTTCAGCAGTGCTTTGGCTTATGTTAAAAGTATTGCAGATGATATTCAAGCGGCAGGTATTCCAGCGGAGCACATTTACATCGGTGGCTTTTCGCAAGGTGCTTGCCTCACCTTGGAGTTTACCACACGCAATGCCCAGCGTTGGGGTGGAGTGTTTGCCCTTACAGGAGGTTTGATTGGCGATAAAGTTTATCCTGAACATTATCAAGGTGATTTCGCTGGCACTAAAGTATTTATTGCCAATAGTCAGAATGATCCGCATGTTCCCCTAACACGCAGCGAAGATTCAAAAAAACTGATGGAAAAAATGGGGGCGAAGGTTACGGTAAAAGTCTACCACGACAGGCCACATACAATAGTGATGGATGAGTTACAGGAGGCTGGGAAGATTTTGATGGGTTGAAGATTAACTGTTATTTAGCTGACCACAAGAAAAGCGGATATGCTTGGCTATCGTATTCAAATAACGTTGAAGATATTTCCGTTTGCCAATTCGAACCTAATAATTCCAATTCCCTTTGCATAGTAAACTGTCTTCACATCTGTATTTGATAAAGTTATTTTGAACGTAATTTTCAAGACATCCGCATACTCATTATCCAAAACTAAAACTTTCTCAAGTCGTTCAATCATAGCATTGTTCTCTTTACTTTTTTGAGAGACAAAATCATAGGTTGTTGCTTTTGATAAAAAGGGATTAGTTTTTGTACTTGTAAGTTTCAACAGAAAACCATCATCTTTAGTAGCTGTAGCTGAAATGTGTACAGTAAAGTTGATAAGTGAAAGAGAAGTCGAATACCCAATGTAATAAGACCAACTTCCAAAAATATTCCCACAACGATCTTCAACGCTTTTATCATAGAAATTAGAAGATTCATTACCTATAATCAAAGTTTGACTCATCTCATACGAATCAACAATTGTCTTACTACTAATATTATCCTCAACTTGCCACTGTTGTACCTGCTTAAGTTGTTTATCCAATTCGGCCAAATCCAAACAAGGTTCATTCACACAGGCTGTCAGAAATAATAGCAATACTGTAAAAAGCTTAATTATTAATCGAATAAGTCTCTCCATTGGTCATTTGGATTTGAATAATACCATTCGCTTTTGTAAACCAGAGCCTTTGTGGAGTAATAAAAGTTGAATCAGCTATAAAAGCATCTGCAAAATAAACATCAGCATAAGTAAGTTCACCAATTTGTGCTGAAGCTAAATCAGGATCTCTATTTGTATCAAAGTAAAATTGAGTCCCATTTATACCTACATAAAGCGCAGGAAGGTAGGGTAAGGCGGAGTATGTCACTGTAATATAAAACTCAGGAATGAAGCTTTGTAATACAAAATCCTTTACCTCATAAGAAGCAAAATTCGTATCACAATGTTCCGTTTCAGTTCTTTGCATCTTGGTGCTCTCATCTGTAACTATTAGATCAAAACTATAACCATTAGAATGAATAAAGCTAATTGATTGCTGAACAGAATAGGGAATTGATAGTTTATCATCTTCTGTTAAGTAATACCGTGCTGTCTCCATGTTGCCTCCTGTACAACAACCTATCAATGAGAAGCTTAAAAAGGCTTTAAAAAATGATATATAAAGCTTTTTATTTGGCATTTTTTCTACTAATACTCAATTATAACCTCATTCTGTAATGTTGTATCTTGAATAACATTCAGATTTCTCGCTAATATTCAAACTTATTTGTTTAGTAGCTTCTCAATATTCAACCGGCTTTATGATATCTACAAGTGCTTAAAAGGCATTTATACTTTTAACGATAAAGAATGATCGTATTTTGATATAGATTTTTTTCACGTCTATTAACACTAAATAAACCAAGCGGCCAATTAAACCTTTGTGCTAATTAGCTGTCTAAAGCTCATGAAAATACTGCCCCTTTTAATTTGTTCAGTGCTGTTTTCAGCCTGCCAAACTGAATCTCCCCTTAAACCAGCTAAATGTGAGTTTACACCCTTATTTAATACTAACCTTGTCAACCTGACCAAGGCTTTGCCCACAGCGGTTACAAGCGCATTAGTCAAAGATCCAACACCTGAAGGGGCCTTAGGCAGAAATCGTGAAGCGTATTTTCATGTGCGCTTCCAGTTAGATATTGCTTTCCTCGCTTCTTATGCTGTTCAATTTGAAAGTGATGATGCCTTGGAAAAGTTTATAAAGGCTGTAGAATATTCCTATGCTTATCAAAAGCCGGCAGGTGATTTTGAGTTAGTCATTCCAGAAAATCTTGCTGACCAGGGACAACCAGCTGAGGGAGATCTTTCCAGCGGCATTGCCTTTTTTACAGCTGCACTCGGGCATTCATTAATGCAGCTTGAGCAAGCTGCCTGGTTTCAAAACAGAACTCCGGATATACTGAATGAGCGCTTAGCTTTACTTCAACCAAAAATTGAAAAAGGACTGCTCTACTTATTATCACAAAAAGAAATACTTAAAATCTATGATCAAGATGCCCCTAATCGTTTACTCTTTGATGCCTTGGCTTATTATTGCTTGGGCACTTACTTAAATAATGAAGAAGCGAAATCAGTAGGAATAGATTTTATTGAACTTGCTTTAATGAAACAAGATGAGCTTGGCTACCTGATAGAAGGAGATGGATTCGATAGCAGCTATAATGGTGTTTCCCTGCGCTTGGGCATACTGCTCCTTGGCATTATACAACCAACAGAAACAATCTATACTGAACTGCAGCAAGCTATTACTTGCTGTGCATCCTGGCAAGCTTCGCGTGTTTTAACAACTGGAGAAATAAGCACTGAGGGTAACACACGCGTATATCCCGGAGGTGAAGACTTTTTAGGAGAAGAAAAACAAATGGCGTGGATTGACACCTTACTTTCCTTTTATTACATGTATGCTTTAACAGGACAATCCAGCTACCTGAATTTGGCAGAAAGCGTGAAAAGCTTTTATGAATGAGACCTGTTAAATTAGAGTATCCTTTTGCAGAGAAAAGAATCCTATAATCTCTGCATTAATAGTTTCTTATAAGTAGCACCAATAGGCAATGTTTCACCATTAATGATTACTTCGTCTTTGGTAATTTCATCAACAGCACCTAGGCGAATAATAAAAGAATTATGGATGCGTACAAAATCATCCAGTAATTCTTGCTCCAGTTGCTTCATCGACATCAAAGTCATGGTTTTACTTGCCTTCGTTACAAACGTAACGTACTCACGAGAACCTTTAATATAAAGTATTGAGCTCAAATCGATTTTAACCAAACGTGTACCGTCTTTAACAAAAATATAATCCTTGTCACTCCCTTGAACCGGTAGCGTATGTGATGTTTTCAGCTGAAATCGTTCTGTAATTTTGTTTACTGCCTTTAAGAAGCGATTGAAGTCAAACGGCTTCAACAGATAATCAACAGCATCAAACTCAAAACCTTGTAACGCATATTCTGCGTAGGCTGTAGTGAAAACAACGAGGGGTGTATGGGAACTTGATTTCAGAAAATCTATACCTGTTAACTCAGGCATTTGTATGTCCAGAAAAATAAGATCAATCTTTTGCTTAGCCAACATAGTGCGAGCCTCTAACGCATTTTTAACAGAAGCCACGAAGGTAAGTTCTTCTGTTTTCTGAATAAACTCTTCCAGAAGCTTACGCGCATAGGGCTCATCATCAACAATCAGGCAGCGTATCATATTATCTCAATTGCAATTGAACGGTATATACTTCATTTTGTTTGGTGATTTGTAAGCTGTGCCGATTGGGATAGCCTAACGCTAAACGTCTTCGCAAATTCTCTAACCCGAAGCCGGAAGCCTGTCTTGTAGGGTCAGCGGCTAGTATACGGTTAGTTACTTCGTAGTAAATCACACCTTTTTCAATTTTCAATTTCAGTTTTATCCAGCAATCCAGCTCTGTATCCCGAATACCATGCTTAAAAGCATTTTCCAATAAAGTAATAAGGGTAAGTGGTGCAATGTTCACGTTATCCATATCTCCTTCTTTTTCAAAAGTAAGGTTCAGCACCTGACTAAGTCTGATTGACTCGAGGTGAATATAATCATAGAGATAATCAACCTCGTGTTTCAAAGGAACTTCTGTTTTATTCGCTTCGTAAATCATGTAACGCATGATATTCGACAACTTGATAATCACTTCAGTTGCTTTAGTGGAACCGGCATACACCAGGTAATTCAAATTATGCAAGGTATTAAACAAAAAATGAGGATTGATCTGTGCCTTAAGATAATTCAGTTCGGCTATTAACTTTTCATTTTCCAACTGCTTTTGTCTCGATTCAAAATCAAAACGATCTACAGTAAAACGAATCATTCCGGTAAACATCATAAACACAACGGTATCCCAACAGGTGCTGACAATCCGACTCAGCTTTACCGTTTGGTAGTAGGCTTCATTCTTGACAATTTGTGGTAATATTAAATTTTCCACAAAAATTCTGAGACTCACCACCGCAGCAATCAGTATCAATAGCCAACTGATGTATTGCCACATCTTCTTCTCGGTCAGCCAAAAGGGTAATACTAAAAAATAATGCAGGTAGCTGGCCAGCAGCAGAAAGCTCAACCGAAGAGAAATATACCCAGCACCTTTTACCAGGCCTAGATAAGCCTGCAGATCGTAAATACTGTAGGTGAAATAAGCAAGCCAAAAAGATAGGTGCAGCATCAACATCCGATGCCGGGAGAAAAATGATGCTTTCATGCTGATTAATATAGCTAAACCTTATCAATGATTGTAAAACTTCAATCAAGCCTTTCAACGGATCAATAAAATATAAGATTCATTCAACGGATTGAGGCTGTTGATGGATCAGCTCGTTTCGATGATTTCTCCAGGCAGTCCATTGATATCTTTTAACGGAACAAGAACACATTCGTAACTATCAATAAAAAGTTATGACAAAATTTATCCTTACCCTGAGCCTGATGCTCTATT
>VFQM010000273.1_pt1 | contig 61235 bp, 64 predicted proteins | sample 3512391 | NCBI WGS metagenome assembly VFQM01 (sample SAMN10412369, study PRJNA504923) | tailings metagenome | isolation source: Replicate 1 from Balatoc abandoned mine | place: Philippines | reverse complement strand
CCCTCGAGGTAGCGGTCATACCAGCGGTAGAAGGTCCGACGGGCAATGCCCAGCTTGTCGAGCGTCCGCTTGGCGGGCAGGTGCGACTGCTCGACGATCCTGATGATCTCAAGCTTCTCGGATGCAGGATACCTCATTCTTCGTCGCCCCCATCCGCGATCATGCTTTTTTTGAGCAAACGGTTTTCCAGCGTCAGGTCAGCCACGCATTCCTTCAAAGCGCGGGCTTCGCGGCGCAGAGCCTGGCAGTGAGAAGATCTGCTACCCCAGATTGCGCACAACGGCACATAGCGCGACCGGATTTGATGCAGCGCCATTAGGCGTTTACTCGCAAGACGAGGCAAGAAGGCGGCTTGGCATCGGTCACGAGACCATGAGCATCCTACGGGAAACTCATGCGCCGCTCGGCTATGGGAGATAGGGTGATCAAAAAGAAGCTCGCCGCTGCTAACATCCCCTCAAAGGCAACTATGTGGGAACGCAGGGCGGCAGAAATCGTATGCCAACTCTAATGCGTGGCTTTCTCTTGCTTGCAGCAGGCCCGAGATCGCCTGGCGGTGCAACTTCAAGGTTGTAACAGTGTCTAGACTTGCGTCCCTCCCTCGCGCATCACCTTGCGCAAAGGAGACCAAGCATGAGCACCCGCGAATTCGATATCATCGTCTATGGCGCCACCGGCTACACCGGGCGGCTGGTGGCGGAATATCTCGCCAGCCACTACGGCACCCGCGACGATGGCCCGAAGTGGGCGATGGCCGGGCGCAGCCTTGCCAAGCTGGAAGAGGTGCGCGACCTGATCGGCGCGCCCGCTACCACCCCGCTGGTGGTCGCCAATGCCGATGACGATGCCGACCTTGAAGCAATGTGCCAGCGCACCCGCGTGGTGCTCACCACGGTCGGCCCGTATCAGCTCTATGGCGACAAGCTGGTGGCTGCCTGCGTCAAGACCGGCACCGACTATGCCGACCTGTGCGGCGAACCGGCATGGATGGCCGCCAAGATTGCGGAGCATCAGGCCGCCGCCGAAGCCTCTGGCGCGCGCATCTGCTTTTCGAGCGGGTTTGATTCGATCCCCTTCGATCTCGGCGTGATGATGACCCAGAAGGCTTGCGTTGCGGCGTTCGGCAAGCCTGCGCCGCGCATCCGTGGGCGCGTGCGGGCGATGCAGGGCACCTTCTCGGGCGGCACCGCGGCGAGCCTTGGGGCGACGATGAAGGCGGCGGCCAAGGACGTCTCGGTAATCGGCGTGCTGCGCAATCCCTTCGCGCTGTGCCCGGGCTTCGAGGGGCCGGACCAGCCCTCGGGCATGATCCCGTCCTATGAGGAGGACCTCGGCAAGTGGTCCGCACCCTTTGTCATGGCGCCGATCAACACCAAGAACGTGCACCGCACCAACTTCCTGCTCGGCCACCCCTATGGCGCGGATTTCAAGTATGACGAGATGATGCTGACCAGCCCGGGCGAGGCAGGGAAGGCCGCGGCCAATGCCGCGCTCGAATTCATGAAGAACCCCTTCGGCGCCAAGCCGCCCAAGCCGGGCGAGGGGCCGAGCAAGGAAGAGCGTGAGAACGGCTTCTACGATGTCGTCTTCGTCGCCGACATGGCCGATGGCCAGCGCCTGCAATATGGCGTGAAGGGCCGCTATGATCCGGGTTATGGCTCGACCAGCCGGATGCTGTCGGAAACCGGCATTGCGCTGCTGTCCTGCACCAAGCCGGGCGGCATCGGCACGCCGGGGAGCTTCCTTGGCGAGGACCTCGTCAGGCGGCTTGAGGAACATGCCGAACTGACCTTCGCGCGCGAAGCGTAGAAATACCTGCGGCCCCGCCGCCCGGGAACAGGGGGCGGGGTATGCGGGTTAGGCAGGGCGGAGGGGCGTCGCTGATGAAAGGCCGTCCCCTGTGCCCCTTGCCCATATGCAGTTCGTGATCGCCTTTGCCAGCGCCGCTTCGCTGGTGTCGGCTGCCTGGCTGGTGCTCCACGCGCGCGATGTGGCGTTGCTGCTGCGCCCCGTGTTTCCGCTGGTCCCCGGCGAGGGGCGGCGCCTCGCCAGCTTTCGCGCGGTGAGCGCGGCGATTACCCTGTTCGGCTTCGCCATCGCGGCTGAGGTGTGGGTGGTGCTGCGCGCTGCGGGCACCTGAACCCCAAAAAGGAAGAGGGCAGCCGGATACCAGACATATCTGGCCGGCCGCCCTCCTTGCGACCCTTGCTGGTGCGCGGCCTGAGCGGCCTCAGAAGCTCAGACGCACGCTGGCGCGGAAGTTGCGCCCGACCAGCGGGACGAAATCCTTGGTGAAGCTGGCATGGCGGCGACCGACCACATCGAAGAGGTTGTCGGCAGCCAGCTGCACCGTGACGTTCTGATTGTCCGCCAGCGGACGCCAGGCGATCAGCGCATTCACCAGCGTGAAGCTGTCGGTCGGCGTCTCGAAGGTGGTCACGCGGTCCTGACCGTCAAACCACTGCACTTCGCCGCGCACATCGAAGGACCGGGTCTGCGCTTCCAGCGCGCCCAGCACGCTCAGCGGCGGGATGCGCGGCACGGCGGTGCCATCGGCCAGTTCGGCCTCGACATAGGACGCGTTGAGATCGGTCAGCAGGCGGAAGCCCTCGGTATCGACCAGCGGGTAGCGCAGCTCCGCTTCCACGCCCCAGAAATCGGCGTTCTGCTGGAGGTATTCGAACACCGGCAGGTCATCTTCCTCAAGGCCCGTTTCTTCCAGGAAGATGTAGTTGTCGAACCACTGGCGATAGGCCGTGAGATTGAAGGTGCCCTTGCCGATATTGCCGCGGGCAAAGGCTTCAAGGCCCCAGGCGCGTTCGGTGGCGAGGTTGGGATCGCCCACTTCGAAAGCCTGCGTGGCGATGTGCGGGCCATCGGAGAACAGCTCTTCGGCAGAGGGCGCACGTTCGGCGCGCGAACCGTTGATGCCGAAGCGGACACCCTCGATCCCTTCGTAGACAAGGCCGAGCGCACCTGAGAAGGTGTCGTAATCGCGCTCGATCCCCAGCGTCTGGGCCTCGACATTGGTGAATTCGGCGCGGGCGGCCGCTTCGATCTGGACCGGGCCGGTGCCCCATTCCTGAAGCGTGAAGACTGCGACCTGCTCGGTCAGGTTCGGCGGGATATAGGCTTCCGCCCCGACCGCCAGAAAATCGCGGTGCGTGTATTGGACGCCGCTCGATCCGCGCAGGGCGCCTTCGGTGTTCTGCACCAGTTCGGCGCGCGCTTCGACGCTTTCGGAATCGAAGGTGGTGCCGATCTCTGCCCCTTCGAATTCGGTGTGGGTGTAATTGGAATAGCCGGTCCGCAGCTTCAGCCGCTCGAAGAAGCCTTCGCCGAGGTAGATGTCACCCTTGAAGTCGGCGCGGAACTGCTTGAGTCCGATGCGGACGATTTCCTCGCCCTCTTCCTCTGCCTCGGCGCCGCCTTCTTCACTGTGCGCATGCTTGAGGCCGGGGCGCTTGATGACGCCGTAATTGGTGTCATACCAGCCCAGCGAGGCGCCGAAGGTGCTTTCGCCGAGGATCACGCCGAGCCCCGCGTTCAGTGTCCAGCTTTCCATGTCGCTGTTGGGGATGAACCCGCGCTGGCCTGCGGCCTCGCGGAATTCGGCCGCTTCCTCGGGCTCGCCATCGGCCTGCTTTTCGGCTGCTTCTTCAAGCAGTTCTGCACGCAGTTCGGGCGAAAGCTGGAAGCCGCCGATCTCGGCATTGCCGGTCTTGCGCCACGATCCGTCGACATGGAACACCACGCTCGATCCGATGCCGACATCAAGGCTGGCCGCCCCGGTGCGCAGGTTGGTCGCGCTGTCCACGCCCGCGAAGGCATCGAGGTGGAAGGCTTCATCGGGCATGCGGGTCGGGATGCGCTTGTCGATCACGTTGACCGCGCCGCCGATCGCCTGGCTGCCATAGAGCAGCACCGCGGGGCCGCGCAGCACTTCGATGCGCTCGACAGTGATCGGTTCGATGGTGGTGGCGTGATCGACCGAGGTGTTCGACACGTCGGCCGTGCCCACGCCGTCCACCAGCACGCGCACACGCTCGCCCTGCTGGCCGCGCAGCACGGGGCGCGAGGAGCCGGGGGCGAAGCTGGTGGCCGAGACGCCGGGGATCTTGGTGAGCAGGTCGCCGATCTGGCCGTTGACCGCATTGCGCTGGATATCGGCGATCTCGACGACGCTGGTGCCGGCGAGCAGATCGAGTTCCTTCAGGCCCGCCGCGCTGACGATGATTTCGCCGGTCGGTGCGGTCTGGCGGTTGTGGAGGTCGTCCTCGGGCGTGGGAGCGGCGGGCTGGGCCACGGCCGTTTCAGCCGCAGCCGGGGCTTCTGCCAGAGCGGGGCTGGCAATACCGGCCACACCAAGCCCCGCCACCAGGGCGAGACGCGAGGAAGCAAGGGAGAGCTTGCGCATGATTTCAGGGTCCCTGACGGTTATGTGATAACGTATCATGCGCCTAGCGCCGCTCAGCCCGATTGCAAGCGCAAAATGGCATGGGTGGCCGATGCCGGTCGATGAACGGCACAGCAGCCGCGATGACCTGCGGCAGGCACGCGCAAACAACGTTCCCGCGAGGGGAAGTGATCATCGATGTCGGTGAATAATGGAGCGGGCGAAGGGATTCGAACCCTCGACCCCAACCTTGGCAAGGTTGTGCTCTACCCCTGAGCTACGCCCGCTCACTGGCGTTGACAGAAACCGCTGAATCGGCGTGTTCCTGCCGGAGAGGCGGCGCGATTAGCAGCGCCTTTGCAACCCTGCAAGCGCAAAATTGCCGTTCGTGACTTGCACTGTGCCGGCTGCGATTAAGGCTTGATCGCGCAAGGCCAAGCGGCCAGCACAATCGGGCGCTTCACAAGCGCATGGGGGCATCCCACATGGGGACCGGATGGGCGCAAAATCCGCGCCCGTCGCAGCAGGAGCAGATAACTTGGCCAGCATGGGACTGAGCATCGACGAACAGAAGGCGGTCGACCGTTTCCGCAAGGCGGTGGTCGAGCCTTCGCAGAGCAAGCTGGTGATTCTCGACTTCTGGGCCGAATGGTGCGGGCCGTGCAAGGCGCTGACCCCGGTGCTGGAAAAGGTCGCGGGCGAATATGCCGAAAAGGGCGTGGTGCTCGCCAAGATCAATGTCGATGAAGAACAGTTCATCGCCGCGCAGTTCCAGGTGCGTTCCATCCCGACGGTCTATGCCATGTTCCAGGGCCAGCCGATCGCCGACCTGACCAATGCGCGCAGCGAATCGCAGCTCAAGGCGATTCTCGACCAGCTTTTGACCCAGCTTCCCGTGCAGGCCGGGGCCGCCGATGGCGCCGCCGCGCCGCAGGGGCCTTCGCCCGAAGAACTCGCCCAGTTCATCAAGATGGGCGAAGACGCGCTGGCCGCCGCCGATCCGCAGCGCGCTGCCGGCATCTTTGCCCAGATCACCGAATTCGCGCCCGACAACGCGCCCGCTCACGCCGGGCTGGTGCGCGCGCTGGTGCAGCTTGGGGAGATCGATGAGGCAAAGCAGGTGATGGCGGTGATCGATTCCGATCCCCGCCTCGCCGCCGATCCCGCCATCGCGCCGGCCCGCAGCGCGCTGGAACTGGCCGGCACCCGCGTTGATGACAGCGAGCTGGCAGGCCTTCGCGCTGCGGCCGAGGCCGATCCCGCCAACATGGACGCGCAGCTTGCCTATGCCGAGGCCGCCTTTGCCGCCGGCCAGCGCGATGCCGCCGCCGATACCCTGCTCGCCATGATCGCTGCCGACCGCGAATGGAACGAGGGTGCGGCGCGCACCAAGCTGCTCAAGATCTTCGAGGCGACCGGTCTGGAAGACGAATGGGTGGTCGGCGTCCGCCGGCGGCTTTCACGCGTATTGTTCGGATGACGAAACGCCTCCCCATCTTCCCTCTGACCGGCGCGGTGCTGTTTCCCGGCATGCAGCTGCCGCTCCATATCTTCGAGCCGCGTTACCGCGCGATGGTCGGCGATGCGCTGATCCGTGATCGGCTGATCGCGATGATCCAGCCGCAGCGCCCCCTTGAAGGCGCGCCGCTCTATCAGGTTGGCTGTGTCGGACGGATCGGCGAAATTCAGGCGATGGACGATGGGCGTTACAACCTCATCCTCGAAGGCACGGCCCGCTTCCGGCTGCTGCGCGAACTGGATGTCACCACCGCCTATCGCCAGATCGAAGCTGACATCTTCGATGAGGACGAGGACGAGACCCTCACCCACGCCCAGCGCGGCGGGTTCGAGCGCGAGGCGCGGCACTTTGCGGATTCACAGGGCTACAGCGTTGACTGGGCTTCGGTCGAACGGCTCGATGACCGATCGCTCATCAACGGCGTCTCGCAGATCGCGCCCTTCGATCCGGCGTCCAAGCAGGCCCTTCTGGAGGCCGGAACGCTCAGCCTGCGCTGCGAATTGCTGGTGCAGCTGATGCAGTTCTATGGCCGCCACGATGGCGGCGAGGAAATCGTGACGCTGCAATAGCGCTGTTTGCGGCGCCTTCCCTTGCCAGAACGGAACACCCCCGCCGTGCAATTCGCGATCCACGCAACGCTCGATTACCACTTTGCGCAAACCTGCGATGTGCTGCTTCAGATCGAGGCGGCGGCGCTGCCTGATCAGGTCATCGAGGATGCGGCAATCACGATCACGCCCGGCGAACATTTCGCCCGCGTTGCGGCGCAGGACGATATCGGGACACGCATCTGGCTGCGGATCGGCGGGCCGATGGTGGTGGATTACCATGCCCGGGTGCGCGTTGGCCGCCCCGCTGCCAACCTTGCCGATCTGCCCCGGGTGCCGCCGCATCGGCTGCCGGGGGAGGCCGTGCCCTATCTCATGCCGTCGCGCTATTGCCCCTCCAACCGCTTTGCCGAACTGGTCGCCACGGAATTTGCCGAGGTCGAGGGCGGGGCCAAGATCATCGCCATGCGCGATTGGATCGCGGCGCATCTGGTTTACGAAGCGGGCGCCAGCAACTGCGATACCACTGCGATCGACACCTTCGTGGACCGCAAGGGCATTTGCCGCGATTACGCGCACCTGATGATCGCGCTGGCCCGTGCGGCAGATATTCCGGCGCGGATTGCCAGCGTCTATGCGCCGCGTGTCGCGCCGCCCGATTTCCACGCGGTGGTCGAAGTGTTTCTGGGCGATGCGTGGCATCTGGTCGATGCGACCGGCATGGCCGAAGCTGACGAGATGGTGAAAATCGGGATCGGCCGCGATGTCGGGGATGTCGCCTTTCTCACCGCGTTCGGCGCGCTGGAAATGAACAGCCAGAGCGTTTCGGTGACGGCGCTCTGACCTAGCCGAACAGGCGTCCGGCGACCGCGTCCAGCCTGGCCATCAGTTCGGGATCATGCTCGTCGGGCGCGGTGATGACCGCATCGTCCAAAGCGGTGTCGATGGGGGAAGGCTCCCGCACGTCGGGCAGGGCTTCGATGAAGTTCCTGACCATCGCCCGTGCCAGCGCGCCGTTGGCCTGCATCTGGCCGACCACCTGCGCCACATCCACCGCTTCGCCTTCACGCCAGCAATCATAGTCGGTGATCATTCCGACGAGGGCATAGGGCAGCTCCGCCTCGCGGGCGAGTTTGGCTTCGGGCATGGCGGTCATGCCGATCACATCCGCGCCCCATGCCCGGTACATCCGGCTTTCGGCGCGGGTCGAGAATTGCGGGCCTTCCATCGCCAGATATGTCGCGCCGACCGCGACCTTGCCCTTGGCCGCGACCACCGCCTGCGCCGCCATGTCCGACAGGCGCGGGCACACCGGATCGGCCATCGAGACATGGGTGACAAAGCCGCTGGTGTAGAAGGTCGAGGGGCGGTGAACGGTGCGGTCGATGAACTGTTCGACGACGGCAAAGCGCCCCGGTTCAAGCTCCTCGCGCAAGCTGCCGACCGCAGAAATCGCGAGGATATCGGTGCAGCCGGCGCGCTTCAGCGCATCGATGTTGGCACGCGAATTGAGTTCGGTGGGGCTGACCGGGTGCCCGCGTCCGTGGCGGGGAAGGAAACGCACCTTCACGCCCCCCAGCGTGCCGCACAGGATTTCGTCCGACGGATCGCCCCACGGGGTCTGAACCGCGATCCACTGCGCGTCTTCTATGCCGTCAATGGCATAGAGGCCCGATCCGCCGATGATCCCGATGCACCACTCGCTGGCCATGCGTGGCTTTGCCCTCTCTTCTTGTGTCAGGGCCTTAGGTCAGGTCGAAGGGCGTGGGCAAGGCCTTGCGCACGATCTTTTCCGCCGCGGCATAGGGCTGGGCGATCGCAGGAAGCGCCTGCATCGCGGCGAAATGGGCGGCAAGGCCCGGCCAGCGATCCAGCGGCATCTCGGCCACCAGCGAAATCTGCATCAGCACGCAGGCCACCGTGATATCGGCGATCGACAGCGCATCCCCGGCAAAAAATGCGCGGCCACCCAGACGCTTCTCCAGAATGTCGAAGAGCGGCGGCAGCTGGTTCGCCCAGGCATCGCGGGCCTTGTCGAGCCCGGGCGCCTCGCCCTTGGAGATCGCGAAGAAGATCGGCCGGAAGATGCCGAGGCCCCCTGCCATGGCGAGCGAGGTATCGGCGAATTCCTCGATGAACAGGGCCTGCGCACAGGCCATCGGGTCTTCGGGGTAGAGCGCAGGGGAGGGGTGCTTCTTTTCGATATAGGCACAGATCGCCGAGGAATCTGGGATCGTGCCCGCCACGCCTTCTTCGGCCACCGATCGGTCGCGCAGCACCGGAATGCGCTTCATCGGCGAAATGTCGAGGAACCATGCGGGCGGATCGAAGACATTCACCGCCTCAACCGCGTAGTCCACGCCCTTGGTCAGGCACACGCCGGCCGCCTTGCGCAGGAAGGGCGAAAGCGGGCTGCCGTAAAGCACCAGATCGGGGCGGGTATCGGTCATCGCGGGTCCTCTCGTCATCACCTCGGATGCCTCACATAGGCCCGCCGCGGCGTAGCGCAATCGTCAGGTGATCGCAGCGGCCACTCGCGCTATCGGCCCTGTCAAAGCAGCGATTGCGTTTTCGGATGCAACGCGCCACTTTCACGGGCGAGAGAGACGACTCCCCCCATTCGTTAGAGAGGACACAAGCATGGTCACCCAGTACAAGAACCTTATCGGCGGCGAGATGGTGGCAACCGACCGCTGGCTCGATGTGGTCAACCCCGCCAACGAACAGGTGATCGGCCAGGTCCCCGCCTGCGGCAAGGCCGAGCTTGACCGCGCCGTTGCCGCCGCGCGCGCTGCGTTCAAGACCTGGAAGAACACCCCCATCGAAGAACGCCGCGCCGCGATCATGGCGATTTCGGGCGCGATCAAGGCCAATGCCGAGGAACTCTACCGCCTGCTCACCAGCGAACAGGGCAAGCCCCACGATCAGGCGCGCGGCGAAATCTACGGCGCGGCGGCGATGAGCGCGGCGCAATCGACCCTCAGCCTCGATGACGAAATCAACGAGGACAGCGACACCCGCCTGTCGCGCACCCGCCGCGTGCCGGTGGGCGTTGTCGGCGGGATCGTGCCGTGGAACTTCCCGGTGATGATGGCGATCCAGAAGATCGTGCCTGCCATGCTTTCGGGCTGCACCATCGTGTTGAAGCCCTCGCCCTTCACGCCGCTCACCACCCTCAAGATCGCCGAGCTGATCGCGGACAAGGTGCCCGCCGGCGTCGTCAACATCATCACGGGTGAGGACGATCTCGGCCCGCTGATCACCCAGCACCCCGATATCGACAAGATCACCTTCACCGGCTCGACCGCGACCGGCAAGAAGATCATGGAAGGCGCCAGCGCCGACCTCAAGCGCATCACGCTGGAACTGGGCGGCAACGACGCCTCGATCGTGCTCCCCGATGCCGATCCCAAGAAGGTCGCCGAACAGCTGTTCTGGTCGAGCTTCTCGAACGCGGGCCAGATCTGCGTCGCGGCCAAGCGCGTCTATATCCACGAGGATATCTATGACGAGCTGAGCGCCGCGATCGTCGAATATGCCAAGACCGTGAAGGTCGGCGATGGCAGCGAGCAGGGCACCGGCGTCGGCCCGATCCAGAACAAGAAGCAGTATGAGCGCGTGCTCGAGCTGATCGAGGATGCCAAGTCGAACGGCTACAAGTTCCTGCTGGGCGGCAATGTCGACCCGAGCGGCACCGGCTACTTCGTCCCGCTGACCATCCTCGACAACCCGCCGGAAGACGCGCGGATCGTGGCCGAGGAACAGTTCGGGCCGGTCATGCCGCTGATGAAGTTCTCGACCGAAGAGGAAGTCATCGCGCGTGCCAACAACTCGGAATACGGCCTCGCCGGCGCGGTGTGGACCGGCAACCCGGAAAAGGGCGTGGAGATCGCCGAGCAGCTCGAAACCGGCACGGTGTGGGTCAACGAATACCTCCACCTCTCGCCCTTCGCGCCGTTTGGCGGGCACAAGCAGTCGGGCTTTGGCGCCGAATATGGCAAGGAAGGCCTCAAGGAGTTCACCTACGCGCAGGTGATCACCGTGAAGAAGGACAACGTCCCCGCCTGATCCGGTGGCGGTAACGGTTGAAGACCTGAGCGCCGGGCTGGCGCGGGTGTGTGCCCGCGCCGGTCTCGGCGCTTTGTCTTGTGTGCCGCAGCGCCTGACGGGCGGGGCGGTGATGGAAAGCTGGCGGTTTGCCGCTGGCGGCACCGATTACGTGTTGCGCCGTGCGCCCAGCCTCGCCTTCATGGAGGGGCGGCCTTATGGCCACGCGGTGGAAGCGGCTCTCATCGAGGCAGCCCGAGCCAAGGGCGTGACCGCGCCGCAGGTGGTCGCGGTGCTGGAGGAAGCGGACGGGCTGGGTTCCGGCTTCGTGATGCGGGCATTGCCGGGCACGGCGGACCCGAAGGTGATACTGGGGTGCGACGACCCTGACGCGCTGCTGCGCGGCATCGCCCGCGATCTGGCGCGTATCCATCGGCTGCGGCAGGCCGATGTGCCCGCAGGCGTGCCGGTGATGGATTACCGCGCTGCGATTGCTGACCTCAAGCAGCAGTTCATGGACGCGGGCGGCGACAGGCCGATCATCGCGCTGGGGCTGACATGGCTGGAGGGCAATGTCGACCTCGTTGCCCACCCCCAACCCCTCCCGCAAGCGGGAGGGGAGTTTGTGGTGCTCAACCACGGCGACTACCGGATGGGCAACCTGCTGGTCGAGGGTTCGGCGCTGACCGGGGTGCTCGACTGGGAACTCGCCCATTTTGGCGATCGCCACGAAGACCTCGCCTTCGGCTGCATGGCCGTGTGGCGCTTCGCCCGCTATGACCGGCCCGCGCTGGGGCTGGGCCGGGTGGAGGATTACATCGCCGCCTACGAGGCCGAGGCGGGGGTCAAGATCGATCCGGCGCGCTTCCGCTTCTGGACGATCTATCGCACCGTTTGGTGGGCCTTGGGCTGCCTCAGGATGGCCGCGCAATGGCGCTCCGGCGCGGACCGGATGCTCGAACGCGTGGTGATTTCGCGCCGGACGAGCGAGCAGGAACTCGATCTGCTGCTGCTGCTGGAGGAGGATGCGCCGGAGATGGAGCGGGCGCGGCCGGTCACGCTCGACACCCCGCCCTCGCCACAGGGCGAGGCCACCGACGGTGAACTTGCACAGGCGATTTTCGAATGGCTGGGCAGCGTCAAGGACCGCTTCGAAGGGCATGATCGCTTTCAATACGCTGTCGCCCGCAATGCCTTGGGCATGATTTCGCGCTTCTCGCTCGGCTCGATCCCGGCGACCGAGAACCCCGACCTCGCTGCGCGTTGCCTCGCAGGAGAGGCGAGCCTCGCGGACCCCGGCACGCTGGCGGAATTGCGAGGCGCGATACTCGCGGCCGTCGCGCAGGATGTGCCGAAATACCCGGCGCTGGCCTACGCACGGCGCAATTGGACCGGAGAGGAATAACCCATGGACTTCGCCATCCCCGCCGACCTGCAAGCCTATTTGGGCGAACTCGATGCCTTCATCGCCGCCGAGATCAAGCCCTTGGAGCAGCAAGACGACAACATCCGCTTCTTCGACCACCGCCGCGAATATGCGCGCACGGATTTCGAGGCGGGCGGGCTGCCCCGGCACGAGTGGGAGGAACTGCTCAAGGAAGCCACCCGCCGCGCCGACAAGGCGGGCCATTGGCGCTTCTCCGCCCCCAAACGCTATGGCGGGAAGGACGGCAGCAACCTCTGGATGGCGGTGATCCGCGAGCATTTCGCGCGCCAAGGCCTCGGCCTCCACAACGATTTGCAGAACGAACACTCCATCGTCGGCAACTTCCCCTTCGTCGCCATGTTCGACCAGTGGGGCACCGAGGCGCAGAAACAGGAATTCATCCTCGGCGGATTCGAACGGACGCGGCGCGTCGCCTTCGGGCTTACCGAACCCGACCACGGATCGGATGCGACCCACATGGAGACCGTCGCGGTGCGCGAGACCCGCGACGGGGTGGATGGCTGGCTGATCAACGGCGAGAAGATGTGGATCACCGGGATGCACGTTGCCACCCACTGCGCGATGTTCGCGCGCACCAGCGGCAAGGCGGGCGATGCGAGCGGGATCACCTGCTTCCTCGTCCCCAATCCCACCGAGGGCCTCGAAATTGAGGAGTGGATGTGGACCTTCAACATGCCCACCGATCACCCGCGCCTCAGCGTGCGCGATGTGTGGGTGCCGGACAGCGCGATCCTCGGTGTGGAAGGCCGCGGCCTCGCGCTGGCGCAGAGCTTCGTCCACCAGAACCGCATCCGTCAGGCGGCGAGCAGCTGCGGCGCGGCGCTCTATTGCATCGATGAAAGCGTGAAATATGCGCGGGAACGCAAGCCCTTCGGCGAGGAGCTGGCGCGCAATCAGGCGATCCAGTTCCCCTTGGTGGAACTGGCGACGCAGGCGGAAATGCTGCGGCTCCTGATCTTCAAGACCGCGTGGGAGATGGACAATATGCCCCACGAACAGATTGAGCGGACGATCTCGGACAAGGTCTCGATGTGCAATTACTGGGCGAACCGGCTGGTGTGCGAGGCGGCGGACCGGGCGATGCAGGTCCACGGCGGCATCGGCTATTCGCGCCACAAGCCCTTCGAGCACATCTACCGCCACCACCGCCGCTACCGGATCACCGAGGGCTCTGAGGAGATCCAGATGAGGAAGGTAGGGGCCTACCTGTTCGGCTATCTCGGGCCGAAGCGGGGGATGTACGGGTGAGTGCGGCCGCGCGCGCCTACGCGGTGCTTGTCATCATCGCTGTGGCAATCGCCTGGGCGGTGGCTCTTTCGTCGCCGCAATACGTTGGGCCTCGGCGGGAATATAGCGGGGTCTACCGGCTCAGCTGGGAAAGCTCGACCTTCATCGAGGGCGCAAAAGCTGGAACAGCGCCCGTCTACAATGAAGACAACCACGGGTATCTGAGTGAGGAGGGCATCACACTGCCACCTTACCCCTGCGGCGAAATTGCCGGAGGCTCTTTCCCGACGCGAATGGAAAGCTTCGAAATCCGCTTTATCGGCCGCCGCAAACCGGGCCCTGCCGGACATCTGAATGCGGCCCGGGCAGAATATCTCGTCGAACGGGTGATCGAAATCCGCTCGGTCGAGCACATGTGCTAACCCCGCCCCCTGTCTCTTTGGCGCCACCACCCCGCCAGCACACTCCCGATCACCACATGCCACACTGCCGAAATCGCCGCCGGGACCGGGGCGAGGGCGGCCTGCGTTGCATTGGCGAATTGCGCGGCGAAGGCGGGGGTCTTGGCGAGGCCTGAACCGAGGCCGGAATTCTGCATCCCTACCTCGATGCTGATGGTGCGCGCCTCGATCACCCCCAGTCCCAGCATCCGCGCCAGCACATAGCCCAGCGCAAAGCCCATGGCATGGAGCAGGAAGGTCGCCAGCAGCAGCACACCCGCATTTGCGATGATCTGCGCCTTTGATCCGCCGACGATCCCGCCGACGATCAGGATCACCAGCACGATCGCCACCAGCGGCAGACCTGCGCTCACTGCCCCCGCCGCGCGCGGGAACAGGCGGTTCAGGAGCGTGCCCAAGACCACCGGCACCAGCACCACGCCGATCATCTGGACCAGCAGGTTCACCCGGTCGATCTCGACATAGGCCCCCGCCAGCCACCCCGTCAGCAGCGGGGTCAGCACCACGGCGGCGAGGGTTGAGGCCATCGTCATCGCCACCGACAGCGCGACATTGCCGCGCGCGATATAGGTGACGATGTTCGACGCCGTGCCCCCCGGACAGCACGCCACGAGGATCAGCCCCACCGCCAGCCCCGGCTCCAGCCCCAGCACCTTCGCCACCGCAAAGCCCGACAGCGGCATGACGAGGAATTGCAGCCCCACCCCCGCCAGCAGTGCCTTGGGCATCCGGGCGATGCTGCGGTAATCATCGAAGCTCAGCGTCAGGCCCATCGCCAGCATGATCACACCGAGCGCGAGGCTTAACAGCGGCTGCCCGGCCACGCGGATGCTCCCGTCGGTCATCCACGTGAAAGCGGGCGGGAACAGCCACGCCAGCGCCACGCCCGCGATGGTCAGCGCGGCGAAATTGTTGGTGATCCGTTGCAGCATCGTTGAAGCCCCCGTGAGCCGCTGACCCTGATCGACCAACAGCATTGCCGCCCCTAGCAATATCCTTGCGCCCCGCTAGTCTTCGCGGCCGACAGAGGGAGACTCAATCCATGCGCATTCTCGCCGCCGCCCTGCTCGCCGGGGCCGCCTGCATTTGCACCCCGCTCGCCGCCGCGCCCGCCAAGAAGGGCGCCAAGGCGGAAGAGACATGGAGCGTCGAGGCGCCCAAGGGTGCCACCCTCAAGCAGGTGCCGATCCGCACGGATGAAGGCACGTGGATGGATGTCGATGTGTCGCCCGACGGGCAGACCATCGCCTTCACGCTGCTCGGCGATATCTACACCCTGCCGATCACCGGCGGCACCCCCAAGCGCATTTCCGAAGGGCTGTCGTGGGATGTGCAGCCGCGTTTCTCGCCCGATGGCACCCGCATCGCCTTCACCAGCGACCGCGGCGGGGGCGACAATATCTGGGTGATGAACCCCGATGGCAGCGACAAGCGGCAGGTGACCAAGGAGGACTTCCGCCTCGTCAACCAGCCCAGCTGGTCGCCGGACGGGCGGTTTATCGCGGCGAAGAAGCATTACACCACCGAACGCAGCGCCGGCACGGGAGAGGTGTGGCTCTACCACGTCAGCGGCGGCGGCGGAGTGCAGGTGGTGGAACGCGCCAACGAACGCCTGCAAAAGGAACTGGGCGAGCCGACCTTCGCGCCCGATGGCAGCGCGATCTATTACACCCGCAACACCACGCCGGGGAACGTCTTCGAATACGCGCAGGATTCGAACGCGGGCATCTTCGCCATTGAACGCCACGATCTGGCGACGGGCGAGGTTACCACCGCGGTCAGCGGCTATGGCGGCGCGGTGCGCCCCGCGCCTTCGCCCGATGGCAAGCAGCTCGCCTTTGTGCGGCGCGACAAGGACCAGACCCAGCTGTGGGTGAAAGACATCGCCTCGGGCCGCGAGCGGATGATCTACGGCAAGCTTGACCTTGATGTGCAGGAGACCTGGGCGGTCACCGGGGTCTATCCCAACATGGACTGGCTGCCCGACAGCTCGGCCATCGTGTTCTGGGCAGGGGGCAAGCTCAACCGCGTGAACCGCGACGGGAGCGGCCATGCCGTGATCCCGTTCAGCATCAACGATACCCGCAGCCTTGCCGATGCGCCGCATCCGGTGATCGATGTCGCGCCGGAAAGCTTCACCACCACCATGCCGCGCTTCGCGACGCTGTCACCCGATGGCAGCCGCGTGGTGTTCGAAAGCCTCGGGCGGCTCTATTCCAAGTCCGCCAAGGGCCGCGATCTGCCTGCCCCGCTGACGGGGGACAGCGCGGACGCGCTCGAAGCCTTCCCCGCCTTCAGCCGTGACGGGGCGCGCCTTGCCTATGTCCGCTGGAACGACGAGACGCTGGGCGAAATCATCATCGCCGATGCAAACGGGCAGAACCGCCGGGTGCTGACCGGGCCGGGCCATTTCGGCAATATCGCCTTCTCGCCCGATGGCTCCATGATCGCTTTTGAAAAGCGCGAGGGCGGATACCTGACCTCGCCCGATTTCTCGGAGAACCCCGGCATTTACGTGATGCCGGTCAGCGGTGGTGAGCCGACACTCGTCACCCGTGACGGGGCGAACCCGCAATGGGGCGCTGCCAGCGACCGCCTGTTCATGGTGGCGCGCGATGGCGGCAAGCTGGCGCTGGTCTCGACCGACCTTGCCGGCGAGGCTAGGCGCGTCCACGCGCGCGGCGATCTGGCCAATGATCTGCGCATTTCGCCGGATGGCCGCACTATCGCCTTCCGCCAGAATTACGAAGTCTTCGCCATGCCGCTGGTGCCCGGCGGCAAGCCGGTCGATGTCAGCGAAAACGGCGGATCGCTGCCGGTCACCAAGGTCAGCACCGGGGGCGCGGATTACCTCGGGTGGGCAAATGGCGGCGACACGCTGTTCTGGTCGATCGGGCCTTCGCTGCAAAGCGCCAATGTGCCCGCGCTGTTTGCCAATGCCCCCAAGGGCGAAGGCGACAAGACGGCGGCCTATACCCCGCCCACCGACGGCATCCCGCTGGGTGTGAGCGTGCAGAAGGCCAAGCCTTCCGGCACCACCGTCATCACCGGCGCGCGGGTGCTGACCATGCGCGCAGGGCTTGCGGCGGATGATGCGGGCGTCATCGAAAACGGCATGATCGTGATCGAGGGCGACCGCATCACCGGTGTTCACGATGCCACGGTGGTCAAGATGGCCTTCCCCGAAGGCACCCGGTTCATCGACGCCAGCGGCAAGACCATCATGCCCGGCCTTGTCGATGCCCACGCCCACGGCGCTTACGGGGTCGGCGACCTGATCCCGCAGCAGAACTGGTCGCTGTTGCAAGATCTCGCGATGGGGGTGACCACGGTTCACAACCCGTCTTCGCAGGCCAGCACGGTGTTTGCCGCCGCAGAGCGCCAGCGGGCGGGGCTGACAGTTGGCCCGCGTATCTTCTCGACCGGGGAGATCATCTACGGGGCCAAGGCGCCGGATGTGTATGCGCGGATCGACAGCTATGAAGATGCCCTCGCCCATGTGCGCCGGATCAAGGCGCAGGGGGGTATCTCGGTCAAGAACTACAACCAGCCGCGCCGCGAACAGCGCCAGATGGTCGTCCGCGCCGCGGCGGCCGAGAACATGCTGGTGGTGGCCGAGGGCGGATCGCTGTTCGGGATGGACATGAACATCGCCGCCGATGGCAACTCGACGCTGGAACACAACATCCCGGTCGATGTGATGTATGAAGACGTGCTGCAATTCTTCAGCCAATCGGCCACCAATTACACGCCGACACTGGTGGTGACCTATGGCGGGCTGGCGGGCGATCCTTATTGGCGGCAGGCGACCAATGTGTGGGAAAACCCGCTGATGGTCCACTCCCCGCCCAAGATGCTGCTGGCGGAAACCGCACGGCGCACCACAGCGCCGGACTGGGCCTTCGTCGATGACAACAACGCGCGTGAGGCGAGGAAGCTCAGCGCACGCGGGGTCAAGGTCAGCATCGGCGCACACGGCCAGCAGGCAGGCGTCGGCGCGCATTGGGAACTCGGCAGCTTCGTGCGCGGCGGGATGAGCCCGGTTGAGGCGTTGAAGGCGGGCACCATCGTGCCGGCGCAGTCGCTCGGCATGGCCAAGGACATCGGCAGCATCGAGGCCGGCAAGCTGGCGGACCTCGTGATCCTGTCGGACGATCCGTCGCAAGACATCGCCCATTCGGATAACATCGAAAAGGTAATGATCGGCGGGCGGCTTTATGATGCGCGCACGATGAACGAGGTCGGCACGGGCAATGCGCAGCGCCGGCCCTATTTCTGGGAAGGCGAAGGCGCCAATGGCGCGGCCGGATCGCAGCGCACCACCAGCGAAGGCCGCGGCCATGCCGATGGGGATGCGGGGTAAGGTCTGCCTCGGGGGGGGGGGCTCAGACCCCCTCCAGACCCGGGCTTGACCCCCCTTAGACCCCCGCCAGCCTCCCGCCAGGGCAGCCCTGCCCCCCGATTTTCCCGTGTTTCACGTGGAACAATCGGCCTCCAGCAGCGTGCGCAGGTCTTTCAGTGCCTTGGCCCGCAATTGGTGAACCCGCGGCACGCTGACATCCAGCACTGCCGCGATTTCGGTGAGGTTCAGCTCCTCGACAAAGAACAGCTGGAGCACCAGCTTCAACCGGTCGGGCAACTGCGTCATCGCGCGGATCAGCCGCTCCCGATCCTCCGATGCGCACAGCGCCTCGAAGGGATCGGGGTCGTCACTGGCAAAGGCAAGGCTGGTTTCGTCATAGGCGTCATCGATGGGGGTCAGCTTGACGCCCGATGCCTCGATGGCGAGCAGTTCGGAATCGTCCACCTCCATCGCCCGGGCCAGTTCGGCGCGGCTCGGCTCGCGGCCCAGCGACCCGCGCAGGGCCGAGAGCGCGCGTTCATAGACCCCGCGCTTGGCCCGCGCGGTGCGGCTGTCATGGGCGACGCGGCGCACTTCATCGAGCATCGCCCCGCGCACCCGGATCTTGGCATAGGCGGCGAAGCCATCCTCGGTCGGACCGGCGTGGCGCTGCGCGCATTCGGTCAGAGCAAGGATGCCGGCCTGCACGAGGTCTTCAATCTCCAGCCCCTCGCGCCCGCGTCCGTTGATGTGCCATGCGGTGCGGCGCACCAGCGGCAGGAAGCGGCGCACCCGGTCCTCCACCTCGGCGCGGCTGGGGGCATAGGGCTGCGTCAGTGCGCCAAACGCGGCGTGATCGTGCTTCATGCGGCAAGCTCCGCAGGGGCCGTGAGGGCAGGGGGCTCAGCGGGCGCGCCGATCGTGCCGACGACCGCGATCGGTTGGGCCGCGGGCAGTTCTGCGATCGACAGGACCATGCAGCGCGGGGCCCTGAGCTTGAGCAGCGCGGCCAGCGCACGGCGCGCCGGCGGCTGGACGATCAGGGCGATAGGCCCGCGTTCCGCATCGGCCACCGCGTTGATTTCGCGCTGGATCATCGCCCCGCAATCGGGCTCGATCAGCGGCTGGCCTGTCGCCGGATCGATCATCCCGCCCAGGATCGCGGCCTCAAGTCCGGCATCCAGCGTGACCACCTTGAGCGGCTCGTCCGGCCCGGCAATCCGCGCCACCAGCCGCGCCGACAGGTCTGCACGCACGGTATCGATCACCGCGTCGAAATCGGACGTCTTCTGGAGCGCCAGTGCCAGCGCCGTAAACAGCGGCTGCGGATGCGCAAGCCCGATCCCGTCGGCCATCAGCGCGCGCAAGGTGCGGGTCAACGCGGCAAGCGGCAGGGGATCGGGGGTCACCGCCTCGACCAGCGCCGGAGCGCGGGCCTTGAGCCCATCGACCCACTCGCGCACCTCGTCCGGGCCGAGCAGTTGGTGCGCCTCGGCGAGCAGCGCCTGATTGGCGTGAGTCGCGATAACCGAGGCCGGATCGACCACCAGAAAGCCCTCGGCCACGGCATGATCGCGGGCGGCGGGCGCGATCCACAGGGCGGGGCAATCGAACGAAGGATCGCGGGTCGGCTCACCGGTCAGCCCATGGCCCGGGCGCACATCGCCCGCGTCGATGGCGAGCAGCTTGCCGGAGCGCACATTGCCCCGCGCAATGCTGACCCCGCCCATCACCACCGCGTAATCCTGCGCGGCAAGATCGAGCGAATCCCGGATGCGGAACTGCGGCAGGACGAAGCCGAGATCGCGGGAAAGCTGCTTCCTGATGCCGGTGATCCGCGTGATCAGCGGCGCGCCCTGCTGCGCATCGACCAGCCCGACAATGCCATAACCCAGCTCGATGGTGACCAGCGTGCTGTCCGCCACATCGGCCAGTGCGATTGTATCGGGGGAGACCTCGTCCTGCGGCTCGGGGAGGGGGGCGGGGGCGGCGGCATGCTTTTTCAGCTGCCACCAGATCGTGCCCGCAATCGCGGCGGCGGGCAGGAAGATCGTCTGCGGCATGGCGGGCACCACGCCCACCGCGCCGAGGATCAGCGCCACCGGCAGCCACCCGCGCGGATCGGCGAACTGGCCGCCGATCTGGCCGGCAAGATCGCGCTGATCGCTGACCCGCGTGACAATTGCGGCGGCCGCGATGGACAGCAGCAGCGCGGGCACCTGCGCCACCAGCGCATCGCCCACCGCCAACGTGACATAGGCCTCGCCCGCCTCGCTGGCGGACAGGCCGTGACTGATCATGCCGATGGCGAACCCTGCGACGATATTGACCGCAAGGATCAGCAGCGCCGCCATCGCATCGCCCTTCACGAACTTGGAGGCACCATCCATCGACCCGTAGAAATCGGCCTCGACCGTCACTTCGCGGCGGCGCTCGCGCGCTTCGTCGGCGGTGACGAGGCCGGCGGCGATATCGGCATCGATCGCCATCTGCTTGCCCGGCAGCGCATCGAGCACAAACCGCGCAGACACTTCCGAAACGCGGCCTGCGCCCTTGGTGATGACGATCATGTTGATGATCATCAGGATCGCGAAGACGAACAGCCCGACGACGAAATTGCCGCCCACCAGAAACGCGGCGAAGCTTTCGATCACATGGCCCGCCGCCGCGCCGCCTTCATGGCCATGGACCAGCACGACGCGGGTCGAGGCGACATTGAGCGCGAGCCGCAGCAGGGTCGCGAACAGCAGGACGCTCGGGAAGGACGAGAAGTCCAGCGGTCGCCTTGCGTTCAGCGCCACCATCAGCACCGCAATCGAAATCGCGATGTTGAGCACGAAGAAGATGTCCAGCAGCAGCGCCGGGATCGGCAGCACCATCAGCGCCAGCAGCGCAAAGATGCCGACCGGCAGGGCCAGCGCGGCGGGCAGGCCGGCAATCCGGGCGAACGGGGAAGAAGCGGCGGTCGTCATGGATGAACTCACAGGCCCAGCGCCTTCAGCCGATCATAGGCGCGGCGCACCTGCGGCGGCGCGGCGGCGGCGTCTGTCCCGAAAGTCGCGCCCAGAATCTGCGACATCGGCGGGCGCTGTGATGGGCGGGCCGGGAGGGCGCCAAGTGTCAGGGTGGGGGGCGAGCCGGGTCCAAACACGCCTTCATCGGCGATCAGATAGGGGGTGGGGGTGAAGCCCGCCGCATTGCCCGGCAGCGCGGCATAATCGGCGCGCGCGAAGGTGGCGCCGCGCCCATCGGTGGCGCGGGCAAGGGCGCGGCCCATCTTGTTGTCGATCACGTCCATCACCTGCGCAAGGCTGCGGGGCGAACCATCGGGCGCGTAGAAGATGCCGCGGTTGGCAGCGGCCGGCCGGGCGAACAGCGCCGCCGCGTTCTGACCGGGATCGGCCTGCAATTCGCTGAGGAACCGCCCCGCTCCGCCCGCGCCGAGGAAATGCGCCAGATACAGCTCGGCATGGTTCGGCTGGCGGCCCAGGATCGGCATCAGGTGCGAGCGGTTGTCCTCGGCCAGCCCTGCGGCCATCAGCGATGCGACCTGCGGATCGCTGCGCATTGCAAGGATCGCCTCGCGCCGCGCCGGATCGGCGACCCATGCGCTGCCCGATGCGGTCACGTCGATCTGGTCGGCGATATGGCCCAGCCCGAAGCGGGGGCCGTGTTTCTTCACGGTGTCGAGCCAGGTGCTCTCGATGAACTGGTAAAGCCCGGTCGCGCTCGATGTGGCAGCGCGGGCTTCCGGGTTCATCGCGGATTCGACTTCGGCCTGGGCCAGCAGGAAGTTGAAATCGACGCTGGTGGCGCGTGCGGCATCGGCAATGGCGGCTTCCACCGAGCCGCGGGGCGCCGCGATCTGACGGGCCGCGCCGGGGGCATCGCTCTCCAGCCCGGCCCGCGCGGCGGCGTGGCTTCTTGCGGCGCTTTCGAACCCGGCCCGGATCGATCCCGCGGGCAGGTTCATCGATGTCGAGGAAAAGCTCATGCGCGCCTCCGCCTGTCGCTGGCTGCCGCGGGATGCGGCGCCTTTGCGAAAGGGGAGTGCAAGCGGTGTGCCAGTTGCGGCCGGCACGGGCCTAGGTAAGAACCCTTAGGCGCGGGCCGGAGCGTAGGTCGCCCGCCGACCGCGGCGCGGGCCGCCCAGCGCCTCGATGCGCGCCGCGACATTGGCGGCGAGCAGGTTGCGCACGCGGCGATTGACCTCGTTCAGCTGGCGAGCGGTTTCGGCAAGGCTGCGGGTCTCGCCGTCGAGCATCTGCGGGCCGATCGCTGCCATCGCATCGCACAGCGTTTCCTTGTCCTGTGCCGCGCCGATCAGGCCATCGGCATCGAGCGCGGCAAGGGCTTGCCGCTCGCGTTCGAGAACGGCAATCATCTGCCGCAGGTTGCCGGCCAGGGTGCCAGTCGGAGCGGAGGCGGGGGCGGCGCGGCGTGCGGGCACGAGAACCTCGGGCACCGGCTCAGCTCCGCTCGGGCAGCGACAGGCTGACCTGCGCGGCGATCATGGCGTCGGCGATCTTGGTCGGCACCAGCGGATAGGAGCCGTCCTTCAGGGCGGCCTTGATCTGCTGGACGCGCTCGGCATCGACCGGCGGGCTGGATGTATCGCTGGCAGCGGTGACTTCAAGGCTGATGCCGGATGGGGATGCGCTGGCGGTATCCGCGGCGGGGCGGGGGCGCGCTTCGATCTGCGCGCGCTCACCGGCGGTCACGGCGCGGGGTGCGCTTACTCCCGGCAATTTGCTCAGTTCGACGGAGGGCATGGGCGGTGTCCTTGGTGTGCGTTTCCTGACAGCGAGAACGGCGGCAGGGCGGCGTGTTTAAGGGGGGGTGTCGAAGGTGCGCTCAGCCGGCGGGAATCACGGCGAGGCCGGGGCGTTCGATCCGGGCGCGCAGGGCTTCGGACTTGCGGCTGGTGCGCACATCGATCCAATCGCCGACCGCGCCCGCTTGAAGCGCCTCGCCGGGCTGCTGGACACTGAAGCCGCGCCCGCGCACGACCAGCATGATCGCATCGCCGCGCTTGATCGCCGGGGCGGCGGCAGTGCGGGCGGCGGGGCCTGCGCCTTGCGCCGGAGCAATGGCGACAAAAATGCGCCACGCGGTTGGTCCGGGGCATTCGACCTGCACGGCGGTCCGCGCCGCCGTGTGCCAGCTGACCGCCAGCGCCCCCCCGCATGCCGCCATCCTGAGGCGCGGATCACTGGGGGCACGGGCGCCGCCGGGTGCGCCGATCGCCGCGCCGGTGAAGTCGGTCACCGCACGGTCAATCGCGGCCGGATCGGTAACCCCCGCAAGTGTCTGCGCCGCCGCCGGGGCATCGCACAGCGGCAGCAGGATCGGCAGAACCAGCGGCGTGAGCCGCCAGCCTTCGGACCAGATCGGAGGGGTGTCCATCGAGAGCGTTCCTTGTGACATGGCGCGATGTGCGCCCCCGATGTTACGCAAGGGCCATGCCAAGCCTGGCTACGCAATCTCCCCGGGTGCGATGATGCAGACGCTTCAGCATAAGCCACTAGGCTGCACCGCCAACGCCCCCACTCATGCCTTGCGATCCTGCCGCCATGGTTTTTGCTTCCGGTTTTTCCCGTTCCGCCCGAACCCGCGCCAAGTGCGATGAAGTGCCGTGTCCGGGCGAAACCCGCGCCGCGGCGGCCCGGCGGGAACTGCTGGAAAAGATCTGCGATTTCGTGATCCGCCATGATCTGGCCGTCACCCCTGCCAATCTGGCGATGGTGTGCGGCGCGCTGTCGGGTTCGCAACCCGAACTGGCCGGGGCGCTGGTGCAGCGCGAACTTTCGGGTGAGCCGATCGATCAGGACTGGCTCGATGCGCTGGCGCAGCTCGATCCCGATGCCCACAGCCACATCGCCGTGCTGGAGACATTGTCGGAAAAGCTCGAATACACCCTCGAACGCTTTGCCGAGACCGCGCGCGATGCGCACACCGAAACCCACGATCACCGCGGCGCAATCGGAGCGCAGGTCGAAGCACTGGGCAGCCCGGCGGAGCTGACGCAGGTGATCGACCTCTCGCGCGCAATGCTGGCGCGGATCGAACAGGTCGAAGCGGCGATGGCCCGCAGCGAGGTGGAGATCGACCGGCTGCGCGAAAACCTTGCTCAGGCCCGGTCCGAGGCCGATGTCGATCACCTCACCCGTCTGCCCAACCGCCGCGCCTTCGAGCGTCGTCTGGTCGCCGCCGCGATGGAAGCGCGCACCATGGGCACGCCGCTCAGCATCGCCTTTTGCGACGTCGATCACTTCAAGCAGGTCAATGACCGTCACGGCCATGCCGCCGGCGACCGCGTGCTGTGCGCACTCGCGGCGAGCTTTGCCGAAATGGCGGGTGATGCCTGTTTCACAGCGCGGCATGGCGGCGAGGAATTCGTGCTGCTGTTCGATGGTCTCGGCAAGGAGGCCGCCAAGGCACGGCTGGATGCGATCCGCCGCGCGCTGGGGTCGCGGGTGCTGATGAACCGCGATACGGGTCAGCCGTTCGGAAAGATCACCTTCTCGGGCGGGGTTGCCGAGGTGACGGAAGATGCCGACACCCGCGGCGCGCTCGCCCGGGCGGATGCGGCGCTTTACCGCGCCAAGCAGCAGGGCCGCAACCGCATCGAACTGGGCTGATCAGGCCCCGCCTGCGGCCTCCCCCGCATCCGCCACCTGCGCATCATAGGCGAGGCTGGCGTAAAGATCGGGCTCCTTCCCCACCGTGATGATCGTGCGCACCCGTGCGCCTGCCGCGCGCGCTTCGGCGGCGAGGGCTTCGGTGCGGGCCCAGGCTTCCGCCTCACCCCCCGGTGCGTGGGTGGCGAAGATCGTCAGCGTGGTGCGCGGATCGGGGCTTTGCGCTGCGAGCCATGCGCCAAGCTCCGGGCCGCCGGGCACGGGGCGGAACAGCGCCTGCGCCGGGGCGATTTCGGGGCGGGGTTCGCCGGGATCATTGTCTTCCCGGCCTGTGCGGGCGGCATGGCGCAGACCGGTCTCGGCCTCGGCGGCAGGCAGGGCGGAAAGGGTGAGCAGGAACAGGATCAGCGCAAGATCGGCAAGGATCAGCTGCCAGCCATGCCCGCCCCGCGCCTGTCCCATTGATGCAGCTCGCGATGCCGGACGGATCATGCCACCCCCCGCAGATGGGCACGGCGTTCGCGCGCGGCAGCCTCTGTTCCGCTGATCTGTGCGATGAACCATTCGGCCAGCGCCTCGCGCTCCTGTTCTTCAGCCAGCCCCCGGCGCTCGATCGCGCTGGAGAGCGGGAAGCACACGAGATGCGCGATCAGCGCGCCATAGAGCGATGTCAGCACCGCCATCGAAACCGCGGACATGATCGTCGCGGTGGCATTGACCCCATCGCCTGCGGGGGCGAGCTGGGTGAGGCCGTAAAGCGTGCCGATCAGCCCGAAGACCGGGGCCAGTTCACCCGCCCAGCCGAACACCTGCGCCGCGTCCACCCGGCGCGCTTCAGCAAGGGCGCGTTCGGCACGGCGGACCTGCCCGACGATGTCGAGAGCGCCGTGGCGCAGGTAGCTCTCCAGCATCAACCCGAGCGCGCGGTCGGGCGGCAGCGCGGGATCGGCGCGGCGCGGGCCATCGCGCTGGATCGCGCCGAGCGCCTGCGCCAGCGCCTTGCGGTTCGCCTCGGGCGCAAAGCTGCCGCGCAGCAGGCCAGCCGCGCTGCGCAGCGCCGCGCCGAAATCGCGCCACCCGCAGCGCGCGACTGTCGCCAGCACGGTCCCGGCGACGACGATCGCCAGCGCACCGGGGTCGAACAGCGAAGTCATTGTGGGCGGCATGGGATCCCTCCTGCTGGTTACGCCCTCCAGAACGGTCGGGAAATGAGCGGATTAAGCGCCCGGCGGCAGGCGGCAGGGCTTTGCCTTGCAAGCCATGGCCGGGCGGCAAAAGCCTGCCGCCTGCCGCCACCGCGCCCCCGTGCGGGCGGGCGCTGTGCGGTTTGGCACGCTTCCTGCTGAACGGGATGCGAACACCGCGGGCACGACCCGCCGCACTTGAGGAGGCTCCATCAGTGAACGAGCGACTTTTCGGCATCCACGGCGCCGCGCTGACGCTGCGATCTGAACGCATGGGCGTGATCGCCTCGAACATCGCCAATGCCGCCACCCCCGGCTACAAGGCGCGCGACATCGATTTCAACGCGGCGCTCGATGCGCGGCTCGCCCGGGAGCGCGGTGTCACCACCACCGGGGCGGATGGGCGGATGCTCTACCGCCGCCCGACCATGCCTTCGCTGGACGGCAACACGGTCGAGCTTAACCGCGAACAGGTCGCCTTTGCCGAAAACGCGGTGGCCTATTCGGCAACGCTCAGCTTCGTGCAGGGCAAGGTCAACACCATCACCCGCGCATTGAAGGGCGAGTGAGGCCGATGCCTGATCGCACCCCCATGACCCTGTTCTCCATGACCACCCGCGCCATGAGCGCGCAGATGGTGCGGATGAACGCGGCGACATCGAACCTCGCCAACGCAGGGTCGGTCTCCACCACGGAAGAAGGCGCCTATCGCCCTATCCGTGCGGTCTTTTCGGTCGAACTCGACAAGGCATCGGGCCTTGCCGGGGTGACCAGCGGCGGCCTTGTGCGGGCCGAAACCGCGCCGACCAAGCGATACGATCCCGCCCACCCGCTCGCCGACAAGGACGGCAACGTCTTCGAGGCCCCCGTCGATGAGACCGCCGAGATGGTCGAGATCATGGAAGCCTCGCGCCAGTACCAGAACCTGGTCCAGGCGCTCCAGACCGCCAAGCAACTGATGCTCGAAACCTTAAGGAGCCAGTGATGACCACCACCAATACCTCCCTTGCCCCCGCCGCGCAGACCACGCTCGACCGGCTCAACACCCCGTCCCGGCTGAGCGGCGCCACGCAGACGCTGGGGCAGGCCGATTTCCTCAAGCTGCTGACCACTCAGCTTTCCCAGCAGGACCCGCTCGCGCCGACCGACAACCAGCAGATGCTGGCGCAGATGGCGCAGTTTTCGGCGCTGGCCGCGCAGACCGAAAGCGGCGCCACGCTGGAGGAAATCTCGACGAAGCTCGACCGTTTGATCGCCGCGCAGGAGGCCATGACGCGCCGCCTGTCCGCTGTCCCGCAAGCCTGAACCCACCTTAACCCCCGGAAGGATAAAGCCCCATGTCGTTCTTCACTTCGCTGTCCGGTCTTCGCAACGCTGAAACCGACCTGCGCGTCATCGCCAACAATATCGCCAACGCCGAAACCGTGGGCTTCAAGAAAAGTTCGGCGCAGTTTGCCGATCTGGTCGCCACCGGTTCCGCCACCGATCCGCGCCGTGCGCCGGGCATCGGTGCGACCATCGCCGGCATCACGCAGGACTTCGTGCTCGGCCCGCTCGAACAGACCGGCCGCGCGCTGGATCTGGCTATTGATGGCGACGGGTTCTTTGCGCTCTCCAATCCGTTCTCGGGCGATGTCGCCTATTCGCGCAACGGCAATTTCCGCCTGACCGCCGCGGGCGAGCTGGAAGATAGCTGGGGCAACCGCCTGCAAGCCTATCCGGTCGATGCGGCGGGTAACCCGACCTCGACCGTGCCGGCTGATGTCAACGTGCCGATCACCAATGGCGCAGGCTCGACGCTCGCCAACGTCACCATCAATGTGCGCGGGATCGTGATCGCGGCCTTCGCCGATGGCAGCACCGAGCCGGTCGGGCAGGTCGCGCTGGCGACCTTTCCCGCGCCCAACGGCCTGCGTTCGATCGGCCAGACCAAGTGGCAGGCGACCGGCGAATCCGGCGCGGCGGTCTTCGGCAACCCCGGCATCGGCACCTATGGCGAGATGATCAGCGGGGCGCTGGAACGCTCGAACGTCGATCTGGCCGAGGAAATGGTCGCGCTGCTCACCGCGCAGCGCAACTTCCAGGCCAATGCCCGCGCGATCGACACCGCGACGCAGATTTCGACCACTGTCATCAACCTGCGTCAGCAGTAAGGGGCTGACCGGTGGACCGTCTGATCTACACCGCCCTGACCGCGATGAACGCGGCGATGGACCGACAACGGGTGGTGGCGAACAACCTCGCCAACGCCTCGACGCCGGGCTTTCGTCAGGAAATCTTCGCGGTCACCGCGGCAACGCTGAAAGACGGCTCGCTCGAAGCCCGCGCTCCGGCGCGCGGCAATGTGCGCGGGGCGGACATGACGGCGGCGCGCGTGGTGCCGACCGGCAATCCGCTCGATGTCGCGCTGGAGGGCAAGGCGCTGATCGCCTTTCAGGCCCCCGACCGGCAGGGCGAGGTCTATTCCCGGCGCGGCGATCTGCGCATCGGCGCGACCGGCGTGCTGGAGAACGGCGAGGGGCTGGCGGTGCTCGGCGAAAGCGGCGCACCGATCACCGTGCCCCCCGGCTTTGCGATCAGCCTTGCCGCCGATGGCACGGTGCTGGCGACCGATCCTGCCGCCCCGAATGGCGTGGCTGAGCCGGTCGACCGCATCCGGCTGGTCAATCCCGAAGGCAGCCCGCTTGCCAAGGGGATCGACAGCTTTCTCAAGGTGCCGGGCGCCAATGGCCAGACCGGCGTGCTGCCCCCCGATCTGACCGCCCGCCTCACCCCCGGTGCGCTCGAAATGTCGAATGTCGAGACCGCCGACACGCTGGTGCAGATGATCGAGGCGCAGCGCGCCTTCGAACAGCGCGCCAAGATCATCGCCACCGCCGGCACGCTCGATGAAGCGGGCAGCGGCCTGATGGCGCTGCGCTGATCCCCCCTTTTCACGGAGACCTCAAGACATGCCCACTTCCGCCCTTCACGTCGCCCGCACCGGCCTTGAGGCGCAGGATGCGCGGATGCGCGTCATCGCCAACAACCTCGCCAATATCGGCACCACCGGCTTCAAGCGCGACCGCGTGGATTTTGCGACGCTCGCCTATCAGGAACAGCGCGCGGCGGGTCAGCAATCGACCGGGCAGACCGCCTTTGCCGTCGGCCTCAACCTGGGCACCGGGGTGCAGATTCAGGGCACTTCGCGCATCCAGACGCAAGGCACGCTGAACCCCACCGGCAACACGCTGGACATCGCGCTGGACGGGGACGGGTTCTTCCAGGTCGAACTGCCCGGCGGCGGTCAGCCCGGCTTTACCCGCGCGGGCAATTTCACTCTGTCGAACGATGGCACGCTGGTGACCTCGCAGGGCTATGCCTTGCAGCCGCCGGTGCAGATTCCGGCCGGCGCACAGTCGATCACCATCGCGCCCGATGGAACGGTGAGCGCGATCACCCCCGGCAATGCTGAGGCAACGCTGATCGGCCAGCTTTCCATCGCGACCTTCATCAACCCCGCCGGCTTGCGCAACATCGGCGACAACTTCCTGGTCGAAACCGCCGCATCCGGCCCCGCTGAAGCGGGCTTTGCGGGCGAGAACGGGCGCGGGCAAATCCGGCAAGGGATGCTCGAAGCCTCGAACGTCAATGTCGTCGAGGAGCTGGTCGAGATGATCGAGACCCAGCGCGCCTATGAAATCAACTCCAAGATGGTGAGCGCGGTCGACGAGATGCTGCGCAACGCCAATCAGACCCTTTGAGGCATCCCATGACCGGTCGCACCCCCCTGGCGCTTGCCGCGCCGTTCCTGCTGGCTGCCTGCATGGGCGGCGGCACCGGCCCGGCTCCGGGCTTTACCGCGCCCCCGCCGCCCGGCGCGGCGCTGACAGCTGCCAACAGCGCCGATCCCTATGCCGCTGCGCCCGCGCCGCAATCGCCCAGTGCCGGGGCAATCTTCCAGCCATCCAATGGCTATGCAAACCTCGTCACCGGCACCCGTGCCCGCGCTTTGGGCGATATGGTGACGATCATTCTGGTCGAGGCTACCAACACCTCCAAGAGCACCACCGGCCGCACCAACCGCGAAGGCGAGTTCGGAATTACCCCGCCGGCCAGCGGCCCGCTCGATTTCCTGAACCCCGAAGCCCTTAAAGCTGCGGCCGAAGGGTCGTTCACGGGCGGGGGCAATGCCGCGCAGCAAAGCCGCCTCAACGGCGCCGTCGCGGTGACGATCGCCAAGATCTACCCCAACGGCACCGCCGAAGTGGTCGGAGAAAAGCAGATGATGCTCAGTCAGGGTGACGAGTGGGTGCAGTTTTCCGGGCGCATCCGGCTGGTCGATATCGATGGCGACAACCGCCTTGCCTCCTCGCAGGTGGCCAATGCCCGGATCATCTATTCCGGCAAGGGCGCCGTGCAGCAGGCGAGCCGTCCGGGCTGGCTGAGCCGTTTCTTCAACATCATCTCGCCCTTCTGAGGGAGCCACAGGCCATGACCCGCACCCGCACCCGGCTTCTCGCTCCGATCCTCTACCTGCTGATCGCGCTGATCGCTGGACAGCTGCCCGTGCCCGCCCATGCCGAACGCATCCGCGATCTCGGCCAGTTCGAAGGGCTGCGCGCCAACCAGTTGACAGGCTATGGCATCGTCGTCGGTCTTCAGGGCACGGGCGACAACAACCTCGCCTATGTGACCGAAGCGATGCGCGGCGTATCGGGTCGGCTCGGCCTGCCGCTGCCGCCGGGGGTGAGCCCGGTGCTGCGCAATGCCGCCGCCGTGATCGTCACCGCCGAACTTCCCGCCTTTGCCAAGCCCGGCCAGCGCATCGACATCACGGTGTCGACGCTGGGTCAGGCAGCCTCTCTCAGAGGCGGCGCGCTGGTGCTGACCCCGCTTTATGGGGCGGACGGGCAGATCTATGCGATGGCGCAGGGCAATGTCGCTGTCGGCGGGCTTGGCGTGAGCGGGCGCGATGGTTCTCAGGTCAGTGTCAATGTCGCTACCGTGGGCCGGATTGCTGACGGGGCGACCGTGGAGCGTGCTGTCGCTACCGGGTTCGACACGGCGCCGACCTTGAAGTTCAACCTCCACAAGGCCGATTTCCTCACTGCTGCGCGGGTGCGCGATGCGATCAACAGCCGCTATCCCGGCCTTGCCAGCATCGCCGATGGCGTGTCGATCGCGCTCGCGCTGCCGCAGGGCAATGATGTGCGGTCCGGGCTGATGGCCGAGATCGAGATGCTCCCCGTCACCCCGGCCCCGGTCGCCGCGCGGGTGATCGTCAACAGCCGCACGGGCACGGTGGTCATCAACGATGCGGTGCGCCTTGCGCCCGCGGCGGTCAGCCACGGCAAGCTGGTGATCCGCATCGATGAAAGCCCGGTGGTCGTCCAGCCGGCACCTTTCAGTCAGGGCCAGACCGCCGTGGAGGAATCCTCGAACATCACAGTCGAGGAAGAATCCGGCCGCGTTGCTTACATGCCCGCCGCCGCTTCGCTTAACGAGATCGTCGATGCGCTGAACCTCCTGGGCGTGGGCGCTGCCGATCTGGTGGTGATCCTCGAAAGCCTCAAGCAGGCCGGCAGCCTGCAAGCTGAAATGATCGTGCTGTGATCGGGCCTGTCACCCCGGCCCGCAGCGCGGCGCCACTCACCGCCGAACGCGCAGAATTGCGCAAGGCTGCCGAAGGCTTCGAGGCGATCATGGTGCGCAAGATGCTCGCCACCGCACGCGCTGCCAGCTTCACCGAGGAAACTCCGCTGACCGGCGGCGGGCTCCAGCAGTTCCAGGCGATGCGCGATGAACACTTCGCCGACATCGCCGCAAAATCGGGCGCCCTCGGGTTTGCCCGCAGTATCGAGGCGAGCCTCGCGCAATACCTCCCCGTCAAAGGTGACAGCTGATGCCTACCGCGATCTTCACCATCGGCCGTTCGGGCCTCACCGCGACCCGCCGCAGCCTTGAGCTGACGGCGCAGAACATCGCGAATGCCGAGAACGTCGACTATTCGCGCCGCACGCTCACTCAGGGCGAGCTGGTGATGACCGGCAACATCGGCAACAACGCGCAGGATTCGCTGGGTGGGGTGAAGCCGGGCACGATCGAGCGTGCGGAATCCTCGCTGGTGCAGCGGCAGGCACGCGATTCATCCTCTGCCCTGTCCGCAGCCGAAGCGGAATTCTTCGCCCTGCGCGAAGCGGAAAGCGCGCTTGAAACCTCGGGCGTGTTCACCGGCCTTGTCGATTACGAAGCCGCGCTGACCCGGCTTCAGAATAACCCGACCGAACCCGCGCTGCGCCTGTCCGCGCTGGAATCCGCGCGCAAGATGGCCGGCAATTTCCGCATCGCCAACGGCACGCTCGCCAATGCCCGCAACCTGGTGCAGGCGGAAGTCAGCGCCAAGACGCTGACGGTGAACGAGCTGGCAGGCGAACTGGCCAAGATCAACGCCGATCTGGTCGGCGCGCGCGAAGGCACGGCAGGCCGCGCCGCGCTGCTCGATGCGCGCGACAAGGCGCTGCGGGGCCTTGCCAAGGAATTCGGCATTGCGCCGACCATCAACGCCAACGGCACCGCCGATGTCATGCTGAACGGCACGCCTCCTGCCGCGCTGGTGACAGGTTCAACCGCAGCGCCGCTCGCCACCGGCTTTGCCGCCGATGGCACAGCGACCTTCGCGGTCGGGGGCACGCCCTTCGTGCCGGCAGGCGGGGCGATGGCGGGCCGGGCTGCGGCGCTCGTTGAAATGGCCGATCTCCAGACCGGGCTTGATGCGCTGGCGGTTTCGGCGATCGGTCTGTCGAACACCGCGCAGGGCAATGGCGTGGGGCTGGATGGCAACCCCGGCGCGCCGCTGTTTGCGGGCACGGGTGCGGGCAGCATCAATGTGACGCTCACCTCTGCCGATGGGCTGGCGACCGCGCCTGCCGGTGCGCCTGCGGGCAGCCGCGATACCGCCAACCTCGCCGCGCTGATCACCGCGCTGGGCGACACCAGCGGGCCGATCACCGGCACGGATTCGCTGCTGCTGGGGCTGTCCAGCCGGGTCTCCGCGCTGGAAACCCGCAGCGAAGGTCTCAGCGTCGTTGCCGCCAGCGCCGAGGCTGAACTGCTGCGCGAAACCGGCGTCGATCTCGATACCGAGGCCGCCAATCTCGTCCGCCTGCAACAGGCTTTCGAGGCCAACAGCCGCGTGATCCAGGTCGCCGCCGAGCTGTTCGATACGATTCTGGGCCTCAGGTAAGGGAGCGCCGTCACATGCCCTCGATCACCAATTCCGCCGGTTCCTTCTTCAACCGCTCGCTCGCCCAGATGGCCGATCTGCGCAGCGGGATCGAACGCACTCGCACCCAGATTGCGACCGGCAGCAGGATCGAGCGCGGCTCGCAGGATCCGGCAGCCGCCGCTCAGCTGCGCTCTGTCGCCCGGCGCGAGGCGTTGGCCGAGGTCGAAGGCGATAACGCGGCACGGCTCGGGCAGGATCTGGCCGCCGCCGCAGACGAGGTCGAGGCGGTCGGCGCCCTGCTCCAGCGGGCGCGCGAGTTGGCGGTGCAGGCGGCCAGCACGCCGCTCGGGCCGGATGGTCGCCGCGCGATTGCCTTTGAACTGGAGCAGCTCGGGCAGGAATTGTTCACCCGTTCCAACGCGGTTTCACTAACAGGCGAGCCGCTGTTTGCCGGCCAATCGACCGGCACCGCCTTCACCCGCGATGCGGCGGGCAATGTCACCTATGCCGGAACCCCCGAAAGCGGCGCGGTGCCGGTTGCGCCGGGCACTGCGATCGAGCGGGGGCTGCCGGGCAGCGAGGTGTTCCAGTTTGACCTTGGCGGCACGCCCACCAGCGCCTTTGCGGTGCTGGGCGCGCTGACCACTGCGCTGCAAGGCGGGGCCGGCGATCCGGTGGCGGCGGCCAATGCGTCGCTCGCCGGGCTCGACGCCGCGCTTGATACCACCAACCGCGCCAACACCATCCTCGGCACGCGCATGGCGTGGGTCGAGCAGGTCGAAACCCAGCAGGCCGAACGCCGCGTCGCTCTGGCCGAACGCCGCAGCCGCGTGGGCGATACCGACATCGCCGAGGCCATCGCACGGCTCCAGCAATCGCTGACCGCCCTTGAAGCAAGCCAGTCCGCCTTTGCCCGTGTCAGCTCGCTGACGCTGTTCGACGCGCTGCGCTAAGGAGTCCTGACCCGTGTTTGCTGCCATTGGCATTGTCGTTCTGCTGGTCATGGTGTTCGGCGGGTTCATGCTCGCCGGCGGGGCCATGGGCCCGGTTCTGGCCGCTCTCCCGCTCGAATTCATGATGATCGGCGGCGCGGCCACCGGCGCAACGCTGATCGGCAACTCGATGCACGAGATCAAGCTGCTCGGCGCGGGCCTTGGCCGGGTGTTCAAGGGGCCGAAATATACCGACGAGGACCATATTGATGCGATCGCGCTGACATCGAAGCTGATGAAGCTGCTGCGGTCGGAAGGTGCGGTGGCGCTGGAAAGCCATGTCACCGAGCCTGCGGCCTCGACGATCTTCTCCGAATATCCGCGCCTTCAGGCCGATCCGGTGGTGACTGCGATGATCTGCGATCCGCTGACGCTGATGGTGGTGTCGTCCGGCACGCTCGATACCCACGCGGTCGAGGATGTGATCGACAGTTCGATCAAGACCCAGCTGCACGAAATGGACGAGCCTGCGCACATGATCCAGTCGCTTGCCGATGCGCTGCCCGCCCTGGGCATCGTCGCGGCGGTGCTCGGGATCATCAAGACCATGGGCGCGATCGACCAGCCCCCGGCAGTGCTGGGCAAGATGATCGGGAGCGCGCTGGTGGGGACGTTCCTGGGGGTGCTGCTCGCTTATGGCTTTGCCGGACCGCTGGGCGCGCGCCTGAAGCAGATCAACACCCACGATCAGCAGATCTTCCATTCGATCAAGCAGGTCATCATCGCCAGTCTGCACGGCTATCCGCAGCCGCTGGTGCTGGAAGCGGCGCGTTCGGGCCTGCCGCCCGCACACCGTCCGAAACTGACCGACCTGCTCGACAAGATGCGGGGTCGCTGACATGGCCGACGCGGGCGGAGCCATTCCGGCACCCATCATCGTCAAGAAGGTGATCATCGTCGAAGGCGGTCACCACGGCGGCGCGTGGAAGGTCGCCTATGCCGACTTCGTGACCGCGATGATGGCGTTCTTCCTGCTGCTGTGGCTGCTTGGCGCCACAGAAGAAAAGCAGCGCAAGGGCATCGCCGATTACTTTGCGCCGACGCTGGTGAAGATGCGGCAGGAAACCGCCGGGGCCGATGGCCTGCTGGGCGGCTCGTCGCTCACCGATCCCGACAATTACCCCAACCGTCAGGGCCAGACCGGCACGCGTTCGATCACCATCCCGCGCGGCGTGACCGGCGGCCCGAGCGAGGCAGGCGGGCGCGGCGAAATGGAAGCGAAGAAGCTGAAAGAGCTTCAGGACAAGATCGAGAAGAAGCTCGTCCAGCGCCGCCAGCTCCGGCATCTCGCCCGGCAGGTGCGCGTGATGCGCGCGCCCGAAGGGATCCGCATCGACCTGATGGACAATGCCGATTTCTCGATGTTCGAACTGGGCACGACGATCCTCACCAAGGAAGCGCGCGGGCTGTTGCAGGTGATCTCCGAGACGCTGAAGGACGAAAGCGCCCCGCTGATCCTGCGCGGTCACACGGATTCGCTGCCGTGGCGCGGCGGGGTGACGGCGAACAACTGGTCGCTGTCCGCTGGCCGGGCCGAAGCGACGCGTCAGGCGCTGGTGCTGGGCGGCGTGGCGCAGGGTCGGTTTGCCCGGATCGAAGGCGTGGCTGACACCGAACCCCTGATCGGCGACAACCCCGCCGACCCGCGCAACCGCCGCATTTCGCTGCTGCTGCTCGAAGGGCGGGGCTTCGCGTCCGCCGGACCGGAGCGTGCTGCTGTGTCTCAGCCCGCCAGGCCGGCGCCCTGAGTGGCGCGGTGCCGCGGCGCGCAAACGCGTCTCAAAGCGGGGCAGGGCAGATCCGGATCGCCGTTTGGAGAAAGGCAGCTTGCAAGCCTGAGACGCCCCGCATAGGCCAAGCCCATGCCAGCGCCCGATACTGCCGATGCCCGTCGCGCTGAGCTGTGCGATTTGATCGCGCGGGTGTCCCGCGGGGATCGCAAGGCGCTTGGCGCTGTGTATAATCGGACGTCGGCGAAGCTTTTCGGGGTCTGCCTGCGCATCACGCGTGACCGGGAAGCTGCCCAGGACATCCTCCAGCAGGTCTATCTCAAGGTCTGGAACCGCGCAGGCCGCTTTGATCCTGAGGTGGCCAGTCCGGTGACATGGCTCTGCGCCATCGCGCGCAATGCCTCGATCGACTGGGTGCGCAAGCACGGAAGCCCGCCGCTGGTCGAAACCGAACCGGCCCAAACGGACCTTGTCGGAATGGGCGAGGCTGTAGAAGCGATGGCGGCGGGTGAGGAACGCGCGCAGATCTTTGATTGCCTCGACCGGCTGCCGCCCAATTACCAGCGCGCGATTCGTCTCGCCTTTTTCGACGGCCTGAGCCATCCCGAACTGGCAAGCATCATGCGAACGCCGCTGGGCACCACCAAAAGCTGGATTCGCAGAGGCCTGCTGCAACTCCGGGGGTGCCTGCAAGGTGACTAGCAAACTCACACCCGAACAGGTCGCTATGGCCGCCGAACTTGCGCTCGGCGTGCTTGAGGGTGAGGAACGCGCCGAAGCCTTGCGCCTGTCGCTCGCCAACCCGGCCTTTGCCGCAATGGTCGCGAAGTGGCAGGGCCGCCTCGACCCGCTGGGCGAAGGTTTTGAAGAAGCGCCGCCGCCCGATGTGTGGTGCGCGATCGAGGCCCGGCTTGACGATGCGGAGCGGCCCGCACCGGTTCGTTCCCTGCGGCTGTGGCAGGGGATTGCCGCGGCTTCGGGCGCGCTTGCGGCAACACTTGCTGCGATCATGGTGCTTTCTCCGGCCACTCTGCGCAAAGAGACCGGCCCGGTTGTGGCCACCGCTCCGGCTCCCGCTGTCATCGCCCAGCTTTCCGGCGCCGATGGCACGCTGCTGGCCGCGCGTATCGACCCGCAGGCGCAGGTTCTCGACATTCGTGCCGTGGCGCTGCCGGACACTGGTCTTGCTCCCGAGCTATGGGTGATCCCGGCCGACGGCGTGCCCCGCTCGCTCGGCCTGATCGCCCGCAATGGGACGACGCAGGTGAAGCTTCCGGCAAGCCTCGGGCCGCTGCTCGTCGATGGCGCGCTTCTGGCTGTGTCGCTGGAAACCGCCGAGGGCGCCCCCCACACCGCGCCGAGCAGCACGCCGATCGCCACCGGAAAAATCTCGGCGATCTGAGCATCCGGCATCTGATCCTCCGCAAATCTTCGTATCTGTAGGTGCGAGAGGCGGGCTGCAAAGCTGTCCAACCGAGCGTTTGGTGGCTCACCACCCTGTTTTTCCGTCATTCCCCTGTCGGATCGACCCCGGCGTGCTGTCAGGCCTCATCATGTGTGCATCCGCTTTCGGCGTTTCCCGGCGCCGTCGCGGAGATTGCTTCGGCAATCGCTCTGCTCTCTCGCACACTGCAAGTTCACGCAAACAGCGTTTTGTCGGAGTATCCCATGAAAGCACCTCTTATCGCAGCTGCATCCGCCGTTCTCATCGCGGTGCCTGCTCAGGCTGAAGATGAATTCGACGGCGTCCATGCCGGCGTCTCGATCGGCTATGACATTCAGGCCGGAGATGGCGACGAGTTCATCAGCTTTGATCGCGGTTCGAACGGCAGCTTCGGCGAAACCGTGACCACCGCGGCGGGCGCCAATGCCTTTTCGCCCGGCTTCTGCGGCGGCGCGGCGACTTCGCCGCAGAATGCCAATTGCGTCGACGATTCCGATGGCGTGACCTTCGCTGGCCGCCTCGGGTATGACAGCCAGATGGGCAAGCTCGTCCTCGGCGTGGTCGGCGAAGTCGGCACGGCCGATGTCCGGGATGCGGTGTCGGCCTTCAGTACCACGCCTGCGTCCTACTACATGGAACGCACGATCGATTACACCGCCGCGCTGCGCCTGCGTGCGGGCTTCACGCCTGCTGAAAAGACCCTGCTCTACGTGACCGGCGGCCTTGCCTATGCGAAGCTCGATCAGGAGTTCGAGACCAGCAACACCGCCAATTCCTTCACCGTGATCCCCGATGAAGACGCGTGGGGCTACCAGATCGGTGCGGGCCTTGAACAGAAGATCGGCAAGAACTTTTCGCTCGGGGTCGAGTATCTCTACACCGGCTATGATGACGATAACACGCTGATCCGCGTCGGGCAGGGCACGGCGGGTGCCACCAACCCGTTCGTGCTGGCGGGCGGTGTCGATTTCAAGCGGGCGAACGACGATTTCTCGCTCCAGACGCTCAAGGCCGTTGCCACCTACCGCTTCTGATCATCCCGCAGGGCCGCTGATCCCGAGCCTTGCGCAATAAAAAGCCCGGAGCCTTGCGGCTCCGGGCTTTCTTGCTTTCCGCCCCCAGGGGAAGGGGCGGCACGCGGGACCGGGTGGACTTAACGCAGCAGCGACAGCACGTTCTGCTGCGATTGGTTCGCCTGAGCGAGCATCGCGGTCGAAGCCTGACCAAGGATCTGCGCCTTGGCAAGCGCAGTGGTTTCCGACGAGTAGTCGGTATCTTCGATCCGCGAACGCGCATCCGACAGGTTGATCGCGTTGTTGGCGAGGTTGCGGACCGCCGATTCGAGGCGGTTCTGCGACGCACCCAGCGTGGCGCGGGTGGTGTTGATCAGTTCGATACCATCGTCGATAGTCTGAATGACCGTGTTGGCGGGGGTCGCCGCCCCGGTCAGGTCGATGCCGCCGGTCCCGCCGGTGCCGATGACGGCAGTGATGGCGGCATTGCCCTCAAGATCAGAGAATTCGAGATCGATCGTGTCTTCCACATTGGCGCCAGCCTGAATAGTGACTGTGCCGGTCGCGCCGGCGGTGCCGTCGAACAGCTTGCTACCGTTGAATTCGGTATTGCCGAGCACGGCAGTCATCTGATCCTTCAGCTGGGTCACTTCCGCCTGAATGTTGGTGCGGTCCTGTTCCGAATAGGTGCCACTGGTGGCCTGCACCGCCAGTTCACGGACACGCTGCATCATGTTGCTGACTTCATCCAGCGCGCCTTCGGCGGTCTGGGCCATCGAGATGCCGTCATTGGCGTTGCGGATACCCTGGTTCATGCCGCGGATCTGCGAAGTCATCGAGCTGGCGATGGCGAGGCCGGCGGCGTCGTCCTTGGCCGAGTTGATGCGCTTGCCGCTCGACAGGCGCTCCATGGCGGTGCCGAGCATCTTGTTCGCCTGGGTGGCGGCGTTGGTGGCGCGCAGGGCCGAGGAATTGGTGTTGATCACGTTCATTGGTCGAAACTCCTGAATGGTCAGGCAGGACGAACAGGCCCGTCGCTGCTGGCCCATAGAGCGGCCGCTTTCCGGGATGTTTAAGCGAGAAAATTTCAATAGTGAAAACAGGGTGATAAATTGAAGCGGCTGTGTGGTGTGCGCCGTGCCCCCTTATCCGACTAGGTGTTCGCCGCTTGCGATCTAGGGAAAGCTACGGGGGCTTAAATTTGCCACCTGTCCAGCCTGAATGCGGCAGAGCTTTGCCGAGCCCGGAACATGACCACTCCGGGGCAGACCACAGGGGACACCATGATTCAACCGGCAATCGCCACGCCGCCATGTGCGGCCGCGAGCGAGGCTTGCGAGGGCAGCGCGCATGACATCCTCATCGGCATGACCGTGCCGTTGATGGGTGGCACCTGGCAGCGCGACCGGATCGTGCTGGGCGAAAGCCTGCCCCCGGCGATGGCCGCAGGCATTGCGCGCAGCGGCAAGATCGCGATTGCCCTCGATCACGCGCAGGTCCCGGTGCTGGCCCAGCAAGGCCTCGGGCGCGTGACCCTGTCCTATGATCCCGCGCTGCTTACTGCGGCGCGCGCGGCGCTGATTGCCGCTTCGGCGCAGGGTGGTTGGCCGGTGGCGGGCGATGCGCAGTCGCTGGCCCTGCTGACGCTCGCCGAACGGATCGCCGTATCCGACATTCCTGTCCTGCTCGAAGGGCCGACCGGCACCGGCAAGGAAGTGCTGGCGCGCTTTGTCCATCGTCTCTCTGCGCGCAGCGCGGGGCCGTTCGTGGCGGTCAATTGCGCTGCCATGCCCGAAGCGATGCTGGAGGCGCTGCTGTTCGGCCATCGCAAGGGCGCCTTCACCGGCGCGGCCGAGGCGGGCGAGGGGCTGTTCCGTGCGGCGGATGGCGGCACGCTGCTGCTCGACGAGATCGGCGAATTGCCGCTGGCGCTGCAATCCAAGATGCTGCGGGCATTGCAGGAAGGCGAAATTCTGCCGCTGGGCGCGACCAGGCCGGTCAAGGTCGATGTGCGGGTGGTTGCCGCCACCAACCGCCACCTTGCCGAAGAGGTCGAGGCAGGGCGGTTCCGCGAGGACCTGCTCTACAGGCTCAATGTCTTCCCCCTCGCGTTGCCGGCGCTGCGCGACCGGCCGGGCGATATTGCCCCGCTCGCCTTCGCGATGCTGCTGCGCCATGCGCCCGCACCCGGCCAGCCGGGGTGGATTGCCGCCGACGCGCTCGCCGTGCTGGAAGCTCACGCATGGCCCGGCAATGTCCGCGAGCTGGAAAACGTGATCCGCCGTGCGATCCTGCTCGCTGGCAATGCGGCGACGATCGGTGCAGAACACATCGTCTTCGATACCGCCGTGCGCCCGATCGCGGCGAACGGCGTCACGGAACTGGCCCCGCCGCCCGTCCGCAGCGCCGCGCCGCGCTCGCTCTCCGATGTGGCCTTTGCCTCAGAGGCGCAGGCGATTCTCGAAACCCTCAGCCGTCACGGCGGCAACCGCGCCGCCACTGCGCGCAGCCTCGGCATTTCCGAACGCACCCTGCGCTACCGCCTCGCCTCAATGCGCGGTGCCGGGATGCTCGCGGCGGGAGGCGCGGCATGAGCGGCCTCAGAGTCGGTTTCGGCGTCGAGGACGTCATGGCGCTGCGCAGCCAGGTGCTGGCCCGCAATGCCGCCCTGCGCGATGTGCGCGCCGCCAGCGAGGCGGGTAGCGCACTGGCCATGCCCGGGCGCGCTCCGGGTGCGGGTTTTGCCGATACGCTGCACAATGCCTTGAAGCAGGTCAGCGCGGTTCAGGATCATTCGAGCGCGATGCAGGTCGCCTATGAACGTGGGCAGGTCACCGATATCGCGCAGGTGATGCTCGCGCGGCAGGAAGCAGGCGTGGCCTTCGAAGCGACCTTGCAGGTGCGCAACAAGCTGCTGAACGCCTATCAAGACATCATGCGGATGGGGGGCTGATAGATGGCCGAGGCAACCCTTCCCGTCCCCGCCGATCCCGCAGGCCTGCCCGCTGCGCAGACCGGGTGGCGCACCATGCTGCCCCCGCCGGTGGCAGGCTTCGTCAGTCAGCCCGCGCTCGCCCGCGCGCTCCCGGCGCTTGGCGCGCTGGGGGCAGTCGCCGCGGCAGGGGCGCTGTGGATGGCGATTTCCTCCGGCCCTGACCGCGTTCTCTATAGCAGCCTCACCGATGCCGAGCGCGCGAAGGTGGTCGAAACGCTTGAGGGCGGCGGGATCGCCTATTCCATCGACAACAGCACCGGTGCGCTTTCGGTGTCGGAAAACGATGTCTACCGCGCCAAGATGCTGGTCGCCAGCAACGCCGGGATCGCCGCGCCCGAAGGGGCCGAGGCGATGCTCGATGCGATGCCGCTCGGCACGTCGCGCACGCTGGAAGGCGAACGCCTGCGGCTGGCCCGCGAACGCGAGCTGATGCTGACGATCAAGGAGATCGACGGGATCGAGAGCGTGCGCGTCCACCTCGCCACGCCCGAACGTTCGGTGTTCGTGCGCGACAATAATCCGCCGTCGGCCTCGGTGATGGTGCGGCTGGTGAGCGGGCGCAGCCTTTCGCCCGATCAGGTGGGGGCAATCGTCAACCTCGTCGCGGCCAGCGTTCCGGGGATGAGCGCGGCTGCGGTGCGGGTTGTCGATCAGAACGGGCGGTTGCTGTCCGATCCCAAAAGCCAGCAGGGCGAGGGCCTCGATCTCCAGCGCGAGCATGAAGCCAAGCTGCGCGAACAGCTCGATGCGCTGTTGCTGCCCTTGCTGGGCGAAGGCAATTTCAGCACGCAGGTGCAAGTCGAACTCGACAAGAGCGAAGTCACCACCGCGCGCGAAACCTATGAAAAGGAAGGCGTGGTGCGCACCGAAAGCGAGCGCAACGCGCAGCGCACCGGGGCAGCGCCGACCGGGGGTGTGCCGGGCGTGCCGGCCAACACCCCGCCGCCGCAGGCGCAGCTGGTCGATGGCGCACCCCAGCCCGCACCGCCCGCCGCTGCCACCACCACCGACACCGAAACCGCCACCGACCGCGCCTATGAACTGGGCCGCGAGGTGGCCGTGACCACCGCTGGGCCGGGCAGTCTCAAGAAGCTGTCGGTCGCGGTTGCGGTCAGCGACAAGGCGCTGAAAGCCGCCGCCCCCATGACCGCACAGCAATTGCAGGCGCTGGTCAGCGCCGCCGTGGGCGCCAACACCCAGCGCGGCGACATGGTGCAGGTCGTCGCGAGCAAGTTCGAACCCGCCGACCTTGAACCGCCCGCCTTCTACGAACAGCCGTGGTTCGCGATGCTGGTCCGCTATGGCACGGCCTTGATCGCGGTGCTGCTGGTGTTGCTGTTCGCGGTGCGCCCCCTGATCGGCAAGCTGCGCGGCGGCAAGAGTGATGGCGTTGCCGAAATGCCTGCCGATGGCGCGCCGCTGGCACTTGCCACTGAAGGCGAAGCCGAGGATGACCCCGATGCGCAGGGTGTCTCGGGCGATGCGGCCCGGATCACCGATGCCGGCGGTGTCCCGCTTGATGATCTGCCCCGCCAGGTCGAACTGGCCCGGCGCCTTGCCGCACAGCAGCCCGAACGCGCGGTCGAAGCGCTCCAGCGGATGCTTGAAGCGCCCGAACCTGCCGCCCCGGAGGCGGAAGCGGCATGACCCCGGACAATGCCCTGACCCCCGCACCCGCCGCGCCCGCGCCGCTGCTCAGCCGGGTCGATCGCGCCGCGGTGTTCCTGATGCTGCTCGGCGATGAAGAAGCGACGGGGCTGCTTTCGCGCCTTTCGCCGCAGGAACTGGAAAAGCTCGGCGCGGCCATGATGGCGCTGGGCGAGATCGAAACGCCGCACATGGCCGAAGCGCTCGCCGATTTCGCGGGCGAGGCGGCGCGCGAGCTGTTGCCGATGCGCGGCCGCAATGACCGGGTGCGCACGCTGCTCGACAAGGCGCTTGGCCCGGCGCGTGCGGACAGCATGATGCAGCGCATCGAGCCCGAAGCCCCGCCGCGCAGTCTTGAACTGGCCAAGTGGCTCGCGCCGGGCGTGCTGGTGCGCCTGATCCTTGACGAACACCCGCAGGTGATCGCCGCGCTGCTGTTGCTGATCGAACCCGAACCTGCCGCGGAAATCCTCGCCATGCTGCCGCTCGAACTCCAGACTCTGGTGGTCGAGCGCGTGGCGAAAAGCGGCGCGATTTCCGCCACCGCCATCGCCACGATCGATACGCTGCTGACCCAGCGCATTTCCGCGACCTATGGCACGGCGGCGCTGATGCTGGGCGGTCCGCGCGATGCGGCGAACCTCATCAACCTCGCCGCGGGCGAGCTGCGCAACACCGTGCTGCCCGCCATTGCCGAACGCGATGGTCCGCTCGCGGAAAAGATCGAAGAGGAGCTGTTCACCTTCGAGATGCTGTTCGCGCTCGATCCGATGTCGATGGGCAGGCTGCTGCGCGATGTCGACAACGAGAAGCTGGTCGATGCCCTGAAGGGCCTCAAGGAACCGGACCGTGCGCCGTTCTTCGCCGCTATGTCGAGCCGTGCGGCAGACGGCGTGCGCGACGAGATCGAACTGCGCGGGCGCCTTGCCAAGAGCGAGGTCATCGCGGCGCAGAAGGCGATCGTCGAGATTGCCCGCGGGCTTGCCGATGCGGGCGAAATCGTGATCGGAAGCGGCAGTGCCGACTTCGTCTGATTGGCTCGGCGCGCTTGCCGATGCGCCCGATTGTGCCGACCTTGCCGGGGACACCGGGCCCGGCTGGCTTGCGCTGCTGGCCGAAGAGGATCTGGACAGCGGCCACTTCCGCGAGGCATCGCTGCTGCGCGGCCAGCCCGAAGCGCCTGATCCCTCGCCCCCGCCCGCGCCGGAACCCGAAGCCCTGGCCCGCGATCCGCAGGCCGAAGCCGTGACCAGCGCCTATGCCGATGGGGTTGCAGCTGGCCGGGCCGAAGCCGCCGCCGAGGCCGAGGCGCGCAGCGCACGCCAGCGGGCCTTGCGGCTGAGCCTGCGGGCGCTCGATGAAGCCGCGCTCGGCGTGCTGGCCGATGATCTGGCCGCGACTGTGCTGCACCTGTGCGAAAGCGTGCTGGGCGAGGCTGCCCGCGATCCGGCGGGCCTGCGCCAACGCTGTATCGCTGCTGCGCGCCGGATTGGCGGGGCGGCCGAAACGCTGGCGCTGCATCTCCACCCCGACGATATCGCCCTGCTGGGTGATGAGGCGCTCACCGGCATGCGGGTCGTGCCTGATCCGGCGCTGGAGCCCGGCAGTGTCATGATCGAAGGGCCGGATGGTTCGGTCAGCGATGGTCCTGCCGAATGGCGCCGTGCGATTGCCGCGGCGGTGCGGGGATGATCGCCGAATTGCAGCTCGATCTTGCCCGGATGCGCGCCGCGCGGCCCGCGTGCGGGCCGGTGCTGACGGGCCGGGTGGTCGCCTGCGATGGCGGGCTGATCGAGGTCGCGGGTCTGCCGCTGCCGGTGGGTTCGCTGGGCTTGATCGAGAATGATGCGGGCGACGAATGCCTTGCCGAAGTGATCGGCTTTCGCGCCGGCCACTCGCTGATGATGCTGCTCGGTGATGCCATGCTGCTGCGTCCGCAGGCGCGGGTGCGTGCGATCGGCCAGCCCGGCGAGGTGCGCGTGGGCGAGGCGCTGCTGGGCCGCGCGGTCGATGCCCTTGGCGAGCCGATCGATGGCGGCCCGCGGCTCGATCTGCCCGAGGCCTGGCCGCTGGCGGGCAAGCGCGAAGGCGCGCTGGAGCGGGCGAGTGTCGAACAGCCCTTCGATTGCGGGGTGCGCGCCATCAATGCGCTCGCCGCGATGGGGGTGGGACAAAGGCTCGGCATCATGGCCGGATCGGGCGTGGGCAAATCGGTGCTGGTCGATACTATCGCGGGCCACGCCGTTGCCGATGTCACGGTGGTCGCTCTGATCGGCGAGCGGGCGCGGGAGGTGTCCGACTTTGTGAACCGTCACATGGCCGGGCACCGGCGCGGCGGGATCGTGGTGGTGGCGGTGCCCGCCGACCATGCGCCGAACCTGCGGCTGCGCGCCGCGCAATATGCCTGCGCGATCGGCGAATATTTCAGAGCGCAGGGCAAGCGCGTGCTGCTGATCCTCGACAGCCTCACCCGCGTCGCCCACGCCGCGCGCGAGCTGGCGCTGGTGCTGGGCGAACCGGGCGCGGCGCGGGGCTATCCGCCATCCGCGCTTGCCGCAATCACCCGGTTGGTGGAGCGGGCGGGCAATTCTGCCCGGTCAGGCGGAGCGATGACCGGGATCTACACCGTGCTGGCCGACGGGGACGATACCAACGACCCCGTGGTCGATACCGCGCGCGCCATCCTTGACGGGCACATCGTCCTGTCGCGCGAGCTGGCGGCGCGGGGGCATTACCCGGCGATCGACATTCCCGCTTCGCTGAGCCGGGTTATGGACGATGTGGTGAGCGCGCCCGTCGCCGCAGCGGCGCGGCGTCTGCGCGGGCTGATCGCGGCGCGTGAAAGCGGGCGCGATCTGGTGATGATGGGCGCTTACCGTGCCGGCGGCGACCCGCTGCTTGATGAGGCGCTGGCTCTGAGCGGCCCGATCGATGCCTTCCTGACGCAGGCCCGCGGGCAGGCCGTGGGGCTCGCTGCAAGCCACGATGGCCTGCTTCAACTGATGGCGCCTCCGGGTGCGTGAGGCGCGCCGCCTTGCCCTGCTGCGCCGCCAGAGCCTGATCGCCGAGGTGGCGCGCAAGCAGGCCCTGCGCGCTCTGGCCGAGGCGCTGGAGGCCGAGGCACGCGGGGCTGCGCTGGCCGAGCGCAGCCTGCGGCTGGTGGCGGAGAGCGCCCCGCGTGCGGGGGCCACAAGCGGCGGTGCGCTTGGCCAGCGGGCGGGCTTCACTGCCGGGCTCGCCCAGCTTGCCGCCAACGCTGCGGATTCCGCCCGCGATGCGGCCCGCCAGCGCGAATGGCAGGTGGAAAACCTCGCCCGCGCCGAAACCCGCGCCAAACGCCTCGCCGAACTGAACGCCGAAGCCCGCGCTGCCCTTTCCGCGGCGCTGGACCGGCGCGAGGCGGCGCGCACGGTGCCGATGGCACGCAAGTTGCATCGGCCCGGTCAGACCTGATGTCCGCCAGCACGAGGATGATCCCCGCCGTGACCAGCCTGATCCCGTTCATGCCCGAAACCCCGCCGCTCACCGCTGCGCTGACCCCGGCTCCCGCAGTGCCCGCAGTGCCCGGCGCCATGCCGCAAGCGCCCGGCCGTGACTTTGCGGGCCTGCTCGATGCGCTCGCCGCGCCGCCGCAGACCGGCGTGGCCGCGTCGCTGCTGGCGCCCCTGCCCGATGCCGCCATGCCCGAGATGGTGTCGCTGCCCGATGCCGCCGCTGCGGCGCGGCCCGAAACCCTGCCCGCCGCCATGGTCGCGCACTGGCCGGGCGGCAAGAACTTGCCGGAGCCGGGCGCGCAATTGCCGCCTGCCACGCTGCCGCCTGCCGGTCTTGTCACGCAGCCGGCCGTGCAGCCCATCGCTTCGGTGGCCGCCCCGCCCCCGCTCACCGCGCCGGGTCAGGACGGGACCGAGACTGCCTTGCCCGCACGTGCGGGGATTTTCTCCGACCTGCCGCTCGTCGCCAGCGATGATTCGCCGGCACCGCTCCCCGCCGGACTGCCTCCTGGCCCTGCGCCTGATGCTCCGGGCGCACCGGCGCATGGGATGCTGCGCGATGCCGGGCCGGTGATCGCGGGTGAGGCGGCGGCGGCAGAGCCGGAGGCCGCGCCCCTGCCCGATCACGACAGTGCCGAGGACCCGGTGCATATCGAGCCGCCCGCGCCGCTCCCGCTGATGGAGAGCGCGCCGCCTGCGACCATGCTCGCCGCGCTGCCGGTGCCCCTGCCGACGCCCGCTGTGATGAACGCCCTGACGCCCCCCGCGGACGCCCCGCCGCGCATATCCGGCCTGCCTGCCGCACGCGTGCTGGCGGCTACCGTGACGCCGCCCGCCCGATCAGCCCTTACCGCTTCGCCAGTGCAGGCTGCGCTGTCGGCCGTTGCGTTCGCCAAGGCGGCCCCGGCGATGACGGGCGCTGCCGCTGCGGCGCTCCCGGCAGAGATCGAGGCTACTCCCGCTCCGGCGCTTGGCGCTGTGCCGGTTGCCGATGGCTCGGGACTCGCCGCGGCCCCCGACACGTTGACGGCCGGATCGGCGCCTGCCCCCGCCAACCTTGCCGCCGCCCCGCTTGCCGCCGCCCCGCCTGCCGAACGTCCCGTCGATCCGCGCGCCGCTGCCGCCAATGCTGGCCCGCAGATCGAATCCGCCATCGCGCAGGTCGGCGACATCCGCGAGGCGCTGCGGGCGGCCCGGCCCGCCATGACCGTGCAGCACGCTGAATTCGGCGCGGTCTCGATCCGGCTCGAACCTGCCGCGCCCGACCAGTGGCGCGCCGTTCTGGCGAGCCGCGATCCGGGCTTTGTGCCAGCAATCCACGCCGCGCTCGAAACCCGCGCCATCGCGGCAGCGGGCGACACCGCCACCAACTTCGCCGGTCAGAACACAGGCAGCCAGAACGGCGCGCCTCAGAATGGCACAGGCGACCAGCGTTACGGGGCTTCCCCTAACGGGGGTCAAGGATCGTCTCAACCATACCTGGGCCAATCGGGATCGCGAGACGGCGAGGCTGCGCCGGACCATCGCCATCCCTCCACCGCTGCCGCCCTTGCGGCCCGCGGCGAGAGTGAGGCGGAGGACACCGCAGCCCTCGCCCACGGACCGGGCGGGCTGTTTGCCTGACCGGACTGCGCGAGTGAATTCCAGGGAGCTGACAGGGCATGGCCAAGGGTAAGGACAAAGGCGAGGGAGGCGGCGAGGGTGGCGGCAAGTCCGGCAAGGGCGGGCTGATCAAGATCGTGCTCGGCGCGGTGCTGCTGCTCGGCATCGGCGCGGGCGGGGCTTACGGCGCCTTTGCGATGGGCATGTTCGGGGAACAGGGCGAAAAGGAGCCCGACCAGCCCAAGCTGGTGCGCAAGGACGAGGAAGACCCCTACGCCCCGGCCAGCAAGGACAAGGACAAGGAAGGCGGCGAAACGGTCTATGGCGAAGGCGGCAGCAAATACCGCACCGCCTATTATTCTTTCGAGGAAGCCTTCACCGCCAACCTCGCGGATTCGCCGGGGCTGATCCAGGTCGAACTTGCGGTCTCGACCCGCCGTGACGGGCGCGTGCTGCAATGGGTCAAGACCCATGAACTGGCGATCCGTTCAGCCATCATCGGCCAGCTCGCCGCCACGACCGAGGCGCAGGCCTATGACGTGGAAGGCAAGAAGAAGCTGTCCCAGCGCCTGACCAAGGCGGTCAACGAGGTGCTGGAGGAAAAGGAAGGCTTCGGTGGCATCGATGCGGTGCACTTCAAGGGGTTCCTCGTCCAATGAGAATGGGTCACGCCTTCACGCCCGCGCGGGCTGCTGCGGTGCATTGTCCCGAGCTGACCAATCGCGGTCCCCGGCCCGAGGAAAGCGCTGCGCTGCTGGCGGCATGGCGCCGCGATCTGGGGCGCTTGCTGGCCGATGACCTGTCTGGCCTGCTTTCAGGCGACCGGCTGGATGCGAGCGTTTCCGAGCCTGAATATCTGTCCGGCGCGGATGCTTTGCGCCGCATCGGGCAGCTGGCCGCCAACGCCCTGATCCGCTGCGGATCGAGCGGCGAGACCGCGCTGATCAGCTTCGATTTCGCCACCGCTATCGCGCTTACCGATCGCAGCTTCGGCGGGGACGGGCGCATCTCCGGCTCCGTGCCCGAGGCGCTGCCGCGCTCTGCCGCGCTGCTGGTGGACGAGGTCGCGAATGTGATCGCCGGGGCCATCACCACCGCCAGCCATGGCGACATGCCCCCGCCCGCCGGGACCGCCGCAGCGCGCGCCGAGGTGATCGTGCGCAGCGAAAGTGCGGCGCGGCTCAAGGCCTTTCCGCTTGATGCGCAGACACTGTTCTTCACCATCGATATTGCCAACCGGCAGGGCTGCACCTGGCGTGCAAGCCTTGCAGTGGCGGCCGAACGGATGGGGCGGTTGCTGCCCGGTGGCGGGCGGCGTGCCCGTCCGCGCGGGCCGCGTGCGCCTGCCAATGGCATGGCCGCGCCCTTTGCCGGGATGCCGCTGCCGCTGCACGTGGTGCTGGCCGAATTCGACCTGTCGCTGGCCCGGCTCCAGACGCTGGCACCCGGCGACACCATCCCGCTCGCCATGGGGCGGCAGGTGCCGCTGCTGGCGGGCGATACGCTGGTCGCCCACGGCGCTGTCGGCACCGCTGATGACCACATGGCGATCCGCCTGACCCGTATTCCTGTCTCCGCCTCTGCCGAAGGGTTCGCATCATGACCGTCCACCAGCCTGCCGCCTTTTCCCGTTTCGGCGATGTCGCCGTGCGCCTTTCGGTCGAGCTGGGCCGCACCGAGATGCCCCTGCGCGATGTGCTGATGCTGGGCGAGGGGAGCACCGTGACGCTTGACCGGCTCACGGACGAACTGCTCGATGTCACCGCCAATGGCCGGGTGATCGCGCGCGGCGAGGTGGTGGCCGAAAAGGGCCGCTTTGCCTTGCGGATCGTGTGCCTTGTCGGTGAGGATGGGAAGGATGTGCCGCCGATGGGCGAGCCTGCGTTCCCGGCCATGCCGGTCACCGACAGCGCGCCCGCGCCCGCCTCCCCTGCCCCGGCGCCTGCCCCGGCTCCTTCGCCTGCGGCCGAACCTGTCGCCCCGCCCCCGCCGCCGGTCGATCCGCTGACCTCGATCCTCGATGACCTGACCTGATCGCGCGGGGAGAGGGGCGATGTTTGAATATCTGCTGCGCCTCGCGCTGCTGCTGCCGGTTCTGGCCGGGCTGATCTGGGGGAGCCTGTGGCTGACCCGCTGGCTCCAGACCCGTCTGGGCCAAACGCCGGGTGGCAGCGCGGGGAGTCGCCAGCTCCAACTGGTCGAGACCAGCCTGATCGCGCCCGGCATGAAGCTGGCCGTGGTGCGCTTTCATGACCGCGAGATCCTGCTGGGCTGCACCCGGCACGGGATGGTCCGCCTGAGTGAAGTGGGGGTGGCTGAAGCCCCCGCCGCCAACGCCGCGTTGCTGGGGAGCGAATGATGCGCACCTTCCCGGTGATCCGCATGGCCTTCGTCTGCCTTGCTGCGTTAACCATGTTTTTTGCAAGCGCGCAGCCTGCCTTCGCCGCCGCCGCTGCCGCTGCCGCCCCTGTGGCCCCCATCGTCGCCGCCGCGCCCGATCCGGTCGCGGCGGGGGTGGGCGCTGCGGTGGAACGCGCGCTCGGCGACAAGCAAGCCGGCGATGACAGCCCGCTGAGCATGTCGCTCCAGCTCTTGGTGGTGATGGGCCTGCTCACCATCCTGCCCGCGCTGGTGCTGATGATGACGAGCTTCCTGCGCATTCTGGTGGTGCTGGCGATCCTGCGGCAGGCGCTGGGCCTGCAAGGCTCGCCGCCCGGACAGGTGCTGGCGGGCCTTGCGCTGTTCCTGTCGCTGTTCGTGATGGCCCCGACGCTCGATGCGGTGAACGCGCAGGCGATCGCGCCCTATGCTTCGGGCGCGCTGTCCGCCGATGCCGCGATCGGCAAGGCGGGCGAGGCCTTCCATGCCTTCATGATCGCTCAGACGCGCGAGGCGAACCTCGTGATGTTCACCGACATGGCGGGCGGCGGCACCTTCCGCAGCGGGGCAGACGTGCCCTTCTCGATCCTGCTGCCCGCCTTCGTCACCAGTGAACTGGAAACCGCCTTCCAGATCGGCTTCATGATCTTCCTGCCGTTTCTGGTGATCGACCTTGTCGTGGCTAGCGTGCTGATGAGCCTCGGCATGATGATGCTGTCGCCCACCATCATCTCGCTGCCGTTCAAGCTGCTATTGTTCGTGCTGGTCGATGGCTGGGCGCTGCTGATGGGCAGCCTTGCGCTGAGCTTTGCGACATGACCGAAGATGCCCAGCTGCTCGCACTCGCCGATCAGACGCTGTGGGTGACCGCGCTGATCGCCGGGCCGGTGCTGATCGCAACGCTGATCGTGGGCCTTGTGGTCGGCATCATCCAGGCGGCCACTTCGGTCAACGAACAAACGCTGTCCTTCATCCCCAAGCTGGCGATCACCGCACTGGTGTTCGTCATCCTTGGTGCAGCGATGATGGGGCTGCTGGCGGATTTCACCCGCGAGATCATGGCGCAGGTCGCCAGCTTGAGCCGATGAAGGTCCTCGATTTCGGCCTTGGCAGCCTTGAGGCGCAGTTGTGGCTGGTGCTGTTCCTGTCGATCCGCTGCGGCGCGGCGCTGATGGCCGCGCCGATGATCGGGGGCACGGCGGTGCCGGTGCAATTGCGCATCCTGCTCAGCCTGACGCTCGGCTATTTCGTTGCTGCATGGGTGCCGATCGCCCCGCCGCCCGACATGATGAGCATTGCCGCGATCATGGCCGTGCTGCATGAAATTGCGGTCGGGCTGATGCTGGGCTTCGTCCTGCAACTCGCCTTTGCCATCCCGCTGATCGCCGCCGAGCAGATTTCGGGCACGATGGGCCTTGCCATCGCCACCTCGATCGACCCGGCCAGCGGCGCGCAGGCGGGCGCTTTGGGGACCTTCTTCGGCCTTGTGATGAGCCTTCTGTTCTTCGCCACCGGCGCGCACCTGCTGTGGTTCGAATTGCTGATCGAAAGCTATCGCCTGCTGCCCGCCGGGCAATTCGCCTTCGGTGCATGGCGAGCGGAAAGCGTGGTCATGTTCATGGGCTATGGCCTTGGTGCCGCTGCCGCCATCGCCCTGCCGGTGGTGCTGGTCTTGCTGCTGGTGCAGATCGTGACCGGCCTGATCGCCCGCTCCGCGCCATCGCTGAACCTGTTTGCGCTGGGCCTTCCGGCTGGCGTGCTGGCGGGGATTGCGGCGATGATCATTGCCCTGCCGGTGATGACCGCTCAGCTGCGCGGCGTGATCGAGACCACGCTGCAACAAAGCGAAGCCCTGATCCAGCCCGTGAAGGCCCCCTGACATGGCCGAGGAAACCGCCGGCGAAAAGACCTTCGCCCCAACCCAGAAGCGCCGCGAGGATGCCGCCAAGAACGGCGATGTCCTGCGCTCACGCGAGATGGCGACACTGGCGGCGACGGGAACCGGGGCGCTGGCGCTGTGGGCGTTCGGGGCGTGGATCAGCGAAGGGCTCGCTGCCATTGCCCGTGCTGGCTTCGTGTTCGATCGCCGCGCGCTCGACGGGTTCACGCCCGGCCTCGCCATGGGAGACGCCGCCTTTGCCGCTCTGCCGCCGGTGCTGGCGCTGGGGGGCATCGTCGCGATCCTCACCACAGCCTCGCAATTGCTGCTGGGACAGGACGGGCGCTGGATTGCGGGCAATGCCGGTTTCAAGGGGCGGCGCATCAACCCGCTGTCCGGCATCAAGCGCATTTTCGGCACACAGGGCCTGATCGAACTGGGCAAGGGGCTGGTGAAGCTTGCCCTGCTGGGCGGGATTGCGTGGATGTGGGGCAGGGACCGCGTGCCCGATCTGCTGGCACTGGGCACCCTGCCGCTGGAGGCGCAAGTCGCCCGTGCCCTCGATGCGATCATCTCGCTGGTGGGTGCGCTGCTGATCGGCCTCACCGTGATCGCCGGGATCGATTATCCGCTGCAACGCTTCCAGCGCGACAAGCGGCTGAAGATGAGCCTTCAGGAAGTGCGCGACGAGAACAAGCAATCCGAAGGCTCGCCCGAAATGAAATCCGCCCGCCGCCAGCGCCAGCGCGATCTGGCGCGCGGGGGCGTGGCCAAGGCGATGAAGGAGGCGCAGTTCATCATCGTCAACCCGCTGCACTTCGCGGTGGCGCTGACCTATGACCCGGCCCGCGCGCCTGCGCCGCTGCTCTTGTGCAAGGGCCGGGGTGAAACCGCGCTGGCGATGCGCGAAATCGCGGCCGAGGAAGGCCTGCCCGTGCTCGAATATCCAAGCCTTGCCCGTGCGGTCTATTTCACCACGCGCCCCAATCAGATGGTGCGCGAGGAACTGTATGTCGCGCTCGCTTCGCTGGTGGCGTTCGTGATGGCGCTGAAGCGGGGCCAGCGCCCGCGCCGCCCGGTGGTGGAGGTGCCGCAGGCCCTGCGTTTCGATGGTGACGGGCGGGCCGAGGCATGAGCCGGAAACCCGCCGCCTGGACTCTTAAACTTCGCGCACAAAGGGCGTCCTGACCACCATGGAAAACGCAGGCTCCTCGATCATCTCCGCGCTCGGCGCCGGTAGCGGCATCGACTTCATCAAGCTGGCGTCGGACATTTCGGCCGCCAGCTTTGCCGCTCAGCGCAGCCAGATCACCGCACGCGCCGAAACGCTCGATGCGCAGATTTCCGCGGCGGGCCAGTTGCGCGGCGCGGTCACCGATCTGGCGCGCGCGCTGGGCGATCGCATCCGCACCGGCGATCTTGCACCCAAGGGCGAACTCGCCAACCCCGCTGTCGCCCGGGTGACGGTGCCCGCAGGCGTCAGCCCGCGCGGCAGCTTCAGCCTTGAAGTCACCGCGCTCGCGCAAAGCCAGACGCTGCTCTCGCGCCCGCTGGCCAGCCGCGATGCGCTGGTGGGCGAAGGCACGCTGACCCTGCGGTTCGGAACGGTCGCCGGCAGCAGCTTCACTCCGGACGCCGCCCGCGCCGGGATCGACATCGCTGTCACTGACACCGATACGCTCGCCACGCTGGCCACCAAGATCAGTCAGGCCAGCGGCGGCGCGGTGAGCGCCTATGTCGCCACCGGCACGAACGGCGCGCAGCTGGTGATGAAGGGGCGGGACGGAGCGGCCAATGGCTTCATCCTCGAAGCGGCGAGCGTCAACGATCCGGCGGTGAACGCGGCGGGCGATCTTGCCTATTTCGGCTGGACCGCGGGCAGCACCAACGCCACCCTCAGCCAGACCGCGCGCGATGCCGCCTACCGGCTCGACGGGGTGGCCGCGACTAGCCCCACCAACCGCATCACCGGCCTGCCGGGCGGCTTCGGCCTCAACCTCACCGCCACAAATACCGGTGGGCCCACCACCCTGACCTTCGCCAATGACAGCAGCGCGATCACCAGCGTGATGAGCGATTTCGTGGCGGCGCTCAATGAAATCGTCGCGCAGGTCAACGAACTGGCTGCCCCGATCGGCGGGGAATTGGGCAACGACCCCGGCGCGCGCGAATTGCGCCGCGATCTGGCGGGCCTTTCGAGCCGCGTGGTGATGCCGAACGCCGCCACCGGCGAGCCGCGCACGCTGGGCGATCTGGGCCTGTCGATCACCCGTGACGGGACCTTCACGCTCGATTCTGCGCGGCTCAACCGGGCGCTGGAGAACACCCCCGATGCGGTCGCCGCGATGTTCACCACCGGGGCGAGCGGGGTGTTTGCAACCTTCGACCGCTTCGCGCGGGAAAACAGCCTGACCAGCGATCCGGCCTCGCTAGGCGGGTCGCTGCGGCGTTACGAATTGCAGAAGGCGGCGGGCGATGAACGCCTGTCCAAGATCGCCGAGCAGCAGGAAGCCCTGCGCGAACGGCTGACGCGCGAATTCACCGCTTCGGAACGCCGGGTCGCAGCCTCGCAATCGACGCTGGCGTTCCTGCGCCAGCAGGTCGACATCTGGTCGAACAGCGATCGGTAAGCCGTGATGCAGATGCTCAGCCGCAACCCTGCCGCCGCCTATCGCCGCGTCGCGCTCGAAGCGCGGATCGAGGCGTCGGGCAGTGCCGATCTCACCCGCATATGTCTTGAGGAGGCCCAGGCCGCGCTTGGCCATGCCCTGATCGCGTTTGAGCGGTCCCAGACCCCCCCTCGCGAACCGCTTGCCCGCGCCCAGACGATCATGCTGTGGCTGGCCCGATCGGTCGCCCCCGAACACCCGCTGGGGGCAAGCCTCAAGGCGTTCTATGGCGGGCTGGCCGGGCAGATCGGGGCGCAAGTCCTACAGGCTGATGGCCGGAGGCTGGCGGAAATTCGTCAGGATATCAGGGATGTGCTGGAAGCGGCGGGGTGAGGCTGGCGCAATGTTTCACGTGAAACATTTGCGGAACATTGTTTTGCGATCGCGCTGACGCACGATGCAGACCGCCCACCCCGCCTCCCCACCCGGCCACCAATAGTACCACTATGTTATGGTGGCCGGGTGGGGAGGCGGGGCGGGCGGTCTGCGCCACCAAAGGTGGCTTAAATCAGAAATTCCCCGATAATCCGGCTTGCATCTTCCGGGTCCTGAAAGGGGTGGAAGTGCGTCATGTCCGGGCGGTAAAGATCGGTCCCCTGCGGCATGACCTTCGCCAGTTCGGGCCAGGTCGGCGAGCTTTTGAAATCGCTCAGATTGGTCATCTGCGCGCGCACCACCAGCACCGGAATATCGAGCTGCCGGGCTGCATCCAGAATGCCCGGATTGCTGCGGCTCGATCCGTAGACGCTGGCCTCCACCTCGGGCGCGCAGGCCAGTTCCATGCCCTCTCCCGATGCGGCGGGGACAAGGCCGTGGCGGCAGTAATCCTCGAACACGCGGGGCGCGAACAGATCATAGGGATCGCGCGCGGCAAAGCGTTCCATCATCGCCTCGGGCGAAGCGAAGTCGCGCTTGCGGCGGATCGCGGGGTGGGGGTTTTCAGCGGTGAACTGGGTTTCGGCAGCGCTGTAATATTCGGGCGCGAGGATCACCGGATCGAACAGCACCAGGCGGGCGAAGCGTCCGGCATGATCCGCTGCGGTCTGGAGCAGGGTGTGCGCCCCCATCGAATGGCCGATGCCGACCGCGCCGGCGATCCCCGCCTGTTCGAGAAACCCGGCAACATCGCTGGCAAGGATGCGCCAGTCAGCGATCGGCCCGGCGCGTGACAATCCGTGGCCGCGCAGGTCGATGGCGAACACCGGATGCGCCGGGAACTGCGCGACGATCGCGTCCCACACCCGCCCGTGAAAGCCGGTCGCATGGGCGAAGACCAGCGGTATGCCGTCGCCGTCCGAGGCCCATTCGTGCACGGCAAGGTCGATATCGTTCACGCGGTAGAAGCGGGTTGCGGGGGCGGGTCTGGCGGTGGTCATGGCCTCGCCCAACCGCATCGGCTCGCCCGAGTCAATCAGGCGCTTTTGCCAGTGCCGGTGTCGTCGCCCGGCTTACTCGGCGGGGGCGGGTGTCGCGGCGGCTTGGTGATCGCTCTCGTCCGCCCCGCGGTTGCGGACAAAGCGCAGCGCCTCTTGGAGACGGTCGGGGGCAATGCGGCTGAGGAAGCCGAGATAGAGCGCCACGCCCACCAACACGGCAATCGCCAGCGCGAGCCAATCGGGCAGAGCGGGCAGGGCGTGCAGCACCAGCGAAACGCCCGCCGCCATCGCCAGCGCGGCGACCAGCGGGGGCAGCACCGCGCGGGCCAGCCCTGCCATCCTAAGGCCGATAACCCGGCCCGACAGCGTCACGGTCACAGTGGTCAGCACCGCCATTCCGCCGACCCAGCCCCAGGCAAATCCCGCAATCCCGAAATGCGATCCGATGAAGAAGGCGATCGGCATTACCACGCTGCCGATCATCGTGATGCGCAGCGCCGCCATCGGCACGCCCCGGGCATTGGTGGCAGGCGCGAACAGGATCTGAAGCGTCATCATCGCCATCGCGCAGGCCATGATCGGCAGCAGCGGGACGATCTCGATCCAGTGTTCCCCAAGCAGCACCGGCACCAGCACCGGGGCGACCACGGCAAGGCCGGCATAGGCGGGTAGGGCGACCAGCATCACCAGCCGGATCGTCGCCAGCAGCGCCGGCGCGCCGACATCGGGCTGGCGGGCATAGGCGGCATAAGCGACTTCGTTGATCGGCGGCACGAACTTGGCAGCCAGCAGCTGGGCGAGAAACAGCCCGGTGGTATAGACGCCCAGATCATGGGGATTGAGCACGCGCCCCGCGATCATCACATCGGCCTGGCTCTGCACAAACCAGAACAGCTGGGTCATCGTCATCACCCCGCCGAACCCGGCGATGTGGCCCGCGCCCTTGAAGCGGAAGCTCGGGATGATTGGCGCGCGGGCGGCGCGGGTCATGCCGATCGCCTCGGTCAGCAGCATCACCAGCGGTGCCGCAACCAGCGTCCACACGCCCCAGCCCGACAAGGCCCCGGTCAGGGCCGTGCCTGCGCCGATGATCGCGGCCACCAGCCGGACCTGCGCGGGGCGGCGGAAGTCCATCCGGCGCGACAGGATCGCATGGCTCAGCGCGCAGAACGGGATGGTCAGATAGAGCAGCGATTGCACCCGCAACAGGTTGGCGACCTGCGGCTCCGAGAACCACAGCGCCACCAGCGGCGCGGCGAGGAACTGGATCAGCGCCAGCCCGCCATTCAGCAGCACCAGCATCCCCAGCGTCTGGCGCAGGCGTTCCTCGGTCACTTCCTCCTCGCGGATCAGCGCGCTGGCAAGGCCATAGCCGTTCATGGTGTTGAGCAGCACCAGCATCACCTGCGCCATGGCGAACAGGCCATAATCGTGCGGGGCGAGCAGGCGAATGACGATGAGGGTGGAGGCCCACGATACGATCTGCGTGCCGATCTGGCTGCCGGATCGCCAGATCACCGCCGAGCGCACCTGTGCCGCCAGCGAGGAGGGTTTGGGATCAGCCACGGACCACATCTCCCATGGCCGCGCCGGGCTCAAGCGCCGCGCCCCACGCCCGCGCCAGCAGGCGCGCAGCGGCGCGGTGCCTGACAAACAGCAGATCGGCAAGGTCATAGCCTGCCTCTGCCCCCATCTCGCTCTTGTAGCCGCTGTTGCCGCAGCCAAGATCGACGCGGGTCTGCCCTGCCGCAATCGCATCGGTCACGGCCCGATAATTGGCGAGCTTGCCGACTTCGAGCTTGCCGAAAGCGGTCATATAGGTTCCCGCAATGCCATAGCGCACCGGGCCATCGTCCAGATCGAAACTGAAGGCCACCGCGCGCCCATCCACGGTCAGCAGCGTCGCGCACAGCATCTCGGCCAGGACCGGATCGGCAAGCGCGGTGCGCCAGGCGGCGCGTTGCGGCGCGGTCAGGAACTTCGCGCCGCTGCCATCGGTGGTTGCAGCGATCCAGCTGGCAGCCTCGACCGCGGCGAGTTCATCGAGCACGGCGTCGGTCCACGCGGCCCCGCGCACATGACGCCATGCCACCGTGCCCATAGTGCCAAGGCGGCGCTCAAGCCGGGCGAGGCGTCTGGCAGTCGAGGGGCGCGGCCATTGTGCGCCGCCGCATTCGATCACCCAGCTCGTGCCAGCCGGGCGGTGCAGCACGCTCCACCCGGCAAGCTGTGCGGCGGCCACGAGGCGGAGGGTCGCCGGATCGTCAGCCCGCGCCGGGCCGACCCGCCACACCGCCCCAAGCCTGGAAGCGGCGGGGTGGGAAAGCGCCTGTGCCAGCTCGAAGGCCGAACAATCGGGCGAAATCAGCGGTGAACGCAGCGGCCAGTATGAGCCGGGCACCTTGCGCGCACCGGCAATGGCAGGGCCGAACGGCACAGTCGGAATCGCAGCAAGCGGCGCGCCCGAAGGTCCGCGCAGCACCAGCGTGCGGGCGGCCGGGGGGCTGCCGGCGGCATACCAGCTGCGGCGCAGGAATCCGTGGCCGGCAAGGTTGCACGCCGCCAGCGTGTCGATCTCGGGCGCAAGGCCCAAGGTCGCCAGGACCGTCAGGTGGTCGGCTGCAATCCTCGTTTCGTACATTCCCAGACCTGCTTTCGGCACAGCGCCAAGCCTCGGCCATAGGCCTCGCGCGTAACCACCCGGTTAACCACAGGCGATAATCCACCGCGGTTTGGGAATTTGACAAATATTCAGATATTTGCAGGCAGGGTCCTAAAACACCACAACCGACCGGATCGACTTGCCTTCGTGCATCAGATCGAAGGCGGTGTTGATTTCTTCAAGGCCCATCACATGAGTGATCATCGGGTCGATCTCGATTTTGCCGGTCATGTACATGTCGACGATCTTGGGCACATCGGTGCGGCCCTTGGCCCCGCCAAACGCGGTGCCGCGCCAGTTGCGGCCCGTCACCAGCTGGAACGGGCGGGTGGCGATTTCCTTGCCCGCTTCGGCCACGCCGATGATGATCGAGGTGCCCCAGCCGCGGTGGCAGGCTTCCAGCGCGGTGCGCATCACTTCGGTGTTGCCGGTGGCATCGAAGGTGTAATCCGCGCCGCCATCGGTCATCTCGACGACCTTGGCGACGATCTCCTCGCGGCTCATGCCTGAAGAATTGAGGAAGTGGGTCATGCCGAAGCGCTTGCCCCATTCCTCGCGCGCCGGGTTGATATCGACCCCGACGATCAGATTCGCCCCCGCCAGTCGCGCACCCTGGATGACGTTGAGGCCGATCCCGCCGAGGCCGAATACCACGACATTGTCACCCACCTGCACCTTGGCCGTGTTGGTGACAGCGCCTACGCCTGTCGTGACACCGCAGCCGATGTAGCAGGCGCTCTGGAACGGCGCGTCCTCGCGGATCTTGGCGACCGCGATTTCGGGCAGGACGGTGAAGTTCGAGAAGGTCGAGCAGCCCATGTAGTGGTAGATCGGCTGGCCCTTGTAACTGAAGCGGGTGGTGCCATCGGGCATCAACCCCTTGCCCTGCGTGGCGCGGATCGCAGTGCACAGGTTGGTCTTGCCGCTGAGGCACGACTTACACTGGCGGCATTCGGGGGTGTAGAGCGGGATCACGTGATCGCCCGGCTTCACGCTGGTCACCCCGGCGCCGACCTCGCGCACGATCCCGGCGCCCTCATGGCCCAGCACGCTCGGGAAGATCCCCTCGCTGTCGAACCCGTCCAAGGTGTAGGCGTCCGTATGGCAGATGCCGGTCGCCATGATTTCGATCAGCACCTCGCCCTCCTTGGGGCCTTCGAGATCGAGCTCGACGATTTCGAGCGGCTGCTTGGCGGCAAAGGCAACGGCGGCGCGGGTCTTCATGGGCGAAACTCCTTTAATGCCGCCTATTCCCGCAGGCTTGCAGCTTTGCAAGCCTCAGCCGCGCTTCGGCACAGCCTCATGGCCATAGGGGCAATGGCGACAGGCCGATCCGCAGCACTTGCCCCGCGCAAGGTGGGCGATGCGGGTGAAGACGGTGTAACCCGTCGCCGGATCGCGATAGGTGCTTTCTCCGCGTGCGCAGGCGGCTTCGTGCAGAACGTACCATTCGGGCTGTGTCATCGCGCCAGCCGAATAGTCTGAAAGTGTCCGCGATGCCATGTGCGACATGAAATTGCCGCCTCGCGCATCATACCCGCTTGCGCGCCTCGCGGAATTGCGCTCTCTGCCTCGCCTGCCATTCTTGCCGGAGAGCGCCCTTGCGTTTCGTTCTGCTTATTGCCGCCCTGTTCCTCGCCGCGCCTGCTTCCGCACAGGGCGTGCAGCAGACCAAGGGCAATTTCGAGGACAAGTTCCGCCAGCTCGATGAAGTGCTGCCCGATCCCAACACCTACCGCAACGCCAGCGGTGCGCCGGGGCATGAATACTGGCAGCAGAAGGTCGATTACAAGATCACGGCCACGCTCGACGAGAGCAAGCGCCGCCTGACGGCGCGGGCCACGGTGACCTACACGAACAATTCGCCCGACAGCCTGCCGTGGCTGTGGATGCAGCTCGACCAGAACATCTTCAAGAAGGATTCGATGGCCGAACTGACCGACGCGTTCGGCGGCGCGGGCCGGCGCGGGCCTAAGGTGACGCTGGGTTCGGGCAACGAACCGACCAAGCTTTCGATGGAAGAGCTGCGCCGCCAGCAGGCGATGGCCGATAATGAATACGGCTATGATATCAGCGCGGTTTCGACTCTTGCGGGCGCAAAGCTGCCGCACACCATCGTCGGCACGCTGATGCGCATCGATCTGCCCGAGCCGCTCGCACCGGGGCAGACCACCCAGTTCGTGATCGAATGGGCGTTCAACATCGTCGAGGAAGACGCGATCAACGCGCGTTCGGGCTACGAACACTTCCCTGATGATCCGCGCAAGGGCGGCAACGATATCTTCCTGCTCGCCCAGTGGTTCCCGCGCATGGTGGTCTATTCGGACTACGAAG
>VFQM010000272.1_pt1 | contig 61288 bp, 59 predicted proteins | sample 3512391 | NCBI WGS metagenome assembly VFQM01 (sample SAMN10412369, study PRJNA504923) | tailings metagenome | isolation source: Replicate 1 from Balatoc abandoned mine | place: Philippines | reverse complement strand
GTGCTGGCCATCGGCATTTGCGTGGCGTTCTTCTTCGATCTGTTGCTCAAGACCATGCGCGGCTTGTGCCTGGATCTGGCCGGCAAGAAGACCGACCTGATCATTTCCGCAACGCTGTTCGAGCGCATTGTTGGCATGGCCATGCGTTATCGCCCGGCGCGGGTTGGCAGCTTCGCCCAGCACATCCATGAGTTCCAGACCCTGCGTGACTTCCTGTCGTCACTGACCCTGGCAGCGCTGATCGACTTGCCCTTTACCCTGCTGATTCTTGCTGTGGTGGCCATGCTGGGCGGCCATCTGGTGTGGATTCCAATCATCGCCTTTCCTCTGGTGATCGCGATCAGCTGGGTGTTGCAGAAACCCCTGGAATCGACCATGCAGTGCAGCATGCAACTGGCCAGCGAGCGCCAGTCGAGCCTCATCGAGACGCTCGCCGGGCTGGACGCGGTGAAGGTCAACAATGCCGAGAGTGAACGGCAATACCTGTGGGAGCAGACCATCGGTACCCTCAGTCGCCTGGAGTTACGCGCGCGCATGCTGTCCGGTCTGGCCATGAACGCCACGCTGTTGATCCAGCAGCTGACCGGCGTGGCGATCATTGTCGTGGGCGTCTACCAGATCATTGCCGGGCAGCTCAGCATGGGCGGGCTGATTGCCTGCTACATGCTGAGCAACCGTGCCCTGGCTCCGCTGGGGCAGATCTGCGGGTTGATGACCCGCTACCAGCAGGCGCGGGTGATGCTGGATTCGATCAATCAGATGATGGAGCTGCCCCAGGAGCGCCAGCCTGATGAACGCCCGCTGAAGCGGCAGAACCTGCAGGGGGCGGTGGAGTTTCGCCAGGTGGATTTCAGTTACCCCGATCAGCAGCAGGCTGCCCTGAAGAAGGTCACCCTGCAGATTCGTCCGGGCGAGAAGGTTGGCATCATCGGGCGCAGTGGTTCGGGCAAGAGTTCGCTGGCCAAGCTGATCGTCGGCTTGTACCAGGCGGATGGCGGCAGCCTGCTGGTGGACGGTATCGATGTACGCCAGCTGGATGTCAGCGACCTGCGCTACAACATCGGCTATGTGCCCCAGGATATCCAGCTGTTCTCCGGGACCCTGCGTGACAACCTGCATTGCGGTGCCCGTTATGTAGAGGATGAGATGGTCCTGCAGGCCGCCGAGCTGGCCGGCGTGCACGAGTTTGCCCGTCTGCACCCGCAAGGCTATGAGCTGCAGGTCGGCGAGCGTGGCCAGAACCTGTCCGGCGGCCAGCGGCAGAACGTCGCTCTGGCGCGAGCCCTGTTACTCGACCCGCCGATCCTCCTGCTCGACGAACCGACCAGCGCCATGGACAACACCGGCGAGGAGCGCCTCAAGCAGCGGTTGGCGGCGGTGATTGCCAACAAGACCTTGCTGCTGGTGACGCACCGTGCCTCGATGTTGAGCCTGGTCGACCGGCTGATTATCGTCGATCGCGGGCAGATCATTGCCGACGGCCCCAAGGCAGCGGTGATGGAAGCGTTGAAAAAGGGGCAGATCAGTGTCAGTTAATTCACTTCGCGAAGCCCTGGCCAGTTATTTCGGCAGTCGGGATGAGTTGGGCGACGAGCCGGTGCCCGAGGTGCAGAAGGCGCTTATCGAAGATGCGCCGCGGGTGTTGCGTCTGACCCTGTGGGGCATGCTGGCCTGCGTGGCGTGCTTGTTGCTGTGGGCGCATTTTGCCGTGGTGGACGAGGTGACGCGCGGCGACGGCAAGGCGATTCCTTCCTCGCGCCTGCAGAAGATCCAGAACCTCGAAGGTGGCATTGTCGCGGAGATCTTCGTGCGCGAAGGGCAGGTGGTGGAGGCCGGCGCGCCGTTGCTACGCCTGGATGACACGCGCTTTGCTTCGAATGTCGGGGAGACCGAGGCTGATCGCCTGGCCTTGCAGCTGCGCGTGGCGCGTTTGCAGGCGGAAGTGGACGAGCAGCCGCTGGCCTTGCCGGAGCAACTGCCGGAGGGGGCGCAGAGCCTGGCGGCGAGTGAGCAACAGCTGTTCGAGAGCCGTCAGCAGCAGCTACGTGACGAAGTGGCCGGTCTTGAAGAGCAACTGGCCCAGCGTCGTCAGGAGTTGCGCGAGTTCGTGGCCAAGCAGGGACAGTTCCGCAGCAGCCTGGGCCTGTTGCGCGAGGAAATCCGCATGTCCGAACCGTTGGTCGAGGCGGGGGCTATTTCGCCGGTGGAGGTGTTGCGCCTCAAGCGTGCCGAAGTCGATGCGCGTGGCCAGCTTGAAGCGACCGGCCTGGCCATTCCGCGTGCCGAAGCGGCGATCAAGGAAGTCGAGCGCAAGATCGATGAGACCCGTGCCCGCTTTCGCAGCGAGGCGCTGGGGCAGTTGAACGAAGCGCGCACCGAGCTGAGCAAGATCAAGTCCACCGGCAAGGCCCTGCAGGATCGTGTCGAACGTACTTTGGTCACCTCGCCGGTGCGTGGTGTGGTCAAGCAGCTGCTGGTCAATACCATTGGCGGGGTGATCCAGCCGGGCAGTGACCTGGTCGAGGTGGTGCCGCTGGATGACAGCCTGCTGGTGGAAGCGCGTATCCGTCCGCAGGATATCGCCTTCCTGCATCCTGGGCAGGAAGCCGTGGTGAAGTTCACGGCCTATGACTACACCATTTATGGCGGCCTCAAAGCACAGCTGGAGCAGATTGGTGCCGATACGGTCACCGATGACGAGGGCAACAGCTTCTACCTGATCAAGCTGCGCACTGAGAAGAGCCACTTGGGGACTGTTGAACAGCCCTTGCTGATCATTCCGGGCATGGTGGCCTCGGTGGATATCATCACCGGGCAGAAGAGTATCCTCAGTTACCTGCTCAAGCCCATTCTGCGGGCGCGTGCCGAGGCCTTGCGCGAACGCTAGGGCTGATCCTGCAGATCAGCCAGCGGATGTGCGCCGCTCCAGCAGGGCTGGAAATGGCTGGCCAGCACGCTGTCCGGCACATCCTGCAGGGTTGGCCAGCGCCAGTGGGGCTGCTGGTCCTTGTCGAGCAACCTGGCGCGCACGCCTTCGGCAAACTCGCCGAAGCGACAGCAGTTCTGACTCAGCGTGTATTCCATGCGCAGGCAGTCGGCCAGGCTCATGCCGCGTGCGCGGTGCAGTTGTTGCCAGCACAGCGCCAGGCTCAGCGGGCAGGCGCCGGCCAGGCGGGTGGCGGCTTCGCGGAGCAGGGGGTCATCACCTGCGCCTTGTGCCAGCAGGGCCGTTACGCAGCCCGCCAGGTCGGCGTTGTCGAGCAGGGCATCAATCTGCGCACGCCGTCTAAGCCATTGGCCTGTCGGGCAGTGCGCCAGGGCCTCAGCCTGTAGCTGCTCCAGTAACCCTGGCAGGGCGTTGGCCTGTTGCCAGTCGAGCGTTTGCAGGCCAGCCAGCAGTGCGTCCTGTTGGCTATCCAGCAGGAAGTAGTCGGCCAGGCCGAGGTCCAGGGCGTCGCGGGCGTTCAGCGGGCTGCCGGTCAAGGCCAGGAATAGTCCGAGGCGACCGGGCAGACGATTGAGAAACCAGCTGGCGGCCACATCGGGAAACAGGCCGATGGCGGTTTCCGGCATGCCCAGGCGGCTTTCGGCGCAGACGATGCGCCGGTTGCAACCTTGCAGCAGCCCCATGCCGCCGCCCAGTACATGGCCATGTCCCCAGCCCAGCAGTGGTTTGCCGAAATGGTGCAGGAGATGATTGAGGCGATATTCCTCGGCGAAGAACTGGCGCGCCAACTCGGGCACCTGGCCGGGGCAGGCCAGGCATTCCCGGGCCAGTTGGCGCACATCGCCGCCGGCACAAAATGCCTTGCTGCCCTGGCCGCGCAGGATCACGCCGACGATCTGCGGGTCAGCCTGCCAGGCGCGTAGCTGCTGATCGAGTTGTCGCACGCTGGCGAGCGTCAGGGCATTGAGGGTGTTCGGACTGGCCAGGCTGGCGACGCCGAGCAGGCCGCCACGGCCTGTCGGCAGGCAGTCGATGTGTAGTGACATCAGCGGTTGCGCCAGCGCGGTTCACGCTTTTCCAGGAAGGCATTGACGCCTTCGCGGGTATCCTCGGCGTCGAACAGGTCGACGAAGCGCTCACGTTCGGCACTCAGCCAGCTGATTGGCGCGCGCTCGCGGGCACCCTGCAACAAGGGCTTGATGGCCCTGACCGCGACCGGGCTCTGCCGCGCCACGCGGGCGGCCAGTAGCAGGGCATGGCCGCGCGCTTCGCCGCGATCGACCAGTTGCTCGATCAAACCGATCTGCAGGGCGGTTTGTGCATCGACACGCTCACCGCAAAGGATCATGCGCTTGGCCCAGCCTTCGCCGACCAGCCAGGCCAGGTGTTGCGTGCCGCCGGCACAGGGCAGCAGGCCAACTCCGGCCTCGGGTAGGGCCAGCTGAGCCTGCCGCTCGGCGATGCGCAGGTCGCAGGCCAGCGCGCACTCCAGGCCGCCGCCCATGGCATAGCCATTGATGGCGGCGATGGAGACCCCGCGAAAATCGCGGAGTGCTTCAAAGGCTTCGCCAAACAGGCGGGCCATTTCGCGGGCGCGTGCCTTGTCGCCGTCGGCAAACAGCTTGAGGTCGGCGCCGGCACTGAAGAAGGTGTTGCCCTGGCCGGTGATGACCAGGGCGTAGATGTCGTCGTCCTGGTTGAGGTGCTCGATGACCTGGCGCAAGCCGATCAGCGAGTCGCGGTCCCAGGTGTTGGCTGGCGGGTGATTGATGGTGATCAGCGCGGTGTGTTGCTGTTTTTCCACGGTGAGCTTGTGGGTCAAGTCAAAGTGGTGCGACTGATAGGGTTCGATTGCAGTGGTCATGGCAGCCTCGCAGTTCAGTCGAAGGACAGGCACGCAGCCGGTTATTCAAATAACCCGAGCGGGCCTGCCCTGGCAAGCCGGACTTACTGGAGTTGCCGTGGCTGCCCCGCAGATTGGCGTTCCGCCTGCCACTGCTCAAGGGTCGGCAGGGTCTCGCTGGCGGAAAGACGCTCAACGATCTCGAAATAGTCCTGCTTGAGTGGATCCTTGAGTACTTCGCTGCGTTCCTTGACGCGCACGGCGTACATGCTCTGCGCATTCTGGTGGTCGAAGGCGCGCCACTCCTGCTGGTCCTTGAGCAGCTGGTAGCGATGTCCCTCCAGGGCCTTGATCACTGCTTCGCTGTCCAGACTGCGGGCGCGCTCTACGGCATCCCGCCACTGCCAGACGATGCTGTAGGCGGAAGCCGCAGAGCTCGAGGGATAGACCTGGTAGCGCTCACTGAACGTGCTGACGAAGGCCTGGCCGCGTGCGGAGTTTTCCAGTGCGGGCACGCGCCAGGTCCAGGGTTCGGTACCCAGCACGCCCTGCATGAGTGTGGGACCTGCCTGTTCGACGATGCTTTGGGTGAGGTTGGGGGCAACAATCTGCATGCGCTTGTTCAGGCCAAGCTCACCGACGATGCGCATGGCGCGTACCAGGTCTTCACCGAACAGCACCAGGACCAGTACCTGGGCGTCGCTGGCGGCGGCCTGCTTGAGGGCGGCCTGGTGGTCGCTGATCCGTGCGCCGGGGAACGGCACCTTGAGCCCCGGGTGGCGCTGGTCGTCCTGGGTCGCGGTGGCCTGGCGCAGTGAGCTTTCACTGGTATGGCCCCAGGTATAGTCGGCGGTGATGTAGAAGAACTGTTTGCCGGCCTGAGTCTTGCTCAGGTGCTTGCCGAGCACGGCGGCGCTCATCCAGGCGTTGTTGCATTCGCGGAACAGGTAGCGATGGCCGTCCTTGCCGGTGGTGTCGTTGGAGTAGGTGAGGGTGCCGAAGTACAGCAGGCCGCGCTCGCGCGCGCGCTTGCCGGCGGCGATGGCAACGGCGCTGGAAGCCCCGCCGAAGAGCATGGCAGCACCTTCATCGGCCAGCTTGTCGACATTGCGTACGGCTTTTTCCGGACGCGAGGCGCTGTCCTTGCTGACCAGGCGCAGCGGCCTGCCCAACACGCCGCCCTGGGCATTGACTTCGTCGATGGCCAGCAGCGCGCCGCGCATCTGTGCCAGGCCTTCTTCTTTGTAGGGACCACTGCGTGGAAAGTTCAGGCCGAGGGTGACCGGTTCGGCGGCCTGCAGGGGAAGGCTGGCAGCGGCCCACAGGGCCAGTGTGGCAGTCAGTTTTTTCACGCGTTTCATCCTTGTCCTTGGCTGGGCTAAACAGTATGACTGTGAATCCCTTCAGAATATGTGGGCATTACCCATTGGTCGTAGGCGACGAACTGTCGCAGTGTGCGCATGGCTTGACTTGCCCGGCCATGCTGCTTAGCGTCGCGCACTTTGTCTGGCAAGTGAGGTAGGTGATGAGCGAAGCGCAAGCCGTCAAGCTGGAGGCCGGCTGGAAAGCGGCGCTTGCTGACCAGTTTGAGCAGCCCTACATGCAGGCGCTGGGGCGTTTTCTGCGCGAGGAAAAGGCGGCGGGCAAGGTGATCTATCCGCCCGGTTCGCTGATTTTCAATGCGCTGAACAGTACGCCACTGGCCAAGGTCAAGGTGGTGATCATTGGTCAGGACCCTTATCACGGTCCGGGGCAGGCTCATGGTCTGTGTTTCTCGGTATTGCCAGGGGTGCCGGTGCCGCCGTCACTGCAGAACATCTTCAAGGAGCTGCAGCGTGACCTGAATATTGAGCCGCCAGGACATGGCTGCCTGCAGGCGTGGGCGGAGCAGGGGGTGTTGCTGCTCAACACCAGCCTGACCGTGGAGCAGGGCAAGGCCGGTTCGCATGCCGACAAGGGCTGGCAGACGTTCACCGACCGGGTGATCGAGGTGGTCAATGCCCGTGAAGGCCACCTGGTATTCATGCTCTGGGGTGCGCACGCACAGAGCAAGCAGCGGCTGATCGATACGACGCGCCACCTGGTGCTCAAGTCGGCGCACCCCTCGCCGCTGTCGGCCTATCGCGGTTTCCTCGGCAATGGGCATTTCCGGCGCGCCAACCAGTACCTGCAACAGTGCGGTCTGCTACCTATCGACTGGCGTCTGCCGGTGCTTGCAGCGGACTGAGCAAAACCGCCAGACGGCCACTCTCGCCTAGCTGCTGCAGTCCCCGGTTGAGGCTGTCGCGCCAGTGCTGGGCCTGCGGATCCTGGCGATTGAACAGCACGAACAGGCCATCTTCGCGTAGTGGCCTGGGGGCAAGGCGCACCGTGGCCTGCTGTTCGCGCGGCAGTTTTCCCAACAGATGGCGGGCTACGGCTTCTTCCATGGGCATGGCATCCAGTCGGCCGGCGATCAGCATGCGCAGGCCCTGGGTTTCATCCGGCAGGCGCAAGACCTGTAGCTGACCTTGTCGCTCAAGACGCTGGAACGCGTGGCCATAGTCATAGGCCACGACACCGGCCAGGCGTGCGTGCTGCAGGTCGGCAAGCGTTTGCCAGTGCAGATTGGCCTGGCGTCGCTCCACTAGCAGAACACGGTTGTGCATGAGCACATCGCTGAACAGGAAGTCACGTTCGCGGTCGCGGGTGCGTGACCAGAGCACGCTGCCCTGTACCCGCCCCTGACGGGCCTGGTGCAAGGCGCGAGCCCAGGGATAAAAGTGCCAGTCGACCTGCAGGCCCTGGCTGGCAAAGGCTTCGTCGATGATCTGCCGCAAGGGGCCGCCCGCGGGAAGCTGGCGGTCGATGAAGGGTGGCCAGTTGCCCGCGCTGAGGGTTATCCGGGGCTGGTCGGCGAACAGCGTGCCTGAGCCCAGTAACAGCAGCAGGGCGAGCCAGACGCAAGGCCAGGGTGCTGCGTCGGCTCGCCACATGGCTTATTGCAGCATGCCCATGGCCGCTTCCATGGCGGCGGAGAGGTCTTCGTCGTCCTGCATGTTGGCGGTCGGATCGAGGCCCAGCTTGGCAAAGGCGGGGATCTGGCTCCAGTCCAGCTGGGTGTAAGGGTGCTGGCTGCCCAGATAGCTCTGCAGGGTGGCGACCTGGACGATATCCACGTAGTCGACCTTGGCCGAGTTGCGCTGGAAATCCAGGTACTGGCTGGGAATGCAGGCGATCTGTTCGGGGAAGTCCCAGGCGCGCAGGATGCGGTCGCCGATGATCGGATGAATTTTCTCGATCACATGGTTGAGACTGATCGAGTCGGCCAGCAACTCGCTGTGTTCCTCGGCGTAGGTCAGGATGGGCAGGATGCCGATCATATGCACCAGGCCGGCGAGGGTGGCCTGGTCAGGCGCCAGGCGCGTGTAGTGCTTGCACAGCACATGGCAGATGCCGGCGATTTCCGTGCTCTTGTTCCACACTTCGCGCATCTTGCGATCCACCACGTCGGAGGTGGCCTGGAACATCTGCTCCATGGCCAGGCCGGTGGCCAGGTTGCAGGTGTAGTTCATGCCCAGGCGGCTGATGGCGGCCTGCAGGTCGGTGATTTCCTTGCTGGTGCGCAACAGCGGGCTGTTGACCACCTTGATGATCCGGGCGGTGAGGGCGGCATCGTTGCCAATGACCTTGCTCAGTGCCGGGATGCTGATATTCGGATCGTCGACGGCCTCGCGGACCTTGAGGGCGACTTCCGGCAGGGTCGGCAGGACCAGTTCGTCGTTGTCGATGGCCTGGATCAGTTCGGCCTGGACTTTCTCGGCAAGCTTGCTCATGAGCTCTCTCGTTGACGGCAATCGGGGGAGTTTAGCGTTGGATTTCGCGGTCGGCATCCACCACGTAGGGTAGGTCCAGCATGTGCAGGTCCGGCCCGTCGGGACTGCCCAGATGCAGGCGGCCATCCTTGACGGCATCTTCCTGCACCACGGCCAGCAGTTCCGTGTCGCCGTCGACACTGGCTGCCAACACCACCTCGCCGACACTGCTGCCATGCACGGGGGAGAACAGTTCACAGGCCACTGCCGGCAGTGGGGCGTCGCGCAGCGCCAGACGGTACATGCGGCGCTTGAGTTTGCCGAGATACTGCATGCGCGCGACGATTTCCTGGCCGGTATAGCAGCCTTTCTTGAAGCTGACACCATCCACGGCCGGCAGGTTGATCATCTGCGGAATGAACAGCTCGCGGCTGGCGGCAAATACCTGGCCGATACCGGCGCGTATCTGCAGCAACAGCCAGGCTTGCAGCGAACCTTCGCCGAGCTGTTCGCCCAGCGTGGCCAGCACGGCGTGCTGTTCGCCGGCGGGCAGCCAGAGTTCGCAGCGCGTGCTGTCCAGGCGAATGGCCAGGCGCTCACCTTGACGCGCTACAGCGCCGGGCTGCTCGCCTGGTAGCAGGCCCAGCTGTTCCAGTAGCGCCTCACCCTGATGCAGGCCGATGCGTACCCAGGCCTGGCTTTCATCACTCAGGCGCGATTTGCTGAATACCGCATATTTCTGCAGATCGGCCAGTTGGCCGGCCAGCAGTTGCTGATCCATGGCGAGCAGGAACCCGTCGCCCTGGCTGACGATGCGAAAGCTCGACTGCATGCGCCCCTTGACGTTGCAGCGGGCGCCCAGGCTGCTATGGCTGTCGCTGAGGTAATTGATGTTGCAGGTCAGCTGACCTTGCAGGAACTTGCCGGCATCGCTGCCGCGTACAGCCAGCAGGCCTTCATGAGTAAGCAGGGTGAAGAAGGGGGAGAGAGACATGCGTGTTTCGCCCGTGGAAAACCAGATGCCCATCATAGAGGCCGGGGTGCCCCTTGTCAGCGTGGTGTGTCGGCATAAAAAGCGCTGCCGGCTGGCGCCGCTCAGCCTCTATAATGCCGCGGTATTTTCAGGAGCTCCCATGATGGTCGACGATATCGAACTCAATCGCCTGTTCTGGCATAGCCGGCGCGGCATGCTGGAACTGGATGTGCTGCTGGTGCCTTTTGTGCGCGAAGTGTATGCACAGCTGGATGCCGAGGATCAGGCACGCTATCGCAAGTTGCTGGCCTGCGAGGATCAGGACATGTTCGGCTGGTTCATGCAGCGTGAGGAGCCGGAAGACCCGGACCTGCGACGCATGGTCAAGATGATCCTGGATCGCGTGCAGCCCAAGTAGCGCGCCCGCATGAGCGCGGCAATCGAGCCGTTCGAGTGCCACTGGCAGGCTTCGCCGCGGCTCCTGTGGCTGTATGCGCTGGTGCTGCTGGCCGCGCTGCTGGCCCTGGCCTGCTCGCCGTTGCCACTATGGCTGCAGGTGATGGGCGTATGTTCGCTAGTCGGGCATGCCTCCTGGGTAGTGCCTCGCCGCTTATCGTTGAGTCACGCCAGTGCATTCAGCGGCCTGCGCCATGATCGCCAGGGCTGGCAGTTGTTCAGTCGCCGGCAGGGCTGGCAGGCCGTGCAGTTATGTCCGCAAAGCGTGGTGCTGCCCTGGCTGGTTCTGTTGCAGGTAAGGGTGCCGGGTCGGTTGGGCTATCGCCATGTGCTGATCGCCGATGACAGCCTGGAGCGCCAGCAACACCGGCGCTTAAGGGTGCGACTGCGCTTCAGCCGTAATAGGTTCCGGGCTGCAGGATAGTGTCCTCGGCGCGTTGCAGCTGGCCTGGATAATCCAGGGTGTAGTGCAGGCCGCGGCTTTCCTTGCGGCGCAGTGCCGACTCGATCATCAGTTCGGCGACCAGTGCCAGGTTGCGCAGTTCGATCAGATCGCGACTGACCCGGTAGTTGCTGTAGAACTCGTCAATTTCGCTTTGCAGCAGACGCACCCGGTGCTGCGCGTGCTGCAGGCGCTTGTTGGTGCGTACGATGCCGACGTAGTCCCACATGAAGCGCCGTAGCTCGTCCCAGTTATGCGCGATGATCACGTCCTCGTCGGAGTCGGTGACCTGGCTGGCATCCCAGGCCGGCAGGTTGCTGGGCATGGCGATCTGTTCCAGCTGGGCAAGAATGTCAGCCGCCGCCGAACGGGCATAGACAAAGCATTCCAGCAGCGAGTTGCTGGCCAGGCGGTTGGCGCCGTGCAGGCCGGTGAAGCTGGTTTCGCCGATGGCGTAAAGCCCGGGCATGTCGGTGCGGCCATGCTGATCGGTCAGTACGCCGCCACAGGTATAGTGCGCAGCGGGAACTACCGGGATGGGCTGGCGAGTAATGTCGATGCCAAAGCCCAGGCAGCGTTCGTAGACGGTTGGGAAGTGGCTTTTGATGAACTCTGCCGGCTTGTGGCTGATGTCCAGGTAGACGCAGTCGATACCTAGCCGCTTCATCTCGTGGTCGATGGCGCGCGCCACAATGTCGCGCGGGGCCAGTTCGCCGCGCTCGTCGAAGCGCGGCATGAAACGTTCGCCATTGGGCAGCTTGAGCAGGCCGCCTTCGCCGCGCACAGCCTCGGTGATCAGGAAGTTCTTGGCTTGCGGATGGTACAGGCAGGTTGGATGGAACTGGTTGAACTCCAGGTTGCCGACGCGGCAGCCGGCACGCCAGGCCATGGCGATGCCATCGCCGCAGGCACCGTCGGAGTTGCTGGTATACAGGTAGACCTTGGCGGCGCCGCCTGTGGCCAGGACTACGAAGCGTGCGGCAAAGGTGTCGACTTCGCCACTATTGCGGTTCAGTACGTAGGCGCCCAGGCAGCGCTTGCCGCTTTCGCCCAGGCGGCGCCGACCGATCAGGTCGACCGCCACATGCTGTTCCAGCAGTTCGATATTGGTGTGTTGCCGGGCGCGCTCCAGCAAGGTGTTGAAGATAGCCGCGCCGGTGGCGTCTGCCGCGTGGATGATACGCCGGTGGCTATGGCCACCTTCGCGGGTCAGGTGGAACAGCTCACTGCCGTCTTCGCGGGTAAAGGGTACGCCCTGGTCGATCAGCCACTGGATCGCTTCGCGGCTGTTTTCTACGGTGAAGCGTACGGCCTCCTCCCGACACAGGCCGCCGCCCGCCACCAGCGTGTCCTCGACGTGCGACTGGGTGGTGTCACTCTCGTCGAGTACAGCCGCCACGCCGCCCTGCGCCCAGTAGGTCGAGCCGTTGGCCAGTTCTCCTTTGCTGAGTACGGCGATGCGCAGCGATTCGGGCAGGTTAAGTGCCAGGCTGAGGCCCGCTGCACCGCTGCCGATGACCAGGACGTCGTATTGATGGTGTTGGCTCATGTTCGAACTTCCGCGAAAAAGCGACGGCTAGTATATAGACAGGCTGGTCGGCACAATAGCAGACCCACGCCATCAGGCTTGGCGCCTGGCTGTGACGGGTTGGCGCAGGGTGGTCAAGCCTTGTGCAGGTCCTTATGCCATGGGGTGACTAGCGGGAACTTTTTTAGTCTTTTCTGTTCCCAGGCTTGGATTCATGAATTCATGTCGACAGCGTCTGTCGACCATCAGGGCAGCCGTCCGGCTGTCGGGCGGGTAGTAGAGGGCGTTGATTTCAGGCGCGCCGCTGCTGTTCGCGAAGGGGAGAACTTTTGCGCAAGCTCCGAGTCTATCTTGGCAGGCCGGTTGATAGCCGCCCATGCCGCCTCTGCAGCAGGGGGCGAACATGCTGGTAGAAGAACAAGATCAGCAGCTGGTCGAGCGCGTGCAGCGTGGCGACAAGCGTGCCTTTGATTTGCTGGTACTCAAGTACCAACACAGGATTCTGGGGCTGGTGATGCGTTTCGTGCATGACCAGCAGGAAGCTCAGGACGTGGCTCAGGAGGCTTTTATCAAGGCCTACCGGGCGTTGGCTAACTTCAGGGGAGACAGTGCTTTCTACACTTGGCTCTACCGGATAGCCATCAACACGGCGAAGAATCATCTGGTAGCGCGTGGTCGACGCCCTCCGGATAGCGATGTGAGTGCCGAGGATGCCGAGTTTTTCGAAGGCGACCACGGTTTGAAGGATAACGAGTCGCCCGAGCGACTGATGTTGCGTGATGAAATCGAAGCCACGGTGCATCGAGCCATCAAGCAGCTGCCGGAGGATTTGCGCACGGCGTTGACCTTGCGTGAGTTCGATGGATTGAGCTACGAGGACATTGCCACCGTGATGCAGTGTCCGGTAGGAACCGTACGTTCGCGCATCTTCAGGGCGCGCGAAGCCGTAGACAAAGCCCTGCAGCCTTTGCTGCAGTAGACGCAAGCCTGTACCGCAGCCCGCTGCCAAGAGAGGAACAACCATGAGTCGTGAAAGCCTGCAGGAATCGCTGTCCGCACTGATGGATAACGAAACCGACGAGCTGGAACTGCGTCGCGTGCTGGCCGCTTGTGAGGAGCCGCAGATGCGCGAGCGTTGGCAGCGTTATCAGTTGGCGCGTGCGGCAATGCACGGCGAGTTGCGCGAGCCGCGTCTTGATCTGGCGGCTGCGGTCAGTGCGGCGCTGGCGGTTGAAGAGGCGCCTGTCGTCAAATCCCCTCGCCAGCCGCTGCGCACGCTGGGCCGTTTTGCAGTGGCTGCCTCGGTCACCGTGGCGGTGTTGGCAGGTGTTCGTTTGTACAATCAGGACAGCCTGCAGCAGCAAAGTCTGGCGCAGCAGTCTACAGCGCCCTCCAGTTTCAACCTGCCGCAGGTGCAGGGGCCTGCCTTGCTGGCGGCTTATGGCCAGCAGGCGGCAAGCAGTGCGCCTGAACAGGGCGCATCGGTGAGCGCCTGGCATCAGCAGCGGCTGCCTGAATATCTTCGTCAGCATGCCCAGCAAGTCGGTATGGGGGCTGCTGATGGCGCGCTGCCTTATGCACGGGCTGCCAGCATGCAGGGCAACTGATGACAGCTGGGTGGCGAGCCTGGTGCCTGGGCCTGGGGATGCTGTGTGCCGTACCTGCCCAGGCAGAGACGGCAGAAGACTGGCTGCAACGCATGCACGATGCCAGTCAGCTCGATTACCAAGGGGTATTCATCTACGAGCGTAACGGCAGTTTTTCCAGTCATCAGCTCTGGCATGCGGCGACGATGCATGGTGAGCGCCGAGAGCGCTTGTTGCAGTTGGATGGCCCGGCGCACGAAGTATTGCGTGTGAATGGCCGGACGCGCTGCCTCAGCAGTGATCTGCAGGGCTCTCTGGCTGAAGGGCAGGTTTGGCCGTCGCGCGAGCTGGATGTCGGGCAGTTGGCCAACTGGTATGTGTTGCGCCTATTGGGCAGTTCACGGGTAGCTGGGCGTGATGCGGTTGTGCTGGGGTTGTTGCCGCGTGATCCGCATCGCCATGCGTTCGAGCTGCATCTGGACCGACAGACGGCCTTGCCGCTCAAGTCGGTATTGCTCAATGAGCAAGGGCAGATGCTGGAGCGCTTCCAGTTCACCTCATTGCAGTTGCAGGCGCCGACGTCGACCGATCTGCAGCCAGGAGCAGATTGCCGCACGTTGGACACTGATGTGTCCGCGTTGTCGGCAGCTCAGACGAATGACTGGCAGGTAGGCTGGTTGCCGCCTGGTTTCAGTGCGCAGGGGGTTATTCGTCGACCTGTACCGGGAGATGGAGTCCCGCCGTTGCAGTGCCTGCTGTTTGCCGATGGGCTGGCGCGCTTTTCGGTGTTTGTCGAGCATCTGGGCGGTCTCTCGGTCGAAGAGGCGCATAGCCAGCTCGGACCTACCGTTGCCGTGTCGCGGCGCCTGTCGGCGCGCAGTGGCGAAGTGATGGTGACCGTGGTGGGTGAGATTCCTCTGGGCACTGCCGAACGCATCGCCTTGTCGGTACGCGAGGCGCAGGAGCAGGCCAGTGATTGAAGAACGTGGTCGCGTTGTTGCGCTGGAGCAAGGGGCAGTGTGGGTGCAGACCTTGCGCAAGAGCACGTGCAGCAGTTGTTCGGCCAAGGCTACCTGCGGCCAGGGCGTACTCGACAGCCTGGGGCTGGGTCGTGAGCGTGGTCATGTGCGAGCGCTGTGTCGCTTGCCGGTCCAGGTGGGCGATCAGGTTATGATTGGCGTGCGCGAGGAGCAGTTGCTGCAGAGCGCTGTACTGGTCTATCTGTTGCCGCTGCTCGGCTTGTTTGCCGGGGCCCTGTTGGCTGATGGACTTGGATGGTCGGAGCCCCGGTTGATTGGCATGGCCCTGCTGGGCGCTGCGCTGGTATGGCTGGCGGTGCGCACGTACTGCCGGCGACATGCCGATGATGAACAACGCCAGCCTGTGGTGCTGCGTGCGCTGCTGGCCAGTGCGGAAACTGAAGCTGATTGTTGATGGGTTCTACAGACGGGAGTGGTATATCGATGTCTAGCCTCAAACGCTGCGTGAGTATGCTTCTGGGTGGCTATCTGTTGCTGGGTCAGGCGCTTCTGGCTAATGCCCAGCTGCCGGATTTCACCGAGCTGGTCGAGCAGGTTTCCCCGGCGGTAGTCAATATCAGTACCCGGCAGAATGCCCCGGTGCGTGCAGCCGGCATTGCGCAAATGCCTGATCTGGAAGGTATGCCGCCGCTGTTTCGTGAGTTTTTCGAGCGTAATCTGCCGCAGGTGCCGCGCAATCCCGGCGGTCGTCAGCGCGAGGCGCAATCGCTGGGCTCGGGCTTCATCATTTCCAGTGACGGTTATGTGCTGACCAATAATCATGTGGTGGCAGGTGCCGACGAGATTATCGTGCGCCTGTCCGATCGCAGCGAGCTGGAAGCCAAGCTGATTGGCGCCGACCCGCGGACCGATGTCGCCCTGCTCAAGGTCAAGGGCAAGAACCTGCCAGCGGTCAAGTTGGGTAATTCCGAGGCGCTCAAGGTGGGTGAGTGGGTGCTGGCCATTGGCTCGCCTTTCGGCTTCGATCATTCGGTGACCGCCGGTATTGTCTCTGCCAAGGGGCGCAGCCTGCCCAACGAGAACTACGTGCCGTTCATCCAGACCGATGTGGCAATCAATCCGGGTAATTCAGGGGGGCCGCTGTTCAACCTGAAGGGCGAAGTGGTCGGCATCAATTCGCAGATATTTACCCGCTCGGGCGGTTTCATGGGCTTGTCCTTCGCCATTCCGATGGATGTCGCCATGAGCGTTTCCAATCAGCTCAAGGCCGATGGCAAAGTCAATCGCGGCTGGCTGGGAGTGATGATTCAGGAGGTCAACAAGGACCTTGCCGAATCTTTTGGTCTGGATAAGCCGGCCGGCGCCCTGGTGGCTCAGGTCGTCGATAATGGCCCGGCAGCCAAGGGGGGGCTGCAGGTAGGCGATGTGATCCTCTCGGTCAATGACAAGGCGATCGTGGTGTCAGCGGACTTGCCACATCTGATCGGCACGTTGAAACCCGGTGATAGTGTGCGCCTTGACGTGGTGCGCGAGGGTGAGCGTAAGCGCATAACCCTGGCGGTGGGGGCATTGCCGGAAGAGGGCGAGGAAGTGGCGGCGGCCGGCGGTGCTGAACGCAGCAGTAATCGCATGGGGGTCACCGTGGTGGAGCTCAATGAAGAGCAGCGCCGTGCGCTGGACTTGCCCTTCGGTGTGGCGGTCAAGGAGGTTCAGGGTGGCCCGGCAGCGCTTATTGGTCTGCGTCCGGGGGATGTCATCACGCACCTGAACAACCGGGCGATCGACTCGGCGAAGACCTTTACCCAGATCGCCCAGGCGCTGCCGACCAACCGCTCGGTATCCATGCGTGTTCTGCGCCAGGGGCGCGCCAGCTTCATTACCTTCCGCCTGGCGGAGTAGCAGGCCGCTAATCCATGGGAGCCGGGCGTCGTGAGACGCTCGGCTTTTTTGTGTCTGCTGCTTGCCCGCCAGCAGGCGTGACGCCTGTAGCGCCGATCAGTTACACTGCCGGGCTATTTTTTGGCGGCCTGGCTGGCTTGTCGAGCGGTAGGCCGGCGTGCCGATGCGTGCTGTGCGTGATCCGCTGCCTTTATCGGCCTCCGGGCAATCCTGCTTGTTCAAGGTTTTCAACGATCTGCCCAAGCCTGCAGTCTTTTTCGAGTGTGTTTCCGTGAGCGACCTGAGCCATATCCGTAATTTTTCCATCATTGCCCACATCGACCATGGCAAGTCGACACTGGCTGATCGTTTCATCCAGATCTGCGGTGGCTTGTCCGATCGCGAGATGGAAGCGCAAGTCCTCGACTCCATGGATCTGGAACGTGAGCGCGGAATTACCATCAAGGCGCACAGTGTGACCCTGCATTACCCTGCGCAGGACGGCAAGACCTACCAGCTGAACTTCATCGACACCCCGGGGCACGTCGACTTTACCTATGAAGTCAGCCGTTCTCTGGCGGCCTGCGAAGGTGCCATTCTGGTCGTGGATGCCGGGCAGGGCGTCGAGGCGCAATCAGTGGCCAACTGCTATACGGCGATTGAGCAGGGCCTGGAAGTCATGCCGGTGCTCAACAAGATGGACCTGCCGCAGGCCGAGCCGGAGCGGGTCAAGGATGAAATTGAGCACATCATCGGCATCGATGCCACCGATGCCGTGCCTTGCAGTGCCAAGAGCGGCATGGGGGTCATCGATGTGCTGGAGCACCTGGTCAAGGTCATTCCGCCGCCGCAAGGCGAAGTGGATGCACCACTGCAGGCGCTGATCATCGACTCCTGGTTCGATAACTACCTGGGTGTGGTGTCCCTGGTGCGGGTACGCCACGGGCGTATCAAGAAAGGCGATAAGGTACTGGTCAAGTCCACCGGCAAGGTTCATCAGGTCGATAGTGTCGGGGTGTTCACCCCCAAACACACCGAGACGGCCGACCTCAAGGCCGGTGAAGTGGGCTTCATCATCGCCGGTATCAAGGACATCCATGGCGCACCGGTGGGTGACACACTGACCCTGTCCAGCACGCCGGATGTGGAAATGCTGCCCGGCTTCAAACGCGTCAAGCCGCAGGTCTATGCCGGACTTTTCCCGGTCAGCTCCGATGACTTCGAGGATTTCCGCGAAGCCTTGCAGAAGCTCACGCTCAACGATGCGGCGCTGCAATACGAGCCGGAAAGCTCCGATGCCCTGGGCTTCGGTTTCCGCATTGGTTTCCTCGGCATGCTGCACATGGAAATCATCCAGGAGCGCCTGGAGCGCGAATACGACCTGGACCTGATCACCACCGCGCCGACCGTGGTGTTCGAGGTCGAGTTGAAGAGTGGTGAGACCATCTATGTCGACAACCCCTCCAAGCTGCCTGATCCGGCGAGTATCGCCGACATGCGCGAGCCCATCGTGCGTGCCAACATCCTGGTGCCACAGGAACACTTGGGTAACGTGATTACCCTGTGTATCGAGAAACGTGGTGTACAGCGTGACATGCAGTTCCTCAGCAGCCAGGTACAGGTATCCTATGACCTGCCGATGAACGAGGTGGTGCTGGACTTCTTCGACCGCCTGAAGTCGGTGAGTCGTGGCTATGCGTCGCTGGACTACAGCTTCGATCGTTTCCAGTCGGCCAGCCTGGTACGCCTGGACGTGTTGATCAATGGCGAGAAGGTCGACGCCCTGGCGCTGATCGTGCATCGTGATCGCGCTCACCACAAAGGCCGCGTGCTGACCGAGAAGATGAAGGAATTGATCCCCCGGCAGATGTTCGATGTGGCAATCCAGGCGGCCATCGGTGGGCAGATCATCGCGCGGACCACGGTCAAGGCGCTGCGCAAGAACGTACTGGCCAAGTGTTATGGCGGCGATGTGAGCCGCAAGAAAAAGCTGCTGGAGAAGCAGAAGGCTGGTAAGAAAAGGATGAAGCAGGTAGGCAGTGTGGAAATTCCCCAGGAAGCCTTCCTTGCCGTGCTCAAGGTGGATAGCTGAGTATCATGTCGTCGATCAACTTCCCGCTGTTGCTGGTTATTGCCGTTGCTGTCAGTGGTCTGCTGGCGCTGTTCGATCTGCTGTTTCTGGCCAGGCGGCGCCAGGCAGCGCTGGCCAGCTACCGGCAGGGTGTTGCCCAAGTCGACGAGGCCGTGGTTGAGCGGCTGAACAAGGAGCCGCTGCTGGTCGAGTACGGCAAGTCGTTCTTCCCGGTGTTGGCCATCGTGCTGGTGCTGCGTTCCTTTCTGGTCGAGCCGTTCCAGATTCCTTCGGGGTCGATGAAGCCCACCTTGGAGGTAGGCGACTTCATATTGGTCAACAAGTTTGCCTACGGGATTCGTTTGCCGGTGGTAGATAGCAAAATCATCGAGATTGGCCAGCCGGCACGTGGCGATGTGATGGTGTTTCGCTACCCCAGCGACCCGCGCATCAACTACATCAAGCGGGTAGTTGGCTTGCCGGGCGATACCGTGCGCTATACCAGCGAGCGGCGCCTGTATGTCAATGATCAATTGGTCAGTGAAATGCTCCTGGGTGACGAGCCGGGCAGCCTGGGTAGCGTGCGCCTGTTCACTGAGCAGCTGGGCGAGGTAGAGCACCATATTCGCAAGGAAATGCGCCGCTACCGCATGGAACCAGGCCGTGAGTGGCGTGTGCCTGCCGGGCATTACTTCCTGATGGGCGACAACCGCGACAACTCCAACGACAGCCGCTACTGGAATGACGCACACATTCCAGTGCAGCTGCGCGGCATGGTTCCTGACGACCATATCGTTGGCAAGGCCTTTGCCATCTGGATGAGCTGGCCGGATCCCAAGCTGCGCAACTTACCCAATTTTTCGCGGGTCGGGCTGATTCACTGAGTCTTTGCTGCGGCAACGCGAGGATTTGTCGGGCGGTTCAGGACGCCAGATGTCAGCGGTTCTATGCTGTTGGCGCCGCCTTGGCTTTTTTCAATCACTCATTCGAGGTCAAACATGCAGATGGCACGTTCCCAGGGGGGCTGGTCGCTCCTCAATGTGATGCTGGTTCTCTCGCTGGTCGCGGTAATCGCCAGCGGCGTCTTCAAGATGCTGCCGCACTACCTGGACTTTATGTCGCTGGAAGAGATCATCACCTCGGTGGAAAACGACAAGGCTGCCAATGTGCGGACAATCGGCGAGCTCAATGCGCGCCTCAGCAAGGGCATGCAGGTCAACAGCATTCGCGGGATCAATCTGGACGAGGCGGTGACCATCAAGATTGAGAACAACGAGTTTCGTGTGCACCTGAAGTACGAGCGTCGCGAGCCCTTTATCCGTAACCTCGATCTGGTGGCGCGGTTTGACAAAGAATTTCGTGTGCGCCTGCCGTGACCCAAGCTCTTGAACGTTTGCAACGCCGTCTGGGCCATCAGTTTGCCGATAGCGAGCTGCTGACGCTGGCCCTGACTCATCGCAGCTTTGCCGGGCGCAACAATGAGCGTCTGGAGTTTCTCGGGGATGCGATCCTCAACTTCGTTGCGGGCGAGGCACTCTACGAGCGCTTCCCGCAGGCGCGTGAAGGGCAGTTGTCGCGCCTGCGCGCGCGCCTGGTCAAGGGCGAGACCTTGGCCGTGCTGGCGCGTGGTTTCGAGTTGGGCGAATACCTGAGGCTGGGTTCCGGTGAGTTGAAAAGTGGTGGTTTTCGCCGTGAATCGATTCTTGCCGATGCACTGGAAGCGTTGATCGGTGCGATTTATCTGGATGCCGGCATGGATGTGGCGCGTGCCCGCGTGCTGGACTGGCTGGAAGGTGAGTTGCAAGGCCTGACCCTGGTGGATACCAACAAGGATCCGAAGACTCGCCTGCAGGAGTTTCTGCAATCGCGCGGCAGCGAGTTGCCGGCGTACAGCGTGGTGGATATCCAGGGTGATCCGCATTGCCGGACTTTCTTTGTCGAATGCACGATTACCCTGCTGAATGAAAAGACCTGTGGCCAGGGCGCCAGTCGGCGGATCGCCGAGCAGGTAGCGGCGGCTGCCGCACTGAGCGCCCTGGGCGTGGAGAACAGCCATGAGTGAAGCAATCAGCCGTTGCGGCTACGTGGCGATCGTCGGTCGTCCCAATGTGGGCAAGTCGACCCTGCTCAACCATATCCTTGGCCAGAAACTGGCGATTACCTCGCGCAAGCCGCAAACCACCCGGCACAACATGCTCGGCATCAAGACCGAGGGGGGCGTGCAGGCGGTGTATGTCGACACGCCCGGTCTGCACAAGAACAACGAGAAAGCGCTCAATCGCTACATGAACAAAAGCGCTAGTAACGCTCTGCGCGACGTCGATGTGGTGGTGTTCGTGGTGGATCGTATGCGCTGGACCGATGAGGACCAGATGGTGCTCGACAAGGTGCAGCATGTGCGCTGCCCAGTGATCCTGGCGGTGAACAAGGCTGATCGCCTGGAAGACAAGCGCGAGTTGCTGCCGCATCTGGAGTGGCTGTCGCAGCAATTACCGCAGGCCGAGGTGGTACCGATTTCCGCGTTGCACGGGCAGAACCTGGAAACCCTCGAGCGCCTGGTTGCCGAGCACCTGCCGGAGTCCGAACACTTTTATCCGGAAGAGCAGATCACCGACCGCTCCAGCCGTTTCCTGGCTGCGGAACTGGTACGGGAAAAGATCATGCGCCAGCTGGGTGCCGAACTGCCGTATCAGATGACCGTGGAAATCGAAGAGTTCAAGCAGGAAGGGCGTATTCTGCATATTCACGCGTTGATCCTGGTCGAGCGTGAGGGGCAGAAGAAAATCATCATTGGCGACAAGGGCGAGCGTATCAAGCGCATCGGCCAGGACGCGCGCAAGGACATGGAAACCCTGTTCGATGCCAAGGTCATGCTCAACCTGTGGGTCAAGGTCAAGGGTGGCTGGTCCGATGATGAACGCGCCTTGCGTTCGCTCGGTTATCTGGACATCTGATTGCCAGCCGCTGGCGCGCTCCCGGCGCCCGGCACCTTGAACCAGACAGGCAAATCATGCGTGCCTTCGTTCTGCACAGTCGCCCCTACAAGGAAAGCAGTGCGCTGGTGGATTTTTTCACCCGCCAGGGTCGCCTGCGCGCCGTGCTGCGTGGTGCGCGCGGCAAGTCCGGTAACCTGGCTAGGCCTTTCGTGCCGTTGAGCCTGGAGTTGCGCGGCCAGGCGGACTTGAAAAGCGTGGCACGCCTGGAGGCCGCGGGCGTGCCCAACCTGCTGAGCGGCGATGCATTGTTCAGTGGCCTTTACCTCAATGAGTTGCTGATGCGCCTGTTGCCCAGCGAGGATGCCCATCCCGCGTTGTTCGAGTTGTACGAGCAGAGCTTGCCGCTGCTGGCCGCCGGCAGCCCGCTGCAACCGTTGCTGCGCAGCTTTGAGTGGCGGCTGCTGGATGAGCTGGGGTATGCCTTTGCCCTTGATCATGACTGCCATGGGCAGCCGGTACAGGCCGACGGGCTCTACCAGTTGCTGCCGGAGAGCGGCTTGCAGCAGGTGTTCCAGCTGCAGCCCGGTTTGTTTCAGGGCCGTGAACTGCTGGCCATGAGCCAGGCGGACTGGCAGACTCCCGGTGCGCTCGCCGCTGCCAAGCGACTGATGCGCCAGGCCCTGGCGGCGCATCTGGGTGGCCGTCCGCTGATCAGCCGGGAACTGTTTCGCAAGCCCTGAATTGCTATTGCCATGGAGACTGTCGTGACTGCTGCCAACCGAATCCTGCTCGGCGTGAACATCGATCATGTGGCGACCCTGCGCCAGGCCCGGGGGACCCGTTACCCGGACCCGGTCAAGGCCGCGCTGGATGCCGAGGAGGCTGGTGCCGACGGTATCACCGTGCACCTGCGCGAGGATCGCCGGCATATCCAGGACCGTGATGTGCGGGTACTCGCCGAGGTGCTGCAAACGCGCATGAACTTCGAGATGGGCGTGACCGAATACATGCTGGCCCTGGCCGAGGAGCTGCGCCCGGCACATGCCTGCTTTGTACCCGAGACTCGCCAGGAGCTGACCACCGAGGGCGGTCTGGATGTGCTGGCCCAGGAGGCACGTATTGCCGAAGCGGTACAGCGGCTGGCGCGGCATGGTTGTGAGGTGTCATTGTTCATTGATGCCGACCCACGGCAAATCGAGGCGGCGGCGCGCATTGGCGCGCCGGCTATCGAGCTGCATACCGGTCGCTATGCCGATGCCGCTTCACCGGCCGCCGCGCTGCATGAGCTGGCGCGTATCCGCGAGGGGGTGGAGTGCGGGCTGGCGCATGGCCTGATCGTCAATGCCGGGCATGGCCTGCACTACCACAATGTCGAGGCGGTCGCGGCGATTCCCGGTATCAACGAGTTGAACATTGGCCATGCCATCGTTGCCCAGGCGCTGTTCGTCGGTTTCAAGGCGGCGGTAGCGGACATGAAGGCGCTGATCGTGGCGGCAGCCGCGCGCCGTTAGCTCAGGGAATGCCGTTCCAGCCAGGTTCGCGCAGGCCGGGTTCTTCGGCGCCGGGTAGCCAGCGCTGGTAGATCCGGCTGAAACTACCGTCGGCTTTCATCTGATCCAGGGCGGTCTGCCAACGGCGGACTACCCAGTCCTCGGTACCCGACCAGAAGGTAATGTAGCCGTAGGAGCTGCGATAGGGGTAAACCACCTCGACGTCATCCGGTCCCAGGTAGTCGACCTGTACAGCCGCCTCGTCGCGGGCATAAAAACTCAGGTTGTCGGCCACGATCAGTGGTACCCGGCCCATACGCAGCAGGCGGAACATCTGTGCCGGTTCGGTGACACCCAGCAGGTTGTGCATGCCTGCCGCGGTTAACTCTTGGTAGGTAAACCAGTCGCGCGGTACGGCAATATCCTTGAAGCGCGCCAGTTCTTCACGCTGGCCGACCTTGATACCCGAGCCTTTGAGTGCGTAGAAATTGTCGTTGGCCAGCAGGATCGGGCCTACCCACTTGAACTGCGGCTCGCGCTCGCTGTTGCGCATGGTCGGAAAGATCGCCGTATTGGCCGTGGTCTGGGCAATCCGGTAGGCGCGAGCCCAAGGTACAACCTGCAGGCTGGCCTGCTGGTCGAGGCGTTTCAGCAGCTCGCGAACCAAGTCTACCGCGAGTCCTTCGGCTTGCCCCTGCTGGGAGAAGCTGATCGGCGGATACTCCTCGGTATACAGCTGTAGGGCCTGGCTGGCCGGTGAGAACAGCCAGGCAAGGAGCAGGAGCAGGGGGGCTGTCTTCATCGATGCAACTCGCAGGCGAACTGGAATTGACTATAGCGAATGCCGGGTGGGTCGGTGTTGACCCAGCTCAGGGCTTGCGTGCCAGCAGCACCGCACGCCGCGGTGCGGGCAGTCCCTCGCAGGTCAGGTCGGGGTTGTCTGGGTCGAGGAAGTCGCCCAACGACTGAAAGCGCATCCAGTCGGTAGCGCGCTGCTCAGCAACCGTGGTCTGGCTGACATCCACGCATTGCACATCAACCAGTCCGGCGCGGCGCAGCCAGCGCTGCAGAGCGGGTACGGAAGGTAGGAACCAGACATTGCGCATCTGGGCGTAACGGTCTTCGGGAACCAGTACCTGTTGTTCGTCGCCTTCAACCACCAGGGTTTCCAGGACGAGCTGGCCGCCGCGCTGCAGGCAGTCCTTGAGCTCCAGTAGGTGGTCGATGGGCGAGCGACGATGGTAAAGCACGCCCATGGAGAACACCGTGTCGAAGCCTTCCAGCTTGCCAGGCAGTTCTTCCAGGGCCAGCGGCAGGTGCCAGGCCGGCAGCTCGGCCAGGTACTGGCGGGCGGCAAGGAACTGGCAGAGGAACAGCCAGTTGGGGTCGATGCCGATCACCGCATCGGCCCCGGCCCCGAGCATGCGCCACAGGTAGTAGCCATTGCCGCAGCCGACATCCAGTATGCGCTTGCCGCGCAGATCGAGATGGGCCGCGACGCGTTGCCATTTCCAGTCCGAGCGCCATTCGCAATCGACCAGACAGTCGAAAAACTGCAGGGGCCCCTTGCGCCAGGGCATCAACCCGCGCAGGCCTCCCTCCAGAGCGACGCTGTCGGCGTGGCTGAGCGTGCCGTGCAGGGCAAAGCGTTCGCTCAGCTCCACACGCTCTGGAGACAGCACGGGCAGGCTTTGCAGCGCGGCCTGCCAGCGTGGCAGGTCACCGTGGCCAATGGCCAGCTTGGCGGCGATCTGTTCGTTCAGGGTATCTGCCCAGGCAGACAGCGGGCTGCCTTCAACGCGGCAGGTCACCGTGGCCGATGGCCAGCTTGGCAGCGATCTGTTCGCTCAGGCCGTCTGCCCAGCTCGACAGCGGGCTGCCCTGCAGCTGATCGCGCAAACGGTGCAGATCAAGGCGCTCGATCATGGCAGGGCGACCAGCGAGGCAAAGTTCAGGCACTGGAACCATGGCACCACCTGGCTGAAGCCGGCCTCAAGCAAGCGCTGGCGATGTACTTCCAGACTGTCCGGTTTCATGACGTTTTCCAGGGCGCTACGCTTCTGGGCGATTTCCAGTTCGCTGTAGCCGTTGGCGCGTTTGAAGGCAATGTGCAGGTCGTTGAGCAGCGTCTGTTGCTGTGCGTCGGCGAAGCACAGTTTTTCCGAGAGGATCAGTGCACCGCCCGGCAGCAGGGCCTGGCGGATGCGCGCAAGGAGTGGCAGGCGCTGCTCCGGCGGAATGAACTGCAGGGTGAAATTCATCGCCACCAGCGAGGTAGGGGCAAAGTCGATGGTCAGTACGTCGGCCTCCAGCACCTGCACGGGGAGCAGTTCCTGGTACATGGCATCCTGGGCGTTCAGGTACTCCTGGCAGCGCCTGATCATCGCGGCGGAATTGTCCACGGCGACTACCCGGCAACCTTCGCTGCGCACATGGCGACGCATGGCCTGGCTCACGGCGCCCAGCGAACAGCCCAGGTCATACAAGATGCTCTGCGGTTGGGCGAAGTGTGCGGCCAGCACGCCGATATTCTCGACGATGGTCGGGTAGCCCGGCACCGAGCGCTTGATCATGTCGGGGAACACGCGCACCACGTCTTCGTTGAAGGCGAAGTCACCCAGTTGTGCCTGGGGGGTGGCGTACAGACGATCAGGAAGGTGGCTCATCGGCGGGCCCGTGGGGGATAACAAAGGGCGGCATTCTAGTGGCCCGCCGGGCGAATTCAAAGACACAGGCAGCTGCCTGGCCTGTGCGGTGTCGTTTAACGCACGCGCACCGGGCAGTCATAGCGCCGGGCCGCTGGCGTGCTGCTGTCCCAGGGCTGCAGATACTCCAGGTGCAGGCGAGCCTGGCCTGGCTGGCTGGCGCGGAAGCGCCAGGTCGACAACCCGGCTGCACCGATCAGGCTGTCATCGTCGGGGTTGCGATAAACCTCCGGGCCCAGGCTGTTGAGTTGCGGGCTGGCAGCATCGAGTACCTGCCAGCGATAGCCGGTGGAGGGGTTGCTCGGCAGGCTGAGGACCAGCTCCTGACCTACCTTCAGGTCGATGGTGCGGCAGCGTGCCTGCTCGCCTGGGCTGAGGGTCAGGGTGCCAGCCTGTTGGGCACAGGCGCTCAGTGCGAGCACCAGGCCGGGCAGGGCAAGGCGCGGAAAAACAGGCATTGCAGCTCCTTGGTGGGTGTTTGGGCTGCCAGCTTAGTCAGTGCGCGAGTGCCTGGCTAGCCGGGCGTGGCTGGCCTGGCCGCGCGGATGCAGGTAGTGACCGAGCAGGTACAGCGCAATCACCAACAGGCCGGCCAGGCTGGGCAGGGGATGTGCAAGCGAGCTGAGCATGATGAAGCCTCCGGAACAGGACGTTCAGGACAATGCAAGGCCCTTGCCAGATACAACTGCCCGCCAGGCCGGGTGCGTTGCCGGAGGCGGGCGTTGTTGTGCGTGTTTTTGGTGCGCAAAGGCGTGGGTGTGCTGCTTTGTTGCCAGGCTGTACGAGCCTGTCGCCTGGACGTAGCGTTTTTCATGGGTCAGGCTGGCATGCTGTAGGCACTGCCGTATGTCTGTCGGCAGTGCCGCCGCGAACGCCATTGGCGTCACAGGGAAGCCGGCTTGCTGCCACCCCGAGGTTTTCTAGCATGCTCAATGCCCGCCTGCTGCGCCTGGACGACCAGGCCCATGAACACGCCCACGATCACCATCAACTGGTGCTGTCGCTGTCCGGACGCGCCGAGTTCGAGGTCAACGGCCGTGGCGGCGAAGTATGCCGGATGCGCGCCTGCCTGGTGCCCGGTGATGCCGAGCACCAGTTCGCCGGGGTGGGCGACAATCGTATGCTGATTCTCGACCTTGATGAACGTGATACGCCGCTCGAGGACCTGCGTCTGCTCGAGCAGCTTTTCGATACCCCGCGTTTTCCTGCGCTGGATGCCGATTTCCAGAACCTGCTCAACTATGCCGGCGCCGAACTGGCTCGCTATGGCAGCGATCCGTTGCTGGCTCGTGCGCTGGGTGGCGTGCTGCTGCGCGCGCTCCACCTGCGGCTCTTCGCGCCACGCAGCAGTGCGCGTCCGCTGCCGCTGGATATCGAGCGGTTGGAGCGTTATGTACAAGACAACCTGGCCCGACGCATCAGCGTGGCCGAACTGGCCAGCCAGGCCTGTCTGAGTCCCAGTCACTTCCATGCGCTGTTCAAGGACAGCCTGGGCCTGACACCGCACCAATACCTGCTCAAGGCGCGTCTGGATCATGCCAGCCGACTGCTGCGCAGCAGTTCGTTGCCGCTGGTACGCATTGCCGAGGAGTGCGGTTTCTCCAGTCAGAGCGCCCTGACCACGGCCATGCGTCGCTACCTTGGCCTGACACCCAAGGGCCTGCGCCGCGACGGTTGAGTGCGCGCATTCTGGAGTTTTCTGCAAAAACTCCAGAGCCTTCTGCAAGAAAGCCAATGCCCTCTGCCCCTAGATTCGCTTATCCCGCCGCTGGTCCGCTTGTGCGTGCCTGACTTGTACCTCAGCGGCAATGGGCTAGACCGAACAATAACCATCTCCACAAGAGGAGGGGCGTGATGTTTCCCGCCAGTCACGTCTTGCAGGGCGACTTTCTTACCCGGACAGCCGCCGAGTTCTTCCCCGTCATCACGGGCAACTATGCCGTGGACGAGGAAGCCTATCTGAATGAGCTCCTGCAGCTCGCCGACCCTGGTGAACAGGGTATCCAGGCTATCCGCCAGGATGCCCGCGCGCTGATCGAACAGGTGCGCAACCGGGATAATGCCGTCGATACCCTCGACGCCTTGCTGCGCCAGTACAGCCTCGATACCCAGGAAGGGCTCATGCTCATGTGCCTGGCCGAGGCTTTGCTGCGCGTACCGGACAGCGCCACCGCCGATGCGCTGATCCGTGACAAGCTCAGTGCCGCCGAATGGGAGCGTCATCTGGGCCAGAGTGACAACCTGCTGGTCAATTTCGCGGCCTGGGGCCTGGTGATGACCGGCAAGGTGGTCGACCCGCAGTCCGCCGATGGTCGTCCCAAGAGTGTCATCGGCCGGTTGATCCAGCGTTCTGGCGAGCCGGTGATCCGTGCCGCGATGAACCAGGCGATGAAGCTGATGGGTGGCCAGTTCGTGCTGGGACGCAGCATCAGCGAGGCGCTGAAGAACGGCCGCAAGTGCCGCGAGCAGGGCTACACCTACTCCTTCGACATGCTCGGTGAAGCGGCACTGACCACCGAGGATGCCGAGAAATACCTGGCCGACTACCGGCAGGCCATCGAGACGGTCGGCCGTGAGCCTCAGGTGGGCAAAGGCCCACGGCCGTCGGTGTCGATCAAGCTGTCGGCGCTGCACCCGCGTTACGAAGTGGCGCAAAAGGCCCGTGTGCTCACAGAACTGTTCGAGCGGGTCCGCGAGCTGGCCAGCCTGGCGCGCCGCCTGGATGTGGGCATCACCATCGACGCCGAGGAAGCCGACCGCCTGGAGCTGTCGCTGGAGCTGTTCGAAAAACTGCTGCGCGATCCGGCTATTGCCGGTTGGGGCGAGTTCGGCCTGGTCATCCAGGCGTACTCCAAACGCTGCCTGCCGGTGCTGGTCTGGCTTACGTTGCTGGGCCGCGAGCTGAAGGCGCGTATTCCGTTGCGCCTGGTCAAAGGCGCCTACTGGGACAGCGAGATCAAGCAGTGTCAGGTACAGGGTCTGGATGGCTATCCGGTGTTTACCCGCAAGGAAGCTACCGACACCTCCTACCTGGCCTGTGCCCGCTACCTGCTCAGCGAACACACCCGCGGGGTGATCTACCCGCAGTTCGCCAGTCATAACGCCCACACCGTCAGCTGTATCCTGGCCATGGCGCGCGACTTGCCGCGGCCGCGTGACTTCGAGTTCCAGCGCCTGCATGGCATGGGCGATGCCCTGTATGACACGGTGCTCGAAGAGCATGGCCGCAATGTGCGGATCTATGCCCCGGTGGGCGCGCACAAGGACCTGCTGCCCTATCTGGTACGGCGCCTGCTGGAGAACGGTGCCAACTCGTCCTTCGTCCACCAGCTGGTCGATCCGCGGGTTCCGGTCGACTCGCTGATCGATCACCCGGTTAGCCAACTGCGCCAGCACACCCGGCTGGCCAATCATCGTATTCCCCTGCCACCGGCGCTGTTTGGCGCGGCGCGCAAGAACTCGCAAGGCCTCAATATGAATATCCAGCAAGAATGGAATGCTTTGGAAGCAGCGCTCAACGTGCAACTGCAACGCCAGTGGCAGGCCGCTCCGGTCATCAACGGCACCAGCCTGACTGGCCAGGCGCATGAGGTGCGTTGTCCCTACGACCTGCAGCGCTTGGTCGGCACGGCGCAGTGGGCTACGGCCGACCAGGCCGCCCAGGCCATGGATGCGCTGTATGCCGCCTGGCCGCGCTGGAGTGCTACGCCGGTGGAACAGCGTGCCGCCGTGCTGGAGCGCCTCGCTGAGCTACTGGAGGCCAACCGCGCCGAGCTGATGGCGCTGTGCACCCTGGAGGCCGGCAAGAGCCTGCAGGACGGTATTGACGAGGTGCGTGAAGCGGTGGATTTCTGCCGTTACTACGCTCAGCAGGCCCGCGAGAAGTTGCAGCGCAGCGAGTTGAAAGGGCCGACCGGCGAACGCAACGAGCTGTTCTACGAGGGGCGTGGGGTGTTTGCCTGCATCAGTCCGTGGAACTTCCCCCTGGCGATTTTCCTCGGGCAGATCAGCGCGGCGCTGGTCGCCGGCAACACCGTGCTGGCCAAACCGGCCGAGCAGACCAGCCTGATTGCGGCGCGCACCCTGGAGCTGATGTTCGAAGCCGGCCTGCCGCAGGAGGTGATTGCCCTGCTGCCCGGCGATGGCGCCACCCTGGGCGGGGTGTTCTGTCGTGATGCGCGACTGGCCGGGGTGTGCTTTACCGGTTCCACCGAAGTGGCCCGGCTGATCAACCGCCAGCTGGCCGACAAGCCCGGGGCGATTGCCACGCTGATCGCCGAGACCGGTGGGCAGAACGCCATGATCGTCGATTCCACGGCGCTGCCCGAGCAGGTCATCAAGGATGCCGTTGCCTCGGCCTTTACCAGTGCCGGGCAGCGCTGCTCGGCGCTGCGCGTCATGTACGTGCAGGCTGATATTGCCGAACGGGTCATCGACCTGCTCAAGGGCGCCATGGCCGAACTGCGTGTGGGGCCCACCCATCTGCGCGAGAACGATGTCGGGCCGGTCATCGATGGTGAAGCCAAGGCGGGCCTGCAGGCACATATCGACACGCTCAAGGGGCAGGGCAAGCTGCTCGCCGAGGCGGGGTTGCCGCAAGGCCTGAATGGTCACTTCATCGCGCCGGTGGCGTTTGAAATCTCCGCCATCAGCGAGCTGGAAAAAGAGCAGTTCGGCCCCATCCTGCACCTGGTGCGCTATGAGGCCAGCGCGCTGGAACAGGTGGTGGCGGATATCAATGGCACCGGCTACGGCCTGACCATGGGTGTACACAGCCGTAACGAGGCCACCGCGCAGCGCATCGAGCATCTGGCTCGGGTGGGCAACCTCTACGTCAACCGCAACCAGATCGGCGCGGTGGTCGGTGTGCAGCCCTTCGGCGGCCATGGCCTGTCCGGTACCGGTCCCAAGGCGGGTGGTCCGAACTACCTGATGCGTTTTGTCAGCGAGCGCACCACCTCGGTCAACACCACGGCGGTCGGCGGCAATGCGTCGCTGCTGTCACTGAACGATAACGATTGAGAAATGCCGGGCCTGAGCGGAAACTTGCGTGCCCGCTCAGGTTTTGCGTGATCAGCGCAGCGTGGCAACAAGCCGCTCCTCGTGGAGTAGGCAGCTTTTTACAAGGCCGGTTTGCGGCTTGCAGCGGAGTGGCGCGATGCCCCGGGTGACGCGTCGACAACACAACAGCGGTGGCCTGGCTGCCCAACAACAAGAGAGAACAAGATGAACGAGCAGAGCTTATTCGTAGTCGGGGCGACCTTCGTAGTCTACCTGGTGCTGATGCTGGGCATCGGCATTGTCGCCTATCGGCGCACGGTCAACCTGTCCGACTATATCCTCGGCGGCCGTTCCATTGGTCCGACCACGGCGGCGCTGTCGGCTGGCGCTTCGGACATGAGTGGCTGGTTGTTGCTCGGTCTGCCTGGCTATGCGCTGGTGGCCGGTTTCGAGGCCAGTTGGATTGCCATCGGTCTGTTGGCCGGTACCTGGCTGAACTGGCTGTTTGTGGCACGCCGTCTGCGCGTCTATTCGCATGCGGCGAACGACTCGGTGACCATGCCGGCCTATTTCGAGAATCGCTTCAATGACAAGAGCCATGCGCTGCGCGTGGTGTCGGCGATCTTCATCCTGCTGTTCTTCCTCTTCTATGCCAGCTCCGGCCTGGTGGCGGCGGGCAAGTTGTTCGAGTCGGTGTTTGCCTTGGACTACAAGATCGCCGTGGTGGTGGGAACCATTGCCGTGGTCTCCTATACCCTGTTCGGTGGCTTCCTCGCCGTAGCCTGGACTGACGTGGTACAGGGCTTGCTGATGGCGCTGGCGCTGGTACTGGTGCCGGTCTTTGCCCTGAATGCGGTGGGTGGTGTCGATGCGGCACATGCCGCCATGCAGGCCAAGAACCCGGAACTGCTGACCTTCTTCACCGATGTGAAGGGTGAGCCCCTGGGCTGGATTGCCATTCTTTCCCTGCTCGGCTGGGGTCTCGGCTACTTTGGCCAGCCGCACATCCTGGCGCGCTTCAAAGCCATTGCCAACGACAAGGACATGCCGACTGCCCGGCGCATTGCAGTGAGCTGGACAGCACTGACCCTGTTTGCGGCCCTGGCTATCGGCTGGGTAGCGATCGCCTACCTGCCGACCGATCTCAAGGATGCCGAAACGGTGTTCATGGTGCTGGTCAACAGCCTGTTCCATCCGGTCGTGGCCGGTATCCTGATGGCCGCCGTGCTGGCCGCCATCATGTCGACGGCCGATTCGCAATTGCTGGTCAGCTCTTCGGCACTGGCCGAGGACTTCTACAAGGCCATTCTCAAGAAGAATGCCGATGGTAACGAGCTGATCTGGATCGGTCGTGCCGCGGTGGTAGTGATCGCCTTGCTGGCGCTGTACTTCGCTCTCAACCCGGAAAGCACGGTACTGGGCCTGGTGTCCTATGCCTGGGCGGGCTTTGGTGCAGCCTTTGGCCCGGCAATCCTGCTGTCGCTGTTCTGGAAGCGCATGAATCGTCATGGTGCACTGGCTGGCATTCTGCTGGGCGGGATTACCGTGGTGGTCTGGAAACAGCTTTCCGGTGGCCTCTTCGATCTGTACGAGATCATTCCCGGCTTCCTCCTGGCGACCCTGGCGATCATCGTAGTCAGCCTGCTGACTGCCGAGCCGGACGCCGAGCTGCAGGCAACCTTCGACGAAGTGGACCGCCAGATGGCGCGCTGAGTCTTAGTTGCGGGTCCGTGGGCGTTGGTCGTTGCCCACTGACCGCGTGCTTCTGGCACACCCCCACGTACGACCCGATAGTGCTTCGCCGGCCACACCCCAGGGTGCTGGCCGGTTTTTTTGTGCACGCCGGCTATGCTCAGGAAACGCATCATGCGTCGACAGCCAGGGAGCAGCGGTCATGGACATGCTCGAGCGACTGCAGGGGGAGGGTGCCCTGCTGGGTAAGCTGCGTTGCCTTTTCCAGGTGCTGCGTGGCAAGGCTCCCCAGGTGGAGCGATTGGCCATTGCCCTGTATGACGAAGCTACGGATTGTGTGAAGACCTTTCTGGCTCTTGAGGAACCCAGCAATTCACTGGGCCACTACCATGCGCGCTTGTCGGAAACCACCTGGCTATTAACCGTGGCGCGCAGCCTGCGTCCGCGTCTGATCGAGGATTTGCGGGTACTCGCCGGCAGTCGCAAACCGCACGTTAAACAACTGCTGGATGCCGGTTACCTGAGTAGCTATACCCTGCCGATGTGCGTCAATGGACACTTCTTCGGCTTCATATTCTTCAATGCCCGACAAGCCGGGGCATTCGGCGAGGCCTTGCGGGCCGAGCTGGACATGCTGGCGCATCTGCTCAGCCTGATGGTCTACCAGGAGCGCATGACGTTGCGTACCTTGCAGGCAACCTTGCGCAGCGCCCTCGGGGTGAGTCGTGCCAGGGATCCGGAGAGTGCCGGGCACCTCGAACGCATGGCGCGCTATGCCTGGCTGATCGGTCATCACCTGGCAGCCGAGCATCAGTTGAGCGACGAGTATGTCGAACATCTCGGCCTGTTTGCCCCGCTGCATGATCTGGGCAAGTTGCGTACGCCGGATCGTGTATTGCTCAAGCCGGGGCCGCTGGATGTGCTGGAAACCTTGCTGATGCGTGAGCACCCCAGGGCTGGCCTCGAGCTGCTCGATGAGTTGCTCGATAACTTCGCCCTGGGTGACGTGGGCTGGGTGCAGATGTTGCGCAATATCGTGCTTTACCACCATGAGGCGCTGGATGGTTCTGGATATCCGGAAGGCCTGGTGGGACGAGCTATCCCATTGGAAGCACGCATTGTTGCAGTGGCCGATGTGTTCGATGCCTTGACCAGTGAGCGTCCCTACAAACAAGCCTGGCCGAACGAGTTGGCTTTCAGTCTGTTGCGCCAGGAAGCCGGGGTGCGTCTGGATGAGGCGTGCGTGGCAGTCTTGCTGGCGCATCCCGAAGCCGTACGGGAGATTCAGCAGCAGTGTGCGGAAAGTCGTTTTGGCTGAGTGAGCGTCTCAGGTCCGCCAGAGAATCTCGCTGACGCCTTCGGTAGTGACCTGTAGCCAACGATCACCTTCTTCCTCGGCTTCCTCCTCGTCCCAGGAACCGGGGGCGCAACGGATGGGCACGCCGAGCGCAGCATTGGCTGCACGTGCGCAGGCCAGGTCGTCTTCCCAGGGCGTGCGGTCACTTTCCAGCAGCAGGCAGTGCCAGTTGCCGACCGCCTTGTGCAGCCACAGCACGGGAATCTCACCGGCTTGGCACTGCTGGGTCTTGCCGCGGCTTTGCCAGGGGCTGCAGGGTGCGATGGCCTGGCTCAGCCATTCGGCCACGACGTCCTGGTCGCTGTCTTTCAGGTAGATCTCGATATCCGGTTGGCGCATGTGCAATTCCTCTGGCTGGGCGATTTGCTCGGCACGGCAGGCCAGGCGCGTCAGGCTGTCTTGATGATCCAATCGTAGCGTATGGATACCACGACTTCTAAGGGGCTGGCGATAACCGCGGCGCGCCGCTCGGCACTGGCCCGCCAGCCGTGCGGGGTCATGGCCAGCAAGTCAGCGCGGTCTTCCGCCTGCGGCAGCGCGAGGCGGTATTCCAGGGTCTGGGTATCACTCAGCTGCATGCCGTGGGGAATCAGCTGCAGGTGCTTTTCGTCGTCATACGGGCGTACTTCGTCGTACAGGCGCTGGCGCAGCTCAAAGAGATGCTGGCGGGTGGGGCCCATGCGCAACAGTCCGCCGCCGACGGGCAGCAGGCGATAGGCTTCCTGCCAGTCGAGCGGACTGAACACGCTGGTCAGCAGCGCACAGCTGGCATCGGCCAGCGGAATGCGGGCCATGCTGGCGACCAGCCAGGTGACGTTCCGGCTGCGCTTGCAGGCCTGGCGTACGGCATCGCGGGAGATGTCCAGGCCGTAGGCCTGACTGCCTGGCAGCGCCGCAGCCAGCTGGCTGGTGTAGTAGCCCTCGCCGCAGCCGATATCCAGCCACTGGCGTGGCGCATGGCTGGCGGCCAGTTGCGCCAGGCGCTGGGCCAGCGGGGCATAGTGACCGGCCTGTAGGAAACGCCGGCGGGCCTCGACCATCGCCGGGTTGTCGCCCGGTGTGCGGCTGTTCTTGTGCTGTACCGGCAGCAGGTTGAGGTAGCCCTGGCGCGCCCGGTCGAAGCGGTGGCCGCGGTTGCAGCAGGCACCCTGCGCGTCACAGGTCAGGCTGTGCTGACAGAGCGGACAGATCAGCATGCGAGCAGACGCACCAGGGTCTGGTAGTAGATTTCGCTGAGGGCATCCAGGTCGGCGGCACGGATGTGTTCGTCACGCTGGTGGATGGTGGCATTCAGCGGACCCAGTTCGACCACCTGGGTGCCCAGGGTGGCGATGAAACGGCCGTCCGAAGTACCGCCGCTGGTCGAAGGGGTGGTGTGGATGCCGCACACCGCCTCGATGCTCGCCGCCACCGCATCGAGCAGTGCGCCGGGCTGGGTGAGGAAGGGCAGGCCGGACAGCGCCCAGTCGATGTGCCAGTCGAGGCCATGGCGGTCGAGAATGGCCGCGACACGCTGTTGCAGGCTCTCCACGGTGGATTCGGTGGAGAAACGGAAGTTGAACACGCAGGTCAGCTCGCCCGGGATGACGTTGGTGGCGCCGGTGCCGGCATGGATGTTGGAGATTTGCAGGCTGGTCGGAGGGAAGTAGGCATTGCCGCTATCCCAGTGTTCGCCGGCCAGCTCTGCCAGTGCCGGTGCAGCCAGGTGGATGGGGTTTTTGGCCAGGTGCGGATAGGCGACGTGACCCTGCTTGCCACGCACTGTCAGCGTGGCGCCGAGGCTGCCGCGTCGTCCGTTCTTGACGATGTCGCCGAGTTGCTCGGTGCTTGAGGGCTCGCCAACGATGCACCAGTCGAGCCGCTCGTTGCGCGCGCGCAGGCGTTCCACCACGGCGCGGGTGCCATGCTGGGCCGGCCCTTCTTCATCGCTGGTGATGAGGAAGGCAATCGCCCCCTGGTGGTTGGGATGGTCGGCAACAAAACGCTCAACGGCGGTGATCATCGCCGCCAGGCTGCCTTTCATGTCCGCCGCGCCGCGTCCGCGCAGCATGCCCTGGGCATCGATCTGCGGTTCGAAGGGCGGGTATTGCCAGGCCTCCAGGGGGCCGGTCGGCACCACGTCGGTGTGCCCGGCAAAGCACAGCACCGGGCCGTCGCCGCCGCGCCTGGCCCAGAAATTGTCCACTTCCTCGATGCGCATCGGCTCGATGTTGAAGCCCGCTGCCGCCAGGCGTTCGCACATCAGCGCCTGACAACCTTCGTCGGCCGGGGTGACCGAGGGGCGGCGGATCAGCTCGAAAGCCAGTTCCAGGGTAGGGGACAGCGCAGGCATGCAAGGCTCCAGCGGGCAGGTAAAAAAGGCCGGCCATATTAGCAGGCCAGTACCGGCCAGGGGTATCGGCCAAGCGTCGGGCACGCTGGGCTGCAAGCGCTGGGCTAGACTGTGGCAGTCCAACCAGGCGGGTGTCCTATGTTGCAACGTGAACACTGTGGGCTTTTGATCATTGATATCCAGGGGCGTCTGGCGCAGACGGTGGAGGAGAGCGCGGCGCTGCTGGACAACTGCCGACGGCTGATCCACAGCGTACAGTGCCTGGGCCTGCCGATTGTCTGGGTGGAGCAGAACCCGCAGGGGCTGGGGACGACCGTGCCTGAGCTGGCGGATTTGCTGACAGGTCTGCAGCCGATCAGCAAATACAGCTTTGATGCCTGTGGCGAACCGGAGGTTCTGCAGGCTGTGCAGGACAGCGGCCGGCAACAGTGGCTGCTGTGTGGCATCGAGGCGCACATCTGTGTGTTCCAGACAGCCCGCAGCCTGTTGGCCCGCGGTTATCAGGTCGAGTTGCTGAGCGACTGCATGGCCTCGCGGCGCCTCGCCAACAAACAGCTGGCGCTGACCCGTCTGCAAGGGCTGGGGGCCACGCTGAGCAGCCTGGAGATGAGCCTCTACGAGTTGCTCGGTGATTGCCGCAGCGAGGCGTTTCGTCCCGTGCTGGCACTGCTCCGTTGAGGGCGGCGCTGCACGTATAATGCGCGCCCGGTTGGCGATGAGGTGGCGCAATGGCCCTTGATGATCAGCGTTTTGGTGGAATTGCCCGGCTGTACGGAAGCGACGGCCTGGCCCGCCTGCAGGCCGCACACGTGGCGGTGGTCGGTATCGGCGGGGTAGGCAGCTGGGTGGCCGAGGCGCTGGTGCGCAGTGGCGTGGGCGAGCTGTCGCTGTTCGACCTGGATGACGTGTGCATCACCAACACCAATCGCCAGGTGCACGCCCTGCAGGGCGCGGTCGGGCGGGCCAAGGTCGAGGTCATGGCCGAGCGCATCCACGCCATCAATCCGGCCTGCCGGGTGCATGCCGTGGCGGACTTCGTGACCCGCGACAATCTCGCCGAGCTGATTACCCCGCAGCTGGACATGGTCATCGACTGCATCGATAGCGTGGCGGCCAAGGCGGCGCTGATTGCCTGGTGCAAGCGTCGCAAGATCGCCATCGTCACCACCGGCGGTGCGGGGGGGCAGATCGATCCGACCCGCGTGCAGGTGGTCGACCTGAACAAGACCTTCAATGATCCGCTGGCTGCCAAGGTGCGCTCCACACTGCGCCGCGACTACGGCTTCTCGCGCACGCCCGGCAAGCACTACAGCGTGCCCTGCGTGTTTTCCAGCGAACAGCTGCGTTACCCCAAGCCCGACGGCACGGTCTGTCAGGCCAAGGGCTTTGTCGGCGAAGGGGTCAAACTGGACTGCGCCGGCGGTTTCGGCGCGGTGATGATGGTGACTGCCACCTTCGCCATGGCCGCCACTGCCAAAGCCGTGGAAAAACTACTGGCCGGCGCACGTCGTCCGGCGGAACGCACGGCGCCATAGCTGCCTGTCAGGCGTGCTCACGGATGTGTTGCAGCACGGCATGCAGGCCGTTGCTGCGCGAGGGCGTGAGCTGGCGTTGCAGGCCCAGCTGGTTGAACCAGTCGGCGATATCCAGCTGGGCCAGCTCGCTGACCGGCAGTGTGTTGATGCGTGCCAGCAGTACCGCGAGCAGTCCGCGCAGCAGGCGGGCGTCGCTGTCGGCGCGCCATTGGCAGGTGTCGGCGGGGCCGTCGGCAACCAGCCAGACCTGGCTGCTGCAGCCTTGCACCTGGTTGGCCGCGCAGCGTTCGGCATCGCTGAGCGGTGCGAGGTGCTGCCCCCATTCGAGCAGCAGGCGGGCGCGCTGCTCCCAGCCGGCAGCCTGGTTGAACTGCTCAAGGGCGGTTTGCGCGGCGTCGGGCAAAGGGTTCATTGCAGCAGTGCCAGGGCGTTGTCGAGGGCGCTGAACAGCCGTGCCAGGTCTTCGCCATCGTTGTACAGGCCGAGGGAGACCCGGCACGCCCCGGGCAGGCCGAGGCTGTGCAACAGCGGCTGGGCGCAGTGGTGGCCATGGCGGATGGCAATGCCCTGTTCGGCGAGCAGGTGTGCCAGATCGCTGCCATGCACGCCATCGACGACGAAGCTGGCCAGGGCGCACTGTGGTATGCCGAGCAGGCGCAGCGCCGGACGCTGGCGCAGGCCGTCGAGCAGCGCGTGGTGCAGGGCGGCTTCATGGCGTGCCACGGCCTGGGCATCAAGGCCATCCAGATAGTGCAAGGCCGCGCCCAGGGCGATCACCCCGGCGATGGGCGGGGTGCCGGCCTCCAGGCCCAACGGTGGCGGCAGGAAACTGGCCTGTTGGTAATCGGTGTGGCTGAGCATCTCGCCGCCGAACTGCCAGGGCCGCAACAGGCGGGCGGCCTGCTGGCGGGCGTACAGCACACCCACGCCATCGGCGCTGTACAGCTTGTGCGCGGAGAAAACGTAGAAATCGCAGCCCAGCGCGGCCAGGTCGGGGCGCTTGTGAACGCAGCCCTGGGCACCATCCACCAGGGTCAGCGCGCCCTGTGCGCGGGCCAGCTCAAACAGTGCAGGCAGGGGATTCCAACGGCCCAGTACGTTGGACAGTTGGCTGACCGCGAGCAGGCGACAGCGCGGGCCGATCAGCGCGGTGGCCTGTTGCAGGTCGATCTCGCCTGCGGCGTTCAGCGGCAGGATGCGTAGGCTTAACTGCTGACGTTGTGCCAGTTGCTGCCAGGGCAGCAGGTTGGCGTGATGCTCCAGCGCGCTGATGACGATTTCGTCGCCGGCCTGCCAGGGGATGTCCAGGCTGTAGGCCAGCAGGTTGATGGCCTCGGTGCAGCTGCGCGTGAAGATGATCTCCCGGCTGTCGGCGGCGTTCAGCCAGCCGGCCAGCTGCTCGCGTACGCCTTCGAAGGCTTGGGTGGCGCGCTGTGCCGGAAGGTGCTGGGCACGGTGCACATTGGCGGCGCCGCGGCTGTAGTAGTCGCGCAGGGCGTCGAGCACGGCCTGCGGTTTCTGTGCCGTGGCCGCGCTGTCCAGATAGGTCTGGCCTTCGTCGTGCAGGGAGAGGATGCCGGGGAAGTCGGCGCGCCAGGGAGAAATGAGTGACATGGGCTGAACCGGTTCAAGCCTTCGCTACAGGCTGAAGGCGGGACGAGAGCGTGGGTTTCCTGTCCGGCCTGCAGCCTGTAGCGTTTTTATCGGCTTTTAGTTATGCGCGTGCAGAGCTTCGTTGAGCTCGATGGCCGACTTGTGGGTCTTGCACTCCACGGCGCCGCTCTGCGAGTTACGACGGAACAGCAGGTCCGGCTGGCCAGCCAGCTCGCGGGCCTTGACCACGCGCACCAGGTTGCCCTGCTCGTCGAGCAGTGCCACCTTGGTGCCGGCGGTGACATACAGGCCGGACTCCACGGTGTTGCGGTCACCCAGCGGAATGCCGATACCGGCATTGGCGCCAATCAGGCAGCCTTCGCCGACGCTGATGACGATGTTGCCGCCACCGGACAGGGTGCCCATGGTCGAGCAGCCGCCGCCGAGGTCCGAGCCCTTGCCGACGAATACCCCGGCCGAGACACGCCCTTCGATCATCCCCGGACCGGCGGTGCCGGCGTTGAAGTTGACGAAGCCTTCGTGCATGACCGTGGTGCCTTCACCGATGTAGGCGCCCAGACGGATGCGCGAGCTGTCGGCCAGGCGCACGCCACTGGGTACCACGTAGTCGGTCATCTTGGGGAACTTGTCCACGGAGAACACCTCCAGCAGCTCACCCTTCAGGCGGGCTTCCAGCTGGCGCTCGGCCAGTTCGCTGAGGTCTACCGCGCCCTGGCTGGTCCAGGCCACATTGGGCAGCAGCGGGAAGATGCCGGTCAGGTTCAGGCCATGCGGCTTGACCAGGCGATGCGACAGCAGGTGCAGCTTGAGATAGGCCTCGGGCGTCGAACTCAGCGCGCTGTCCTCGGCCAGCACGCAGACCACCAGCGGCTTTTCGCTTTCCGCGAGGCGCTTGAGCAGTGCCGACTGCAGCGGGTCGATGTGCTTCAGCGCAGCGGCCAGGTCACAGGCCTGGTTCTTGGTGATGGGCAGAGCCTGGTTGCCTTCCTGGTAACCGATCAGCGGGCAGACGGCCTCGACCAGTTCGGCGGCTGGATGCAGCAGCGGCTGGGCATAAAAGACTTCCAGCCAGGCACCCTGGCGGTTCTGGGTGCCTACGCCGAAGGCGATGCTGAAGAGAGGAGTGGTCATGGGCGATGTCCTTGTGGCTAAGGGGAAAAAGGTTCAGGCAAAGGCGCTGGCGTACTGCTCGGGCTTGAAGCCCAGCAGGCTGCGTTCGCCCAGGTCGAGTACCGGGCGCTTGATCATGGACGGCTGGGCGAGCATCAGGGCAATCGCCTTGGCCTGATCGAGATCGGCCTTGTCGGCGTCGCTGAGCTTGCGAAAGGTCGTACCGGCACGGTTGAGTACCTTGTCCCAGCCGTGCTCCTCGCACCAGCGCTGCAGGTGCTGGGCGTCGATGCCGGCGACCTTGTAGTCGTGGAAGTGGTAGCCGATCGCCTGCTCGTCGAGCCATTGGCGGGCTTTCTTCATGGTATCGCAGGCTTTGATGCCGTACAGGGTCGGGGTCATGGCGTGCAGATCCTGGCGCGGTATGGGGCGGCGATTATGCCACAGGCAATGGCCAGCTCAGCGGCTGGCCAGGTAGTTGCGAATACGCTGGGCGGCTTCGATGCATTCCTCGAGCGGCGCGACCAGCGCCATGCGAATGCGCCCGCCCCCAGGGTTGACGCCCTCCACCTCGCGCGACAGGTACGAGCCGGGGACCACGGTGACATGCTGGGTAACGAACAGCTCGCGGGTGAACTGCTGCTCGTCCATGCCGGTATTGGCCCACAGGTAGAAGCTGCCATCGGGACGCTGCACATCCAGAACCGGCGCGAGGATGTCCAATACGGCTGTGAACTTGGCACGGTATTGCTCGCGGTTGGCGCGCACGTGCGCTTCGTCATGCCAGGCGGCGATGCTGGCCAGTTGCGTCTGCACCGGCATGGCACAGCCGTGATAGGTGCGGTAGAGCAGGAAGTCCTTGAGGATGGCGGCATCGCCAGCCACGAAGCCCGAGCGCAGCCCTGGCAGGTTGGAGCGCTTGGACAGGCTGTGGAACACCACGCAGCGGGTAAAGTCGCTGCGTCCCAGTTCCACGCAGGCGCTGAGCAGACCGGGCGGCGGGTTGCCTTCGTCGAAGTACAGCTCGCTGTAGCACTCGTCGGCGGCAATGATGAAGTTGTACTGGTCGGCCAGGGCAATCAGCTGCTTGAGCGTGCTCATGGGCGTCAGCGCGCCGGTGGGGTTGCCCGGCGAGCAGAGGAAAAGAATTTGCGTGCGTTGCCATACCTCCGCCGGCACCGCGGCATAGTCCGGGTTGAAGCCGTTTTCGGCCAGGCAGGGCAGGTAGTAGGGCGTGGCGCCGGCCAGCAGCGCGGCCCCTTCGTAGATCTGGTAGAACGGGTTGGGTGACAGCACCAGCGCCGGCTGCTGGCGGTCGATGACCGCCTGGGTGAAGGCGAACAGCGCCTCGCGGGTGCCGTTGACCGGTAACACATGGCGGGCACTGTCCAGCCAGCCAGCCGGCACGCCAAAGCGCCGCTGGCACCAGCCGCTGATGGCTTCGCGCAGGGCCGGCAGGCCCAGGGTGGTGGGGTACACGGAAAGCTGCGCGAGGTTGTCGGCCAGGGCCTGGGCAACGAAGGGCGGTGCCGGGTGCTTGGGCTCGCCAATCGACAGGGCGATTGGCCGCAGTTCAGCGGGGGGTTGAACATTGGCCAGCAGGGCGCGCAGCTTCTCGAAGGGGTAGGGGTGTAGCTGTTGCAGTGCGGGGTTCATCGGGCAAGGCTCCGGACAGAAGGCGGCGCGTGGCAGCACAGGCTGCCGTGCGGGTCAGAATTCGATACGTTGCGGCTCGCAGCCACCCTGGGCTTCGCTCAACTGGCCGACGATGGTCTGCTGCAGGCGGCTGCACAATTCAGGGTCGGCCAGTGGCTGGTTGTCGGCATCGGTAATGAAGAACACGTCTTCCACGCGTTCGCCGAGCGTGGCGATCTTGGCGTTCTGCAGCGACAGGTCGAAGTCGAGAAAGATGCGCCCCAGGCGGGCCAGCAATCCGGGGCGGTCGGGGGCGATGACCTCGAGAACGGTTACCGGGCGCTGTGCATCGTTATGGATGGTCACCTGCGGGGCGAAGGCGAAGTGCTTGAGCTGACGCGGTACGCGGCGCTGAATGATGGTTGGGTAGTCGTCGGGGTTCTTCAGCGCGGCGACCAGACCATCGCGAATTTCCCGGATACGCGCCGGGTTGTCGCCAATCGCTCCACCATCGGCATCCAGCACCATGTAGGTGTCGAGGGTGAACTGACTGGTCGAGGTGATGATGCGTGCGTCCTGAATGTCCAGGTTGAGCTGACTCATGGCCGCCACGGTGACCGCGAAGAAGTCGTGCTGGTCCGGTGCGTAGATGAAGATCTGCGTCGCGCCGCCGAGTTCCTGCTGGCTGCTGCCGCGAATCAACACCAGCGGGTCCTGGCCATGGGGGTGCTGGAGAATGGCGGCGGTGTGCCAGGCCACATCGTCGGGGCTGTGGCGCAGGAAATAGTCATCGCCCAGCTGCGACCAGAGCAGCTCGGCCTGGTCAGCGTCCTGTTCGGCGGCAATCAATAGCTCGCGTGCACTGTCCTGGGTCTGGCGGATTTGCTCTTCGCGGTCCAGCGGGTTTTCCAGGCCGCGGCGCAGGGTAGCCTTGGTGGCGCTGTACAGTTGGCGCAGCAGACTGGCGCGCCAGGCGTTCCAGAGGGTCGGGTTGGTGGCGTTGATATCCGCCACGGTCAGTACATAGAGGTAGTCCAGGCGGGTCTGGTCGCCGACCCGCTGGGCAAAGTCGTAGATGACCTGGGGGTCGGAAATGTCCTGGCGCTGCGCGGTGGTCGACATGATCAGGTGATTGCGTACCAGCCATACCACCAGGCGGCTGTCCCAGGCCGGTAACTGGTGACGCAGGCAGAATGCCTCGGCATCCACCGCGCCGAGTTCCGAATGGTCGCCGCCACGGCCCTTGCCGATGTCGTGGTATAGCCCGGCGATGTAGATCAGTTCGGGCTTGGCCAGGGTGTCGATCAGCTCGGCGGCCAGCGGGAATTTCTCGGCCATTTCCGGCCAGCGGAACTTGCGCAGGTGCTTGATCAGGTTGAGGGTGTGCGCATCCACCGTATAGATGTGGAACAGGTCGTGCTGCATCTGTCCGACAATTCGCCCGAACTCCGGCAGGTAGCGGCCAAGAATGCCGTAGCGGTTCATGCGCCGCAGGTTGCGGTGGATGCCCTCGCGGCTCTTGAATAGTTCGATGAACAGGCTGGTGTTGCGGATGTCGCGGCGGAAATCCTCGTCGATCAGGTGGCGGGCATCACGCAGCAGGCGGATAGTGCCGGCTTCCACGCCCTTGAGGTGTGGGTTTTGTGCGAGCAGTACGAAGATTTCCAGAATGGCGAAGGGCGTGCGCTGGAACACCTTGGGGTGTGCGGCGACCAGGAAGCGCCCACGCACCAGGAAACGACTGTTCAGCGGTTGTGCCAGGGGACTTTGTCCGGCATCGAGGATCACTTCCTGAAAATGCTGCATGATCAGGTCGTTCAGTTCGGCCACCGCCATCACGGCGCGGTAGTACTTCTGCATCATTTGCTCGACGGCCAGCTTGCCCGGCTGGTCGTGCAGGCCGAGCAGCTCGGCGATGCGATTCTGGTAGTCGAACAGCAGACGGTCCTCGGCGCGGCCGGCGAGCATGTGCAAGGCATAACGCACCTTCCACAGCAGGTCCTGGGAGGCGGTCAGCAGGCTGGCCTCGGACTCGATAAGGAATCCCTGGGCGGCCATGGCTTGCAGGTTGAGGGTGCCGAACTGGCGGCGGGCGATCCACAGGATGGTCTGGATGTCGCGTAGCCCGCCTGGCGAGCCCTTGACGTTGGGCTCCAGGTTGTACTCGGTGTCGTTGTACTTGCGATGGCGGGCGCGCTGTTCTTCGCGCTTGCCAAGAAAGAAGGCCCGGCTGGGCCACATCTGCTCCGCTGAAGTAGCGTCCTGCATGCGTTGGCGCAGGTGCTCGGGGCCGGCAATGGTGCGGCTTTCCATCAGGTTGGTGATCACCGTCAGGTCAGCCCGTGCCTCTTCGGCGCACTCGGCAACGCTACGCACGCTTTGTCCGACTTCCAGGCCGATATCCCAGAGCAGGGTGAGGAAGCCTTCGATGCTCTCGCGATGCTGCTCGTGGTTGGCCCGTTCCAGGAGAATCAGCAGGTCGATATCCGAGTAGGGGTGCAGCTCGCCGCGTCCATAGCCGCCGACCGCCAGCAGGGCAATGTCGTCGGCCTCGCCCCAGGCAAAGCGTTGCCAGGCGGCGGCCAGCAGCTGGTCGACGAACCAGGCACGCTCATGGATCAGCCGGCGAATGTCGCGCTGGCTGCAGAAGCGCTGGTCCAGCACGCTGCGTGCCTGCTGGATGGCTTTCTTGAAGGCCGCAATCGGGCTGCTCTTGAGCGCGAGCTCTGCCTGAAACTGGCTGGGGTCGAACAGCTCCGGATCGGTGTGCGGCATGCGACTTCCTCGGGATGGGCTTAGGGGGCGCGGCGCGGCAGGGTGTCGTCGCTGCGCAGGGTGAAGATTTCGTAGCCGTCGGCGGTGACCAGTACGGTGTGCTCCCATTGCGCGGAGAGCTTGCGATCTTTGGTAATGGCCGTCCAGCCATCGCCCAGCAGGCGGGTTTCCGCGCGACCCTGATTGATCATCGGTTCGATGGTGAAGGTCATGCCTTCCTTGAGTTCCAGGCCGGTGCCGGCCTTGCCGTAGTGCAGTACTTGCGGTTCTTCGTGGAACACGGCACCGATACCGTGGCCGCAGTATTCGCGGACTACGGAGTAGCCGTGTTTCTCCGCGTGCTTCTGGATCACTTCGCCGATGTCACCCAGTCGGGTGCCGGGACGCACCAGTTCGATGCCCTTGTACAGGCATTCCTGGGTAATCCGGCAGAGTTTTTCCGCCCATTCCGGCACTTTGCCAACCAGGAACATCTTGCTGGTGTCGCCGTGGTAGCCATCCTTGATCACGGTGATATCGATATTGACGATGTCACCTTCCTTGAGTGGCTTGTCGTTGGGGATGCCATGGCAGACCACATGGTTGATCGACGTGCAGATGGACTTGGGGAAGCCCTTGTAGTTGAGAGGGGCGGGGATGGCTTGCTGTACGTTGACAATATAGTCGTGGCACAGGCGATCCAGTTCCTCGGTGGTGACCCCGGGCTTGACGTGTTCGCCGATCATCTCCAGCACTTCGGCGGCCAGGCGGCCGGCCACGCGCATTTTCTCGATTTCAGCGGGGGACTTGAGGGTGACGGTCATAGCAGCTCTCGGGGGGGCTAAACAGAAAGGCGCGTATATTAACAGCTACAGCTCGCAAGCCCCAAAGTGCAGCTGCACGCTTGGGCTCTTGCATTGCGGCGTGTAGCGTGTGGCGGTGTTCTGTGGTATAAAACGCGCCGCTTTGCGGGCGACATGCCTGGAAAGCCTTAACTCCGCACACGCATCGACACGGTCGCCTGGGTGCCCGCAAGGGTTGGCAGCTGGGGTGCGTGGAGGCCTAACCCGTTTCTTTCGAGGAATAGCAATGACTCAAGTCACCATGCGCGACATGCTGAAGGCCGGTGTGCACTTCGGCCACCAGACCCGTTACTGGAACCCGAAAATGGGCAAGTTCATTTTCGGCTCGCGCAACAAGATCCACATCGTAAACCTGGAAAAAACCCTGCCGATGTTCAACGAAGCCCTGGCTTTCGTTGAAAAGCTGGCTGCTGGCAAGAACAAGATCCTGTTCGTCGGCACCAAGCGTTCGGCCAGCAAGATCGTTCGCGAAGAAGCCAGCCGTTGCGGCATGCCCTACGTTGATCATCGCTGGTTGGGCGGCATGCTGACCAACTACAAAACCATCCGTGCTTCGATCAAGCGCCTGCGTGATCTGGAAACCCAGTCCCAGGACGGCACTTTTGCCAAGCTGACCAAGAAAGAAGCGCTGATGCGTACCCGTGATCTGGAAAAACTGGATCGCAGCCTGGGTGGTATCAAGGACATGGGTGGCCTGCCGGACGCACTGTTCGTGATCGACGTTGACCACGAGCGCATTGCCATCACCGAAGCCAACAAGCTGGGTATCCCGGTGATTGGCGTGGTTGATACCAACAGCAGCCCGGAAGGCGTTGACTACATCATCCCGGGTAACGACGACGCCATCCGCGCCGTTCAGCTGTACCTGGCTTCCATGGCCGATGCCGTCATCCGTGGCCGTGGCAACGCTGCCGTGAGCGCTGACGAGTTCGTCGAGGAAGCTGCTTCCGAGGCCGCTGAAGGCTAAGTTCGGAGCGTCTGACGCAACCCGATCCGCAAGAAGGGGGCTAGGCCCCCTTTTTGCCAACTTCGAATTGCCGGTCTGTGTTTGTGCAGGTCGGATGAATGGTTGAATACCACTTCAAGAGGATTGTGACATGGCAGAAATCACTGCAGCCCTGGTTAAAGAACTGCGCGAGCGTACCGGCCAAGGCATGATGGAATGCAAGAAGGCCCTGGTTGCCGCCGGTGGCGACATCGAAAAAGCCATCGACGACATGCGCGCCTCCGGTGCCATCAAGGCCGCCAAGAAGGCTGGCAACATTGCTGCCGAAGGTTCGATTGCCGTGCGTGTCGAGGGTGGCCGCGGCATGATTATCGAAGTCAACTCGCAGACCGACTTCCTGGCCCTGCAGGATGACTTCAAGGCTTTCGTCAAGGAGAGCCTGGACGAAGCCTTTGCCCAGAAACTGACTGAAGCGGCTCCGCTGATCGCTTCCCGCGAATCTGCCCGCGAGGCGCTGGTCGCCAAGTGCGGTGAGAACGTCAACATCCGTCGCCTGGCGACCGTTGAAGGCGAGACCGTTGGCTCTTACCTGCACGGCCACCGCATCGGTGTTCTGGTTCAGCTCAAGGGTGGCAACGAAGAGCTGGCCAAGCACATCGCCATGCACGTAGCTGCCAGCAACCCGGCCGTACTGAGCCCGGCTGACGTTTCCGAAGAGCTGATCGCCAAGGAAAAGGAAATCTTCCTGCAGCTGAACGCCGACAAGATCGCCGGCAAGCCGGAAAACATCGTCGAGAACATGGTCAAGGGTCGTATCGCCAAGTTCCTCGCCGAAGCCAGCCTGACCGAGCAGGCCTTCGTCATGGATCCGGAAGTCAAGGTCGGTGAACTGGCCAAGAAAGCCGGTGCCGAGATCGTTTCCTTCATCCGCTTCGAAGTGGGCGAGGGTATCGAGAAGGCCGAGTCCGACTTCGCTGCCGAAGTGGCTGCCCAGGTCGCTGCTGCCAAGCAATAAGGCTGTTTGCCTGACCCCTGAAGAGGCTGCCCGCTCACGCGTGCGGCCTCTTCGTCAAAATGGCGGGCCACCTGGGGAGGCTCGGCGCGACGGCCCCGCTCGGCGGGTGACCTGGGCGCGTGCACCCTTGAGGTGCCCTGATCGCATGCGCCTGGCGCATGATTATTCAACGCCGCAGGAGAGAAAACGTCATGGCTCAGCAGCCGAACATTCGTCAAGCTCGCTATAAACGCATTCTGCTCAAACTCAGCGGCGAGGCCCTGATGGGCTCTGAGGAGTTTGGCATCGATCCCAAGGTGCTCGACCGTATGGCGCTGGAGATCGGCCAGCTGGTGGGCATTGGCGTACAGGTTGGTCTGGTGATTGGTGGCGGTAACCTGTTCCGTGGTGCCGCGTTGTCGGCAGCCGGTATGGATCGGGTGACTGGCGACCATATGGGCATGCTGGCCACGGTGATGAATGCACTGGCCATGCGTGACGCGCTGGAGCGCTCGAATATCCCGGCGCTGGTGATGTCGGCCATTTCCATGGTGGGCGTGACCGATCACTATGATCGTCGTAAGGCAGTGCGCCATCTGAATGCCGGTGAAGTGGTGATCTTCGCTGCCGGCACTGGCAATCCGTTCTTTACCACTGACTCGGCGGCCTGCCTGCGCGGTATCGAGATTGATGCCGACCTGGTACTCAAGGCGACCAAGGTGGATGGCGTGTACACTGCCGATCCGTTCAAGGATCCGAATGCCGAGAAATTTGATCGCCTCACCTACGATGAGGTGCTGGACCGCAAGCTGGGTGTCATGGATCTTACCGCCATTTGTTTGGTGCGTGACCACAAGATGCCGCTGCGGGTATTCAACATGAACAAGCCGGGTGCCCTGCTCAATGTCGTGGTAGGGGGTGCCGAAGGTACGCTGGTCGAGGAGAGCGAAGCATGATCAATGAGATCAAGAAGGACGCGCAGGTGCGCATGCAGAAAAGTGTCGAATCGCTGGAGCACGCGTTCGCCAAGATTCGTACCGGGCGTGCCAGCCCGGCCATCCTCGACAGCATCATGGTGTCCTATTACGGCAGCGATACCCCGCTGCGCCAGGTGGCCAACGTGACGGTCGAAGACTCCCGTACCCTGGCGTTGACCGTGTTCGACAAGAGCATGATCCAGGCGGTCGAGAAGGCCATCATGACCTCCGACCTGGGCCTCAATCCGGCTACGGCCGGTACCACCATTCGTGTGCCGATGCCGGCGCTGACCGAAGAAACCCGCAAGGGCTACACCAAGCAGGCGCGCCAGGAAGCCGAGAATGCCCGCGTGGCGGTGCGTAATATTCGCCGTGATGCGCTGGCTCAGCTCAAGGATCTGGTCAAGGAAAAGGAAATCAGCGAAGACGAGGAGCGTCGTGCCGCTGATGAGGTACAGAAGCTGACTGACAAGTTCGTCGCTGAAGTGGAAAAAGCCCTGGAAGGCAAGGAAAAGGATTTGATGGCCGTTTGAGGGCCGGCCTCGTCATGGATAAGACCAATCCCGCTGTGCCGCGGCATGTTGCCATCATCATGGATGGCAACAACCGCTGGGCCAAGAAGCGCCTGCTGCCCGGTGTGGCTGGGCACAAGGCCGGCGTCGATGCCGTGCGTGCGGTCATCGAGGTGTGTGCCGATGCCGGCGTCGAGGTGCTGACGCTCTTTGCCTTTTCCAGTGAGAACTGGCAGCGCCCGGCGGATGAGGTCAGCGCCCTGATGGAGCTTTTCCTCGGGGCGTTACGGCGTGAGGTGAAGAAGCTCGACGAGCATGCGATTCGCCTGCGCATCATGGGCGATCGTTCACGTTTCCATCCCGAGTTGCAGGCGGCCATGCGCGAAGCCGAGCAGCGTACTGCCCGGCATACGCGTTTTACCCTGCAGATCGCCGCCAACTATGGGGGGCAGTGGGATATTACCCAGGCTGCACAGCGCCTGGCCCGCGAGGTGCAAGCCGGTCACCTGCGGCCGGAAGATATCAGCCCCTCGCTGCTGCAAGGCTGTCTGGCTACGGCAGACTTGCCGCTGCCCGATCTGTGCATCCGTACCGGTGGCGAACGGCGCATCAGCAACTTCCTGCTTTGGCAGTTGGCTTACAGCGAACTGTATTTTTCCGATCTCTACTGGCCCGACTTCAAGCAGGCTGCCATGCGTGAGGCGCTGGAGGACTTTGCCGGTCGCCAGCGGCGCTTTGGCAAGACCAGCGAGCAGGTCGAGGCCGAGGCGCGCTCCTGATGCTCAAGCAACGTGTGCTCACCGCGCTGTGGCTGTTGCCGCTGGCGCTGGCTGGTTTTTTCTATCTGCACGGGGCGGCTTTTGCCCTGTTCATTGGTCTGGTGGTTTGCCTGGGAGGCTGGGAGTGGGCGCGTCTGGCTGGGCTGCAGGGACAGCCGGCGCGACTGGCCTACAGTACGCTGGTGGCCGCCTGGCTGTTGGGACTCTATCAGCTGCCCAGCCTGGCGCCCTGGGTGTTGTGGCTGGCCCTGGCCTGGTGGCTGTGGGCGACTGTGCTGGTGCTGGGCTATCCGCGCAGCCAGCGTTTGTGGGCTGGGCGCCCCGGCAAGTGCCTGATGGGCCTGCTGATCCTGCTGCCGGCCTGGCAAGGGTTGGTGCTGCTCAAGCAGTGGCCGCAAGGCAATGCGCTGATTCTCGCCGTCATGTTGCTGGTGTGGGGAGCAGATATTGGTGCCTATTTTGCCGGCAAGACCTTCGGTAAGCGCAAGCTGGCGCCGCGGGTCAGTCCTGGCAAGAGCTGGGAAGGGGCCATTGGCGGGTTGTGCACCAGCCTGTTGCTGACCCTGGGCTTCGCGCTCTATCAGGGCTGGCCATGGGCTGCCAGTCTGCAGGCCATGCTGGGGGCTGCGCTGATCGTGGCGTTTTCCATCATTGGTGATCTCAACGAGAGCATGTTCAAGCGGCAGGCCGGTATCAAGGACAGCAGTAACTTGCTACCTGGGCATGGCGGCGTGCTGGACCGTATCGATAGCCTGACCGCGGCGGTGCCTTTGTTTGCCTTGTTGCTCTGGTTGGCTGGCTGGGCTGCGCCATGATGCCGGCGCGCGTGACGGTACTGGGTGCCACCGGCTCGATCGGCCTGAGCACCCTGGATGTGCTGGCGCGACATGCCGAGCGCTACGAGGTGTTTGCTTTGACGGCGTTCAGTCGGGTGGATGAGCTGGCAGGTCTGTGCCTGCGCCATCGTCCGCGTCTGGCGGTCGTCGCCGATGTACGAGCGGCTGCCAGCCTGCAGCAACGCTTGCGCGATGCCGGGTTGAACACCGAGGTGTTGTACGGCGAACAGGCGCTGTGCGAGGTCGCCAGCGCAGCTGAAGTGGATGTGGTGATGGCGGCCATTGTCGGTGCCGCAGGCCTGCGTCCTACGCTGGCTGCCGTGCAGGCGGGCAAGCGTGTGTTGCTGGCCAACAAGGAAGCACTGGTGATGTCCGGGGCGTTGTTCATGCAGGCGGTACGTCGGCATGCTGCGACCCTGCTACCCATCGACAGCGAACACAATGCGATTTTTCAGTGTCTCCCGGAACGCGCAGGCAGCCTGGAACAGTTGGGCGTGCGGCGTATCCTGCTGACTGCTTCGGGCGGGCCGTTCCGCGAGTTTACCCTCGAGCAGATGGCTAGCGTGACGCCGGCCCAGGCCTGCGCTCATCCGAACTGGTCGATGGGGCAGAAGATTTCCGTCGATTCGGCGAGCATGATGAACAAGGGGCTGGAGCTGATCGAGGCATGCTGGCTGTTCGATGTGCCGCCGGCACGGGTCGAGGTCGTGGTGCACCCGCAAAGCGTCATTCACTCGATGGTCGATTATCTGGATGGCTCGGTGTTGGCCCAGTTGGGCAATCCGGACATGCGTACACCCATCGCGCATGCGCTGGCCTGGCCGGAGCGCATCGACGCTGGCGTCAGTGCGTTGGACCTGTTTCGTATTGCTCGCCTGGATTTCCAGGCCCCGGACGAGCAGCGCTTTCCTTGCCTGCGTCTGGCGCGTCAGGCGGCCGAGCAGGGTGGTACGGCGCCTGCTTTGCTGAATGCCGCCAATGAAGTGGCGGTAGCCGCCTTCCTGGCAGGGCGTATCGGCTTTACGGCCATAGCTGCGTTGATCGAGGAGGTTTTGCAGCGTGAGCCAGTCGCTGCTGCCAATGACTTGCAGCAGGTGTTCGCCGCTGATGCACGGGCGCGTGAACTGGCGGGCGCCTGGCTGGTCAGACAGGCAGGCTGAGCGGAGCCCTGGGGGCTGGCGCGTTTAACGGAGAACGACCATGTCGGCAATCTACATGCTACTGGGCACACTGGTGGCGCTGGGGGTGCTGGTCACCATTCACGAGTTCGGGCACTTTTGGGTAGCACGCCGTTGCGGCGTCAAAGTGTTGCGCTTTTCCGTGGGTTTCGGTACCCCGTTATGGCGCTGGCGCGATCGCCAGGACACCGAGTTCGTGATTGCCGCCATTCCGCTGGGCGGCTACGTGAAAATGCTCGATGAGCGCGAAGAGTCGGTTCCCGAGGCCTTGCGCGATCAGGCGTTCAATCGTAAGCCGGTAGGCCAGCGCATCGCCATTGTCGCGGCAGGGCCGTTGGCCAACTTCCTGCTGGCGCTGGTGTTTTTCTGGGTGTTGGCCATGCTCGGCAGCCAGCAGGTCAAGCCGGTGGTGGGTGAGTTGCTACCAGGTAGTCCTGCCGAACTGGCTGGGGTGCGACCCGGCGACGAAATCGTTGCGGTAGATGGCAAGACCACTTCTGGCTGGTCGGCGGTCAATCTGCAATTGGTCAAGCGTCTGGGTGAAACCGGCAGTTTGCGCCTGGAACTGTTAACGCCGGGCGATAGCCTGGCGCGTCAGGTGGATGTGCCGCTGCAGGCCTGGTTGCGTGGCGCACATGATCCGGATCCGCTGGCTGGGTTGGGTATTCGCCCATGGCGTCCGCAGGTGCCGGCGCGTCTGGCTCATCTTGATGAGAGTGGGCCGGCCGCCGCCGCCGGCTTGCGCCTGGGTGACCATTTGCTGAGCCTGGATGGTCAGCCGGTGGGCGACTGGGCCGATTGGGTGCGTGCTATCCAGCAACGCCCTGGGGAAACTGTGCGAGTGGGCTTCGAGCGTGATGGTCTGGTCCAGGAGCTGAGCATAACGCTTGCCGAACGTGGTCAGACTGGTTATCTCGGCGCCGGGGTGGCGGCAGGGGAGTGGCCGGCGCAGATGCTTCGTGAGGAGCGCTTCGGGCCCTTTGCGGGACTGCTCGAAGGCGCTCGGCGCACCTGGTCAATGACCCTGCTGACCCTTGATTCGCTGAAGAAAATGCTGCTCGGCGAGCTGTCGGTAAAAAACTTGAGTGGGCCGATAACCATTGCTAAAGTGGCGGGCGCTTCAGCCCAGTCCGGCCTTGGCGATTTTCTCCATTTTCTCGCCTACCTGAGCATCAGCCTGGGTGTGTTGAATCTGTTGCCGATTCCTGTCCTGGACGGGGGCCACCTGTTGTTCTACCTGGTCGAGCTGGTGCGCGGCCGGCCCTTGTCGGAGCGGGTGCAGACGTGGGGGATGCAGATCGGCATCAGCCTGGTCATTGGGGTGATGTTGCTGGCCCTGTTCAATGATCTGGGCCGCTTGTAACGCATCGCTGATTTTTCGGATCAGCCGTCGCTGACGGCCGGTTCTTTATTATTAGATGGAATAAAAGGACTTCATGAAACGCTTCCTGCTCCCCGCGGCTATGACCGCGCTCATGATCCCCGCAGTTCAGGCCGAGTCCTTCACCATCAACGATATTCGCGTCAATGGCTTGCAGCGTGTCTCGGCGGGCAGCGTGTTCGGCGCCTTGCCGTTGAGCGTCGGTGATCAGGTCAGCGACCAGCGTCTGGTAGAGGCCACCCGCGCGCTGTTCAAAACCGGCTTCTTCCAGGATATCCAGCTGGGTCGCGACGGCAACGTCCTGGTCATCAGCGTAGTTGAGCGGCCGTCCATTTCCGGCATCGAGATCGAGGGCAACAAGGCGATTTCCACCGAAGACCTGCTCAAGGGCCTGAATCAGTCCGGGCTGGCCGAGGGTGAGATCTTCCAGCGTGCCACGCTGGAGGGCGTGCGCAACGAGCTGCAACGCCAATATGTGGCCCAGGGCCGTTATTCGGCGGAGATCCAGGCAGAAGTGATTCCCCAGCCGCGCAACCGTGTGGCCCTGAAGATCACCATCAACGAAGGCAGCGTGGCGGCCATCCAGCACATCAACGTGGTCGGTAACACGGTATTCGCTGACGAGCAGTTGATCGACCTGTTCGAGCTGAAGACCAGCAACTGGCTGTCTTTCTTCAAGAACGACGACAAGTATGCCCGCGAGAAGCTGTCCGGTGATCTGGAGCGGCTGCGCTCCTACTATCTGGACCGCGGCTATATCAACATGGACATCACCTCTACCCAGGTGTCCATCACGCCAGACAAGAAGCATGTCTACATCACCGTCAACGTCGACGAGGGTGAGAAGTACACGATCCGCGAGGTCAAGCTGACCGGCGATCTCAAGGTGCCGCAGGAAGAAGTCGAAGCTCTGCTGCTGGTTCAGCAAGGCCAGGTGTTCTCGCGCAAGCTGATGACGACGACCTCCGAGCTGGTGACTCGCCGTCTGGGCAACGAGGGTTATACCTTTGCCAACGTCAACGGCATCCCGCAGGCCCACGACGAGGACAACAGTGTCACCATCACTTTTGCCGTCGATCCGGGCAAGCGCGCCTATGTCAACCGCATCAACTTCCGTGGCAATACCAAGACCGAAGATGAAGTGCTGCGCCGCGAAATGCGCCAGATGGAAGGCGGCTGGGCTTCGACCTACCTGATCGACCAGTCCAAGGCACGCCTGGAACGTTTGGGCTACTTCAAGGAAGTCAACGTGGAAACCCCGGCCGTACCGGGTAGTGATGATCAGGTCGATGTTAACTACAGCGTCGAGGAACAACCCTCCGGTTCGATCACTGCCAGCGTCGGTTTCGCGCAGAACGCCGGTCTGATCCTCGGTGGTTCGATCAGCCAGAACAACTTCCTGGGTAGTGGTAACAAGGTCAGCATCGGTCTGACTCGCAGCGAATACCAGGAGTCGTACAATTTCGGTTTTGTCGATCCCTACTGGACCATCGACGGCGTCAGCCTGGGCTACAACGCCTTCTATCGCACCACCGATTACGACGAGCTCAACACCAGCGTGTCCAGCTATGCAGTAGACAGCTATGGCGGTGGCATCAACATCGGTTATCCGATTACCGAGACTTCGCGTATCAACTATGGGCTGAGTGTCCAGCAGGACGACATCAGTACCGGCATCTACACCGTCGATGAAATTTTCGATTTCATGAAGCAGGAAGGCGACAGCTACCTGAACTTCAAGGGCTCGATCGGCTGGTCGGAGTCGACCCTGAATCGTGGCACCATGGCGACCCGCGGTTATTCGCAGAGCCTAGTGCTGGAAACCACCCTGCCGGGTAGTGACCTGTCGTTCTACCGCCTCGACTATAACGGCCAGGTCTTCAAGGGGCTGACCCAGAACACTGCTCTGCGTTTCCATGGACGTCTGGGCTATGCCGACAGCTATGGCTCGACCAGCGAGCTGCCGTTCTACGAACACTACTATGCCGGCGGTTTCGGCTCGGTGCGTGGTTACAAAGACAGCAGCTTGGGCCCGCGCAGTACGCCGAGCCGGGGTACCAATCCGGGGACTGCGCTCGATCCGGATCAGGATCCGTTGCCCTTTGGTGGTAACGTGCTGGTGCAGGGCGGTGTCGAGTACCTGTTCCCCATGCCGTTCGTCAAGGATCAGCGCTCGCTGCGTACTGTGCTGTTCTGGGATGTCGGCAACGTGTTCGATACCAACTGTAGCGACACTCAGAAGAAGGGCGTGCCTGGCGGTCGCAGCAAGGATGCCGCCTGTGACCTGGATTTGAGCAATTTGGCCAGTTCGGTGGGTGTCGGCCTGACTTGGATAACCGCACTGGGCCCGCTGAGCTTCAGCCTGGGCATGCCGATCATGAAGCCGGATGACGCAGATACCCAGGTGTTCCAGTTCTCTCTCGGCCAAACCTTCTAATTGCTACACCACTTGAACAGACAACAGTAATTGTTGCAGGAGTGCATCGTGCGTAAGTTGACTCAATGGGTTCTGGTTTCTGCTGCTCTGCTGGCCGCTACTCCGGCCCTCGCAGAAATGAAGGTGGCGGTGCTGAACTACCAAATGGCCCTCCTGGAGTCCGATGCCGCGAAGAAGTATGCCGTCGATGCGGAGAAGAAATTCGGTCCGCAACTCAATCGCCTGAAGGGTCTGGAATCCGATGCCAAGCGCATCCAGGACCGCCTGGTCAAGGATGGCGAGAAAATGCAGCAAGCCGAGCGTGAGCGCCTGGAGCTGGAGTTCAAGCAAAAGGCCCGTGACTTCCAGTTCCAGTCCAAGGAGCTCAATGAAGCCAAGGCACTGGCCGACCGCGACATGCTGCAACAGCTCAAGCCGAAGCTCGACAAGGCCGTGGAAGAGGTCATCAAGCAGGGTAATTACGACCTGGTACTGGAGCGTGGTGCCGTGGTCGATGTCAAACCGCAGTTCGACATCACCCGCAAGGTTATCGAGCGCATGAACCAGTCGCGCTAAGCATGGCGGTCCTGTCTTTCAGTCTTGGCCAACTGGCCGAGCAGCTCGGCGCTGCCTTGCAGGGTGATGCCGAGCTTCGTATCAGCGGGCTGGCTGCGTTGCAGCAGGCCCAACCCAGTGATCTGAGTTTCCTGGCCAATGCACAGTACCGCAAATTCCTGGCGAGCAGCCAGGCAGGTGCGGTATTGCTGACCGAGGCAGACGCCCAGGGTTATAGCGGCAATGCACTGATCACTGCCAATCCCTACCTGGCCTATGCGCGCCTGTCGCATCTGTTCGATCGCAAGCCTCAGGCGGTACCGGGTATTCATCCCTCGGCGCTGGTGGCGGCAGATGCCCAGGTCCACCCAACGGCCAGCATTGGTCCTGGCGTGGTGATCGAGAGCCAGGCGCGGATCGGTGCCCAAGTAGTCATCGGTGCCTATTCGGTGGTTGGTGCGCGCAGCTCGATTGGCGACGGTGGCTGGTTGGCCCCGCGCGTCACCCTGTACCACGACGTGCAGATTGGTCAGCGGGTAGTGATCCAGTCCGGTGCGGTGATTGGTGGTGAAGGCTTCGGCTTTGCCAATGACAAGGGTGTCTGGGAAAAGATTGCGCAGATTGGCGGGGTACGTATTGGCGACGATGTGGAAATCGGTGCCAACACCACCATCGACCGCGGCGCGCTCTCCGATACCGTGATCGGCAATGGTGTGAAGCTGGATAACCAGATCATGATCGCGCACAACGTGCAGATTGGCGACCACACCGCCATGGCTGGTTGCGTGGGTATTTCCGGCAGCACCAAGATCGGTCGGCATTGCATGATCGCCGGCGGTGTCGGCATGGTCGGGCATATCGAGGTCTGCGATAACGTGTTTGTTACCGGCATGACCATGGTCACTCGCTCGATCAGCGAGCCTGGGGCCTATTCCTCGGGTACCGCCATGCAACCGGCGGGTGAGTGGAAGAAGAGTGCTGCGCGGATTCGTCAGCTCGACGACATGGCGCGCCGTCTACAGCAGCTGGAAAAACAGCTGGCTGCCGTGACCTCGGGCGGGGATACCTCATCAGAGGCCTGATCCTTTCGCATCCCCCCTATTTTTTAAGGCTCCTGGAACATGATGGACATCAACGAGATTCGCGAATACCTGCCGCACCGCTATCCTTTCCTGCTGGTGGATCGGGTAGTCGAGCTGGATGTCGAGGGCAAGCGCATTCGCGCCTACAAGAATGTCAGCATCAACGAGCCCTTTTTCAACGGTCATTTTCCCGAGCATCCGATCATGCCGGGTGTGCTGATCATCGAAGCTATGGCCCAGGCGGCCGGTATCCTTGGCTTCAAGATGCTCGATGTCACGCCGGCCGATGGTACGTTGTACTACTTTGTGGGTTCGGACAAACTGCGTTTCCGCCAGCCGGTGGTGCCGGGGGATCAGCTGATCCTCGAGGCGCATTTCCTCAGCTGCAAGCGTGGAATCTGGAAGTTCGAATGTCGTGCCAGCGTAGCTGACAAGGAAGTCTGCTCGGCGGAAATCATCTGTGCGGAACGCAAACTATGAGTTTGATTGACCCTCGCGCCATCATCGATCCTTCGGCCCGCCTGGCCGAAGACGTACAGGTCGGCCCCTGGTCGATCATCGGTGCGGATGTCGAGATTGGCGAGGGTACGGTGATTGGTCCGCATGTGGTGCTCAAGGGCCCCACGCGGATCGGCAAGCACAATCGCATTTACCAGTTTTCCTCGGTTGGCGAAGATACGCCGGACCTGAAATACAAGGGTGAAGCCACCCGCCTGGTGATTGGCGACCACAACGTGATCCGCGAAGGGGTGACCATTCACCGTGGCACCGTGCAGGATCGTAGCGAAACCACCATTGGTGATCACAACCTGATCATGGCCTATGCCCACATCGGCCATGACAGCGTGATCGGCAACCACTGCATCCTGGTCAACAACACCGCGCTGGCCGGGCACGTGTGGGTGGACGACTGGGCAATTCTTTCCGGCTTTACTCTGGTTCATCAGTTCTGCCGCATCGGCGCACACAGTTTCTCCGGTATGGGTACGGCCATCGGCAAGGATGTGCCGGCGTTTGTTACGGTATTTGGCAACCCGGCCGAAGCGCGCAGCATGAACTTCGAAGGCATGCGTCGCCGTGGTTTCTCCAACGAGGCGATCGCCGCGCTGCGTCGCGCCTACAAGGTGGTGTACCGCCAGGGGCTGACCGTCGAACAGGCCATGGCCGAACTGGCCGAGAGTGCCGCCAGCTTTCCTGAAGTGGCGGTATTCCGTGACTCGATTCTTGCCTCGACCCGTGGCATTACCCGCTGAGCATGGCTAGTTCGCGTCCCTTGCGGGTTGCCTTGCTGGCCGGCGAGGCCTCTGGCGATATTCTCGGTGCCGGTCTGATGGCGGAAATCCGCGCCCGCCACCCCGATGTGCAATTCATTGGTATTGGCGGGCCGCGCATGATCGCGGCCGGTCTGCACAGTTATTTCCCCATGGAGCGCCTGTCGGTGATGGGCCTGGTGGAAGTGCTGGGACGGCTGCCGGAGTTGCTGGCCCGTCGCCGTCGCCTGCTGCGTACCCTGCTGGCGGAGCGCCCGGACGTATTCATCGGTATCGATGCACCGGACTTCAACCTGACCCTGGAGCTCAAGCTGCGCCGTGCCGGGATCAAGACCGTGCACTACGTCAGTCCATCCGTCTGGGCCTGGCGGCAGAAGCGTGTGCTGAAGATTCGCGAAGCCTGCGACCTGATGCTGACCCTGTTCCCCTTCGAGGCACAGTTCTACGATGCCCAGCAGGTGCCGGTACGTTTTGTCGGCCACCCGCTGGCCGATAGCATTCCCTGCGAAGTGGATCGCTTGGCGGCACGCCAGCAGCTGCAATTGCCTGCCGATGAGCCGGTCGTGGCCTTGTTGCCCGGCAGTCGTGGCGGAGAGGTAGCCAAGCTCGGCGAGCTGTTCCTCGATGCAGCGGAACGCTTGCGCGCCATGCGCCCGCAACTGCAGTTCGTGTTGCCCTGTGCCAACGCCGAGCGGCGTGCCCAGTTGGAAAGCATGCTGGCCTCGCGCAACCTGCCGCTGCGCCTACTCGATGGCCAGTCCCACGAAGCGCTGGCCGCCTGTGATGCGGTGCTGATCGCCTCCGGTACCGCGACCCTGGAAGCGTTGCTGTTCAAGCGGCCGATGGTGGTGGCCTATCGCCTGGCGCCCTTGACCTATAGCATCCTGCGGCGCCTGGTGAAGAGTCCCTATGTGTCGCTGCCCAACCTGCTCGCCGAGCGCATGCTGGTGCCGGAACTGATTCAGGAAGCGGCCACGCCGGACGCTTTGGCGCAGAGCCTGTACTCGCTGCTGGAGGGCGGCCAGGCGCAGACCGATGGCTTCGAAGTCATCCACCGCGCATTGCGCCGTGATGCCTCGGTGCAGGCTGCCGAAGCGGTGCTGCAACTGATCGAGCCACGCTGATGCAGTTGGGCATGGACTTTGCGCAGGTCGAGGCGCTGGTTGCCGGGGTCGATGAGGTTGGACGCGGACCGCTGTGCGGCGCGGTGGTCACTGCGGCGGTGATCCTCGATCCGCAACGGCCGATCCTCGGTCTCAATGACTCGAAGAAGCTCAGCGAAGCGCGTCGCGAACAGCTGTTCGAGGAAATCCGCGAGAAAGCCCTGGCCTGGTGCATTGCCCGGGCTGAGGTGGAGGAAATCGACCGGCTGAACATCCTCCAGGCCACCCTGCTGGCCATGCAGCGCGCCGTTGAAGGCTTATCCGTGACCCCGCGCCTGGCGCTGATCGATGGCAACCGCTGCCCACGCCTGGCAGTACCCTGCAGCGCCGTGGTCAAAGGTGACAGCCAGGTGCCGGCGATTGCCGCTGCGTCGATCCTTGCCAAAGTCAGTCGTGACCGCGAGATGCATGAGCTGGACCGCCAGTATCCCGGCTACGGCCTGGCCGTGCACAAGGGTTACCCGACCGCCATGCACCTGCAGGCATTGCGTGCCCTGGGGCCTACGCCGATCCACCGGCGCTCCTTTGCCCCGGTGCGGGCACTCCTCGAACCGTCCTGATACATGCCTGAGCGGCTGTTTTGTCGCCTGACGACAAGCATTGGTCGATCCCTGAAAAGTCAGCTATCCCTGCAATAGCGGAAAGTGCCCGACCGCGCAGGCGAGTCCGCTCGCCTGCCTGCGGTTCCTGCCCGGCCAACCCGGGCCCATCACAACAGGCCGCCACAAGCGGCAGGGGAGTTGTCCATGCAAGACATTGCCACTCAGGTCGTCGACCTGCTCAATGGCCTCATCTGGGGCAAGGTGCTGATCTGGTTGCTGGTAGCCTGCGGGGTGTATTTCACCTTGCGCCTGGGCTTTATCCAGTTCCGCCATTTCGGCCACGCCTTCAGCATCCTCAAGGGCAGCCGCCGTTCCGACGAATCCGGCATTTCTTCCTTCCAGGCGCTCTGTACTTCGCTGGCGGCACGCGTCGGTACCGGCAATGTGGCCGGTGTAGCGGTAGCCATTACCCTGGGTGGCCCCGGGGCGATCTTCTGGATGTGGGTGATTGCCCTGCTGGGCATGGCCACCGGCTTTGTCGAAGCCACCCTGGCGCAACTGTTCAAGACCCGCGATGACCGTGGTCAGTACCGTGGCGGCCCGGCCTACTACATGGAAAAGGGCCTGAATGCCCGCTGGATGGGCGTGCTGTTCTCGATCTTCCTGATCATCGCCTTCGGTTTCGTGTTCAACTCGGTGCAGGCCAACACCATCAGCGGTGCTTTACAGGGTGGCTTCGGCATGCCGGAGTGGCTGACCGGCGTAGTGCTGGTACTGGTTACCGCGTTGATCATCTTTGGCGGCCTGCGCGCTATCGCGCGTTTTTCCGAGTTGGCCGTACCGTTCATGGCGGTGGCTTACCTGCTGGTAGCCGTAGCGCTGATCCTCCTCAACCTGGAAAAGATCCCCGGCATCCTCAGCCTGATCGTGCAGAGCGCCTTTGGCCTGCATGAAGCGGCGGCGGGCGGGATTGGCGCGGCCATCCTCAACGGCTTCAAGCGCGGCCTGTTCTCCAACGAAGCCGGCATGGGCTCGGCGCCCAACGCGGCGGCCTCGGCCACGCCCTATCCGCCGCATCCGGTGTCGCAGGGCTATGTGCAGATGGCTGGCGTGTTCATCGACACCCTGCTGATC
>VFQM010000271.1_pt1 | contig 61420 bp, 65 predicted proteins | sample 3512391 | NCBI WGS metagenome assembly VFQM01 (sample SAMN10412369, study PRJNA504923) | tailings metagenome | isolation source: Replicate 1 from Balatoc abandoned mine | place: Philippines | reverse complement strand
GGAAAACTGGAGCGGGTGAAGCGATTCGAACGCTCGACCCCAACCTTGGCAAGGTTGTGCTCTACCCCTGAGCTACACCCGCTCGCCGCGGCTCGTCGCCGCAACGGCGCCTATATGGCCGAAGACCGCGGCGAATGCAACAGGGTATCGGCGCTCTTTTTTCATCTTTTTTCGGCTTTTGGGGAAAACCGCGCGTTACCCATGGGAAGGTATTTCGCTACGGAAAGCCGGGCTTGTGTCGGCCCGCGGCATTGCCCATAAACCGTGGCGACCAGCAATCGGGCGAGATTTCATGACCGGCGCAGCCAATCCCAAAACCCGGGCAGACTTGATGACCTTTCTCGACGAACTCGGGATAAACGTGACGACGCGCGATCATGCGCCGCTGTTCACGGTCGCCGATTCGCAGGCTCTGCGCGGCGTGATCGCCGGGGGGCACACCAAGAACCTGTTCCTCAAGGACAAGAAGGACAGCTTCTTCCTCGTGACCGTGGACGAGGAGGCGGAAGTCGATCTCAAGCAGATACACCACCTGATCGGGGCTTCGGGCCGCGTATCCTTCGGCAAGCCGGAGGCGCTGATGGAACTGCTCGGCGTCATCCCGGGCGCAGTCACGGTGTTCGGCCTGATCAACGACACCGAAAAGAGGGTCAAGGTCGTGCTCGACAGCGCGCTTATGAAAAACGCGGTGATCAACGCCCACCCGCTGACCAACGAGGCGACGACCTCGATCGGCCGCGAAGAGCTGCTGCGATTCGTCGAGGCAACCGGCCACGACCCTGTTATCTTGAAAGTCTCGGTCTGATCGCCACATGGTGGGCTGAGCGAGGCGCCCGCCGGGCGAGCATCCATTTCCGAAAGAGTGACGATGAGCAACGAGAGCAATCCCTTCGGCGGCATGACCGGCCAATACGCCACCAACGTTCAGTTCGGCGGCGGGGCGCCAGCGAACGGCACGCCGCCAGCCGATGTCATCAAGGACACCACGACGGCGAGCTTTTCTGCCGACGTCATCCAGGAATCGCGCAATCAGCCGGTGCTGGTCGACTTCTGGGCGCCATGGTGCGGACCGTGCAAGCAACTGACCCCGGTGATCGAACGCGTGGTCAAGGCTGCCGGCGGGCGCGTGAAGCTGGTCAAGATGAACATCGACGACCACCCGGCGATTGCCGGCCAACTCGGCATCCAGTCTATCCCGGCGGTCATCGCCTTCAAGAACGGCCAGCCGGTCGACGGCTTCATGGGTGCCGTTCCCGAGACCCAGATCCGCGAGTTCATCGACCGCGTCGCGGGCAAGGATGGCGGCCAGGCCCAGATCGAAGAAGCCATGGCGGCCGCAGCCGAGGCGCGAGCCGCCGGCGACCTGGAGACCGCGGCCCAGATCTACGATGCCGTGCTGGCGCAGGCGCCCGAGACAGTCGAGGCCATTGCCGGGCTCGCCGAGATCCTGTTCGAGACGGGCGACGCCGCGGGCGCTGCCGAGGTGCTCGGCCGGGTCCCCGAGGGCAAGAGGGACGCCGCACCGATCGCGTCGGTCCGCGCCAAGCTCGCGCTTGCCGAGCAGGCTGCTGAACTCGGCGATTCGGCCGAGCTGGAACGCCGGCTCGCCGAGAATCCAAAAGACCACCAGGCGCGCTTCGACCTCGCCATGATCCAGAATGCCGCCGGGCGCCGTGCGGAGGCGGCCGAAAATCTGCTGGCAATCGTCAAGGCCGACAGGGGCTGGAACGACGATGGCGCGCGGGCGCAACTGCTCAAGCTTTTCGAGGCCTGGGGCTTTACTGACGAGGTGACGCTGGCGGCCAGGCGGAAGCTGTCGTCGCTGCTGTTTTCGTGACAGTGCCGGCATGGCTTGCAGCCTGCCGAAACCGCCCCAGATAGGGTTCGGGTGAGGGAGATATGCAGGTAGGAAACGCGCACTACAGGCAGGCTTCGGACCTACCGGCGACGATACCGGTGTTTCCGCTGGAGGCCGCCCTGCTGTTGCCGGGCGGGCGCATGCCGCTCAACATCTTCGAGCCGCGCTACCTGCAGATGATCGACGATGCGATCAGCGGCGAGCGACTGATCGGCATGATACAGCCGGCCCTCGACGGTTCCATGCTTGCCGGAGGCGAACCGGCGCTCTGCCCGGTGGGCTGCATCGGGCGCATCACGTCCCTGTCCGAGACGGGAGACGGCCGCTACCTGATCTCGCTGCAGGGCGTCTGCCGCTTCAGGGTGGTGCAGGAGTTGGCGGTCAAGACGCCGTTCCGCCAGTGCAAGATCGCGCCGTTCGTGGCCGATCTGTCCGAAGACAAGGCCGGGGGCGAGGTCGACCGGGCGGGGCTGTTGCGCGCTTTCCGCACCTATCTTCAGGCCAATGAACTCGAAGCCGACTGGGAAAGCGTCAGCAGGGCCGACAACGCCATGCTGGTCAATGCCCTGTCGATGATGGCGCCCTACGGGCCGGCCGAGAAGCAGGCGCTTTTGGAGGCGCCGGATCTCAGGTCGCGGGCGGAAACGCTGATCGCCATCACCGAGATGACGCTGGCGCGCGAGAACGACGATTTCGGTCCGAGCCTGCAATAGAACAATTCCAGGAAAAGTGTGACGCGGTTTTCCGTCCGGAATTGCGTAAGATAAGAGGCCAATCGGGAGGAGTTCATGGCGGAATCCGGAGCCAAGCGGGAGGTCGACGTGAAGCTGCTCGAGCTTCTCGTCTGTCCGCTGACCAAGGGGCCGCTGGTCTGGAACGCGGACCGGGCGGAACTCGTGTCGCGGCTCGCGCGGCTTGCCTATCCCGTGCGCGACGGCATTCCGGTGATGCTGCCTTCCGAGGCGCGGCAGATAGGCGAGGCGGAGTCCGCGCCAAAGAGGCCGTCGGCAGAGTGACATCGGGCCATTGTACATGCCCCGATGCAATCGGGGCCGTCATTGGAAGTTGCGACCCTTGGGCATGACGCTGCTCGTCTTGCGCACGCTCGTTTCATAGCTCTGCAGGACGCGAGGGTCCTTGCCGGCCTTCAGCGAAGCGGAGGGCCTTGCCTGCGAAGTGGTTTGCCTCGCCTGATCCGCTGCGGCCTGGGCTTCCTCGGACATCGCGGCCAGCCAGTGCGTCAGGTTCTCCATCCTGTCGGCGACGATATGGATGACACCCGATTCGCATTGCAGCTTGCCCTCCACGCGGATCAGTTTCGATCCCATCACCACGGGCCTGTAGCGGTCGAAGACCCTCTGCCAGATGATGATGTTGGCGATCGAGTTTTCGTCTTCCAGGGTCAGGAAGATCGCATTGCCCTTGCCCGGCCGCTGCCGGACCAGCACCAGCCCCGCCACGGAAACACGCGTACCGTCGGGCACTGCGTCGAGCCGGGCGTTCGGCGTGATGCCGGCGCGGTCGAGGCGCTGCCTGAGGAAGGTAAGCGGATGGGCCTTCAGCGACAGGCCGAGCGAGCGATAGTCGTGGATGACATGTTCGCCGAGCGGCATGACCGGCAACTTCGTCTTCGGCTCGTTGTCGGGAAGACGGACTTCCGGCTGGTCGAACAGCGGCAGCCTTTCGGCCGCGCTCTTGCCGTCGAGCGCCCGCACTGCCCAGAGGGCCGCGCGCCTGTCGATGCCGATCGAGCGAAAGGCATCGGCCTGCGCGAGCAATTCGATCTCGCCGACGTCGAGGCCTGACCGCAGCCAGACATCACGCACCGAATCATAGCCTTGCCCCCGCCGCGCCACGAACTCGGCCATCTTCTTCTCCGACAGTCCCTTGATCTGGCGGAAGCCGAGGCGGACGGCATGGCCGGACCTGATGACAGGGCGCATCTCGGCATGGCGTGCTTGGATGCTCCTGGGGTCGAAGTCCGAGCTCTCGAGGGCGCAATCCCAGCCGGAATGGTTGACGTCGACGACCCGGACCTCGATGCCGTGGTCGCGCGCGTCGCGCACCAGCTGGGCCGGCTGGTAGAAACCCATGGGCTGCGAGTTCAGGATCGCCGCGCAGAAAACGTCCGGATAGAAGGTCTTGAACCAGCAAGAGGCATAGACGAGCAATGCGAAGGAGGCGGCGTGGCTTTCCGGGAAGCCGTATTCGCCGAACCCCTCGATCTGCTTGAAGCAACGCTCGGCGAAGGCGCGCTCGTAGCCGCGGCTGACCATGCCCTCGATCATCTTCTCGCGATGATTGCCGATGGTGCCGGTGCGCTTGAAGGTGGCCATGGCGCGGCGGAGCTTGTCGGCCTCGCCGGGCGAGAAGCCGCCGGCGACGATGGCGATCTTCATCGCCTGCTCCTGGAACAGCGGCACGCCCAGCGTCTTGCCGAGGATCTGCCGCAGTTCCTCCTTCGGGAAATCAACTTTCTCCTTGCACTGGCGGCGGCGCAGATAGGGGTGGACCATGTCGCCCTGGATCGGGCCGGGACGGACGATCGCCACCTCGATGACGAGGTCGTAGAACTGGCGCGGCCTGAGCCGCGGCAGCATCGACATCTGCGCCCGGCTCTCGATCTGGAAGACGCCGAGAGTGTCGGCCCGGCAGATCATGTCGTAGACCCGTTGATCCTCCGGCGGCAGGGTGGCGAGCGTGTAGGGCCGGCCGTAAGCGTCGCGTTCGTCGTAATGCGCCTCGAGCAAGTCAAAAGCCTTGCGCAGGCAGGTCAGCATGCCGAGCGCCAGGATATCGACCTTGAGAATGCCGACGGCGTCGAGGTCGTCCTTGTCCCACTCGACCATTTTGCGCTCTTCCATTCCCGTCTTCATGATGGGAACGATCTCGTCGAGCCGGTCGCGGGTGATGACGAAGCCGCCGACATGCTGCGACAGGTGGCGCGGAAACCCCATGATGTCGTTGGCGCGGTCGAGCACGTGCCGGGTCACGGGATCGGCCTTGTCCAGCCCCCCGGCACCGGCCTCCCGCTCGCCGACCTCGGAGGAATACCAGCCCCAAATCGAGCCGGACATAGCGCCCCTGACATCGTCCGACAGGCCCATGGCCTTGGCAACCTCTCGCAGCGCCGAACGGCCGCGATAGGTGACGACCGAGGCTGCAAGCGCGGTGCGCTTGGCGCTGTATTTCTCATAGATATAGGCGATGACGTCGTCGCGCCGCTCATGCTCGAAATCGACGTCGATATCAGGTGGCTCGCCCCGCTCCTCGGAAATGAAGCGCTCGAAAAGAATGTCGATGATCTCGGGCCCGACATCGGTGATGCCGATGCAGAAGCAAATGATCGAATTGGCTGCCGACCCACGCCCCTGGCAGAGGATTTTTTGCGAGCGGGCGTAGCTGACGATGTCGTGCACGGTGAGGAAATAGCGGGCGTAGTTGAGCTTCTCGACGATGCCCAACTCATGGCGGATGAGCCCCTGCACCTTTTCGGAAATGCCGCCGGGGTAGCGCTTCCGGGCGCCCTCCCAGGTCAGCCTTTCGAGTTCCGCCTGCGGCTCGAGTCCCGATTCCGTCGGCTCGTCGGGATAGTTGTATTTGAGCTCGCCAAGCGAGAAATGCAGGCTGGCGGCAAAGCGCAGGGTTTCGACTAGAGCTTCCGGATGGCGACGAAACAACCTGCTCATCTCGGCAGGCGATTTCAGATGCCGCTCGGCATTTGCCTCCAGCTCGAAACCGGTTTCCGTGACCGGCACGTTGAGGCGGATCGCGGTCAGCACGTCGTGGAGCGGTCGCCGGCACGGCACATGGTAGAGCGCGTCGTTGGTCGCCATCAGGGGTAGGCCGGCAGACTTGGCCATGGCTGCCGCCTGTTCGATCCTGAAATGATCGTTGCCGCCGAATGCGGGGGCGACCGCCAGCCAGAGCGAATTTCCGAAACGCTCCGCAAGCAGCCGCAGTAGCGTCACTTCCTGTTCCACGGTGCCCGCGAGTCCCGGAAGGACGGCGAGGGACAAAAAATCCCCCCATTCGAGGAGATCCTCGCGGCGCAGGTCTGGGGCGCCCTTCTCGCCGCGCATATTGGCCTGGGTCAGCATGCGGCAGAGATGGCCCCAGCCCTGGCGGTCCTGCGGATAGGCGAGCATGTCCGGCGTGCCGTCGGAAAAGACGAGGCGGCAGCCCGGGTGGTAGGGGAGCTTTTCTTCATCCGCCATCTTCCAGGCGCGGACGACGCCCGCCACGGTGTTGCAGTCGGCGAGGCCGATCGCCGAAAGACCGAGGAACCTGGCCGTCGTGACCAGTTCCTCCGGTGCGGAGGCGCCACGCAGGAAGGAGAAGTTCGAGCGGATGCCGAACTCGGCATAGCCGGAAGAGAAGGCCGCGTTCATGCGAAGACCCCGTGCAGGAACCAGCGCGGCACCGCCTTTGCACTGTAGAGGCCCTGCCTGTAGAGCCAGTAGCGGCGGCCATCGGCATCCTCAACGCGGTAATAGTCACGCGTCGGTGCGTCGGCCTCCTCGCGCCACCATTCCGGAGCGATGCGCTCCGGGCCCTCGGCGCGCGCGACGCGGTGAAGAGCACGTCGCCAGCGAAAATTGAGGGGCGGCCCGTCAGGCACCTCGGTCGCCGGCACCTCGATGGGTTCGGGCGAGCGGAACAGGCGGATGGGACGCTCGACCATGTCTTTGGCGACGACCTTGCCTTCAGCCTTGCCGGCGGACGCCCTGCGGATTTCCTGCTGCGCGCGCGGCACGGCCGTGACGGCCCGCTCCGGGATATGGCTTGCCGCCGGGACGGGCTCCAGGACCGCGGCCTCGCCGAGCCGGGCGCCGACGCGGTCGACCAGGATCGCCAGGCCCTCGCCCTCGTCGGAGGCTGCGCCGGCCAGATCGCCCTGGCGCGCATCGAAGCGTGCGGTCGAGAGCGCGGAGAGGCGAACGAGATCGAAGCCGCAGCCGGCGTCGATGGCATCGCCCAGCGCGGCAAGCCGCTCGTGGAACAGTTTGCGCACCAATGCCGGCTCGCGGATGGGGCGCGAGGCCCCGACCGCAATGCGGCTGACCATGCCGTCGACCCTGAACAGCAGGAGTTCGAGCCTGCGGGCTCCCTCCTCGCGCCGCTCGAGATCGACCTTGAGGGTTGAGGCCAGCAGGCCGACCAGCCGCTCGATGTCCTCGATCAGCGACAGCGGATCGGCAAGGTGCCGTTCGACCGAAAGTGGCGCCACCGGCAGGCGCGGCGAGATCGCTTCCTCCAGCCTGCCGAGGGCCTGGTCGAGCCGTTCGATGAGGGTTGCGCCAAAACGCCGGACGAGCGGCGCGCGCGGCCCGTCCATGATCGCGCCGACAGTGCGCAGCCCGACGCTTTCGAGCGCCGTCTTCGTGGCGGGATCGATCCGCAGCGCCGAGAGCGGCAGTCGGGCGAGGAAATTGCGCTCGCCGCGGGGGTCGACGATGCGGCCGGCGGAAAACCGCGCCGCCGCCCAGGCCGCGCCCGGCGTCGAGGCGAGACCGGCGCGGACATCGAAGCCCTGGTGGAAGAACCGCATCATGAGGTCGTCGAGCAGCGCCTTTTCGCCGCCGAAGAGATGGGCGCAGCCGGTGATGTCGAGGAACAGGCCGTCGGCGCCGTCGAGCGCGACCAGCGGGGTGTAGCGGTCGCACCAGTCGGCCAGGCCTTCGAGCAGCCGGCGGTCGGCCTGCGGGTCGGCTTCCACGATCTCGATCGAGGGGTGCATGGCGCGTGCCTCGGCGATGCCCATTCCATGCCGCAGCCGGAGCGCCTCAGTCTGCGCGTCGAGGGCGGCGATGCGCTGGGTGTTGTTCTCCCGGTGACTGATGACCAAAGGCGGGTTCGGCTGCGGCGCGGAACGCCAGGACCGCCCCAGACGGCGCCGCAGGATCCGCTCGGCCGCCAGATGGGGAAACCATAGCGACACGATCCTCTGGGACGGCGTCTCTTCTTGGCTCGAGGGTGCGTGCATCGGGGTTCCATTCCAGAATGAAGCTGCCGGGAAGCGCCGTGCGGCTCTTGCCGATCTCGACCGCGAAGGCAGGCGGGCCGATGGAGCGGGCGAGCGGCCCGAGCACCGTGTGGCGCAGTGCTGCCGGTGCGGGCGCGGCGACGAGGCGTACCGGCGCGGCGGTGGGTTCGGGCACGGCCGACTGGCGCAGCAGCAGCACCGGCCGTCCGGCATCCTGCGCCCGGCGGTGCAGCCTCCGGGTCGCCGTCAGGTCCAGTTCGCGCGGGTTGCCGCGCAGTTCGACGATCACGGCGGCGATCCCGTCGATGCGGGCGGCCTCTTCGGCGATCCACAAGGCGTCGGCCGGCCTTGGAGCTTCCGCGAACAGCATCTGCTCCGGTGCGAGGCCGAAAAGCTGGTTCAGGCCCGGCGCGTAGGGGAGCCCCGCCTCCCTGAACATCTCTGATGTTCCGACCCAGAGCACCAGCGCGGTCGGGGCGGGGCGCTGCTTGAGCAGCAGGCTGACCAGGGAAAGGGCCAGGCCCGCGGCAGCGCCGGCATTGCGCGTTTGGGTGCCGTGGATCTCGGTCAGCGCGGCCCGCGGCAAGCCACCGCCCAGGATCTCGTCGAGACGCTCGACGCCGGTCGGCAGGAAGAAATCCCGTGCCGAGGCCACGCCGTTGCGCCTGACCAGCAGGCCGGCGGCAGGCGGGACGACGGAAGGCGCAACCAGCCGCTCGGGCAGGTTTCCCTCGATCTTCGCGATCTTCTGGCGCAAGGCAAAAACGACGTCCCGCGCCACGGCGCTGGTCGCCATGTCGGTCTGCTTCCTGTCAATATGTTCCTGTTATGTTCTATTAGATTCCAGAGGCCTCAAGCAGAGTCAAGCCGATTCGATAAGAATCTATTCCTCTTGGGGAGAAGTGCTTCCCGGGCCTAATTCATCCCCGCTGCGCAAAGGCCTCGTAAGCGCGGTCGTGAACGGCTATATGCCGCTAAAAGGAAAAAGAATGGCCCGCATCTACAAGACCCGCGCCTGGCACGACCAGCTGTCGCCCTCCATGGACGAAATGGAACTCCTGGCGCTCGAAGCCTACGCCCATCTGCCGGAGGAGTTTCGCGCGCTCACCGGCGAGGTCGTCATCCAGATGGCCGAATTCCCGACCGACGAGATCATGGACGACCTGTCGCTGGAGACTCCCTTCGACCTGCTCGGCCTGTTCGAGGGCCGGGGGATCGCCGAGCGCTGGAATCCGCAGACCGGCGAAGGGCCCAACCGCGTGACCCTCTACCGCCGCGCGATCCTCGACTATTGGGCCGAAAACGAAGAAACCCTGGGCGACATCGTCACCCACGTGCTGATCCACGAGATCGGGCACCATTTCGGCCTTTCCGACGACGACATGGAAAAACTGGAAGCGTCGGTCGAATAGGCTACCGCGCCGCGCCTCAGTAGTCGCCGAGCTTCATTCCCGGATCGTACTCGGCTCCGTCGACGTCCTTCACCACGGCCTGGCCGCAGCGCATCGTCTTGCTCTCGGCGTCGAAGGAGTAGGTGGGCGAGCCGAACAGGTGCCAGCCCTTGTTCAGCGCGGCCGTGATCTTGTGGCAGAAGGTGGCGTCGTCGGGACCGGTCAGGAAGCGGTAGAGTTTCATTCTCGTCTCTGCCTCGCGCGTCAGTTCTTCAGCGTTTCGATCATCGCCGCCCTGGCGAGCAGCTTTTCGGCCTGCGTCAGATGCAGTCGCTCGACCATCTTTCCGTCAAGCGAGATTACACCGCGGCCGGCATTCTCCGGAAGCGCGAAGGCATCGACCACGGCGCGGGCCTCGGCAAGCGCCTCGGCCGAGGGCGAGAACGCGTCGTTGGCGGGCCCGATCTGGGCGGGATGGATGACTGTCTTGCCCGAAAAGCCCATCGCCGCACCCTCCCGGCATTCGCGCGAGAAGGCATCGAGATCGCGGAAGTCGTTGGACACGCTGTCCAGCATGTCGACACCGCCGGCACGCGCGGCGAGCACCATCTGCATCAGCCAGGTCTGGAGGTAGCGGCGGTCGGGCGTGATCATCACGCCGGTGTCCTTGGCGAGGTCGTTGAGCCCGGCGACCAGGCAGGCGAGTCGCGAGGCCGGATCGCGCCCGAGTTCGGCGATGGCGGCAATGTTGACGAGCGCGCGCGGCGTCTCGATCATCGCCCAGATCCGGAGCGTGTCCGCCGCGTCGTTGTCGTCGAGCACGTCGCCCGCCTCGAGTATGTCGCGCGGCGTTGCGATCTTGGGCAGGAGCACGCCGTCGATTGCCCATCCGCTCACTGCCGCGAGGTCGTCCGCGCCCCAGGGGCTGGCCAGCGAATTGATGCGGACGAGGAATTCACGGCTGCCCGCCGGCCTTTCGGCGAAGAACTGCGCAAGCCTGTCGCGCGCCGCTGCCTTGTGCTCGGGCAGCACGGCGTCCTCGAGGTCGAAGATGACGGCGTCGCAGGCAAGCTGCGAAAGCTTGGCGATGGCCTTCTCGTTTGTGGCCGGCACGAACAGCGCCGAACGGCGGGGGCGGGACGGGGAATGTGACATCTGGTCTTCTTGCCCGGCAATGCTGGCCCTTGCAAGTGCTTGCGGGGCGGTGGCGTAACTGCTTTCTATCCTCCATCAGAAACAGACGGAACCATTCCATGGCACGCTACGACGTGGTCATCATCGGCGGCGCGATCGTCGGCAGCTCAATCGCCTACTATCTTCGCGACGAGGGTTTTACCGGCTCGATCGCCTTGATCGAGCGCGACCCGCAATTCGCCAACGCGGCGACCACGCTTTCCTGCGCCTCGATCCGCCAGCAGTTCTCGATCCCCGAGAACATCCGCCTGTCGCAGTTCACGCTATCGCTGTTCCGGCGCTTGAAGGACGAGTTCGGGGCCGACGCCGATATCGGCTTCCGTGAGGGCGGATACCTGATCCTGGCCGGCGAGAACGGCCTGCCCATCCTCAAAGCCAACCATGAAGCGCAGATGGCCGAGGGCGCCGACATCGTGCTCGAAGATGCCGAGCAGCTTGCCAAGCGCTTTTCCTGGATCTCGACCGAAGGCATCACCGCCGGTGCCTATGGCCGCACCGGCGAGGGCTGGTTCGATGCACACGCCATGCTTGGGCTGTTCCGCAAGGCGCTCAAGACCAAAAACGTCGACCTGATCACCGCCGAGGTGGCAGGCATCGAGCGCCAGGGCAACCGCGTCACCGCCGTTACTCTCGCCACCGGAGAGAAGCTCGAGGCCGGCACCATCATCAACGCCGCCGGCCCCAATGCCGGCAAGGTCTCGGCCATGGCCGGGCTGGTGCTGCCGGTCGAGCCGCGCAAGCGCAACGTCTTCGTGTTCGAGGCGCGCGACCGCTTCGACGACATGCCGCTGATGGTCGACCCGAGTGGGGTCTATGTCCGCCCCGAGGGCTCGATGTACATCACTGGCGGCGCCGAGAGCGAAGACGGCGAGCAGGCCGCAGATCCGCAGGACTTCAACCCAGACTGGGGACTGTTCGAAGACGTGATCTGGCCCGCACTTGCCACCCGCGTGCCGGCCTTCGAGGCGATCAAGGCAACGCGTGCCTGGGTCGGCCACTACGACTACAACGCGCTCGACCAGAACGCCGTCATCGGGCCGCATCCCGAGGTCGCGAACTTCATCTTCGCCAACGGCTTCTCCGGCCACGGCCTGCAGCAGGCGCCAGCCGTGGGCAGGGCGCTGGCCGAGCTGATCGTCCACGGAGGCTACCGCACGATCGACTGCTCCGCCTTCGGCTACCAGCGGATCGCCGAAGGGCGCGCGTTCCGCGAACTCAACGTCATTTAGGTCAAATAAAAGAGCCGTCGCGGCGCCTTGGCGACCGGACGGCTCCTGAAAACGGTCCGGCATGGACGCCGGACACGATCCCAGCTCCGGCTCCTACCACCCGATGACCGTGGTGAACAGAACGGCCAGCGAGGCGAGAGCCGTGGTCGAGATCAAAGACCAAAGGGCCGCTTTGCCATTTCCGCCTCCTTCGAGTTCATGACGAGGGAAGCGTAGGCCTGGGCCGATCCGGCGTCCACGGGCATATTAAAATTTGGTTAACCATAAGCTACCAGAATTCAGAAAATTTGATCCTTCGCGCCCCCAATTCGAGCGCCTTGGTCGGCTAAATTCCTCTGCCGGCAAGGCCATTGCGGCCACAAGTTCGTGGTCCGTACATGTCCAATGGGCGCATCTCGCCAAGCATTGGCGGCTTTGCTAACATCCGCCCGCGGCGCACACCCGCGCTGCTCAGGAGTAGCGTTAATGTCGAATGCAATTCATCCGGCTGCGCCTCACAATCTGCCTGTTTTCATTACAGCACCCGGACAGACAGACGCCTTTCTCGTTGGCTCGGCAATCTTCCTCATTCTGGCTTTCATCGCCGTAGGCACTCTCTATTTCCGGCTGCACTCGCTGCCCGAAAAACTTGCCCATGGCAGGGCGAGCCAGATCCAGTTCGAGCTCGTGGCCGTTCTCGCGCTGCTGGCGCTGATTACCCACACCACCATGTTCTGGATCGCGGCCCTGATTCTTGCCTTCGTTCCCGTGCCGGACTTCCACGCACCGCTGACCACGATGGCCGAGTCGCTGGCCAAGATGGCGGGATGGCGCAGAGAGCCGGAGCCGGCCGTGGCGCCACCGCCCGGGCCGGTCTTGCCGCCTGAGCAGCCGACGACAGGCGAGCGACCCGTCCAGATCGCCAGTCGGGAGGCGGATGCCGGCCCGTCGACGCCGAGGCCGGAACGAGTTCCCGAACCTGTTTCCGGCGGGCGCTGACGCCGCGTCACAAGAGAGGAGGAGACGATGATAGAACTGCTCTTGTGCTCGGTCGTTACCATTCTTCCCGATTTTCTCTATCGCCGCTTCGTGCAGGGCAAGCGGCTCGGGCGTGAGATTACGATCTACTCGGTCTGGTTCGAACTGCGCTACGGCATAACGCTGTGCGTCGCGCTCACCATCGCGCTGTTCACGATGATCCTGTACTTCCATCCTTCGACGAACTCCGCCGTATCGTACTTCAGGACAGTGCCCATCCTTCCGGAGGGCTCGGGCCGGGTCGAACTCGTTCACGTGAAGCTTAGGGACGTGGTCAAGGCCGGTCAGCCGCTCTTCGAACTCGACAGCTCCCAGCAGAGGGCCGCGCTGGATACCGCCCGCAAGCGTCTGGCGGAAGCAGACGCGGCGATCGAACTGGCGAAGAGCCAACTCGCCGTGTCCGACGCCCAGATCGGGGAGGCGCAGAGCGCCTACCAACAGGCACTCGACGAACTCGCCACCAAGACCGAACTGCGGCAGCGCAACGCCTCCACGGTCTCGGAGCGGGAGATCGAAAGGCTCCAGAACCTCGCTAACGGCAGGCAGGCTGGCGTGTCCGCGGCCGTCGCGAACAAACAGACGATCGCAACGCAGATCTCATCCGTTCTGCCGGCCCAGAAGGCAAGCGCCGAGGCACAGCTTCAGGAGGCCCAGGTCGCGCTCGACAAGACCGTCGTCCGTGCCGGCATCGACGGGACAATCGAGCAGTTCGGTCTCCGGAAAGGGGATGTCGTCAATCCGCTCATGCGTCCGGCCGGCGTGCTGATTCCCGCCGAGGCCGGTCGTACGCGGCTCATCGCCGGCTTCAACCAGATCGAAGCGCAGGTCCTGAGGCGAGGCATGCTCGCCGAGGCTACATGCGTGTCCAATCCGATGAAGATCATCCCGATGGTGGTCGCCGACGTCCAGGGCCTGATTGCAGCCGGCCAGTTGCGTGCCTCCGACCAACTGGTCGATCCGCAGCAATCAACCACCCAGGGCACTGTCACCGTCTTCCTGGAGCCGCTGTACGAGGGAGGCTTCGATATGATCCCGCCCGGCAGCAGCTGCATCGCCAATGCCTATACCGACAATCACGACATACTGGCCAACGAGCAGGTGAGTACGCCGAGGTGGTTGTTCCTCCATGTCGTCGACACGGTCGGAGTGGTGCATGCGATCGTGCTGAGGATTCACGCGCTGCTGCTGCCGTTCCAGACGCTCGTGTTCTCGGGAGGTCACTGACGTCGAGGCGGCGCCGTTCGCTGCCGGGACGCTGAGGCGATCAAAGAAGCCCCCACAAACCGGCGCCGATCTTCTCGGGATCGGTAGGGCCGTGGGGGCCGGAGGATTCGGGAGTGATGCGCTGCAATCAGATCTTGTGGCTGCTTAAGGTTCCTGCCCTTCCGGTGTGATAGGCGGCGTGCGCCTAACGCATCGACGTCAATTTGGTCATGAGGCCGGCCTCGATCTCCATCGACGGCTTCGCCTCGACGGTCGGATAACCGATATCCTTGAGCATATCGGGGCCGAGTGCCTCGAGCGCCCTGCGCGTGCGGGCGAGACGATACTTGCCTTCGATGGCAGCGATCCGCGTCGCCGCCGCTTCGATGAAGCGAGCCGTGAAGCCGGATGCCGGCAAGCTGCGACTGAATGCTGGATAAGCCATCTTGGCCTCCGTTCTCGACATTTGACGGGAGCAGATTGCCACGCAGGTGTGATGACAGCGTTCGCCGGGCGTGAACGGCCCGTGCAAAGCACCGCCGAATGCCGCTAAATCCGCGTTAAATAAGCGCTCGGGAGTGATATTGTCGCCGAATAGGCCGTTGCTGGAGCCCGCCCGTGCGCATTCGGTTGTTCGGTGGCATCGAGGTGATTTCGCCGGCCGGCCGGCCCGTCCACTTCGCCACCCGCAAGACGGCCCTGATCTTTGCGGCGCTCGTGGTGGCAGGCGGCAAGGGCCAACGTCGCGAGGCGCTGTGCGAGGCCTTTTGGCCCGGACGCGGCGAGACGCAGGCGCGCAGTAGCTTGCGCCAGGCGCTGGTCGACATCAGGCGGAGTTTTCCGGCAGGCAATGTCGCGGGCATCGAAATCGAAAGCGACCTGGATACGGTCGCGCTCAGGTCAGAGCCTGGCGACGCAGATGTCCGGCTGTTCGAACAGACCGCGCAGGGAGCCGACACCACGGGATTGGTGATTGCCGCGGATCTCTATCGCGGCGACTTGCTTGCGGACGAGGCCAGCCACGAAGGACTGGACTGGTTCGCGCCGCACCAGCGCAGCTACCGGCGCATCGCCCTGGTACTGGTGGAGCGACTGAGCGAGATGCCTGGTACCGACGGGACGGCTGCAGGCGAGCGGCTGGCGGAACGGCTGATCGCTGCCGATCCTGCTGCCGAAGAGGCGCATAGGGCGCTGATCCGGATCTATCGCGCGCGTGGCCAGCCCAATGCGGCGCTCAGGCAATACATGCTCTGCAAGGAGGCGCTGCGGCGCGAAATCGGAGCCGAGCCAGAGGCTGCGACCCGCGCCTTGATAGAGAACCATGAGGAGCCGGATCACGCCGAGCAGGCAGCGCCGGTCCCACCGAAGGCGACCGTAGCGCCACACGGAGGCGACCAGCCATCCGTGGTCGTGTTGCCGTTCGAGAACCTCAGCGGACCCGAAGACGAGTTCCTGGTCGAAGGCGTGGTGGAGGAGATCACCGCGACGCTGTCGCGGGTGCGCGACTTCTTCGTCATCTCCCGCCAGTCGGCCTATGCCTACAAGGGCAGGTTCGTCGACCTCGCTGAGATCGGGCGGGAACTCAACATCCAGTACGCCGTGGAGGGGTCTGTGCGGCGGTCCAACGACCGCGTCCGCGTCGCCGTCAAGCTCAGTGATACCCGCACCCGGGCGCAGATATGGTCCGAAAGATATGACCGCGCTGCCTCCGACATCTTCGCCCTGCAGGACGAGATCGCCGGGCAGGTGGCGGGGGCGATGCATCCGGCGCTGTTCAAGGCCGAGATCGAGGCGGCGAGGCGAAGGCCGCCGGACAGCCTGCGGGCCTACGAACTGGTCCTGCGCGCCTATCCCGACATCTGGAGCGCCAGCGCCGAAGCGAATCGCAGGGGTGTAGAGCTTCTCCACCAGGCGATCGCGACGGATCCGGACTATGGGCGGGCGCATGCGCTGCTGTCATGGGGGCACGCCCAGAACCTCGCCTATACCTGGGCGCCGGACCCCGAGTTGGAGCGGACCAAGGCACTTTCGGAGGCTGAACGCGCCGCAACCCTCGCCAGCAACGATCCGATGGCGCTGACCGCGATCGGTGCGGCGCTCAGCATGTGCACCAACGACCAGGACCGTGCCGGCGCTTACATCGAGAGGGCGCTGGCGCTCGACCCGAACAGCGCCTGGGCGTGGGGTAGATCCGGATGGATCGCAATCTACCGGGACCAGCCCCAGACCGCCCGCAAGCATCTCGAGCACGCAATGGCGCTCAGCCCGCTCGACCCGCTGGAGCACAACTTCGTCATCGGGCTCGCCGTGGCGAGCGCGCTCGAAGGCGACTACGCGCAGGCGGCCAGATACATCCAGAGCGTCGTCGACAAGAATCCGCATGTGACCTGGGCCTATCGCCAGCTTGCCTCCTATTCGGCGGTCGCGGGGGATCTCGAAACCGCCCGCCATGCGGTCGCCATGCTGAGGGCGTCCAATCCAAGCGTTTCGATCGCGGTGCTCAAGAAAAGCCACCCGCTCCGGCACATCCCGCGCCTGTTCGACAAGTTCGTCGAGGGCTGGCGCATGGCGGGTTTGCCGGAAGAGTAGCCACCGCTGGTCCGGCTGGCTATGACCGTCGCCAATGCATGTCGGCCGGTGGACCTTGATCTCGATCAAGGCTCCCGTCAGGCTATCGTGCAGGGTTGAACGGTACGGCGCCAGGCGAGGGAGGAAGCAATGGTGGACGTTGGAAACAAGGCCGGCCCGCACGGCAAACGGCCGGGCTCGCTGCCGGAAGTGCGGGCGCTTTCGGTGGCCGACATACGCGCAAGCCTTGCGGAAGGTGCAGCGGATTTCGCCCGCGCCCCTCAGATCGGGCTCATCATCGCCCTTGTCTTCGTCGTCATCGGCATGGCGATCACGACGTCGCTTTTGTGGCTGCACGAGCCCTGGCTCATCTACCCCTTCGCCATCGGCTTCCCGCTGGTCGGACCCTTTGCCGCCGTCGGGCTCTACGAGGTGAGCCGCCGGCTCGAGAAGGGGCAGGTGCCGACGCTGGGCGAGGTGCTGAAGGTGATCTGGGCCCAGCGCCGCCGCGAGGTGTCGTGGATGGCCTTCGTCATGCTGTTCGTGTTCTGGGTGTGGATGTACCAGATCAGGCTGCTGATGGCGCTGATCCTTGGGCGGAGCTCCTATGCCACGATCGACCGCTTCGCCCATCTGGTGCTGACCACCAACGAGGGCTGGATCTTCCTCGGCATCGGCCACATTGAGGGGGCGGCGCTTGCGCTGGTGCTGTTCTCGATCACGGTAATCTCGATCCCGATGCTGCTCGACCGAGAGGTCGACTTCATCACCGCAATGCTGACCTCGATCCGCACCGTGCTGGCGAGCCCGATCGTCATGCTCGGCTGGGGGCTGATCGTGACGGTCGCCGTGCTCGCCGCCTGCCTGCCCTTCTTCCTCGGGTTGCTGGTGGTGCTGCCGATCCTTGGCCACGCCACCTGGCACCTCTATCGCCGCGCGGTGGTGTAGCCGCGTCCCCTCCGAATCGGACGGCTCTTCGCCTTACCGGATCGGTCGTCCACGAGACGCCACGTCCGCTGGGGACTGGTCGGCCGGGTAGCCGAGGTCCTTCAGTTCCGGCATCGACAGGCTTGCCAATGCCCTGCGCTGCCTGGCGAGCTGGTACCAGCGCAGGACAGCAGTGAGGGCAATCGCCAGGCGCGTGGCAACCGTGCTGGAGCGCTCATAAGTCGGCTGGAAGGTCCTGAGGCTGATGTAGGTCATCTTCGCTCTCCCTTTGTCCGAAACTCACGGGAAGCAGTGTCCCACCTCAGCGCTTGAAGGGTGTTCATCCGGCGTGAAGCACGGGGTAAAACCGGCGACGGGAGCGCAAAATCGTCGTTAAATCGCGGTCGGGAAGTGATATTCTGCCCACGCATTGATGACGGGGACGAGGGTGCACATCCGATTGTTCGGTGGCCTCGAGGCTGTTTCCCGCAGCGGACAGCCTCTGCACTTTGCGACGCGCAAGACGTCGCTGCTGTTTGCCGCGCTCGTCCTTGCGCCTCCCAAAGGTATCCGCCGCGACCGTGTCGCCGCGATGCTGTGGGCCGACAGCGGCGAGCAGCAGGCCCGCAACAGCCTGCGTCAGGCGCTGGTCGACATCAGGCGGCTGTGCTCGTCCGTAGACGGCGAGGCCATCCGCATCGATGGCAGCGCCGACAGCATCTGGCTGTTCACCGGCCCCGATGAGGCCGACATCCGCGTCTTCGACGAGCAGATCCGGGCGGACGACGGTGCGAGCTTGGCGACGGCGGCGGACCTCTACCGGGGCGACCTGCTCGACGGGACGCCCATCTCCGGCGAGGTTGAGGAATGGCTGTCGCCGCTGCGGGCAAGCTACGCCCGCAAGGCCCACGATCTGGCCGAGCGGCTCAGCCTGTTGCCGGCGTTGGAACCGCGCGAGGAGCAGGCTTGCCGGAGCCTCGCCGAGCGGCTGATCGCTATCGACCCATGCGCCGAGCAGGCCCACCGGGCCCTGATCCGCATCTTCCAAAGCAGAGGTGCCAGGAACGATGCGTATCGCCAGTTCCTCGCCTGCAGGGATGCACTGAAGCGCGTGCTCGGCGTCGATCCGGAGGAAGCGACCCGGGCGCTTGTCGTGGACATGGAGGGATCGGAACCGCAACAGCCGCGGGGGACGATATCCGGTGGCCGTCCGGCCGCGCCCGCCGCGTCCGAAACGGTGGCGGAACCTCCGCGGTCGGCGCTACCCGTGCCGGAAAAGCCGTCCATCGCCGTGCTGCCGTTCCAGAACATGAGCGGCGATGCCGAGCAGGACTATTTCACCGACGGCGTCGTCGAGGAGATCACGACGGCGCTTTCGCACGTGAACTGGCTGTTCGTGATCGCGCGCAACTCCGCCTTCGCCTACAAGGGACAGGCCGTCGACGCCACGCGCGCGGGGCGCGAACTCGGCGTGCGCTACGTCGTGGAGGGCAGCGTCCGCAAGGCGGGCAGCCGGCTGCGTGTCGCCGGCCAGCTGGTCGAGGCGGCGACCGGCATGAGCCTGTGGGCCGGCCGCTTCGACGGAGACGTCTCGGACGTGTTCGACCTCCAGGACCTCGTCGCCTCAAGCATCATCGGCGCCATCTCTCCGCGCCTCGAGCAGGCGGAGATCGCCCGCGCCAAGCGCAAGCCGACGGAGAGCCTCGACGCCTACGACTACCACCTGCGCGGCATGGCGAGCCTCTATCGCTGGACGAGGGTAGGGCTGGAGGAGGCGCTGCCCCACTTCTACAAGGCCATGGAACTCGACCCCGACTTCGCCGCCGCCCAAGGTGCGGCCGCGTGGTGCTATTTCTGGCGAATGGCGAACGGCTGGATGACGGACCGCCTCGGCGAGACCGCCGAGGTCTCCCGGCTGGTCGAGAGCGTGACGATCGCGGGCAAGGACGACGCGGTCGCGCTTGCCTTCAGCGGCCTTGCCATGGGCTACGTGGTTGGAGACTACGAAGCCGGCACCGCGCTCACCGGCCGCGCGCTCGCCCTCAATCCCAATTGCGCCGCGGCCTGGAGCGCCAGCGGCTGCCTCAAGGCCTGCCACGACGACCCTGATGTCGCGATCGAGCACCTTGGCCAGGCGAGGCGGCTGAGCCCGCTGGACCCCATGACGTTCTTCATGCAGTGCTTCACGGCCTTCGCCCATTTCGTAGCCGGCCGCTACGACGAGGCCTGGCCGCTGGCAGAGGCTGCGTCGCGGGCGCAGCCATATTATCTGACCGGCCTCCGCGTCGCCGCGGCCAGCAATGCCATGGCCGGGCGCAAGGAAGCCGCAAGCAGGCACATCGCCCTGTCGCTGCGGCTCGACCCCGAGCTCAACCTCGCGAACCTCCAGCATCGGGTCGGAAAGATCAGGCCGGATTATTTCGCCAGATATGTCGAGGCACTACGGCTGGCCGGCCTGCCCTAGTGATGGCCGCCGCTACCAGACAGCCTCTGCCGAATGTCGGGAGGAGTATCGCGGCCTGCCGCCTGGTCTGATCCGCGTCGAATCACATTCTGCGACAGCCCTTTCTTCGCCTTGCTCCGGGCAAAGCCCGGGCGCACAATCGCCGGCCGTCGCGGCGAGCGTAGGCCCGCCGTGTTTGCGGGAGGAACATATCATGAACGACTTGAGCCTCACGACTTTGGATGGCGGACTGGCGATGGTCAGCGCCCCGACGCTCGAAGCTTTCGCTGCCGGGCTGCGCGGCGACGTGCTCAACGCCGGCGACGCCGGCTATGACGAGGCCCGTGCCATCTGGAACGCCATGGTTGACCGCCGGCCCGGTCTCATCGTGCGCTGCGCCGGTGCGGGCGACGTCATTGCCACCATCAACTTCGCACGCGAGAACAACGTGCTGGTCGCCGTCAGGGGCGGCGGACACAACATCGCCGGCAATGCAGTCTGCGACGGCGGCATCGTCATAGACCTCAGCAGGATGAAATCGGTGCGGGTCGACAGGGTGGCGCGGCGTGCCTGGGTTGAGCCCGGCGCGACGCTGGCCGATGTCGACAAGGAGACGCAGGCCTTCGGGCTGGTGGTGCCGACGGGCATCAACTCGACTACCGGCATCGCCGGGCTGACGTTGGGTGGCGGCTTCGGCTGGACGGCGCGCAAGCTCGGGCTGACGATCGACAATCTCCTTTCGGCCGATGTGGTGACGGCCGCGGGCGAACTGGTGCGGGCAAGCAGTGCCGAACATCCCGACCTGTTCTGGGCGATACGCGGCGGCGGTGGCAATTTCGGTGTCGTGACCGCCTTCGAGTTCAAGCTGCACAAGCTGGGGCCGCAGGTGCTTTCCGGCCTGGTGGTCCATCCGTTCGACAACGCCAAGGCTGTGCTCGACGGATACCGGACCGTGCTCGAGGACGCACCCGACGAGCTGACCTGCTGGACGGTTGCGCGGCAGGCTCCGCCCCTGCCATTCCTGCCCGCGGACTGGCACGGCAAGGAGGTGCTGGTGCTGGCCATGTGCTACATCGGCGACCTCGCTTCCGGCGAGAAGGCGACGGCACCGCTGCGCGGCATCGGCAAGCCGATCGTCGACGTGGTCGGGCCCAACCCGTTCACCGGCTGGCAGGCGGCGTTCGATCCACTGCTCACGCCGGGCGCGCGCAACTACTGGAAGAGCCACGACTTCATCGCGCTGGCAGATGAGACCATCGAGATACTGGACGGGGCGATCAGGAACTTGCCGGGACCGGAATGCGAAGTGTTCATCGGTCATGTCGGCGGCGTGGCCGGGCAGGTCCCGACAGAGGCGACGGCGTTCCCGCAGCGCAGTTCGCATTATGTGATGAACGTGCATGCGCGCTGGCGCGAACCGTCGATGGACGATGCCTGCATCGGTTGGGCGCGCGGCATCTACGAGGCGGCCAAGCCGTATTCCGCCGGCACGGCCTACGTCAATTTCATGCCGTCCGACGAGTCCGACCGGGTCGAGGCGGCCTATGGCAGCAACTACGCCAGGCTGCTCGAGGTGAAGCAGAAATACGACCCCAAGAACTTCTTCCGCCTGAACCAGAACCTGAAGCCGAAATCGGCGCGCAAGGCGGCGTAGTTCGCTCTTTGCCGAGCGCCCCTCGATCCAGAGGGGCGCCTCTCTCAGATGAAGCCAGCTCCAGCCGAGGCTATCAGCCGCTGGACGCGTTCGTCCGATTTGTATATAACCGAAATGTTATGAATTGGAAAAAAGGCCGATGACGCCGTCCGAGCGCCTCGATGCGACCTTCACCGCGCTTGCCGATCCGACGCGGCGGGCGATCCTGGCGCGGTTGATGCAGGGCGAGGCCTCGGTGATGGAACTGGCCGAGCCCTTCGACATGAGCCAGCCGGCCATATCGAAGCATCTCAAGGTGCTCGAGCGAGCGGGGCTGATCTCGCGCGGCCGCGACGCGCAGCGGCGGCCGTGCCGTATCGAAGGTGCGGCCATGGCCGATGCCGTGGGCTGGCTCGAGGAGTACCGCCAGGTCTGGGAAGGCAACTTCAAGCGGTTGGATGTCCTGCTTGCCGATCTCCAGGCCAACCAGGGCAAGGCGTGAAGGGTCGACGAGGGAGAGGACAATGCGACACAGGCTGGAAGTCACGACACCGAGCGACCGAGAGGTAGCCATTTCGCGTGTGTTCGAAGCGCCTAGGGAATTGGTCTTCGATTGCTGGACCGTGCCGGCGCTGCTCAGGCGCTGGATGACAGGCCCGGACGGCTGGAGCTTCGCGGTCTGCGACGTCGACCTCAGGGTCGGCGGCAACTACCGCTTCGTCTGGCGGCATGTGGACGGCCGCGACATGGGCATGACCGGAACCTACCGGGAGATAGCGAGGCCCGAGCGCATCGTCAGCACGGAACTGTTCGACATGGACTGGACCGAAGGCGAGGCGCGCTCGACGCTGGTCCTGACCGAAGAGGCCGGCAGGACGATCTCGGTCAACACCATCCTGTACTCATCCCGCGAGGCGCGAGACGGAGCCATCGCCATCGGAATGGTCGACGGCATCGAGGCCGGCTACGCCCGCCTGGACGACATCCTGGCAGCCGGAGTCAGCGCCAAATAAGGGGCCTGGCGTTGGCCGCTCAGCGGCAAACGCGAACGTATCTGTTGCCGAACACCTGGATGGGACAGCGGCGCCCCATCACCGGCACCTCGGGCTGCCGGCCCGGCACCGGGACCGCCTGGCGGTCCTGCTCGCGGTTCCACTGCTGCTCGCGCTGGAAATCGTAGCGGCGCTGGCGGTTCTGCAGGATCAGCAGGTCGTCGAACGGCTGCTGGCGCAAGATTTGCGGCGACGGAATTGTGTTGATGGACGGCGACGCCTGCAGGTCGACGGCAAATGCGGGTGCCGCCGCGAGCATCAGCCCGCCGGCAATCACCACCGTTTTTGTCATCCTGCGCATCGCGGCCTTCATAAGCAGAAGATAGGTCTTCGCGGGGACGATGCAATGCGGTCGAGCGGCCGCCGGCGCCCGACCGTTGACGGATCGCCGGCTTCTTCCTATCTGAGGGCGGTCAAGGGCGGGAAGCCCCTGCCGCCCGCGGCCGCAAGGCACGGTGAAGCTTCCCTCGAAAACTTCGTTTCCCTGTCGATGCGACGGCCGAAGCGGCAATGCGGGCTCCCGATTTCGAAAGACGCCGTTCGCCAATCGCGAAGGAGCGAACCCATGACCAACGGTCAGACCGACTACAAGACCAATGCCCGCAGGCTGCGCGACGCGCTCGCTGCCGAAGGCTTCGACATCAACCACGCCAAGGCGCTCGAGCTGGTCGCCAAGCAGAATGGCGCCCGTGACTGGAACACGCTTGCCGCGCGTCCGGTCGCGAGCAATGCCGACGAGCCCAAGGGTGCCGTACCCTTTGCCGTGGGCGAAAGCGTGGCTGGCACCTTCAACGGCAACCCGGCCAAGGGCCGCGTCATCGGCCTCGAAGAGACGATCAAGCCGGACCTCTGGCGCGTTACCGTCGCCTTCAATCCGCCGGTGGACGTGTCGACCTCGAAGCTGTTCTCGTCGGAGCGCCGGCGCATCCAGATGGTGGTGGGTGCCGACGGCCGCTCGCGTCGCCTGACCGGCACCGAGACCGGCGTGATGGCGCTCGCCCGCGCCTGACGTCCGCACTTCTTCCGCGCAAGATACGGCCGTGGATCGTCCGATCCGCGGCCGTTTTGCATTGGCGGGTTCAGGCCGCCGTTTCGGCGCGGAAGCGCGGCGTCGAGTTGCGGATCGGGATGCATAGTGGCCGCTCGTGCACCGGGTCGGTGATGACGCGGCAGGAAATGCCGAACACGTCCTCGATGAGCTGTTCACTCATCAGCTCGACGGGCTCACCCTCAGCGACGACGGAACCGCCCTTGAGGAACACCAGCCGGTCGGCGTAACGGGCGGCGAGGTTGAGATCGTGCAGGACGAGCACGACGGTTCGGCCATGCTCACGGTTGAGGCGCCGGACCAGGTCGAGGCAGTCGATCTGGTGGGCCATGTCGAGATGGTTAACCGGCTCGTCGAGGCAGATGATGTCGGTTTCCTGCGCCAGCACCATGGCGATCCAGACGCGCTGCAGTTGGCCGCCCGACAGTGAGCCCACCCGTCGGTCGTTCAGGTGGGAAACGCCGGTGCCGAACATCGCCGCCTGGATAGCCTCGCCGTCGGCGGCGCTCCATGGCTGCAGCATGGTCTGGTGCGGGTAACGCCCGAGCCGGACCAGCTCCTCTACCGTCATGTCGTCGGGCGCCGACGGGTTCTGCGCCAGAAGCCCGATATGGCGTGCCAATTCCTTTTCCTTGAGACCTGATATCGGCAGGTCTCCGAGCCTGATTTCGCCCGATTTCGGCTGGTGCAGCCGGCGGATGGCGCGCAGCAGCGTGGACTTGCCGCAGCCATTGGGGCCGGCGAGCACGGTGACCTTGCCCTTGGGGATGCCGAGGTCGATGGCCGAAAGGGCGGTGGCGGCGCCATAGGCGACGGTCAGGGAAGCGACGGTGACGGCTTTATCCATTGGTGCTTCCCCTGCGCAGCACGAGGTAGAGGAAATAGGGCGTGCCGATGACGGCCGTGACCGTGCCGGCAGGCACTTCGGTCGGGGCAAACAGCACGCGCACGATGAGGTCGGCGCCGACGAGCATGATCGCGCCGAGCAGGAAGCTGGCGACGATGCCCGGGATGACCGGCCGGCCGACGATGAGCCGCGCCAGATGCGGCGCCATCAGGCCGACGAAACCGACGCCGCCGGCAAAGGCTACGGCAAGTGCGGTCAGCGCCGAGGCGAGCGCGAAGACCAAGATGCGGAAGACCGGCAGGTTGAGGCCGATTCCGCGCGCCGAAACCTCGTCGAGGTCGGTCGGCGGCAGGCGCCGCGCAACAGTGAACACGCCGACCATGGCAATGGCGAGGCCAATTGCAACGACCTGGACCTCGCCCCAGTTGATCTCGTTGACCGCACCCGCCAGCCAGCGGCTCGCCTGGGTGGTGCGGTAGATCGGGCCGACGATCATCAGGATCAGCGTTCCGGCCTTGCAGACCGCACCCACCGCGATGCCGAACAAAAGCAGCCGCACCGCCGACGACGCCTGCTGGCCCGACAGCAGGAACACGGCCGCAATGGCGATGCTGGCGCCGATCATCGCCGCCACCGGCTGCCAGACGATGGAGGTGACCAGCGCATTGCTTTCGTCGGACAGCAGCGCGAGGAAGATGACGACGCCGAGGCCGGCGCCGCCGATGACGCCGAGCACGCCGGGCGAGGCGAGTTCGTTGCGCGTCACCTTCTGCAGCAGGTAGCCCGACACCGCCATGGCGCCACCGGCGAGAATGGCGATGGCAACGCGCGGCGCGCGCAATTGCAGAACCACCACGCGCTCGCCGCGCGAGCCGTCGCCGAGCAGGATCTCGACGATGCGGCGCGGGTCGATCCAGGTCGAGCCGAAGCCGATGCCGCAGAGCGCGATTGCCATGGCCGCCGCTGCAATGATGGCCACCGCGATCCAGGCGCGGCGATTGAGGCGGGCGAGCGCCGAACTGCGTGGGAGGACGAGGCTCATGCGGCGCGCCTCCTCAGCAGGACGAGAAGCAGCAGGCCGCCGACGATGGCCGTGACCGCGCCCACCGGTGCCTCGCGCGGGTAGATGACAAAGCGCGCGACGATGTCGGCCAATGTGGCGTAGAGCGCGCCCACGAGCGCGGCCGCGACGAGCTGCAGACGATGTTCGAGCCCGACCAGGGCGCGCGCCGCATGCGGCACGACGAGGCCGACGAACATGACCGGACCGGCCATCGCCACGGCAGCCCCGCTGAGCAGCGCCACCGCGAGGAAGGCGAGCCCCCTGACCACGCCGAGCGGCACGCCGAGCCCGCGCGCCGTCGAATCGTCGGTCTGCAGGATGTCGAGCGGGCGCGCCAGAGTGATTGCGAGACCTGCGCCGACAAGCAGGAAGGGCAGGCCGTTGAGGGCGAGGCCAAGCTTGCGGTCGGCGAAGGAACCGGCCAGCCAGAACAGGAGCTGGTCGAGCATGGTTTCGTTTGCGGTCAGCACCACATAGACGAAGCTGTCGAACAGGCCCGCGAAGGTGACGCCGACGAGTACGATGCGCAGCGGCGACATGCCGCCCGCAGCAGCCGCCAGCCCGAAGACAATAAAGCTGGTCAGCAGCGCGCCCGATGCGGCTGCCACCGAAAGGCCGGGCAGCGAGGATATGCCGAGGGTTCCGCTCGCAAGCACGACCGCGAACGCGGCACCCGCGTTGAGGCCGAGCGTGTCGGGCGAGGCGATGCGGTTGCGCGACAGCGTCTGCACGATGACGCCGGCGATGCCGAGCGCCGCCCCCACCATCGGCGCCATCACGGCGCGCGGCAGGCGCAGGTCGCGGATCACGACATGGGTCTCGCTGCCGTCGAAGGCTGTCAACGCCGCCCAGATTTCAGCCGGCGAGTAGAGCCGGTAGCCCAGCGCCAGGCTCAGATACATCAGGACAAGCAGGAGCAGCCCGAGACCGGCGAAGAGTGCGCGGTACCCGATGCGCCAATGCGCAGGGATGCTCGTGGTCGACGAAGCGAGGGGCACGCGCGCGGGCCTTAATATGAGCTTGACAGTCAGGGTTTGTTCTGACCCTTTGCCAAACCTTCTCGACCCAGTCAAGTTTTGGAGACTTGCCATGAAGCTTTTCGTCAAAGCCGCTCTCGGCCTGGCCCTCGCGGCCTTCGGCCTCGGCGCTGCCTCCGCCCACGAGGTCAAGCACGCCATGGGCGTCACCGACGTACCCGAGAACCCGCAGCGCATCGTGGTGCTGACCAACGAGGGGACCGAGGCGGTTCTGGCGCTGGGCTTCAAGCCCGTAGGCGCCGTGCGCTCCTGGACCGGTTCGCCCTGGTACAAGCACATCGCCGACAAGATGGAAGGCGTCGAGGTGCTGGGCGAGGAATCGGCCGTCAATCTCGAGCTGATCGCCGGCCTGCAGCCCGACCTCATCCTCGGCAACAAGACGCGCCAGGAGAAGATCTACGACCAGCTTTCGGCGATTGCGCCCACCGTCATGTCGGAGCGCCTGCGCGGCGACTGGAAGGTGAACTATGCGCTCTATGCCGATGCGCTCGGCAAGAAGGCCGAGGGAGAGGCAGGCCTCAAGGCCTTCGACGACAAGGCAGCGAAGCTCGCCGAGGCGCTGGGCGACAAGAAGGCTGAGAAGGTGTCGCTGATCCGCTTCATGCCGGGCCTGACCCGCATCTACTTCAAGGACACCTTTCCGGGCATGATCTTCGACCAGATCGGCATCGCGCGCCCGGCCGTGCAGGACAAGCAGGGCTTCGCCGACGACGTCACCAAGGAGCGCATTCCCGACTTCGACGGCGACCGGCTGTTCTACTTCGTCTACGAGACCGGCAACGGCAAGGCGAGCAAGCAGTCGGAGGAATGGCTGGGCGAGCCGCTGTGGCAGAACCTGCCGGTGGTCAAGGCCGGCAAGGCCGTCGCCGTAGACGACGCAGTCTGGAACACTGCGGGCGGCGTGATCGCGGCAAACCTTTTGCTCGACGACATCGCCCGCGTCTACGGCGTGACGCCGGCAGAGTAGCCAGCCCTCGCGTCGCCGCGCATGGGGCCACGGCTCCTTCCGCAGCGTCGAAACGCTTTGATTCCCGGCCAAGCTTGTGTAAAGCGGGGCAAGCCAAATCCCCGCAACAGCCAGACGGGCAAAAGCCATGGAAAAATTCACCAAGCTCACGGGCGTCGCCGCCCCCCTGCCGATCGTCAATGTCGACACCGACATGATCATCCCCAAGGATTATCTCAAGACGATCAAGCGCACGGGCCTTGGTACCGGGCTTTTCGCCGAGATGCGCTACAATGAGGACGGTTCGGAGAACCCGGACTTCGTGCTCAACAAGCCGGCGTATCGCAAGGCCGAGGTCCTCGTCGCCGGCGACAATTTCGGCTGTGGCTCGAGCCGCGAGCATGCGCCCTGGGCGCTGCTCGACTTCGGCATCCGCTGCGTGATCTCGACGTCGTTTGCCGACATCTTCTACAACAACTGCTTCAAGAACGGCATCCTGCCGATCACCGTCAGCCAGGAAGACCTGGACAAGCTGATGGACGATGCCGAGCGCGGTGCCAACGCCACCATCTCGGTTGATCTCGAAGCCAAGGAAATCCGTGGCCCGGACGGTGGCGTGGTCAAGTTCGACCTCGACGACTTCCGCCGCCACTGCCTGCTCAACGGCCTCGACGACATCGGCCTGACCATGGAGAAGGCCGGCTCGATCGACAGCTACGAGAAGAAGGTTGGCGAAAGCCGCCCCTGGGCCTGATCGTCTGCTTCACGTTAGAATTACCGAAAGCCCCGTCCCGCCAGGTACGGGGCTTTCTTCGTTTTGGGCCGGGTCGCAGTTACGATTCCGTGATGCTGGCGTATTGGGCCGGACGCTGACAGGGATGCTGTGCCATGCCATTGTCGCGCCTCGAGATTCGGGGCGTGCGCACGGAACCGCTCCACAGATTGCTAGCGCAGGGGCCAAGGAGCGCCGCATGAAACCATCCACCGTCATCGTTGTTGCATCGATCGCGCTGATGCCGTCCCTGGCGCATGCGCAGGACGAGTCCTCGATGATCCCCTTCGAGGGCGGCAACTTCACCATCAAGGAGACCGAGGAACTCGACAAGATCCTCGCTTATGACGGCAAGGAACTCGCCCGCAACTACGTCGCTTATTACGATCGCACGGTCGATCTCGCCGGCACCAAGGTGGCGATCTTCGACGTCGGCGACGGCGGCAATGCCTGCGGGCCGGCGACCGTGCTCGCCTGGAAGACCGAAGCCGGCATCCAGTCGACCATCGTGGGCGAGGACGAATGCGGCACGCCGCCGGCGGCCGCCACCGGCGACGCTCTCTTCTTCGTGCCCTATCTCCGGCCGGGATCGAAGGCGCCGGTGCGCATCTGGTCGCCGCAGGAAGGCCTCAAGGTCGCGGGCGAGCTGAGCTACACGCCGCAGCCGGGAACCACCTGGGCCGATATTTCGCCCGACAAGATCGCCTACCCGTCCGACTTCTTCGCCAATGCCGAACTCTATGCGGCGGCATTGGCGCTGCTGGGCGACCGGCTCGAGCAGGTGGCGCTCGGGCTGTCGGTGTCGGGCGAGCCGGAGAAGACGGCCTCGGGCATGCTCGTCGCCAGCGGCTGCGTGCCCCACGCCTGCGGCAGCGCCGACGCCTTCATCGGCGTCGATGCCGCCGGCAAGAAGCTGTATTTCGCGCAGGAGGGCGATGCGCCGGAGCCGAGCACATGGCCGGCGCTGGCCGAGTGGCCGGCCGAGGTGAAGGACGCCATGACCAAGGCCCTGGTTTCCCAGCAGTGAGACGGACGCCATGCGCAAGCTGATTTCCACCGGTTCGCCCTTCGAGAAGACCGCCGGCTACTCGCGCGCCGTCGTGCAAGGCGACTGGTGCTTCGTCTCCGGTACTACCGGCTACGACTATGCCACCATGACCATGCCGGAGAGCGTGGAGGCACAGACGCGCAACTGCCTTGCGACCATCGCCAAGGCGCTCGGGGACGGCGGCTTCGACATGGCCGACGTCGTGCGCGCGCACTGTTACATCACCGACCAGGCCTATGTGGACCTGGTGTTTCCGATCCTCGGCGAGACATTCGGCGACATCCGCCCGGCCGCGACGATGATCGTCTGCCAGCTCAACAAGCCCGAGATGAAGATCGAGATCGAGGTGACGGCGCTCAGGCGTTCGTGACCTCAAGGGGGATCGCTTGCGCATCCTATCGCTGAACGGCTGGGGCGGCAGGCTCGGCGAGGAGCTGGTCGACTATGTCGGGGCCGCCGATCCCGACGTGCTTTGCCTGCAGGAAGCGACCAATACTCCAGCGGCGACGGCACCATGGCTGATCTATCGCGATGGCGGCGGCGAGCTTTTGCAACGGGCCAATCTGTTCCGCGAGGTCGGCGCCGCGCTGCCGGCGCACCAGGCCTTCTTCTGCCCCGCCGCGCGCGGCCCGCTCCATGACGGCGACCGGGCGATCCCGTCGGAATGGGGACTGGCTACCTTCGTCCGGAGTTCACTCCCGATCATCGGGCAGGCACAGGACTTCATTCACGGCGCCTTCTCGGCCAATGGCTACGGCGAGCATCCGCGCTCGCGCAACGCCCATGCAATCCGGCTGCATGATTACGCGACCGGCAAGACTGTCGTCGTCGTCCATCTGCACGGCCTGCGCGACCTCGACGGCAAAGGCGACACGCCCGCCCGTGATACCCAGACGGCCAGGCTGATCGAATTGATCGGCAGTGTCCGCCATGACTGCGATGGGCTTGTCGTCTGCGGCGACTTCAACGTGCTGCCGGACAGCCGGATGCTCGCCGCATTGCGCGAGATCGGGCTCACGGAGCTGGTGACATCACGCGGCTTCACCGACACGCGAACCTCGCATTACCTGAAGACGCCGCGCTACGCCGACTACATGCTGGTCAGCGGCGAAGTCGATGTGCGCGGCTTCGACGTGGTGGAAGAACCAGAGGTCTCCGACCACCGCGCATTGTTGCTGGAGATCGGGTAGGGAGCGACCTACTCAGACTACTTCTCGTCTTCCAATGCCCAGTCGGCCGCCGGAGACCAATCTTTGCGCATAGCGCTAAGATCGCCTTCCCAACCCAGCCCCCTTAACTCTTCAAGGGCGGCCTTCTGGTCGGCCATGATGACTACTGTTCGCAGAGCGGCTTCCACCGTCGCCTTCTTTGTCGACTGGCCAGTCGCCTTCATCGCCTTCTTCAGCAATCGGTCGTCAATGTCGATGGTCGTACGCATGATGCACCCATGTGCCTTGACCAACAAAACGTACCCACCGCAGCCCGACAATTCAAGAAATCCGCGCCTTTCCCGCTTGCACCCAGGCCCTGCCAAGGCTAGCAAGGCCGCGGTTCACGCATCTTTTGGAAAGGTTTCCCATGGCGACGCGCAATCTTCTTCTCCTGCCGGGCGACGGCATCGGCCCCGAGGCCATGGCGGAGGTCCGCAAGCTGATCGCGGCCATGAACGAGAAGCTCGGCAGCGGCTTCGCCACAGAGGAAGGCCTCGTCGGCGGCTCGGCCTACGACGCCCACGGCCAGGCGATCTCCGACGCCGACATGGCCAAGGCGATGGCTGCGGATGCCGTGCTGTTCGGCGCCGTCGGCGGCCCGAAGTGGGATGCCGTGCCCTACGAGGTGCGCCCCGAGGCCGGCCTGCTGCGCCTGCGCAAGGACATGGAGCTGTTCGCCAACCTCAGGCCCGCGATCTGCTATCCGGCGCTTGCCGGCTCGTCCTCGCTCAAGCCCGAGGTCATTGAGGGCCTCGACATCCTGATCGTGCGCGAGCTCACCGGCGGCGTCTATTTCGGCGAGCCCAAGCAGATCATCGATCTCGGCAACGGCCAGAAGCGCGGCATCGACACCCAGGTTTACGACACCTTCGAGATCGAGCGCATCTCGGGCGTCGCCTTCGAGCTGGCGCGCACGCGCAAGAACCACGTGACGTCGATGGAAAAGCGCAACGTCATGAAGTCGGGCGTGTTGTGGAACGAGGTGGTGACCGCCACCCACAAGGCCAAGTATGCCGACGTCAAGCTCGACCACATGCTGGCCGATGCCGGCGGCATGCAGCTGGTGCGCTGGCCCAAGCAGTTCGACGTCATCGTCACCGACAACCTGTTCGGCGACATGCTGTCGGACGTGGCCGCGATGCTCACCGGCTCGCTCGGCATGCTGCCCTCGGCCTCGCTGGGCGCTCCCGACGCCAAGACCGGCAAGCGCAAGGCGCTCTACGAGCCGGTGCATGGCTCGGCCCCCGACATCGCCGGCAAGGGCATCGCCAACCCGATCGCCATGATCGCGTCGTTTGCCATGTGCCTGCGCTACTCGTTCAACATGGTGGCCGAGGCGGATCGTCTCGAGGCTGCGATTGCGGCAGTACTCGACGACGGCCTGCGCACCAAGGACATCATGTCGGAAGGCAAGACCGAGGTTGGCACCACCCAAATGGGTGATGCCATCGTGGCGAAGTTCTTCGCCTGATCGAGAGCCAATGTAATGAAAACGGCGCCCAGGTGGCGCCGTTTTTCATTTTTGCTGAGGAAAACGCCCTAGGCGGAGGGCACGTAGGGCGGCGGGACCCTCACGCCTTCAGGTACCGGCCCCCACTTGTTCTCGTGCTTCTGCGACGGGATCAGGGTGAAGACGAAGATGATCAGCCCGCCGACATAGGGCAGCAGGATCAGCAGATAGAACCAGCCGGACAGGCCGAGATCGTGGATGCGGCGGATGGTGACGGCGAGGCCGGGCAGCAGGGTGGCCAGCACGAACAGGCCGGGAAGGGCAAAGCCTGCGACCGGCTCCTCCATGCCAGAGTCCAGATTGCCCATCGCGGCGTCGATGGCGAACCCGGCTAGCGCCACCATCACAACGGCGATCGTCCAGAATAGGTAGTAGCCCCAATACTCCTTGCGCCGCGCGCGGGTGCGAAAGGTGGCGTAGTTGGTCGTGATGCCGCGCCAGAAATACGACCATAGCCCGGTCGACGCTTCGCCGTCGGTCGCATAGCCCGGCGCATATGTCGGTGCCTGGCCGGCTTGCGCCTGCACCGGCTGGCTCTCCGCCGCGCCTCGGCGGCCGAACTGGGGCACGGTTCGCCCGGCTTGCGGGATCGAGGCTTCCGGCCTTGCGGCCGGCGCATGGATGGCGAAGACATCGTGGGCCTGCCCGCCCGACGGCGTGAACTCGACCTGCGTGCCCTTGCCCATCGCGGCCGGTTGGCGCAAATCCTCGCGCGCGAAACCGTAGCGGTTGCCGTCGGCGCCGGCGATGAAGCCGAACCCCTGAGCCTCGTCGTAATGCAGAACTTCCCCGCGCATAGCCCCTCCGGCGCCACATCCGTCGCAACAGTGAGCAGAGTTTGCCTCACCCGGCAAGTCTAGCGCGCGGGCGCCTGCTGCCTGTGCCCGTATCGCCACAGATACGGTGGAAACGACGATACCACTGCATCACCCGATATAATGCGGTGAGAGAAGCGCCGACTCATGTTACCTTTTGCTAAAAAGGGCAATGGGGTAGGGAACGTTGTGACTCGGGTCGGCAGACCTCGAAACCTATTGATGACATGGCGACGCGGCTCCCCAAGGCCGCCTCCCCAGACGCCGGTTTCGGCGATGCGGAACTTCTGGGGCCTGATGCGGGCCTACTGGTTCTCGGATCGCTGGAAGGAAGCGTGGGGGCTAACGCTGGTAATAGCCCTCCTTACTGCACTTTCCAGCAAGGCCAGCGTCTGGATGGCCGAGGCCTCAGGCGAACTGGTCAACTCGATCGCCTTCTTCCACGACCCGGCGAGTCTCGCGCCGCTCGAATCTCTGCTCAGTTCCGCAGGCACGCTCCTCCTCCTCGTGCTGCTCAAGGATGCCGGCTTCACGGGCGTCCGCCATCTCTTCTCCACCACATTGCATCGTAAGTGGCGCGGCTGGCTCGACAGCCGCTTCAACGCCGCATTGCTCGACGCCAACCACACGCATTTCCACGTCCAGAACGACGGCGGCACCCAACAGCTCGCCCCCGACAACATCGACCAGCGCATTCAGGATTCCATCAAGGGCATGACCGGCGGCGCGATCGGCCTCGCCATGGGCATCATGAGCGTCGCCGCCTCGCTGTTCTTCGTCGGCCGCAAGCTGTGGGAGACCTCGACCTCGGTGCGCGGCCTCGAATTCCTCGGCAACTACGGAAGCTTCGTCCTGGCGCTAGGGGTCGTGGCCGCCTACGTGCCGCTGAACACGCTGATCGCCATAAGGCTCGGCGGGCTGATGGAGCGGCTGAACGTCCGCCTGCAGCAGGCCGAAGGGACGTACCGCAGCGAATTGAACACCCTCCTGCGACGCAGCTTCCACGTCGCGGCGTCGCGCGCCGAAGGCGTCCAGAAGTCGATGCACGACCGTCACTACGGCGACATCGACAAGACCTGGGCGCGCCTGAACACCGTCAACGCCGGCTACATGTCGTTCGAGCTGATCTACAACTTCGTCGCCGCGCGCTTCGTCGCCTACGCGCCGGGCCTCGTTCCCTACATGCACGGGCAGATCAATCTGAAGGGCTACGTCACCGGCGCCGAGCTGGTCAATTCACTGATCAGCCAGTGCTCGTGGTTCATCCAGGTGATGCCGGCGATCGCCTCGCTGCGCGCCGATTCCCGCCGCGTCATGGACCTTGCCGAAGCAATCGAGAACGTGCAGCAGCCGCAGCGCTTCTACGGCCTCACCGGCCAGGCCGAATTCCGCTACGCCAGCCAGCATGCCGTCTTCGGGCTCGCTGTCCGCAATCTCGAGCTGATGCATCGCGGCAATGACGCGCAGCCCTTCCTCACCGTCGCCAACCTGCGTTTCCGCCGCGGCGAATGGAGCTTCGTGTCCGGCGAATCCGGCTGCGGCAAGACCTCGCTGGTCAAGGCGATCAACGGGCTGTGGCCGTACGGCCGGGGCGAGATCCTCCATCCCGAGGGGGTCTCGGCCTTCTACGCCACCCAGGACGTGAAGTTGCCGCCGGTGACGCTGAAGCAGCTCGTCTGCCTCCCTGGCAGTGCCGCCGACCATTCGGAGGCGCGGGTGGCCGTGGCGCTCCACAGGGCGGGCCTCGGCGACTTCATCGAATGCCTCGACCGCGACACCCACCAGAACAAGATCTGGGACCTGGTGCTCTCCGGCGGCCAGAAGCAAAAGCTCGTCGCCGCCCGCATCCTGCTCCTGCAGCCCGGCCTTCTGTTCCTCGACGAGGCAACCGGGGCGCTCGATCACGAGGCCAAGATCGCCTTCCACCAGACGATCAAGGACAATTGCCCCGGCATGACCGTCATCAGCGTCATGCATGATGCGGTTCCGCCGCGCTCGACGACCGGGGCTGAGTTCTACGACAGCATCGTCAGCATCGCGGACGGCGTTGCCGTCAAGCAGGCGATTACCAGCCTGCCGGCCGAGCTGACGGCGCTACTCGACCAGCCGCTGCTGGCCGGCAGCCGGTTGCAGCGGGAACCGCGTGTTACGGTGAAGGAAGGCCAGACACGACCGGGGTTGCGGTAGCTCAGGGACCCGTCGGGGACTCTGGAACGACCGAGCGGGTGAGGAAACGCTTCTCGCGGCCGTTGTCGAGAGAAAACATGCCGCCGCGGCCGGGCACGACGTCGATGACCAGGTCGGTGTGCTTCCAGGCCCCGTATTGCAAGGCGCTGATGTAGACCGGCGTATCGCCTATCATTCCGAGAAGCACATCATTGTCGCCGACGACGAAGTCGGAGCGTGGATAGCACATGGGCGACGAGCCGTCGCAGCATCCGCCCGACTGGTGGAACAGCACAGGGCCATGATCAGCCACGATCTCGTCGAGCAGCACGATCGCCTCCGGCGTGGCGGAGACCTTGTCGAGGGGAGGATGCGAGGACATCGGTGGGGCTCCAACGTTGCGGCCAGCTCTCCTCTCCCCGTTCACGGGGAGAGGATGCCGGCAGGCAGGTGAGGGGCAGCGCAGGCCTCAATGGGTTCGAGCCGCCCCTCATCCGCCCCTTCGGGGCACCTTCTCCCCGCAGGCGGGGAGAAGGGAGAAGGCTCTCAGAAGAAACCGAGCTTCTTGGGGCTGTAGCTGACCAGGAGATTCTTGGTCTGCTGGTAGTGGTCGAGCATCATCTTGTGCGTCTCGCGGCCGATGCCCGACTGCTTGTAGCCGCCAAAGGCCGCATGAGCCGGGTAGGCGTGATAGCAATTGGTCCACACGCGCCCGGCCTGGATGGCGCGGCCGAAGCGGTAGAGCCGGTTGGCGTCGCGGCTCCAGATGCCGGCACCGAGGCCATAGAGTGTGTCGTTGGCGATCGACAGCGCCTCGTCGTCGTCCCTGAAGGTGGCGATCGAGACCACCGGTCCAAAAATCTCCTCCTGGAAGATGCGCATCTTGTTGTGGCCCTTGAACACCGTGGGCTTCACATAAAAGCCGCCGGCAAGGTCGCCCGGCAGGTTGGCGCGCTCGCCTCCGGTCAAAACCTCGGCGCCTTCCTGGCGACCGATGTCCATGTAGGACAGGATCTTCTCCAACTGCTCCGAGGAGGCCTGGGCGCCGATCATGGTGGCGGGGTCGAGCGGATCGCCCTGGACGATCGCCTCGACGCGCTTCAGTGCGCGTTCCATGAACCTGTCGTAGATCTTCTCGTGCACAAGCGCGCGGCTCGGGCAGGTGCAGACCTCGCCCTGGTTGAGCGCGAACATGACGAAGCCCTCGATAGCCTTGTCGAAGAAGTCGTCGTCCTCGGCGGTGACGTCCTGGAAGAAGATGTTGGGCGACTTGCCGCCGAGTTCCAGCGTCACCGGGATCAGGTTCTGCGAGGCATATTGCATGATCAGCCGGCCGGTCGTCGTCTCGCCGGTGAAGGCGATCTTGGCGATGCGCGGGCTCGAAGCCAGCGGCTTGCCGGCCTCGAGGCCGAAGCCATTGACGATGTTGAGCACTCCCGCCGGCAGCAGGTCGCCGACCAGGTCGGCCCACAGCATGATGGTGGCGGGCGTCTGCTCGGCCGGCTTCAGCACCACGCAGTTGCCGGCGGCGAGCGCCGGCGCCAGCTTCCAGCAAGCCATGAGCAGCGGGAAGTTCCACGGGATGATCTGGCCGACGACGCCGAGCGGCTCGTGGAAATGATAGGCGACGGTGTCGTGGTCGATTTCGGAGATCGAGCCTTCCTGGCCGCGCAACACGCCCGCGAAATAGCGGAAATGGTCGATGGCGAGCGGGACATCGGCGGCCGTGGTCTCGCGGATCGGCTTGCCGTTGTCCCAGGTCTCGGCCAGCGCCAGGAGGTCTAGATTTTCCTCCATGCGGTCGGCGATGCGGTTGAGGATCAGGGCGCGCGTTGCGGGTGCGGTCTTGCCCCAGGCGTCCTTGGCCTTGTGCGCGGCGTCGAGCGCTGCCTCGACGTCGGCGGCATCCGATCGGGCGACCTCGCCCAGAGGCCTGCCGGTCACCGGCGAGATGTTCTCGAAATATCGGCCGGCTTTCGGCGCCATCCACTCACCGCCGATGTAGTTGTCGTAGCGCTTGGCGAAGGGGATCTTGGCCGCGCGCGAGAATTCCACCTTGTTCATCTCTTCCTCCCGAGAAGCGGCGCCGCGGGATGCGGCGCGTCGGAGGAGAGCGTCGGAGAAGTCGCGGCGGGTGTCAGCCCCGCCGGAATCGATGGCAGGTTGCGACTGTCGCAGTTCTGCGACAGTCGTGCGTGGCAAAAATCAATGGGCGCGGCGGATGCCCAGCCGGTTGAGCTTGCGGTGGAGCGTGGCGCGCGAAATGCCGAGCTTCTGCGCCGCGGCCGAGACGTTGCCGTCGGCGCGGGCGAGTGCCCTGTGGAGGGCGGCGCGCTCGGCCTCGTCGAGGTCCTCGGCGGCGCGCTGGGCTAACCCCAGGAGGTCGGAGACCGGCAGGCGGCGCTCCAGTTGCTCCCGGGTGATGCCGTGGGCGAGGCGTGCCTGCCTTGTCGCACCGATGACGAGATCGTCCGCATCGACGGCGATCATGGCGCCGGGGTTGCGCTCGGCCGCGGGCGTCAGCAGGATTCGCGCGTCGGGGAAGGCGAGGCGGAAATTGTCCGCCTCGATGCGCCGGGCCGCATCGCCCACCGCCAGCGCGATGAGGTTGACGAAGCCCTCGGTCAGGTCGGCCCGGCAGGACGAGACGTCGAGCGCCGCCGCCAGATTGCCCTCGTGGTCGTAAATTGGCGTCGTGGTGCAGGAGAGCGCCGTGTTGCGCGCGAAGAAGTGCTGGTCGCGGTGGATGGTCAGCGGCCGCTGCTCGACCAGACAGGTGCCGATGCCGTTGGTGCCTTCGCTCTCCTCGCTCCAGACGGAGCCGGTCCAAAGCCCCCATTCGAAGAACGTCTTGTCGTCGGAAATGGCACCGCGCCGTTCCACCGGCACGCCATTCCTGTCGGCGAGCAGCACGCAGCAGCCGACGCCGCCGACGGCGAGATAGAGCCGGTCGAGGCTCGCCTGCGCGGCGTGGATCAGCGTCTCGATGCCTTGGCGTGCGTCGCGCAGCTCCTGCTCGGTCAGCCGCATCGGCGGCTTGTGCTCGCCGGGATCGAGCTGGTGCAGCCGTGAAGAGCGCCGCCAAGAAGCGACCAGTGCCGAGCGCGCCGCCTCGTCGGAAGCGACTGCAGCCTGCACCGCGTCCTCATGCCTTGCAAAAACCTGTCCGTTCACAAGCTCCTCCCAAAGCCAGAACGAAATCCTCGCATGCGATCCTCCAGAGATCCCCGTCGCGGTCAATTCGCAATTAGGACAAGGATCGCTATAGCCGAGCATATATAGCGATTGGACGAAGGCAATGCGCTCAGACAAAGCCGATGAAGCGACCGCACAGCAGCACGGCTATCCAGAGCACCAGCGAGACGCCAGCGAGCAGCCGCGTGCCGCGGGCACCGCGCGCGGACAACAACGCGGACAACAAAGAGAACAGCAGGAAGTTCATGCCGGCGAGGCCGATGAGCGCCATCTTGGCGAGGAAAACAGGCAGCTGTGCGTAATGGCTGGCGCGAACCGAGAACATCAGGAGGCCGGTGGCAGCCGCCACCACGAAGGCCGAAAGCGCCAGTCGCCGCAGAAGGGCGACATAGGGTGTCTCGGGAAAACTCGTGATGGCTCCCATGAGCCTCAGGTCTATCAGCGCCACCGAGGTCAGAAGCGTACCTATCGCCGCGATATGGGCCGCACTTATCAGCGGATAGGCGAGATAGGATGCCTTGAGCAGGCGGACGACGGGCAGACCTTCGATCGCCTGGAATGCCTCCACCGGTCCGGGCCCCCGTCAGTTGCTCGGCACGCGGTCCGGATAGACGTCGTAGGTCTTGTCGCCGACGATGACGCGCACTGCCTTCATCCGCTGCTCGTTGGGGTCGAGCGAGCGATGGCCGATAGCCGTCACCTCGTCGCCCTTGGTCACGGCCTCCTCGGTGAAGCCGGCGGCCATCGTGCCCGACGGTGGTGCCAGTTCGACACGCCAGAGTTCGCCTTCGGCATCGACGTCGAGCGTGGCATGCGGATTGCCGACATAGACCGCGGCCACGATACCCTTGAGCTGGAAGAAACCGTCCTCGGTCCATGACCATCCGTGGTGGGCGAGCGCCGGTAGCGAGAACAGGGTGGCCGCGGCCAGGGCCAGGGCGATACGGAAACGCTTCGAACGGATTTCCATGGGCTCCTCCGTCAATCGATCCGACGCGAAGCCTAGGTGGCTGACGCGAAAGGTCAAATCACAACAGCCGGAGGCCACTGGAAGCTTGGCGGTCGGCATCTCGCGGCGGAGACGCTGCGGCAGCAAGGCTGAACCAGCCCGGCCGCGATTGACTCTTTTCCGAAACCGGATAAAAGCGGCGGCGAACAGGGAACCCTCCGATGCGCAGCCTCTCGATGGCGCTCTTCGCATTCGACTTCCCCGGCCTCGGTGCCCAGCACCCGGCCGGACGTGGAGCCGTTTCCCTGCTTTCGACCAAAACCATGGCCAAAACCACCACCACCAAAACGGTGTGATTTCCCTTGGCCTGCTCACCCTCTCCCGGGTCTGGCCCGGGGGATGAAGCCCGCGCTGGCCAGCGGGTTTTCTCCAGGAAACGAGCGGAGAGGGACAGGAGTGATCTGATGGGTTTCAAGGTTGCGATCGTCGGCGCCACGGGCAATGTGGGCCGCGAAATGCTCAATATCCTCGAAGAACGCGGCTTCCCGGCCGATGAGGTCGTGCCGCTCGCCTCGCGCCGCAGCCAGGGCACCGAAGTGTCCTATGGCGACAAGACGCTGAAGGTGAAGGCGCTCGACACCTACGACTTCTCCGACACCGACATCTGCCTGATGTCGGCCGGCGGCAACATCTCCAAGGAATGGTCGCCCAAGATCGGCAAGCAGGGCTGTGTCGTCATCGACAACTCCTCGGCCTGGCGCTACGACGCCGAGGTGCCGCTGATCGTGCCGGAAGTGAACCCGGACGCGATCGCCGGCTTCACCAAGAAGAACATCATCGCCAATCCGAACTGCTCGACCGCCCAACTGGTGGTGGCGCTGAAGCCGCTGCACGACAAGGCCAAGATCAAGCGCGTCGTCGTGGCGACCTACCAGTCCGTGTCGGGCGCCGGCAAGGAAGGCATGGACGAGCTGTTCACCCAGACCCGCGCCGTCTTCGTCGCCGATCCGGTCGAGGCCAAGAAGTTCACCAAGCGCATCGCCTTCAACGTCATTCCGCACATCGACGTCTTCATGGAGGACGGCTACACCAAGGAAGAGTGGAAGGTGATGGCCGAGACCAAGAAGATGCTTGATCCCAAGATCAAGCTGACGGCCACCGCCGTGCGCGTGCCGGTGTTCATCGGCCACTCCGAAGCCGTCAACATCGAGTTCGAGAACCCGATCAGCCCCGACGAGGCGCGCGACATCCTGCGCGAGGCACCGGGCTGTTTGGTCATCGACAAGCGGGAGGATGGCGGCTACGCCACGCCGATCGAAACGGCCGGCGAGGACGCGACCTACATCTCGCGCATCCGCGAGGACGCGACCGTCGAGAACGGCCTTGCCATGTGGATCGTCTCCGACAACCTGCGCAAGGGCGCGGCGCTCAACGCCGTGCAGATCGCCGAGCTCCTGGTCGAGCGCAGCCTGATCCAGCCGAAGCAGAAGGCTGCCTGAAAGCCTGTACGCTGCAAGGTTCACCTTCCCCACGCGGGGAAGGTGGCCAGCGTTCACGCGAGACATCGATCTCGCGAACGTGCCCCATGTCGCATTCGGCGCGACGCGGGCATCCCCTTCGGCGCATAATTGCCGCTCTCCCGCCTCCAGGAGGACTCCAGGCAGATGATCGTCCGCCCGCGCACAGGCTTCCTGAAACTGTTCTTCGTGATGCGCGGCTCGGTGGTGCCCCGCATTCTGCCGCAAATCCTCGGCTTCATGGTCTATGGCGCCGCGGTGGTCGCCGCGACCCGGATCCTCAAGTTCGATCTCGGCAATGCGGGCGTGGCGCCCTTCGCCCTGCTCGGCGTGGCGCTGTCGATCTATCTCGGCTTCCGCAACAACGCCGCCTACGACCGCTGGTGGGAGGCGCGCAAGCTCTGGGGCCAACTCGTCTTCGAGATCCGCAATTTCTCCCGCGCCGCGACCGCGATGATCCCCGAGCGGGACGAACTGCGGCCGCTGCTCATGGATGCGCTGGCCTTCTGCCACTTCCTGCGCGGCGAACTGCGCCGGGTGGACACGCGCGAGGCTGCGCGTCCCTTCGTGGGCGATGCGGTGGACGAGATCCATGCCGCGACCAATCGGCCCGACGCGGTGATGCGGCGGATGGGCCAGAAGATCGGTGCTTTGAAGCGCGCCGGCGTGCTGGAGGCGATGGACTACCGCATCCTCGACGAGAGGCTTTCGGCCATCGCCGCGCTCCAGGCCGGCTGCGAGCGCATCATGGGCACGCCGCTGCCCTTCGCCTACACGCTGCTGCTGCAGCGCACCGCCTATATCTTCTGCCTGCTCCTGCCCTTCGGCCTGGCGGCATCCGCCGGCTGGGCGACGCCGCTGTTCACCGGGCTCATCGCCTACACCTTCTTCGGCCTCGACGCGCTGTCGGAGGAACTGGAGGATCCGTTCGGCATGGAAGCCAACGACCTTGCCCTCGACGGGCTCTGCCGGGTCTGCGAGATCTCGGTCTTCGAAGCTCTGGGCGAGACGCCGCCGCCGATGCTGGCGGCCAAGAACTATTTCTATTCGTGAAGCTCGGGCCACTGTTTCCGAAAATGTCGCAGGGGGCTGCGATTTTCCGCCGACGGCGAAGATGCTAACAAGCGATCGAAGCTGAAGGTTGCACCAATTGGTAGCGTTGCACCGCAAGGGATGGGGTCTGGGAGTAGCGCTCGTAGCGGCGCTGATCCTCATGCTGCAGACGGCGGTCGGCGCGCTGGCCATGGGGCAGGGCACCCCGCCGCTCGATATCTTCGGTAATCCACTCTGCATCACCACCAGCACCAACCACACCGCGCCGGCCAAGAGCGAGCATCCGACGCTGCCCGAGTGCTGCACGCTCGGCTGCAACATGTTCGCGACCCAGATGGCGTATCCGCCCGAGGCGGCCGTGCTGTTCGTCGAACGCTTGCCCGAGGTCGTTGTCCGGCTCGATCCGGCGAGACTGGACCCGCCTTCGGCTCCCGAACACGATCCGGGCAGCCCACGCGCGCCGCCGGCCGCCTGAGCCGGTCCGCCGCGCCAGGTCGCGGCTAGCAGCAATTCCGCATTTCAAACATACTGCGCCACGCAGTGGCGCATTCATTTCCCATCGGAGTTCCAAATGAAAACTTCCGCTCGCGCCGCCGCGCGCCCGCTCTTCCGCAGCTTCGAGGAGCGCCTCGGCATCGTCGTCTTCGCGCTGATGCTCCTGTTCGCGTCCACTCACGGGCTCCTCGCCCACGGCTTCAAGGTCGGCGAAATCGAGATCGGCCATCCCTGGTCGCGCGCGACGCCCCCCGGCGCCAAGGTCGCGGGCGGCTATCTCGTGATCCGGAACAAGGGCGGCGAGGCCGACCGCCTGGTTTCCGTCCAGTCCGACATCTCCGACAAGGCGGAGATCCACGAGATGGGCGTCGACGCCAATGGCGTGATGAAGATGCGGCAGATCACCGGCGGCGTCGAAATCCCGGCCGGCGGCGAGGTCGCCTTCAAGTCCGGCTCCTACCACATCATGTTCATGGGGCTTAAGGCGCCGGTGAAGCAGGGCGAAAAGTTCTCCGGAACGCTGACCTTCGAAAAGGCCGGGACGGTGAAGGTCGAATTCGACGTCGATGCGATGGGCGGCCAGTCCCAGGACCATTCCGGACACTGAGCCCATGGGCGCGCGCCACGACCTCCTTTTCCTGCCGCGGCGTGGCGCGCGCCTCTTGTCTGCCCTTGCAACTCTCGCCGCCGCCGTCTCGATCCTGCTGGCGGCGGCAACCGCGGCAGACGCACATGCTTCGCTGCTCCGCTCGACGCCGCCGGAGGGCGTCGTCGTTGCTACCGCGCCGTCACAGCTGACGCTCAGCTTCAGCGAACCTGTGACACCACTGGTGCTGCGGCTGATCATGCCCGACCATGCCCAGAGTAGCCTCGTGGCTTCAGCTCCGGGCGCGGACGTGACGGTGGGCCTGCCCGCCGGCGACTGGGCATCCGGCACATATCTGCTGTCGTGGCGGGTGGTCTCGTCCGACGGTCATCCGGTTGCCGGTACGCTGACATTTTCCATAGGCGCGCCGGGCGCCGCTCCGCCGGTTGGGCCTGTCGATGACGGCGCCTTGCACGTGGTCCTCTGGGCCGCAAAGCTGGCGCTTTATCTCGCACTCTTCCTGGGGGCAGGCGGCGCCGTCGCCGTGGCCTGGCTGGCACCCCGCAGCCGCAGCGGGATGGGGGCTTCGGTCGCGTTCGCTTGCCTCGGCCTGCTCGCCGCGCCGGTATCGCTCGGCCTTCAGGGGCTCGACGCCCTCGGCGCGCCGCTCACCCTGTTCGGACAGGCGGTCACCTGGCAGGCGGCCACCGCCACCAGCTTCGGCCTGACCGCCGCGATCGCCTTCGTCGCGCTGGCATTCGCCCTGCTCTCGCTCGCGAGCGAAGGGGTCTTGGCGAAATGGCTGTCGCTTGCCGCGCTCACTGGTGCCGGGGCGGCACTTGCCGCGAGCGGCCATGCCAGTGCTGCGCCGCCGCAATGGCTATCGCGGGCTATGGTCTTCGTGCACGCGGCCGGCATAACCTTCTGGGCCGGCGCGCTGCTGCCGCTCGGCCTGGCGCTGCGCCGGCGCGCGACGGATGCCGGCGAGGCGCTGGACCGCTTTTCCACGACGATCCCGCTCGTCGTCGCGGCCCTGCTGGCCGCGGGCCTCGTCCTGGCATTTGTCCAGGTCGGCGAATTTTCGGCTCTGGTCACGACCGACTATGGGCGATTGCTCCTGCTCAAGCTGGCGCTCGTCCTGCCGCTGCTGCTTTTCGCCGCCGTCAATCGTTTGAAGCTGACCAAACCGGCACTGGCGGAGCGGCTGGCCGCGCAGCGCCTGCTTTCGCGCAACATCATGCTCGAAACGCTGCTGATGGCCGCCATCCTCGCCGTCGTCGCCGGCTTTCGCTTCACGCCACCGCCGCGGATACTGGCCATCGAGGCGGCGGAGCCGGCCTCGATCCACATCCACACCGAGGAGGCGATGGCCGAGCTCAGCGTCCTGCCGGGGCGCGCTGGCAAGGTCGCAGCCTCCGTAGTCGTGATGACGGCCGATTTCGGCCCGCTCGACGCCAGCGGCGTCACGATTCGCTTCACCCGGCCCGACGCTTCACCCGTCACCGCGACCGCGCACAAGCCCGGCGACGGTACCTGGCGCGTCGACGAACTGGTTCTGCCTGTTCCCGGGACCTGGACTGCGGAGATCTTGATCCAGACAGGTGAAAACCGAGCCACGCTGGCCGGCGAGATCGCCGTCCGTCCGTAGTCCTGCCGCTTGGGAAAGACGGGCACCGTAGCGCCGGCCTTTACCCTAACGACAGCGCATGGTTGCCGTTCGCGTGCCAATCCCCGACAATCGCCTGCGACCTTTGCATGGAGAGTGCGCATGGCCGAGGCCAAGACCAAACGTTTCGAGGCAACGCTGACGGCGTTGCGCGGCATCCTGATAGCGGCCGCGGCGCTGGTCGCCTTCTTCTACCCGACGCAAGCGCTCCAGCTGCTGGTGCTGGTGGGCGGCGGCCTGCTTCTGGTCGACGGGATACTCGGTCTCGTGACGATCGACTTCGCCGCGCCGCGCAGTGCGGGCCACTGGTTTGCGCTGGCCCGCAACGTGCTGTCGATCGCGGCGGGCCTTTTGGTGCTCGGCAGCGGCTTTCTCGCCAAGGTGTTCACCCTGGCCTTCCTTGCCGGCTCGGTCGGGGTGCTGGCGCTCCTGGTCGGTCTTATCGAGATGGCCTCCAGCTTCTTCGACAGCGACCGGCAAACCCGCCTCTGGCCGACCCTCATCGGCGGGGCAGTCTATGCCGCTTTCGGGCTGGCGCTGATGTTCGTGCCGCTTACCAGTGCCGCCACGCTCATCCGGATCGCGATGCTGCTCATGCTCGCCTATGCGGCGGTGCTGTTCTATCGGGCCTGGCGCATCCGTTCGGCCGGCTAGTTGCCGGCCGGGCCCGCCAGCGACGCAAACGGCCGGCCATGGGCGATGAAGGAACGCTCCTCGCCTGACCAGTCCAGCCCCAGCCGGCGATAGAACGCCTGCGCTCGCTCGTTTCCCTCGGCCACCGCCAGGCGCATGTAGACGCCGCCGCGTTTGTGCGAGTGCCTTGCGACCTGGCGCAGCAGGGTTTCGCCGATGCCTGCGCTGCGGAACGCGTCTTCGACAAACAGGTCCTGCACGAACACGCCCGGTCGGCCGAAATAGGTCGAGAAGATGGGGAAGAACAGGCACATGCCGGCAAACTCGCCGTCTGCCTCGGCTATCTTTGCCTCGAAGGCCGGCCTGTCCCCGAAGCCGAAGCGGCGGAGATCGTCTTCGCTGCAGGCGACCTCGTCCAGTTCGCCCAGGAGCGCTGCTATGCCTTTTATCCCGCGCATCAGCAGCGGGGCGTCGTCGGCGGTCGCGGCGCGGACGGTCACGGTAAGCAATTCTGAGTCTCCTTGAGGGGGCTTTGGCGTCGCGCGATGACACCTGCCACGATTGTCGAGGCGTCCGGTGGGCATATTGTGTGGGCGATGGAAGCGGTCAGGCCTCGACCAGCTTGAGGCGCTTGTCGAAGACACCTAGGACGCGGGCCAGTTCGTGGCCGCGCTTCAGAATCCGGCCACCGGCCGCGACCACGCTGAAGGCGCCCTGTTTGCGGGCGAGCCCGGGGTCCTTGACGATCTGGAACAGCGGCGTTTCGCTGGTGCGACGGAAAACCGAAAAGACGGCGCGGTCGCTGAGATGGTCGATTGCGTAGTCACGCCATTCGTTGGCGGCGACCATGCGCCCGTAGAGCCTGAGAATCTGGTCCAGTTCCCGTCTCTCGAAGGCCACGGGCAGCGCCAGGCGCTCGCGTCGGGCCTCATGGAGCGGGATCAGGACTGCGGATGTTTCGCCGTCCTCCGCCCCAGCACCGCGATCGGTCATCAATCGTTCCCTTTGCAGATTCCGACCTCGGCTAAAGGTCGCGCATTCGCGTTCGAATTGCAACCCGGCAGGCCGAATCAAACCATTCGGGGAAGGCTTCACGCAACGTTACAGCGCCAGTAACGATTACGAGACACACTGTTGGAATTGGTGATGCTTCGCCACATTCCTGCCGTTTTTTATCCGCGCTGACGCCCCAATGTCCGACGACTTTACCCGCGTTGCCTGAGACGGTTCGGTCCGGCACCGACTCGTAAACCCCAAGCCCCCCGCCCACGGGTCTGCGTCGGATCGAACCAACCTCGGTTCTCCTCTTCGGATGAGCCAGGTGCGACGATCCCAAAATCTGCGGCCGGCGTCAGTCATGCTGACGTCGGCCTTTTTGTATCTTCACTGCGCCCCGCCCGGCGGGTTGCGTACGATGGCCGCCCCGAGGATCGGCCCGGGCAGGCCATCCTTGCCCACCACCTGCAGCAGGACTGCAGCGCCGCCCTTCTTCTCCACTTCGCTCTTCGGAAGGTCGAAACGCTGCTTCTCGCCGTGCCACAAGCCGGCGGTCTGAACGTCGGTGACCGAATTCCAGTAGGTGACGCGCTTGCCGCGGTTCTCGCCGCGCTCGAGATCGACCACCTGCGGGCCGCGGAAGAAAACCAGCACCAGATGTGCATTCACATGCTGGCCGTCGCCCGGGCCGACGTCGATCGAGATCGCGTCGGCGCTCTCGGTCACGTGGATGTCGACGTTCAGGCCCTGTCCGGTCCTGTTGAGGTTGTCCAGCGAGTTGGTGATCTGGTCGCGCTTGGCGCCGCTCATATGGGTACGGCCGTTGATCACGGCCTGGGGGGTGTAGACCGCGCGCGCGCCGAAGCCGCGCATGTAGCCATATTGCCGGTCGGTGTTCTCCTTGCTGGCGAGGCTGTCCTGCCAGCCGAGATAGTCCCAATAGGTGACGTGATAGGCCAGCGCCACCACTTCTCCCTTGGCGACGAATTCGGCGAAGAGCTCATCCGCCGGCGGGCAGGAGTTGCAGCCCTGGCTGGTGAAGAGCTCGATCACGCCGAGCGGTCGATCAGCCGCTCCCGCGGGAGCGATGCTTGCAAATCCACTCGTGGCCAGCGCCAAGGCCGCCAGCCATAACGATGCGCGAGACTCCATGTCCGATCCAAACTTCCTCGGGCGGCGTGACCGCCTTTTTCTTTTGATTGCGAAATATGTGGCAGATGCGCCCTTCAACGGGAAGTCACGTTGCGGTGAAATTTCAGCCCCGGCATGGTTCCCCAGCGTCAGCATCCCGACGCTCCTTTCATGCTGGAATCTTTACGTTCGGGATGAAACTAGGATGAGGATCTGGGCGCATCGGATGGGACGGACGCGATGCTCGAATACCTCAGCCAACATGTCGACCTCTATTGCGAGCGGCTCGCGCCCGGGCTCTGGGCGGAGCCGCTCAACGCACTGAGCAACCTCGCCTTTTTCGCCGCCGGCCTGTGGGGCGTCCGCGAGGCACGGCGGCGCGAGGCCGGCACTTTCGCCGAGGTACTCGGCTGGTGGGTGGTGGCAATCGGCTTAGGCTCGACGCTGTTCCACACCTTCGCCAACGAAGGTACCAAATGGGCGGATATCTTGCCGATCGCAGGCTTCACGCTCGCCTACACCCTGTTCAACCTGCGCCGCTTCGCCGGCATGGCATGGCCGAAGGCGCTGACGATCTTCGTCGCCTTCTACCTCTCGGTCGGCCTGCTCACGGCCATGCTGCCCGGCTGGCTGCGCGAGGCGTCCAACGGCACGACCGGCTACCTGCCGCCCTTCCTGGCGCTCATCTTCTTCGGCGGGCTGGTGATCGCCAGGGGCAACCCGGCCGGATGGTACAACATCGTCGCCGCCATCATCTTCGTCGGCTCCGTCGGCTTCCGCGTCATGGACCCGCTGCTCTGCGAAACGCTGCCGATCGGCACGCATTTCATGTGGCACGTGCTGAACGGCCTGATGCTCGGCGTGCTGATGGCCGCGACCACGCGCTATGCGTCCTCGCCCATCAGGCCGGCCGGTGCGCTGGGAATGGCGAGGGGAGGCTAAGCTGGGGCGTTGGCGGCTGTCGATTCAGCCGCGTGGCGCTCGGCCCAGTCGTCGAGCCACTCGCTGCCCTGCATCTCGATGAGGCGTGAGGAGGTGCGGTCGAACTCGAAGGCCTCGTGGCCGCGCTTGCCGACATAGAGCTTGTCCGGCGTCGCCGCAGCGCTCAGCACCAGCCTGATGTGCTGGTCGTAGAGCGTGTCGACCAGGAGGATGAAGCGCTTGGCCTCGTTGCGGTTGGCTTCCGCCATCACCGGCACGTGGTCGACGAAGATCGTCTTGTAGTGCGCCGTGATCGCCAGGTAGTCGCGCGCCGCCAGCGGTTTTTCGCAGAGGTCGGCGAAGGAGAAGCGCGCGGCGTCGCCGACGGCGGCGGGTATCGCAACCTTGCGGCCCTTGACGGCGACCGTGGCCGGCTCCGCCGTCGCGCCATGCGTGACCTTGGCCCAGGCCTTGTCCATGTCACGGTCGGCCGCCTCGCCGAGGGGGCTGAGGTAGACCGGCACGCGATCGAGCTTTTCCAGCCGGTAGTCGGTGTCGGCGTCGAGGTTCAGCACATTGGCATTCTGCTCGAGCAGGCCGATGAAGGGCAGGAAGAGCTGGCGGTTGAGGCCGTCGCGGTAGAGGTCGCGCGGGGCCACGTTCGACGTCGCCACCAGCACCACCCCGTGGCCGAACAGCGCCGCAAACAGCCTGGACAGGATCATCGCGTCGGCGATGTCGGTCACCGAGAACTCGTCGAAGCACAGCACCCAGGCCTCTTCGGCCAGTTGGGCCGCCACCGGCGGGATCGGGTCGTCGTCGCGCGAGGTGCCGTTCTTGCGCGCCGCCCGCTGCTTCTGGATGCGGTCGTGCACGTCGGCCATGAAGTCGTTGAAGTGGACGCGGCGCTTGTGCTTCACCGGGACGAGTTCGAAGAACATGTCCATCAGCATGGTCTTGCCGCGGCCGACGCCGCCATAGACGTAGAGTCCTTTGATCGGGACATGCTGGGGCTTGCGCTTGGCGAACAGCCAGCCGAGCGCGCTCGACTTGCGCGCCAGCCGCTTTTCGGAGATGTCGTCGATGAGCCGGTCGAGGGCGGCGACGATCGCCAGCTGCGCCGGGTCGCGCCGGACGCTGCCAAGCTCGACCAGATGGTCGTAGCGCTGCCTGACGGTCACATGGGTTTGCAGGCCGTCACGCAGATGCATGGTCCACTCTGACTGCTACGAAGATGCCGCGTCAGCGGTTGAGCGAGATCGGCAGGCCGTTGGAGGTCTGGCCGTCGAAGCGGCCTTCGCCCGAGGAATAGAGCCTGGCCAGCGGCGAACCCGCCTCATCATAGAGCGTGAGCTGCTTGCCGGCGACGTTCCACGACTTGACGCCGTCGACCGGGGCCGGGCAGCGCAGCGGGCCGGCGCGGAAGCCCTGGCCGAACTTGGTCTGCGGCGTCGCCACCTTGCAGCTCTGGCCCGAGACCGAGGCGCTCCAAACGCCCGCGACGCTGGCCGCAGTGAGGTCGGGCGCGTTCGCGGCCGCCGCTCCGCCATCGGCCGGTAGGGCTGCGACCTGGGTCTGGGGTGCCGCCGGGAACTGCGAGGCGCTGGCCGCGCCGGGCTGTACGGGCGGCGGCAACTGGCCGCTGGTAACGGTGCCCGCCGGTGCCGCGGGAAGCGGGGCGGGCGTGTCCATCGAAGAAAGGCGCGAACTGGTGCAGCCGGCGACCGTCATCAAAGTCACCAGCGATGCGGCCAGCAGGCCGGTTTTCGAAAAAGCCATTGCAGTCCCTCCGTGGGGCAGTTGGGGGGCGCCCCCGCACGATCGATAGCTCGCCTCTAAAACGGCGAAAGTCGGCAGAATTTCAACCTGATATGGTTAAAATAGGGTTTGCGTATGAAATTGTTGCAAATTTGTCGCATGGCACCTTGAGCCCCGCCGACACTGGTAATTCGGCAAGGTTTCCGCCATATAGGCGCCAAACAGCCAAGAGAATTCTCCGCCATGGCCAACGAGGCCCCATTCGCCAAGATGAACGGGCTCGGCAACGACATCATCGTCGCCGACATGCGCGGCCGTGCGGACCGTGTTGCGCCTGCCGCGGCGATTGCGCTTGCCGCCGATCCGGCGACCAAGTTCGACCAGATCATGGCGATCCACGATCCGCGCACGCCGGGCACGGCGAACTATATCGAAATCATCAATTCCGACGGCACCCATGCCCAGGCCTGCGGCAACGGCACGCGCTGTGTCGTGCAGGCGCTGGCGGCCGAGACCGGGCAGAAGGTGTTCACCTTCGAGACCGTCGCCGGGATCCTCAATGCCGAGGAGCATGAGGACGGCTCGATCTCCGTCGACATGGGCATTCCGCGGTTCGGCTGGCAGGACATCCCGCTGGCCGAGGAATTCCGCGACACCCGCGCCATCGAGCTGCAGATCGGGCCGATCGACGCGCCGGTGCTGCATTCGCCCTCGGTCGCCTCGATGGGCAATCCGCACGCGATCTTCTGGGTCGACGACGATGTCTGGTCCTACGACCTCGGCCGTTTCGGGCCGCTGCTCGAAAACCATCCCATCTTCCCCGAGCGCGCCAACATCTCGATCGCGCAGGTGACCTCGCGCGACACGCTCAACCTGCGCACCTGGGAGCGCGGCGCCGGCCTGACGCTGGCCTGCGGTTCGGCGACCTGCGCGGCTGCCGTCTCCGCGGCGCGCACGGGCCGTGCGGGGCGCACGGTCACGGTTACCGTGCCGAGTGGCGGCACACTTCGGATCGACTGGCGCGACGACGACCATGTGGTCATGACCGGTCCGGCCGAGTGGGAATTCTCCGGCAGTTTTGATCCGGCCACCGGCGCCTGGCGCCGCGACCAGCAGGACGTCGCCTGATGGCGGTCGACGTCGTCACTTTCGGCTGCCGCCTCAACACCTACGAATCCGAGGTGATGAAGCGCGAGGCCAAGGCCGCGGGGCTCGAGGAGCTCAAGGGCGGCGCGGTCATCTTCAACACCTGCGCGGTGACAAGCGAAGCCGTGCGTCAGGCCAAGCAGTCGATCCGCAAGGCACGGCGCGAGAACCCTGACGCACGCATCATCGTCACCGGCTGTGCCGCCCAGACCGATCCGGCAGCCTTCGCCGACATGGCCGAGGTCGACCTCGTGCTCGGCAACGAGGAAAAGCTCAAGGCGCACAATTACCGGGCGCTGCCCGATTTCGGCGTCAACGACTTCGAGAAGGCCCGCGTCAACGACATCTTTTCCGTGCGCGAGACGGCCGGCCACATGGTCGACGCCATCGAGGGCCGGGCGCGTGCCTTCGTCCAGGTCCAGAACGGCTGCGACCATCGCTGCACCTTCTGCATCATCCCCTATGGCCGCGGCAATTCGCGTTCGGTGCCGATGGGGGCGGTGGTCGAGCAGATCAAGCGCCTTGCCGGCAACGGTTATGCCGAGGTGGTGCTGTCGGGCGTCGACATGACCAGCTATGGCGCTGACCTTCCCGGCGCACCGCGCCTTGGAAAGCTGGTCAAGACCATCCTGCGCCAGGTTCCCGACGTCCAGCGGCTGCGTCTCTCGTCCATCGATTCGATCGAGGCCGACGAGGATCTGCTCGAAGCGGTCGCTACCGAGGCGCGGCTGATGCCGCATCTGCATCTGTCGCTGCAGTCGGGCGACGACATGATCCTGAAGCGCATGAAGCGCCGCCATTTGCGCGACCAGTCGATCCAGTTCTGCGCCGATGTGCGCAAGCTTCGCCCCGACATCGTCTTCGGTGCCGACATCATCGCCGGCTTCCCGACCGAGACCGACGAGATGTTCGAAAATTCGATCCGCATCGTCGATGAGTGCGGGCTGACCCATCTCCACGTCTTTCCGTTCAGCCCGCGCGAGGGCACGCCTGCCGCGCGCATGCCGCAGGTCCGCCGCGACATCGTCAAGCAGCGCGCCGCCCGCCTGCGCGCCGCTGGCGACGCGGCCTACACGCGCCATCTCGAAAGCCTCAAGGGCTCGCGCCAGAAGGTGCTGGTCGAGCGCGAAGGGCTTGGGCGCACGGAAGGTTTCACGCTCGTTGCGCTCGACCGGGGCACGGCGGGCGAAATCGTCGAGGTCGACATCGCCGGGCATGACGGCGAGCGGCTGACAGCGGCACCGGCCGCCGCACGCGCGGCCTGACGAAAGCGACCGCATGGCATTCGGGTTCATCAAGAAAGTCTTCTCCTTCGGCAAGAAGGAGACCGCGGAGCAGCCGGCCGAGACCGAGGCCCTGCCGCCGCTCAACTTTGAAGCGCTTGAAGCGCTTAAGCCGACGGAAGAGGCGCCGGCAGTTTCCCTCCCCCTCGAGGGGAGGGTGGCCGCGGAGCGGCCGGGTGGGGTCCCCCAATCGTCGGACGCGACGTCGAGCGCTGCCGAGGTGACCCCCTCTGGTCCTTCGGACCATCTCCCCCTCAAGGGGGGAGAAGAGGCCGCGCCCGAAACGCCGCCAGCGCCGCCTGTCGTGCCCGAGCCCAAGCCGGCCGAGCAGCCGGCGCCGGTCGAGCCCGAACCTCAGCCTGTCCCGCCGGAAGAGCCCGAGCCGGAACCCGAAGTTCCAGCAGTCGAGCCGGAGAGGCCGGCCGAGCAACCCGCGCCAGCGCCAAGCCCGGTCGAGCCGCAGCCTGCGCCGACAGAGGTTCCGCCGCCGGTTGAGCCATCGACGCCCGAATTGCCCGAGGAAATTCCCGCTCAGCCCGCGATCTCCCTCCCCCTCGAGGGGAGGGTGGCCGCGGAGCGGCCGGGTGGGGTTCCCCCATCGTCGGACGAAACGCCGAGCGCTGCCGAGACGACCCCCTCTGGTCCTTCGGACCATCTCCCCCTCAAGGGGGGAGAGGAGGTCGCACCCGTTGCAGCGCTACGTGAAACCGTCGCTGAACCCGCGCCTGTCGAGCCGGAACCGGTACAGCCAGCTCCCGCACCCGGGCCGAAGCCTTCCGCCGGCAAGGTCACCGTCCAGAAGAAGGTCGAGCAGAAGGCCGAGGTCGTCGAGGCACCGCAGCCCGCGCCGCGCCAGAGCTGGTTCCAGCGCCTGCGGCAGGGGTTGTCGCGATCGTCCAAGGAACTGTCCGGCAACATCGCCGGCATCTTCACCAAGCGCAAGCTCGACGAAGACACGCTGCAGGATCTTGAGGACGTGCTGATCCGCGCCGATCTCGGCGTCGAGACGGCGCTCCGCGTCACCGACGCTCTGGCGTCGAGCCGCTACGGCAAGGACGTGTCCGATCATGAGGTCCGCTCGATCATGGCGGTCGAGGTCGAGAAGGTGCTGAAGCCGGTGGCGCTGCCGCTGGAGCTCGACCTCTCGCACAAGCCGCATGTCATCCTGGTGGTCGGCGTCAACGGCACCGGCAAGACCACCACCATCGGCAAGCTCGCCGCGAAGCTGACCGAGGGCGGGCTGTCGGTCATGCTCGCCGCTGGCGACACCTTCCGCGCCGCTGCCATCGAGCAGCTGAAGATCTGGGGCGAGCGGACGAAGTCGCCCGTCATCGCCACCAAGCTCGGGGCGGACGCCGCCGGCCTCGCCTACGACGCCTTCGAGCAGGCCAAGGCCGCTGGTTCCGACGTGCTGATCATCGACACGGCCGGCCGCCTGCAGAACAAGGCCGAACTGATGGCCGAGCTCGAGAAGATCGTGCGTGTGCTCGGCAAGCTCGATCCCGATGCGCCGCACACCGTGCTTCAGACGGTCGACGCCACCACCGGCCAGAACGCGCTCAACCAGGTCGAGATCTTCCGCAATGTCGCGGGCGTGAACGGCCTGGTGATGACCAAGCTCGACGGCACCGCGCGCGGCGGTATTTTGGTCGCAATCGCGGCCAAGCATAAGCTGCCGGTCTATTTCATCGGCGTCGGCGAACAGGTCGACGATCTCGAACCATTCTCGGCAAGCGATTTCGCCAAGGCGATCGCTGGCGTTGCCTGATCGGCTAAGCCCAGCGACGCGGTAGCAAGGAAGCCAATGAACGCCCCGATCCTCGAACGCGACCCCTCCGACCCGCAGCGCAAGAAGGAAGAAGTCAGCCCTCTGCTCAAGCTGGTGCTGGAACTCGGGCCGCTCGTCGTCTTCTTCTTCGCCAATGCGCGCGGCGCGTGGCTGGCGTCGCATTTTCCGACGCTCGCCGAACTGGGCGGGCCGATCTTTATCGCCACCGGCCTGTTCATGGCTGCGACGGCCATCGCTCTCGCGACCTCGTGGCTGCTGACCCGCTCCCTGCCGATCATGCCGCTCATCTCTGGTGTGGTGGTGTTCGTCTTCGGGGCGCTGACGCTCTATCTGCAGGACGACGTCTTCATCAAGATGAAGCCGACCATCGTGAACACGCTGTTCGGCGCGATCCTGCTCGGCGGCCTGCTGTTCGGCAAGTCGCTGCTCGGCTATGTCTTCGATTCCGCCTTCAAGCTCGATGCCGAGGGCTGGCGCAAGCTCACGCTTCGCTGGGGGCTCTTCTTCCTGTTTCTTGCCGTGGTCAACGAGGTTGTTTGGCGGTCTTTTTCGACCGACACCTGGGTGGCCTTCAAGGTCTGGGGCATCATGCCGATAACCTTGCTCTTCACTTTCAGCCAAATGCCGCTCATCATGCGTCATTCTCTGGAAGAACATAAGTAAGGGGGGCAGCCATGGAGTTCATCACCGACCGCGAGGCGCTGCGTCAACATTATCGCGCGCCCAGCGATGGCGCCGTGCACAAGGAACTCCGCCGCCTCGACCACCACGCCAAGGGTTTTCTGGCACGCACCCCGTTCGTGCTGATCGGCTCGTCCGACGACAAGGGCAATGCCGATGTCACGCCCAAGGGCGACAAGCCGGGCTTCGTCGCCATCCTTGACGACACCACCATCGCCATCCCCGACCGGCCCGGCAACAACCGGCTCGACACGCTCGAAAACGTGCTGGTCAACCCGGCTGTCGGGCTGCTGTTCCTCATTCCCGGTATGAACGAGACGCTGCGCATCAATGGCGATGCGCGCCTGACCGCCGATCCGGCCCTGCGCGAACGGCTCGCCGCCGAGGGCAAGCCGCCTGTCACCGTCATGGTCGTCGCTATCAAGGCTGTCTACATGCATTGCGCCAAGGCGTTCATGCGCTCCGAGCTGTGGGCGCCCGGCACCTGGCCCGAGCGCGCCAGCCTGCCGACGCTGGGACAGATCCTGCGCGACCAGTTGGCGCTCGCCGACAATGCCGAGACGCTCGACAAGTCGCTGGACGAGTCCTACCGCAAGTCGATGTGCTAGCTATGCGGGCGACCCATGCAGTCGCGTTGATATCCCGTTAACTCGATATGCGCCGCATGCATTGCTGCAATGCAGCATCTTATTTTGCGGCGCAGCAGTTCCTATGTCATGTTCGTATTGATCAGGGAGGTCAATCGCGCCGAGAGGAGCGGCGGATGCAAAGGAACGGAACGATGTTCTTCGACAGCCTTCTGACCCGTGCGCGCGAAAGCGCCGCCAAGCGCAAGCAGTACAAGCGCCTCGTCGCTGAGATCGACGGCTTCTCCGGCCGCGACCTGGCCGACATGCGCGCCGACCGCAGCGAAATGCTGTTCCAGGCCTACAAGCAGGTCTACGGCTGAGTCGCTATTCGCGTCCCGGACGGGGCGCATCGGGAATTCATGCCGGCGCATGATCCGCAAGGATCGTGCGCCGCTTCATTTTGATCTCGACTGAACCTGCTTGCAGAACAGCAGACGAGAGACCGTCCCGCGGCTATTGCGTGGCGACGGCCAGCGCCTTTTCGACTTCCGGCATGAGCATCGACCTCACCGATTCCGGCGTCATCGGGCCGACATGCTTGAAGGCGATCCTGCCGTCCCTGCCCACGAGGAAGGTCTCGGGGATTCCATAGACGCCCCAGTCGATCGCCGAGCGGCCGTTCGGATCGACGCCGATGGCGTCGTATGGATTGCCGAGCTCACCCAGGAAGCGGCGGGCGTTTTCGGCCTTGTCCTTGTAATTAAGACCGACGACGTTGAGGCGCTCGTCCTTCGACAGCTCGACGATGATGGGGTGCTCCTCGCGGCAGGGCGGGCACCACGACGCCCAGACATTGACCAGCGTCACCTTGCCGATGAAATCAGCAGAGTCGAGCCCGGGAAGGTTCACGCCCTCGAGCGGCGGCAGTTTGGTTTCAGGCGCCATCTGGCCGAGCAGGGCCGAGGGGATGACCGCAAGGTCGCGACCCGACAGGAGCTGCGCGAGGAATATGCCCGCGAGCGCCAGGAACAGCAGCAGCGGAAGCAGCACGAACAGCTTGCGCGGACGCGCCGGCTTTTCGGATTCGCCCCGCTTTTCGGATTCTATTGTCATCGGGGGGCTCCACTGCGGTCCGAGCGGCGGCGATGGCCGGCGGCCTCGAGTTCGGCCAGCTCGCGCTTGCGGGCGCGCTGGTCTACGAGGATCCACAGGACCAGCCCGGCGATGGCGATAGCCGAGACGCCGTAGGCGGCGGTGACGTAGAGGGCATGTGCGCTCATCGGGCTGCCGTCCGCTGGAAAATTTCAATCATGTCGACCTTCTCGACCATGGCCTTCAATAAGCCACCCCGACCTGCGCATGCAATCGGACGCCGCGCCGCACCCGGTTCGGTTGAACCGATCGTGATCGCGGCGCTCAATCGGTGCCGGAACGCAAGGCGACCGCTGCGGCCAGGGGGCCGATGACGGCGAAGAACATGGTCAGCGCGCTCAGGATCAGGAACGGCGGCGTGAACGGGTCCGGATCGTTGACCGCGCCGTAGGCGGCCGTCACGCCGAAGATCAACACCGGGATCACCAGCGGCAGGATCAGCACCGAGATCATCAGCCCGCCGCGCGGCAGGGCGACGGTGACGGCAGCGCCGGCTGCGCCGATGAAGACGATGGCCGGCGTGCCGACGAGCAGGGTGAGTGCTGCTGCCCCGATGCCGATCGGCTGCATGTTCATGAACAGGCCGAGCAGGGGGGCTGCGATGACCAGCGGCAGGACGCTCGCCGTCCAGTGGGCGAGGCATTTGACGAACACCGTCAGCGCCAGCATGTGCCGGTCGGCATTGAGCACCAGGAGGTCGAGCGAGCCGTCCTCGCGGTCGGCCTGGAACAGCCGGTCGAGGCCGAGCAGGCTGGCGAGCAGGGCACCGATCCACAGGATCGCCGGGCCGATGCGGGCGAGAAGGTTGAGGTCGGGTCCGACGCCGAAGGGGATCGTGACGATGACGGCGAGGAAGAACAGCACCCCCGTCAACACCCCGCCGCCGGCGCGGATGCCCATGCGCAGGTCGCGGATGTAGAGGGCTAGCATGGGGGGCAGCCCTCGTTCTGGCCGGCTGAGAGCCCTAGGTTGCCCCCCTCTGTCCTGCCGGACATCTCCCCCTCTAGGGGGGAGATCACACCGTCATTGGCGCCTTCGCCAATTTTCCACCCTGAAGGACAGGTGATGCGGACGAAGCTGCCAATCTCCCCCCGTGAGGGGGAGATGTCCGGCAGGACAGAGGGGGGTGCGAAGGAACACTGACGTGGGCTAGGCATGCACCCGCCCCATCTCCAGCGCCTTCACCCCCTCCAGCCCGAGCGGCAGGTGGGTGGCGGCGACGATGATGCCGCCGGCCTGGCAATGGTCGCGCATCAGAGCTGCGAACTGCGCCTCGGAGGCCTTGTCGAGCCCCGAGGTCGGCTCGTCGAGCAGCCAGACCGGGCGGTGGCTGATCAGCAGCTTGGCGATTGCGGCGCGGCGTTTCTGGCCGGTGGAGAGATAGCCGAAGGGCAGGTGGCCGAGACCGCCGAGGCCGACATCCTCGAGCGCTTCAGCGATGCCGAGCTTTCCGTTGCCGGCAAAGCTCTGCCAGAATTCGAGGTTTTCCGAGACGGTGAGGGCCGACTTCATCGCGTTCTGGTGGCCGAGATAGTGGCAGGCGGAGGCAACCGTCGGAAATTCTTCGCCGCCGCCTTCGATGGCGATTCGCCCGTGGAGGTGCGGCAGCAGGCCGGCGATGACGCGCAAGAGGGTCGACTTGCCCGAGCCGTTGGGGCCGGTCACGACCAGCGCCTCTCCGTCGGCTAGCGTGAAGCCGATGCCCTCGAAAACCGGCTCGCCACCCCGTTCACCGCTGAGATTTTCGGCGATAAGCCGCATTCTTCCCCCGTCGCCGAGACCATCCCGCCGCCGCTTTGCGTCGCAGCAAAATAGGCGATTCTCCGTCTAGAACTATTCTAGGAAATTCTCTATATGCCACACGACCATGCCAGCGGTCGGCATGGGAACAGAATTTGCGCCGAACCAGCGCACGCGCCGCCTTGAACGGCTCGGGTTGCTCGGGAACGGACAGCGGAAATGGCCGTACCCGCACCTTTGCGCGTGATTGCATGCCCATCGGAGTCCGTTCCCCTTCCGGCTGAACAGACAAGGATGGATGCTCGTGTCCAAATCTCTCGATAGTTTCAACTGCCGCCGCACGCTGACCGCAGGCGGGGCGGAATATGTGTATTACAGCCTCATCGAGGCCGAGAAGAACGGCCTCACCGGCGTCTCGCAGCTGCCCTATTCGATGAAGGTGCTGCTCGAGAACCTCTTGCGCAACGAAGACGGCCGCTCGGTCACCAAGGAATCGATCCAGGCGGTTGCCGGCTGGCTGACCGACAAGGGCACCGCAGGCGTCGAGATCGCCTATCGTCCGGCCCGCGTTTTGATGCAGGACTTCACCGGCGTTCCGGCCGTGGTCGACCTCGCTGCCATGCGTGACGGCATCAAGACCCTCGGCGGCGATCCCGAGAAGATCAACCCGCTGGTGCCGGTGGATCTGGTCATCGACCACTCGGTCATCGTCGACGAGTTCGGTACCCCGCTGGCCTTCGCCCGCAACGTCGAGCTCGAATATGAGCGCAACGAAGAGCGCTACAAGTTCCTGAAGTGGGGCCAGCAGGCGTTCCGCAACTTCCGCGTCGTGCCGCCCGGCACCGGCATCTGCCACCAGGTCAACCTCGAATACCTCGCCCAGACCGTCTGGACGAACACCGAGGACGGCGTGACGACCGCCTATCCCGACACCTGCGTCGGTACCGATTCGCACACCACCATGATCAACGGCCTGGGCGTTCTGGGCTGGGGCGTGGGCGGCATCGAGGCCGAGGCCGCGATGCTCGGCCAGCCGGTCTCCATGCTTCTGCCCGAGGTCATTGGCTTCCGCCTGACCGGCAAGCTCAAGGAAGGCGTCACCGCCACCGACCTGGTGCTGACCGTCACCCAGATGCTGCGCAAGAAGGGCGTCGTCGGCAAGTTCGTCGAGTTCTTCGGCCCCGGCCTCTCCAACATGACGCTGGCCGACCGCGCCACCATCGGCAACATGGCCCCCGAATACGGCGCGACCTGCGGCTTCTTCCCGGTCGATTCCGAGACCATCCGCTACCTCAACATGTCGGGCCGCGCCGAAAACCGCATCGCGCTCGTCGAGGAGTATTCGAAGGCGCAGGGCATGTGGCGCGACGCCAGCTCTGCCGATCCGGTCTTCACCGACCTGCTCGAACTCGAGCTGTCCGAAGTCGTGCCGTCGATGGCCGGCCCGAAGCGTCCCGAAGGCCGCATCCCGCTCGAAGGCATCGCCTCGGGCTTCGCCACGGCACTCGAAGCCGAGTACAAGAAGACCGTCGACCAGTCGAAGCGCTATGCCGTCGAGGGCGAGAAGTTCGACCTCGGCCATGGCGACGTGGTGATCGCGGCGATCACGTCCTGCACCAACACCTCGAACCCGAGCGTGCTGATCGGTGCGGGCCTGCTCGCCCGCAACGCCAACCGCGTCGGCCTGAAGCAGAAGCCGTGGGTCAAGACCTCGCTGGCTCCCGGCAGCCAAGTCGTTGCCGAGTATCTCGAGAAGGCCGGCCTGCAGAAGGAGCTCGACCAGATCGGCTTCAACCTCGTCGGCTTCGGCTGCACGACCTGCATCGGCAACTCCGGCCCGCTGCCGGCGCCGATCTCCAAGACCATCAACGACAAGGGCCTGATCGGCGCGGCCGTGCTCTCGGGCAACCGCAACTTCGAAGGCCGCGTGTCGCCCGACGTGCAGGCCAACTACCTGGCCTCGCCGCCGCTGGTGGTCGCCTACGCGCTCGCCGGCACCGTCACCAAGGACCTGACGACCGAGCCGCTGGGCGAGGATCGCGACGGCAAGCCGGTGTTCCTCAAGGACATCTGGCCGACCAGCGCCGAGATCGAGGAGTTCATCGCCAAGAACGTCACCCGCGAGCTGTTTGCCCGCAAATATGCCGACGTCTTCAAGGGCGACGAGAACTGGCAGAACGTCAAGGCGCCGGAAGGCCAGACCTACACCTGGGACGACAACTCGACCTATGTGCAGAACCCGCCCTACTTCGTCGGCATGGGCTCCAAGCCCGGCCAGATCGGCGAGATCAAGGGTGCGCGCGTGCTCGGCCTGTTCGGCGACAAGATCACCACCGACCACATCTCTCCGGCCGGTTCGATCAAGGCGGCCTCGCCCGCCGGCAAGTACCTGATGGACAATGGCGTCGGCGTCGCCGACTTCAACCAGTACGGTACGCGCCGTGGCAACCATGAGGTGATGATGCGCGGCACGTTTGCCAACATCCGCATCCGCAACCACATGCTGGGCGAGAACGGACGCGAGGGTGGCTACACCTTCCACTATCCGTCCAAGGAAGAGATGCCGATCTATGACGCGGCCATGCAGTACCGCGCCGAAGGCACGCCGCTGGTGATCTTCGCCGGCGTCGAATACGGCAACGGCTCGTCGCGCGACTGGGCCGCCAAGGGCACCAACCTGCTCGGCGTCCGCGCCGTCATCGCCCAGTCGTTCGAGCGCATCCACCGCTCGAACCTGGTCGGCATGGGCGTGATCCCCTTCACCTTCGAAGAGGGCACCACCTGGAAGACGCTTGGCCTCAAGGGCGACGAGACCGTCACCATCGATGGCCTCGAGACCATCAAGCCGCGCCAGAAGATGGTGGCCAAGATCACCTTCGCCGACGGTTCGGTGAAGGAGGTTCCGATCCTCTGCCGCATCGATACGCTCGACGAGCTCGACTACTTCAAGAACGGCGGCATCCTGCAGTACGTCCTGCGCGACCTTGCCGCGTAAGTTTCTCGACGCACGATTCATGTGAAACGGCCGCCGGAGTGCCAAGCTCCGGCGGTTTTTTTTGTTTTCCCTCGCCCCGTTTACGGGGAGAGGGTGGCCCGAAGGGCCGGGTGAGGGGCAGCACCAAATTCTGCAAGTTCGCGCTGCCCCTTGCATGTTTGGTTTGCAGCATTTGTGAGAAGGTTGCTGCGATCCCCGGCG
>VFQM010000270.1_pt1 | contig 61543 bp, 51 predicted proteins | sample 3512391 | NCBI WGS metagenome assembly VFQM01 (sample SAMN10412369, study PRJNA504923) | tailings metagenome | isolation source: Replicate 1 from Balatoc abandoned mine | place: Philippines | reverse complement strand
CGCCGGTCAGCGGCCTGGGCGGCAAGATGGGGCTGGACGCCACCAACAAGTGGCCGGGCGAGACGAGCCGCGAGTGGGGCCGGGCATTGACGATGGACGCCGCCGTGACGGCGCGCATGGGCGCGCTGGTGGAGCGCCTGCTGTCGCCGCGTTGAGCCAGCACAAGGGCGTGGACATCAACCTTGCGGCGATGTCGAAACTGCTTGCACCGGCGGCCGCTTTGGCCTAAGGTTGAATCGCCTTCCATGAAGGCACCCCAAGACGGCACAGTCTTCTGTGCGTCAGGAACGCCGGACGATCACTCTCCGGGTTTCCACAGGCGGCACCGTCCGCCACGCCCCTCCCGGCCGCGAGGCCCGGAGGGGTTTCTCGTTCTGGCGCCCCCGAAGTTCAGCCCGCCACCAGACCGAACTCCCGTGCCAGCAGCGCGTAGGACCGGCGCCGCACCGCCGGGTCGCAGGCCCAGGCGTTGACCACCAGCTCGTCGAGCTGCAGTTCGGCCGCCAGCGTGCGCAGCCGCGCCCCCACGCGGGCGGCGCTGCCCACGAAGGCGCGCTCGCGCATGGGGGCCAGCTGCGCCGCCTCGGCCGCGTCGAAGCCGGCCGCGGCCACCTCGTCGGGCCAGCGCAGCGGGCCCAGCTGCCCGCGTGCGCGGTCCAGCCGCCAGCGGTCGCGGCTGAGCGCCTGGTGCCGCGCCTCGTCGTCGGTGTCGGCCAGCAAGGCCCAGACGCAGATGGTGGCCTGCGGTGCCGGATGTCGGTCGCTGGGCCGGTACAGCGTCCGGTAGAGCTGCAGCGCCTGCTCCACGCCCTGACCGTCCATGAAGAAGTAGGCAAAGGCGTAGGGCAGGCCCAGGTGGGCGGCGAGCTGTGCGCCGTAGTCCGAGCTGCCCAGCACCCAGACCTCCGGGGCACGGTCCAGGCCGCTGCCCTGCGGCGGCAGCGGGTGGGCCGGCACGCCATGGGCCGGCAGACCGCGTGTCCAGGCGATCAGCTCCTGCACCTGCTGCGGGAAGCCGTCGGGGTTGCCGGCCACGCCGGGGTTCAGCAGCCGCGCGGTGCGACCGTCGCTGCCGGGCGCACGGCCCACGCCGAGGTCGATGCGCCCGGGTGCCAGCGCATCCAGCACGCGGAACTGCTCGGCCACCTTCAGCGCCGCATAGTGCGGCAGCATGACGCCGGCGCTGCCGATGCGGATGCGCGTGGTGCGTGCCGCCACCGCGGCCATCAGCACCTCCGGCGCGGTGCCGACGATGGTGGGCAGGCCATGGTGCTCGCTGACCCAGAAGCGGTGGTAGCCCAGCGCTTCCGCATGCTGCGCCAGTGCCAGCGTGTCGCGGATCGCGTCGTCCTGGCCGCGGCCGGTCACCCACACCGACTGGTCGAGGATGGAGAGTCTCACCCCGCCATTGTGGCCACGCGCCCGGGCCCGGTGGCGCCGGGCGGCTGGCCCCGCTCAGGCGGCCCGGATCATGTCGGCCGCCTTCTCCGCGATCATGATCACCGGCGCGTTGGTGTTGCCGGAGACGATGCGCGGCATGATGGAGGCGTCCACCACGCGCAGCCCCTGCAGGCCGTGCACGCGCAGCTGCGCGTCCACCACGTCGTGCGCCGGGTCGGGGCCCATGCGGCAGCTGCCCACCGGGTGGTAGATGGTGTCGGCGCGCGCGCGGATCACCTGCTCGATCTGGGCGTCGGTCTGCGCCACGGCGGTGGCATTGAGCTCGCGGCCGCCGAACCGCGCCAGCGCCGGCTGCTGCAGGATGCGGCGCATGGCCTTGAAACCGACGACCATGCGCGCCACGTCGTCGGGGTCGGTCAGGAAGCCGGGGTCGATGCGCGGCGCGGCCAGCGGGTCGGGGCTGTCCAGCCCCACCGCGCCGCGGCTGCGTGGCCGCAGCAGGCAGACGTGGCAGGAGTAGCCATGGCCGAACACCGGCTTGCGGCCATGGTCGACCAGCTTGCCGATCACGAAGTGCAGCTGCAGGTCGGGCGTGGGCACGTCGGGCGTGCTGCGGAAGAAGGCCCCGGCCTCGGCGAAGTTGGTGGTCAGCATGCCGCTGCGTGCACGCCGCCACTCCAGGATGCCCTTCAGCGCGCGCCAGGCGCCTGCGGGCGACAGGCCGAACAGCTCCCGCACGCCTGGCGTGTCGACGATCTGCACGACGTCCGGGTGGTCGTGCAGGTGGCGGCCCACGGACGGCAGATGGTGTGTCACCGCGATGCCCTGGGCACGCAGGGCCTCGCCATCGCCGATGCCCGAGAGCATCAGCAGCTGCGGCGACTGCAGCGCGCCGGCGCAGACGATCACCTCGCGTCGCGCCCGCAGCGTCTGCGTGCTGCCGTCGTCGCGCCGGAACTCGACGCCGATGGCACGGGTGCCGTCCATCAGGATGCGCGTGGCGCGGGCGCCCGTCACCACCTGCAGGTTGGGCCGGCCCAGGTGCGGGGTGAGGTAGCCCTTGGCGGCGCTGAAGCGCTCGCCGCCGCGGTGCGTCACCTGGTACAGGCCGGCGCCTTCCTGCTGCGCGCCGTTGAAGTCGGCGTTGGCCGGCAGGCCGGCCTGCAGGCAGGCCTGCACGAAGTGCGCGCCGAACGGGTTCGGGCTGCGCAGGTCCATCACGTTCAGCGGGCCGCCCTGCGCGTGCCAGGCGTCCGCGCCGCGCTCGTTGTGCTCGGCGCGCCGGAAGTAGGGCAGCACGTCGTTCCAGGCCCAGCCCGGGTTGCCCTGCAGCGCCCAGTGGTCGTAGTCCTGCGGCTGGCCGCGCAGGTAGATCATGGCGTTGATCGAGCTCGAGCCGCCCAGCACCTTGCCGCGCGGCTGATAGCCTCGCCGGCCACCCAGCCCGGGCTGCGGCACGGTCTCGAAGGCCCAGTTGGCGGTGCCGGTCTGCGCCATGATGGCCAGGCCCGCGGGGCAGTGGATGAGCACGCTGCGGTCCGGCGGGCCGGCCTCCAGCAGCGCGACCTGGGTGTCGCGGTCCTCGCTCAGCCGAGCGGCCAGCACCGCCCCGGCCGAGCCGCCGCCGACAATGACGTAGTCATGGCTGTCGCTCATGAAATGATCCTAGTCCCGGCACCGGCCGAATCCGGCACGCCGCACCCACGTTAGGCTCGCACCTCTAGAGCAGTCGATCCCAGGAGAAACCCCGATGCGTTGGTTGCGACGCGGCGCGCTCGCGCTGCTGGCCCTGTGCGTGCTGGTCGCCGTGGCCGCATGGTTCTACGTGCAGCGCGTGAACCCGCTGCACGACGGCCGCCTGAGCCTGCCCGGGCTGAAGGCCGAGGTGCGCGTCGAGCGCGACGCGCATGGCATCCCCACCATCCACGCCGGCAGCGACGCCGACGCCTTCTTCGCGCTGGGCGTGGTGCACGTGCAGGACCGCCTGTGGCAGCTGGAGACCCACCGGCGCATCGGCAGCGGCCGCCTGGCCGAGGCCTTCGGCCCCGCGGCGCTGGACAACGACCGATTCCTGCGAGCGCTGGGCGTGCGGCGCGCGGCGCAGGCGCAGTGGGAGCGCCTGCCGGCGGACAGCCGCGCCGTGCTCGAGGCCTACAGCGCCGGCGTCAACGCCGCCCTGGGCCAGCTGAAGGCCCGGCCGCCGGAGTTCGTGGTGCTGGGCGTGGCGCCCGAGGCCTGGACCCCGGTGGACAGCCTGGCCTGGGCGATCATGATGGCCTGGGATCTGGGCGGCAACTGGCGCAACGAACTGCTGCGCATGCGTCTGGCCGCGGTGCTGCCGCCGGAGCGCATCGGCGAGCTGATGCCGCCCTACCCGGGTGACGCCGCGCCGGCGATGCGCGACTGGCCACAGCTCTACCGCGACCTCGGCCTGCTGCGCGGCCCGGTGCGCCAGGCCTGGACGGCGCTGCCGGACATCGCGCCGCCCTCGGGCCTCGAGGGCACGGGCTCCAACAACTGGGTCATCGCCGGTGCGCGCAGCGCCACCGGCCAGCCCCTGCTGGCCAATGACCCGCACCTGGGCCTGACGGCGCCGGCGCTGTGGTACTTCGCGCGGCTGAAGACGCCGACGCTGGACGTCGGCGGCGCCACCATGCCCGGCCTGCCCAGCGTGGTGCTCGGGCAGAACGCGCAGGTGGCCTGGGGGTTCACCAACACCAACCCCGACGTGCAGGACCTGTACATCGAGCAGCTGGACCCGGCCGACGCCTCGCGCTACCGCACGCCGGAAGGCTGGGCGGCCTTCGAGACCGCGGAGGAGCGCATCCGCGTCAAGGGCGGCGACGACGTGGTGATGACGGTGCGCCGCACGCGCCACGGCCCGGTGGTCTCCGACGCCGGCCTGGACGACGTGAGCAACGCCGGCCACGTGCTGGCGCTGCGCTGGACGGCCCTGGACGCCGGCAACGACCCCATCGCGCCCAGCCTGGGCATGATGCGCGCCGGCAGCGTGGCCGACTTCGTGGCCGCGGCCGAGGCCTGGCCGGCGCCGATGCAGAGCATGGTGGTGGCCGACGCGGCCGGCCGCATCGGCCTGGTGGCGCCGGGGCGGGTGCCGCTGCGCGGCCCCGAGCACGACCTGGCCGGCCAGGTGCCGGCGCCGGGCTGGGACGCGCGCTACGACTGGATCGGCTGGGTGCCGGCCGGCGAGACGCCGCGCGAGCTGGACCCGGCGCGCGGCTGGATCGCCACGGCCAACCAGCGCATCACGCCGCCCGACTACCGCCACCACCTCACGCACGACTGGACGCTGCCCTACCGCCAGCAGCGCATCGAGCAGCGGCTGGCCGAGCGCGAGCGCCACACGCTGGACGACCTGGCGGCCATCCAGGCCGACGTGAAGTCGCTGGCCGCCGGCCGGCTGCTGCCCTGGCTGCAGCGGGCCGCGCCGGCGCACGCCCTGACCGCGGCGGCGCAGGCCCAGCTGGCCGGCTGGGACGGCAGCATGGCCGCCGACCGCGCCGCGCCGCTGATCCACTGGGCCTGGCAGCGCGCGCTGGGGCGCCGCATCTTCGAGGACGAGGTGGGCGAGCCGCTGTTCGGCAGGCACCTGGGTGGCCGCAGCTTCCAGGATGCGCTGGAGGGCGTGCTCGAGCGCGACGATGCCTGGTGGTGCGACGACAAGCGCAGCCCCGCCGCCGAGACCTGTGCCCAGCGGGTGGACCAGGCCCTGGCCGATGCGCTGGACGAGCTCTCGGCCCGCTTCGGCAACGACCCTGCGCGCTGGCGCTGGGACGATGCCCACCGGGCCGTGTCGGAGCACCGGCCGTTCTCGAAGGTGGGCCTGCTGGCGCCGTGGTTCGAGGTGTCGGTGCCCGTGGGCGGCGACACGCACACGGTGGACGCCATGCGTGTGGAGCTGGGCGGCCCCGAGGCGCAGCGCTACCGCAGCACCCACGGTCCCAGCCTGCGCGCGCTCTACGACCTGGCCGACCGCGGCCAGTCGCGCGTGATGCACAGCAGCGGCCAGAGCGGCCTGCCCTGGGCGGCCGCCTACCGCCGCTTCGCCAGCCCCTGGGCCGCCGGCCAGACCGTGCCGTTGTGGCCGGCGGAGGGCGCCGCGGCGGCCGGCGGCACGCTGCGGCTGCAGCCGGCCGCCGGCTGAGCACGGCCCCGGCCCGCCGCCGGCCGGCCCGTCACCGCGGCGCGCCCAGCGCGCTGCGCGCCGCGGCCACGATGGCGCGGGTCAGGCTGTCCAGCGATGCCGAGGCCACGCGGGCGTGCTGCCAGAACAGCGGCACGTCCAGCGGCGTGCCGGGCACCAGTTCGACCAGCGTGCCGTCCTTGAGCAGGGCGTGCACCAGCGCCAGGGGCTGCAGGCCCCAGCCCATGCCGGCGGCCGCGGCGGTGACGAAGGCCTGGGACGACGGCAGGGTGTGGCGCGGCAGCTCCACCGCCCTGCGGCACAGCCGGCGGGCCCATCGGGCCTGCAGGTCGTCCTTGCGGTCGAACACCAGGCTGGGTGCGGCGGCCAGGGCGGCGGCGGTGACGCCGCCGGGGAAGTGGCGCGCCGCGAAGCCCGGGCTGGCCGCGGCCACGTAGCGCATGGCCCCCAGCGCCACGCTGTTGCAGCCGGCTGCCGGCTGCGCGCTGCCGGTCACCGCCGCCAGCACGGCGCCGGTGCGCAGCCACTCGGCGGTGTGGTCCTGGTCGTCCACCGCCACCTGCACCAGCACCGGCGCCGTGGCGGCCCAGTGCGCCAGCGCCGGGGCGAACCAGGTCGCCAGGCTGTCGGCGTTGACGGCCAGCGGCAGCGCCACGCGGGCGCCCGCGCCTGGCCCGGCACCCAGGGCCGGCACGCTGCCCTGCAGGTCGGCCTCCAGCAGCTGCACGCGGTCCACGTGGTGGCAGAGCCGCTGCCCGGCTTCGGTGGCGCGACACGGCTGGCTGCGCACCACCAGCGCGCATCCCACCCGCTCCTCCAGCGCGCGGATGCGCTGCGACACGGCCGAGGGCGTCACGTGCAGCGTGCGCGCCGCCCGCTCGAAGCTGCCCTCGCGGACCACGGCCGCCAGGGCGGCGAGCGCGGCGTAATCCAGCATGAATGAAGTCTGCCTGAACAAAGCTAAGAAGATTGAGTTTGGCTTCATCGCTGCACGGTGGCAAGCTGCGCGCCGATGACACCCGTCGACCCCGCATCGCCACTGCCCGTCTTCGCCCAGGGCCTGGTGCTGAGCCTGGGCCTGATCGTCGCCATCGGCGCACAGAACGCGTTCGTGCTGCGCCAGGGCCTGCGCCGCGAGCACGTGGGGCCGATCGTTCTGTTCTGCGCGCTGGCCGACGCGCTGCTGATCGCCGCCGGCGTGCTGGGCATGGCGCAGGCGCTGGGCGAGCGGCCCGCCGTGGCGCAGGCGCTGGCCGCGGTGGGGGCGCTGTTCCTGGCCGGCTACGGCTGGCAGGCGCTGCGCCGGGCGCGGCACGCCTCCAGCCTGCGCGCCGACGCCGGCGGGCCGGGGCTCGGCCGCGGCGCGGCGCTGGCGCAGGCCGCGGCCTTCACGCTGCTGAACCCGCACGTCTACCTCGACACGGTGCTGCTGGTGGGCAGCATCGGCGCACAGCAGCCGCCGGCGCTGCGCGGCTGGTTCATCGCCGGTGCCGCCAGCGCCAGCGCGCTGTGGTTCGGCGCACTGGGTTTCGGCGCGCGCTGGCTGGCGCCGTGGTTCGCCCGCCCGGTGGCCTGGCGCTGGCTGGACGGCCTGATCGGGCTGACCATGTTCGTGCTCGCCGCGCTGCTGCTGCGCCATGCCATCGCCGGCGGCTGAGACCGCGGCCGCCCCCGGGATTCAGCGCGACACGGAAAACGGGCACACTCGCGCGCTTTCCCGAACGAAAGCCCTGCCGTGTTCGCCTGGTTCGAACGCCTCGTCGACCCCTACCCCGACAGCCCGCACGCGCCGCCGCCCAAGGGGCTGCGGCCCTTCCTGTGGGCCGCCAGCGAGGGGACGCGCAAGTACATCCTGCTGATGACGCTGCTGACCGCGTCCATCGGCGCCTTCGAGGCGGTGCTGTTTGCGATGCTGGGCAGCATCCTCGACTGGCTGGCCGACGTGCCGGCCGCGGCGCTGTGGGCGCGCGAGGGCAGCACGCTGCTGCTGCTGGCGGCGGTGCTGGTGGGCAGCATCGCGCTGGCGGCGCTGCAGACCATGTTCAAGCACCAGGCGCTGGCGGGCAACTTCCCGATGCGTCTGCGCTGGAACTTCCACCGCCTGATGCTCGGCCAGAGCATGGGCTTCTACCAGGACGAGTTCGCCGGGCGCATCGCCACCAAGGTGATGCAGACGGCGCTGGCGGTGCGCGACGTGTGGATGATCCTGGCCGACATCCTGGTCTACGTGGTCATCTATTTCGTGACCATGGGCGCCATCCTCGGCGGCTTCGACCTGTGGATGCTCGGCCCCTTCGTGCTCTGGCTGGGCCTGTACGTGCTGGCCATGCGCTGGTTCGTGCCGCGGCTGGCCCGCACCTCGCAGGCCCAGGCCGACGCCCGCAGCCTGATGACCGGCCGCATCACCGACGCCTACACCAACATCGCCACCGTCAAGCTGTTCTCGCACGCGCAGCGCGAGGCGGGCTACGCGCGCAGCGCCATGCAGGAGTTCCTGGTCACGGTGCACCGGCAGATGCGGCTGGTCAGCGGCTTCGAGGTGGTGAACCAGGCCCTGTCGGTGCTGCTGATCGCCAGCACCGCGGGCGTGGCGCTGGCGCTGTGGATGCGCGGCGACGTCGGCGTGGGCGCCGTGGCCGCGGCCAGCGCGATGGCGCTGCGCCTGAACGGCATCTCGCACTGGGTGATGTGGGAGATGGCCAGCCTGTTCGAGCACATCGGCACCGTGCAGGACGGCATGCTGACGCTGTCGCGCCCGCGCAGCGTGGTCGACCCGGCCGGCGCCGTCCCCCTGAAGGTGGGCCGCGGCGAGATTCGCTTCGAGCGCGTGGACTTCGCCTACGGCGGCACGCGCAAGGTCATCGACGCGCTGGACCTGCACATCCGCCCGGGCGAGAAGATCGGCCTGGTGGGCCGCTCCGGCGCCGGCAAGAGCACGGTGGTGAACCTGCTGCTGCGCTTCTACGACGTGGCCGGCGGCCGCATCCTGATCGACGGCCAGGACATCGCCACCGTGACGCAGGACAGCCTGCGCGCACAGATCGGCATGGTCACGCAGGACACCTCGCTGCTGCACCGCTCGGTGCGCGACAACATCGTCTATGGCCGCCCCGAAGCCACCGACCGCGAGATGCGGCACGCCGCCGAGCGCGCCGAGGCGCACGACTTCATCCAGGGCCTCACCGACCCGCACGGCCGGCGCGGCTACGACGCCCACGTGGGCGAGCGCGGGGTCAAGCTCAGCGGTGGCCAGCGCCAGCGCATCGCCATCGCGCGCGTGATGCTGAAGGACGCCCCCATCCTGCTGCTGGACGAGGCCACCAGCGCGCTGGACAGCGAGGTGGAGCAGGCCATCCAGGCCAGCCTGTACCGGCTGATGGAGGGCAAGACGGTGGTGGCCATCGCCCACCGGCTGTCCACGATCGCCGCGATGGACCGGCTGGTGGTGATGGACCACGGCCGCATCGTCGAGATGGGCACGCATGCGCAGCTGCTCGCCCAGGGCGGGCTGTACGCGCGGCTGTGGGCCCACCAGAGCGGCGGTTTCCTCGGCGACGACGACGAGACGGCCGACGACGACGGCACCGCGCCGGCCCTGGCCTGACGGCGCCGCACCGCCCCCGCAACCGGAGCACGCGATGTACCTGCCCGACCACTTCGCCGAAACCGACCCAGCGGCGCTGCAGCGGCTGATGCGGGCCCACCCGCTGGGCACGCTGGTGCACCCGGGGCCGGACGGGCCCGACGCCGACCACCTGCCCTTCGAGTACGACCCCGTGCCCGACGGCGCTGCCGCCCTGGGCACGCTGCGCGCCCACGTGGCGCGCGCCAACCCGCTGTGGCAACGCTGCCCCAGCGGCACGCCGGTGCGCGTGATCTTCCAGGGCGCCGACGGTTATGTCTCGCCCAGCTGGTACCCGAGCAAGCACGCCACCCACCGCCAGGTGCCCACCTGGAACTACACGGTGGTGCATGCCGTCGGTGTGCTGCAGGTGAGGGACGACGAGCGCTACCTGCGCGGCCTGCTGGCCCGGTTGACGCGCCACCACGAGGCCGCCGAGCCCCGCCCCTGGAAGATGGGCGACGCGCCAGCCGACTACATCGACGACATGCTGCGGCGCATCGTGGGCATCGAGGTGCGGGTGACGGCGCTGGTGGGCAAGGCCAAGCTCAGCCAGAACAAGGCCCCGGAGGACCTGCAGGGCGCGATCGACGCGCTGGACGCGCGCGGCCACGCCGCGCTGGCCGAGGCCATGCGGCGCGCGGGTTGACCACGGGGCGCTGCAGCGGCCCCGCGACCCGCCGCCGGCACCACCGGCCATCGGGATGTCAAACCCGTCACGATGCGGCGGCGCAGCATGCGGCCGGCGCTGGCAGATAATTCCCGCATGAAAGTCACTGTCATCGGCACCGGGTACGTGGGCCTGGTCACCGGCGCCTGCCTCTCCGAGATGGGCAACCACGTCGTCTGCCTGGATGTGGATGCACGCAAGATCCAGATCCTCAACGACGGCGGCATCCCGATCCACGAGCCCGGGCTGGACCTGATCGTCGCGCGCAACCGCGCCGCCGGGCGGCTGCAGTTCACCACCGACGTGGAAGCCGCGGTGGCGCATGGCACGCTGCAGTTCATCGGCGTGGGCACGCCGCCGGACGAGGACGGCTCGGCCGACATGCAGTACGTGCTGGCCGCGGCGCGCAGCATCGGCCGCCACATGACCGACTACAAGGTCATCGTCGACAAGAGCACGGTGCCGGTGGGCACGGCCGACCGCGTGAAGGCGGCCGTGGCCGAGGAGCTGGCCGCGCGCGGCCTGGCCGACACGCGCTTTGCCGTCGTCTCCAACCCGGAGTTCCTGAAGGAGGGCGCGGCGGTGGAGGACTGCATGCGTCCCGACCGCATCGTCGTCGGTGCCGACGACGAGCAGGCCATCCTGCTGATGCGCGCGCTCTACCAGCCCTTCATGCGCAACAAGGACCGGCTGCAGGTGATGGACGTGCGCAGCGCGGAGTTCACCAAGTACGCGGCCAACGCCATGCTGGCCACGCGCATCAGCTTCATGAACGAGCTGGCGCTGCTGGCCGAGCGCGTGGGCGCCGACATCGAGCAGGTGCGCAAGGGCATCGGCTCCGACCCGCGCATCGGCACCCATTTCCTCTATGCCGGCACCGGCTACGGCGGCAGCTGCTTTCCCAAGGACGTGAAGGCGCTGATCCACATCGGGCGCGAGAACGGCATGGACCTGCAGGTGCTGCAGGCGGTGGAGGCGGCCAACGACCGGCAGAAGATGGTGCTGGTGGACAAGGTGGTGCGGCGCTTCGGCGAGAACCTGGCCGGCCGCCGCTTCGCCATCTGGGGCCTGGCCTTCAAGCCCAACACCGACGACATGCGCGAGGCGCCCAGCCGCGTCATCGTCGACGCGCTGCTGGCGCGCGGCGCCACGCTCAGCGCCTACGACCCGGTGGCCATGACCGAGGCGCGCCGCGTGATGGAAGGCAAGCCCGGCCTGGACTATGCCGACAGCGCCGACGCCACGCTGGACGGCGCCGACGCGCTGCTGGTGGTGACGGAGTGGAAGGAGTTCCGCACGCCGGACTTCGACCGCATCAAGGCCGCGCTCCGGCAGCCGGTGGTCTTCGACGGCCGCAACATCTGGGAGCCGGCGCTGCTGAAGGCCCTGGGCATCGAGTACCACGGCATCGGCCGCGGCTGACGCGGCCGGCACGCCGCCGCAGGCGTGCCGGTGCGGCGAACGGCCTCAGGCCCGGCCGTAGGTGTCCTCGAAGCGCACGATGTCGTCCTCGCCCAGGTAGCTGCCGGACTGCACCTCGATGATCTCCAGCGGCACCTTGCCCGGGTTGGCCAGGCGGTGCACCTGGCCCAGCGGGATGTAGGTGCTCTGGTTCTCGGTGAGCAGGATCACCTGCTCGCCGTTGGTGACCTCGGCCGTGCCGCTGACGACGATCCAGTGCTCGGCCCGGTGGTGGTGCTTCTGCAGGCTCAGCGACGCGCCGGGCTTGACCATGATGCGCTTGACCTGGAAGCGCTCGCCCATGTCGATGCTGTCGTACCAGCCCCAGGGCCGGTGCACCTTGCGGTGCAGCGCGTGCTCGCCGCGCTGCTCGGCGCCCAGGCGGGCGACGATCTTCTTCACGTCCTGGCTGCGGCTGCGGTCGGCCACCAGCACGGCGTCGGGCGTCTCGACGATGACCACGTCCCGCACGCCCACCGCGCCCACCAGCCGGCTGCTGGCGTGCACCAGCGTGTTGCGGCTGTCCTCGATCAGCGCGTCGCCGATGGCGGCATTGCCGGCCTCGTCCTTGGGCGAGACCTGCCACACCGCCTCCCAGGCGCCGAGGTCGTTCCAGCCGGCGTCCAGCACCTCCATGCCCAGCGCCTGGCCACTGCCGGGGCAGCGCTCCATCACCGCGTAGTCCACCGACTCCGAGGGCACGGCGGCGAACAGCGCCTTGTCCGGGCGCACGAAGCGCGCGTCGATGCCGCGTGCGGCCCAGGCTGCGCGGGTGGCCGTGGCGATGTCGGGCCGGAAGCGCTGCAGCGCCGCCAGCCACACCGAGGCCTGGAGCACGAAGATGCCGGCGTTCCAGAAGTAGCGGCCGTCGGCCAGGTAGCGCTCGGCGGTGGCGCTGTCGGGCTTCTCGACGAACTGCGCCACGGCCGCGCCGTCGGCGCGGATGTAGCCGTAGCCGGTCTCGGGACGGTCGGGCCGCACGCCCAGGATGACGATCTCGCCGCCGGCCGCGCGGCGGGCGGCCGCCTGCAGCGCGCCGCGGTAGGCCGCCTCGTCGAGGATGGTGGCGTCAGACGGCGTGACCACCAGCACCGGGTCGCCGCCCCCCTCCTGCGCCTGCAGCGCCGCCAGCGTCACCGCCGGTGCGGTGTTGCGCCCCATCGGCTCCAGCAGCACGGCCGAGGGCTCGGTGCCCGACTCGCGCAGCTGGTCCAGCACCATGAAGCGGTGCTCCTCGTTGCCCACGATCAGCGGCGCGCGCACGGCGATGTCAGGCGCTGCCAGGGCCACCAGGCGCGCCGTGGCCTGCTGCAGCAGGCTGCGGTTGCCCGCCAGCACCAGGAACTGCTTGGGGTAGCCGGCCCGCGACAGCGGCCATAGCCGGGTGCCGGAGCCGCCGGCCATCACCACGGGTTGGAGGTCGACGACAGGGGTGTTCACGCGGTTTCGAATCCGTTGGGGTTCATCGATTGCCAGCGCCAGCTGTCGGCGCACATGCGGTCCAGGTCGTGCCGGGCGCGCCAGCCCAGCAGGGTGGCGGCCAGCGACGGGTCGGCCCAGCAGGCCGCCACGTCACCCGGCCGCCGGGGCACGATGCGGTACGGAACCTCGCGCCCGCTGGCGGCGGCGTAGGCACGCACCACCTCCAGCACGCTGCAGCCGCGGCCGGTGCCCAGGTTCACGGTCAGCGAGCCCGGGTGGTCGAGCAGGCGGCGCAGGGCGGCGACATGGCCCTCGGCCAGATCTTCCACGTGAATGTAGTCGCGTACCCCGGTGCCGTCGGGCGTGGGGTAGTCGTTGCCGAACACCTGCAGGAACTCCCGCCGGCCCACCGCCACCTGCGCCACGTAGGGCATCAGGTTGTTGGGCGTGCCGCGCGGGTCCTCGCCGATGAGGCCGCTCTCGTGCGCGCCCACCGGGTTGAAGTAGCGCAGGGTGGCGATCTGCCACGCCGGGTCGGCCGCGCCCAGGTCGCGCAGCAGGGTCTCGCCGATCAGCTTGGTCTGGCCGTAGGGGTTGGTGGCGGTGAGCGGCGCGGCCTCGGTGATGGGCAGGCTGACGGGGTCGCCGTACACGGTGGCGCTGGAGCTGAACACGAAGCGCCGCACGCCGTGGCGCTGCAGCGCGCTGCAGACGTTGACCAGCCCGCCGACGTTGTTGCGGTAGTAGGCCAGCGGCTGGGCCACGGACTCGCCCACGGCCTTGAAGGCGGCGAAGTGCACCGCCGCGTCGATGCGGTGGCGCTGCAGCAGCGCGTCCATGGCCGCCGGGTCGGTGACGTCCAGGCGCTCGAACACCGGGGCGCGGCCACCCAGGCGCTGCAGGCGCTCGAGGACGGCGGGCGAGCTGTTGGAGAAGTCGTCGACGCCGACGACGTCGAAGCCTGCGGCCTGCAGCGCCAGCCAGGTGTGCGAGCCGATGTAGCCGGTGGCGCCGGTGAGCAGGACGGTGGGCATGGTCGGGGCTCGGGGGTTCAGCGCAGGAAGACCTGGCCGTAGCAGCCGGCCCGGTTGGCGCTGTAGGGCAGGGACAGGTCGCCGCTGGCGCTGCGCTTCTCGTGGCCCAGGTCGCAGCCGAACACCAGGCTGCGCGTGGGCTCCCAGGTGGCGCCCAGGCTCAGCTCCGTGGTGTCGTCGCGGCCGCGCAGGTTGCCCGGAAACAGGGCGCTGGGCGGCAGGGTCTGCACCAGGTCGCGCTGCGCGAGCGACAGCGTCGTGCGCAGCCTCAGCTTGGCGCTGAGGGCGTAGTCGGCCACCAGGCGCGCCGAGGTGGTGGTGCGGCTGGTGTCGACGACGCCGTCGATGAAGGGGCTGCCGCTGAAGAAGGCGTCCTGCCCGATGTCGTGCGCGAGCCGCGCGGTCAGCGACAGGCGGCCGCCCGGCCGCCAGGTGCCGGCCACGAAGCCGGTGGCGCCGGACACGTCGCGCGCGTCGTTCTGGTCGTAGCGCGTGCGGCCCAGCGTGATGCGGGCGTCCAGCCGCGTCGCGCCGCCGGACTCCCAGCCGGCGATCAGGTCCAGGCCGTCGCGGGTGTAGCGGTCGGCCTCGAAGCCGCCGCTGTCGAGGGTGCGGAAGCGCGGGTAGCGGCCGTCGGTGTGGCGCAGACCCAGGCCGAGCGTCGTGCTGCCCTGCGGCCGCCAGCGCAGGCCCGCGGTGGCGGTGGTCTGCCGGTTCTCGCGCCGGTCATAGGCCGCGGCGGAGAAGCGGCGATCGCGGTGCTCGAGGGACACTTCGGCCGTGTAGGCGGTGACCACGCCGACCCGCGCCTCGGCGAACAGCCGCGTGTTGTCCTCGATGTTGCGGCCCGTCTGCGCACCGATCTCGGTGTCGGTGTCGAAGCGCGCCAGGCTGCGTTCGGCGCTGGCCTCCAGCGTGCCCGACAGCCGGTTCACCGTGGCCCAGTCGAGCCCGGCACGCAGGGCATAGCCCTCGTTGTTCAGGTCGCGGTTGTCGGCAAAGCGGTTGGCGCGCAGCGTGGCGCTGCCGAAGAGGCGCTGGCGCCCGACCGGCTGGTCCAGCCCGGCCAGCAGCGCGGTGCTGCTGATCAGGTCGGACCGGCTGAGCCCGGGCGGCGTGGCCGCGCCGTCGGCCAGGCGGTAGAGGTTGCTCTCGTGGGTGAAGGTCTGGGCCGCGCCGACGTACCAGGGGCTGGTCTGGGCCTGCGCGCCGGCAGCGGCCAGCAGCACGGCGGCAGGGGCGAGCAGCAGCGCAACGAGGCGTGTCATCAGTAGGCCTTCCGGTCGAAGAACACCAGCTTCACGGTGCGCGCGATGATCTGCAGGTCCAGCCCCAGCGACCAGTTGCGCAGGTAGGCCAGATCGTATTCCACGCGGGCCTGCATCTTCTCGAGCGTGTCGGTCTCGCCGCGGTGCCCGTTGACCTGCGCCCAGCCGGTGATGCCCGGCTTGACCTTGTGGCGCACCATGTAGGCCTTGATGATCTGGCGGTACTGCTCGTTGTGGGCCACTGCGTGCGGGCGCGGGCCGACGATGCTCATGCGGCCCTGCAGCACGTTGAAGAACTGCGGCAGCTCGTCCAGCGAGGTGCGGCGGATGAAGGCGCCGAAGGGCGTGATGCGCGGGTCGCCGCGCGTGGCCTGGCGGACCACCGAGCCATCGTCCTGGGTGGTCATGGAGCGGAACTTCCAGACCACGATCTCCTCGCCGTCCAGCCCGTTGCGGCGCTGCCTGAAGATCACCGGCCCGGGCGAGCTGAGCTTCACGCCGATGGCCACGGCCACCAGCACCGGCGAGATCAGCAGCAGGATCAGGCTGGCCAGCACCACGTCGCTGACGCGCTTGGCCACCGCGTTGGTGCCGGTGAAGGGCGTCTCGCAGATGCCCACCACGGGCACGCCGTTCATGTCCTGCAGCCGGCCCTGGATGATGCTGATGCCGAAGACGTCGGGCACGAAGAACACCGAGGCCGTGGTGCCCTGCACCTGCTCCATCAGCTCGACGATGCGCGGCTGAGAGCCCAGCGGCAGCGTGATGTAGACCTCGTGCACGCCCTGCGAGCGGATGAAGGGCGCGGCCTCGGCCAGCGTGCCCAGGCGCAGCGGCGCGGCCTCGGTGTGCACGCGCTCGCCGCCGCGGTCGTCGAAGTAGCCCAGCACCTCCAGCCAGGTGGTGCCGCGCGCCACCAGCGCCTGGGCCACGCGCACGCCCAGCGGCCCGGCGCCGATGATCACCACGCGCCGCCGGTTGTGCGGCCGCGCGGCCTCCCAGCGCAGCAGCTTGCGCCCGGCGAACACCGCGCTCCACAGCAGCACCGGGGTGAGCAGGCCCCACCACAGCAGCACCGTGGTGTCGAAGAAGTGCAGGCTGCGCGTGGCGTAGCCGCACAGGGCCAGGATCAGCAGCAGGCCGACCCACGAGGTGACGATGTCCACCGCGGCGTTCAGCGGCCGGTCGTGGAAACGGTTGCGCCCCGGGAAGGTGAGGGCGAAGACGAGCAGGCAGAGCGTGAGGTCGGGCCGCAGGATGGGCTCGTCGAAGGCTTCCGACACCGCGAGGAACACCGCCACGATCACGCCCGGCTCGAGGAAGGCGGCCACCAGCGAGGTGACCGACTGCGGCGCGCTGAAGAACTGGCGGCGGGTGGATCGCTCTTCGAACATCGGGACGGCAGGCCGCCGTGGTTTCGACAACAGGTGATTGTCACCGTTGCAAGTGACGTGCCGGGGCGCCGCGGGCCGCCCGCCTTAGGGGTTGCGGCCACCGGCCCTGCCTACAATTCACGGATGCTGCAAGCCCTGCACGACCTGCTCGCCCCGGCGGCGATGTCCCGCGCCACGCTGGTGATCAACCACGTGCTGTCGGCCGAACCTGCCGCCACCGATCGGCTGCGGCCGCATGCCGGGCGCCGCATCGAACTGCAGCCTCAGGGCTGGCCGGGCCTGCTGCCGCCGCTGCCGAGGCTGGCCTTTGCGGTCACGCCCGCCGGGCTGCTGGACTGGGATGCCCAGGGTGTGGGTTTGCCGGCCGACCTGGCGCTGCGCTTCGACGCGTCGAACCCGGCGCTGCTGGCCGCCCGCGCGCTGACCGGCGAGACGCCGGCGGTGGAGATTGACGGCGACGCGCAACTCGCGGGCGACGTGAACTGGCTGCTGCAGAACCTGCGCTGGGATGCCGAGGCCGACCTCGCCCGGGTGATGCCGCCGGCGGCGGCGCACCAGCTGGCCCGCCTGGGGGGAGGCATCGCCCGCGGCGTGCAGGCGGCCGCGGGCGCGGCCGTCAAGGCCGCCGGGCGGTTCGGCAGCCCGCGGCCCTGAGCGGCACGCTGCGCATGCGCCACCTCGCGCGGCTGCTCGTCATCGCCTTCACGGCGCTGCGCTTCGGGCTCGACGAACTGGCGCTGTCGGGGTTCCGGCAGCGCTGGGTGCGCGCGCTGGTGCGCCTGATGACGGTGGGCCGCCGGCTCGACGCGCCCCGCGGCGTGCGCCTGCGCATGGCCCTGGAGCGCCTGGGGCCGATCTTCGTGAAGTTCGGCCAGGTGCTGTCCACCCGGCGCGACCTGCTGCCGCCGGACCTGTCCGACGAGCTGGCGCGCCTGCAGGACCGGGTGCCACCGTTCCCCGCGGCGCAGTCGCGCGCGCTGATCGAGAAGGCCTTCGGGCGTTCGATCGAGGCGGTGTTCGAGCAGTTCGACGCCGAGCCGGTGGCCAGCGCCTCGATCGCGCAGGTGCACTTCGCCCGCCTGAAGGACAGCCGCGAGGTGGCGGTGAAGGTGCTGCGCCCGGGCATGCTGCGCGTGATCGACGACGACCTGCGGCTGATGCGCACGCTGGCGCTGTGGGTGGAGCGCCTGTTTGCCGACGGCCGCCGGCTCAAGCCGCGCGAGGTGGTGGCCGAGTTCGACATCTACCTGCACGACGAGCTCGACCTCGTGCGCGAGGCCTCCAACGCCGCGCAGCTGCGGCGCAACATGGCCGGGCTGAACCTGGTGCTGATCCCGGAGATGATCTGGGACCTCTGCACGCCCACGGTCATCGTGATGGAGCGCATGTACGGCGTGCCGGTCAACCAGATGGGCCGCCTGCGCGAAGCCGGCGTCGACATCAAGAAGCTCGCACGCGACGGGGTGACGATCTTCTTCACCCAGGTCTTCCGCGACGGCTTCTTCCATGCCGACATGCACCCGGGCAACATCCAGGTCAGCCTGGACCCGCGCAGCTTCGGGCGCTACATCGCGCTGGACTTCGGCATCATCGGCACGCTCACCGAGACCGACAAGGAATACCTGGCGCTGAACTTCATCGCCTTCTTCCGCCGCGACTACAAGCGCGTGGCCGAACTGCACGTGGAGAGCGGCTGGGTGCCGCCGGAGACCCGCATCGACGCGCTGGAAGGCGCGATCCGCGCCGTCTGCGAGCCCCACTTCGACCGCCCGCTCAAGGACATCTCGCTGGGCCAGGTGCTGATGCGGCTGTTCCAGGCCTCGCGCCGCTTCAACGTGGAGATCCAGCCCCAGCTGGTGCTGCTGCAGAAGACGCTGCTCAACATCGAGGGCCTGGGACGGCAGCTCGACCCGGACCTCGACCTCTGGACCACCGCCAAGCCCTTCCTGGAGCGCTGGATGAACGACCAGGTGGGCTGGCGCGGCCTGCTCGCGCGGCTGGAGAAGGAGGCGCCGCACTACGCGCAGATGCTGCCGGCGCTGCCGCGCCTGCTGCACGAGGCGCTGAAGGCCCGCGCCGCGCCGGCGGTGCCCGACGCGGTGCAGCTCGCCCTGCTGGCCGAGCAGCGCGCCACGCGGCGCCTGCTGCAGGGCCTGTCCTGGGCGCTGGCCGGCTTCGTGCTGGGCGCGGTGATCACGCGTTTCCTGGTGTTCCAGGCGGGCTGATCGCGCCGGCGCCCGCCCCGCGGGCGGCCCGGCGCCGTCCGCGGCACCCGGGCGCATGGGGCGGCCGGCAGACCTGTCGGGGTACCCGGCTAGAATGGAGGGTTTTGAACTTCGGAGCCTCCGATGCCGATCTACGCCTACCGCTGCAGCGCCTGTGGCCACGCGAAGGACGTGCTGCAGAAGCTCTCCGATCCCGTGCTCAGCGTCTGCCCCGCCTGCGGGCAGGAGACCTTCGCCAAGCAGGTCACGGCCGCCGGCTTCCAGCTCAAGGGCTCGGGCTGGTACGTGACCGATTTCCGCGACGGCAACAAGGGCGGCAAGGCCGCCGACAAGCCTGCCGACGGCGCGGCCGACAAGCCCGCTGACAAGGCCGCGGACACGCCGGCCCCGGCCGCCCCGGCGCCCGCTGCGGCTGCCGCACCCGCCCCGGCGCCCGCGCCGGCGCCGGCCTCACCCGCCCCCTGAGCGCCGCGTGAAGAAGCACATCGTCGCCGGGCTGCTCGTGTGGCTGCCGCTGGCCATCACGGTGGCGGTGCTGTCGTGGCTGCTCGGCACGATGGACGCGCTCTTCGGCTGGGTGCTCGACGTGCTGCACCCCATGCTCCCTGCCTCGGCGCAGGCGGTGGTGGAAACGCTTCACCGCGTGCCGGGCCTGGGCGTGGTGGTGGTGCTGCTGGCGCTGCTGCTCACCGGCGTGGCGGCGGCCAACGTGCTCGGCGAGTGGGCGGTGCACCGCTGGCATGCGGTGATGCACCGCGTGCCCATCGTCAAGTCGATCTACAGCTCGGTCAAGCAGGTCTCCGACACGCTGTTCTCCAGCAGCGGCCAGGCGTTCCGCGAGGCCGTGCTGGTGCAGTACCCGCGACAGGGTTCCTGGACCATCGCCTTCGTCACCGGCAAGCCCGGCGGCGAGGTGCAGCGCCACCTGCCGGGCGACTACGTCAGCGTCTACGTGCCGACCACGCCCAACCCGACCTCGGGCTTCTTCCTGATGATGCCGCGCGCCGACGTGGTGACGCTGAAGATGAGCGTCGACGAGGCGCTCAAGTACGTGATCTCGATGGGTGTCGTGGCGCCCGGGGCCGCGCCGGCCCGAAATTGACCGGGTCGGGCGCGCGACGGCCTGACCGCGCGCGTGCCGGCCCGCCCCACGCCAGACCCGCGCGAACCCCACGCGCCCACCCCCCCGATACCGTTTTCCCGGAGTCCTCCATGCGTACCACCTACTGCGGCCTGGTCAGCGAAGCGCTGATGGGCCAGACCGTGACCCTGATGGGCTGGGCCCACCGCCGCCGCGACCACGGCGGCGTGATCTTCGTCGACCTGCGCGACCGCGAAGGCCTGGTCCAGGTCGTCTGCGACCCCGACCGCCCGGAGATGTTCAAGGCCGCTGAGGGCGTTCGCAACGAGTTCTGCCTGAAGGTCACCGGCAAGGTGCGTGCGCGCCCGGCCGGCACCGAGAACGCCAACCTCACCAGCGGCAAGGTCGAGGTGCTGTGCCATGAGCTCGAGGTGCTGAACCCCAGCGTCACGCCGCCCTTCATGCTCGACGACGAGCACCTGTCGGAGACCACGCGCCTGACCCACCGCGTGCTGGACCTGCGCCGCCCGGCGATGCAGAAGAACCTGATGCTGCGCTACAAGGTGGCGATGGAGGTGCGCAAGTACCTCGACGACCAGGGCTTCATCGACGTCGAGACGCCGATGCTCACCAAGAGCACCCCCGAGGGCGCGCGCGACTACCTGGTGCCCAGCCGCGTGCACGACGGCCAGTTCTTCGCGCTGCCGCAGAGCCCGCAGCTGTTCAAGCAGCTGCTGATGGTGGCCGGCTTCGACCGCTACTACCAGATCACCAAGTGCTTCCGCGACGAGGACCTGCGCGCCGACCGCCAGCCGGAGTTCACGCAGATCGACATCGAGACCTCGTTCCTGGGCGAGGAGGAGATCCGCGCCATCACCGAGGGCATGGTGCGCCAGGTGTTCCGCCGCGCGCTGGGCGTGGAGCTGCCGGTCTACGCGCAGATGACCTACGCCGAGGCCATGCACAAGTACGGCTCGGACAAGCCCGACCTGCGCGTCAAGCTGCAGTTCACCGAGCTGACCGACGTGATGCGCGACGTGGACTTCAAGGTCTTCAGCACGCCGGCCACGAACAAGGGCGGCCGCGTGGCGGCGCTGCGCGTGCCCGGCGGCGGCGAGATGAGCCGCGGCGAGATCGACGCCTACACCGAGTTCGTGAAGATCTACGGCGCCAAGGGCCTGGCCTGGATCAAGGTCAACGACGCCGGCAAGGGCCGCGAAGGGCTGCAGAGCCCGATCGTGAAGAACCTGCACGACGCCGCCATCGCCGAGATCATCGCGCGCACCGGCGCCTGCAACGGCGACGTGATCTTTTTCGGCGCCGACAAGGCCAAGGTCGTCAACGACGCCCTGGGCGCGCTGCGCGTGAAGATCGGCCACAGCGAGTTCGGCCGCACCCACGGCCTGTTCGAGGACGTCTGGGCCCCGCTGTGGGTGGTGGACTTCCCGATGTTCGAGCACGACGAGGAGGCCGACCGCTGGGTGGCGGTGCACCACCCGTTCACCGCGCCCAAGGATGGCCACGAGAACCTGATGGACACCGACCCCGGTGCCTGCGTGGCCAAGGCCTACGACATGGTGCTCAACGGCTGGGAGCTGGGCGGCGGCTCGGTGCGTATCCACCGCGCCGAGGTGCAGAGCAAGGTCTTCAAGGCCCTGAACATCACGGCCGAGGACGCGAAGGTGAAGTTCGGCTTCCTGCTCGACGCGCTGCAGTACGGCGCGCCGCCGCACGGCGGCCTGGCCTTCGGCCTGGACCGCCTGGTCACGCTGATGACCAAGGCCGAGAGCATCCGCGACGTGATCGCGTTCCCCAAGACCCAGCGCGCCCAGTGCCTGCTCACCGGCGCGCCCGGCCCGGTGGACGAGAAGCAGCTGCGCGAGCTTCACATCCGCCTGCGCAACCCGGCGGCAGCCTGACGACCCCCGGGCCCCGGTGAGCGGTTGGAATGGCTAGAATGGCCATTTCAGCCGCTGCCGGGGCCACCATGCACATCTCGTCCACGGACGCCAAGAACCGGTTCGGCCAGGTGCTCGACGAAGCGCAGAAGCGCCCGGTCGTGATCGAGAAGTCGGGCCGTCGGCACAGCGTGCTGATGTCTGCCGAGCAGTATGACCGGCTGGTGGCGCGTGCGGCGCAGGCGGCCGAGCCGGCGGCCGAGGCGCCGCTGAACCCGCAGGCCCAGGCGTTCTACGCCAAGTACAAGGACTGGGTGGACGAGCAGAACCGTCACTTCGACCAGCACGGCATCTGGAACGAAGAGTTCCGCACCTGGTGAGCGCCGCCGTGCCGCAATGGGATGTCTACCCGAACCCGGTGTCGGCGTCGCGAGACCGCATCCCCTACCTCGTGGTCGTGCAGAGCGACCTCCTCGAGGGGCTGCCGACGCGGCTCGTGGCGCCCTTGTCGCGCAGCACCGTCGAACAGGGTTGGCCGCCGCGCATGGCGCCGACCTTCGATGTGGCCGGTGAGACGCTGCGCCTGAAGGCGCACGAGACCGGCGTCGTCACCGCCCGTTCGCTGCGGCAGCCGGTGGCCAGCCTGCGGCAGGAGTCCCACCGCATCATCGACGCCCTGGATGCCGTGATCAGCGGCCTGTAGACCCATGCCCACTCCCTCCATCGAAGAATCCGGCACCCACGACACCACGCGCGTGGACGATGTGCGCATCGCCTCGGTGCGGCCGCTGGTCACGCCGGCCGTGCTGCTCGAGGACCTGCCGCCGACCGCGGACGTCGAGGCCCTGGTGCAGGTCACGCGCGCGGCCATCGGGCGCGTGCTGCATGGCGGCGACGACCGGCTGGTGGCGGTGGTCGGCCCCTGTTCCATCCACGACCACGACGCCGCGGTGGCCTACGCGCGGCGGCTCAAGGCGCTGGCCGACGAGCTGGCCGGCGAGTTGCTGGTGGTGATGCGCGTGTACTTCGAGAAGCCGCGCACCACCGTCGGCTGGAAGGGCTACATCAACGACCCGCGGCTGGACGGCAGCTTCCGCATGAACGAGGGCCTGCGGCGTGCGCGCGAGCTGCTGCTGGAGATCAGCGCCCTGGGCCTGCCGGCGGGCACCGAGTTCCTCGACCTGCTGAGCCCGCAGTACATCTCCGACCTCATCGCCTGGGGCGCCATCGGCGCGCGCACCACCGAGAGCCAGAGCCACCGCCAGCTCGCCAGCGGCCTGAGCTGCCCGGTGGGCTTCAAGAACGGCACCGACGGCGGCGTGCAGATCGCCGCCGATGCGCTGCGCGCCGCGGCCGCCCCGCACGCCTTCATGGGCATGACCAAGATGGGCGTGGCCGCCATCTTCGAGACCCGCGGCAACCCCGACGGCCACGTGATCCTGCGCGGCGGCAAGGTGCCCAACTTCGACGCCGCGAGCGTCGACGCCGCCTGCGCCGTGCTGCGTGCCGCCGGCCTGCGCGAGCAGGTGATGGTGGACTGCTCGCACGCCAACAGCCGCAAGGACCACCGGCGCCAGCGGGAGGTGGCCGACGACGTCGCGCGCCAGCTCGCCGCCGGCGAGCGCCGCATCGTCGGCGTGATGGTCGAGAGCCACCTCCACGAAGGCCGGCAGGATCACCAGCCCGGGCAGCCGCTGCGCGCGGGTGTCTCCATCACCGACGCCTGCCTCGGCTGGCACGACACCGAGCCGCTGCTGCGCGGCCTTGCCGCCGCGGTGCGGGCCCGGCGTGCAGCGGCCTGAAGCGGCGTGACGCGCGCGTGACCCGCCCGTTCAAGATCCCGCGCTCGGTGCTCGTCGTCGTGCACACGCCGGCGCTCGAGGTGCTGCTGATCGAGCGCGCCGACAAGCCCGGCTTCTGGCAGAGCGTGACCGGTTCCCTGGACCACGAGGACGAGCCCCTGGACGCCACGGCGCGCCGCGAGGTGCTGGAGGAGACCGGCATCGCCGGCGGCCTGCTGCGCGACTGGGGCCTGGAGAACGTCTACGAGATCTACCCCGTCTGGCGCCACCGCTACGCACCCGGCGTCACCCACAACACCGAGCATGTCTTCGGCCTGACGGTGCCGGCCGGCACCCCGGTGCGGCTGAGCCCGCGCGAGCACCTGGCCCACGCCTGGCTGCCCTGGCGCGAGGCGGCCGACCGCTGCTTCTCGCCCAGCAATGCCGAGGCCATCCTCCAGCTGCCCCGCCTGGCGGGCCGCGGCACCGACCACCCGCCGCGGCCATGAACCCGTACCACAGCACCCTGCTGCCGCCGGCCTCCGGGCTGTCGTCCATCGAGACGCTGCGCGTGGCCACCTACAACATCCACAAGGGCGTGCGCGGCATCGGTCCCCGCAAGCGGCTGGAGATCCACAACCTCGGCCTGGCGGTGGAGGCGCTGGACGCCGACCTCGTGTTCCTGCAGGAGGTGCGGCTCTTCCACGAGCGCCACGCGCGCGACTTCGACCGCACCCACCTCGGCTGGCCCGACAAGGGCCAGGCCGAGTTCCTCGCGCCCGAGGGCTACGACGTGGCCTACCGCACCAACGCCGTCACCCGCCACGGCGAGCACGGCAACGCGCTGCTCTCGCGCTGGCCCATCGGCGACATCGGCCACCACGACGTCAGCGACCACCGCTTCGAGCAGCGCGGCCTGCTGCACGTGCCGGTGGCCTGGAACGGCGTGGCGGTGCACGCGGTGGTGGCGCACTTCGGCCTCATCCACGCCAGCCGCGTGCGCCAGGTGCAGCGGCTGGCGGCCTTCATCGAGCGCCACGTGCCGGCGCAGGACCTGCTGGTCGTGGCCGGCGACTTCAACGACTGGGGCGAGAAGCTCGACGGCCCGATGCGCGACATCGGCCTCGTGCGCGCCCGCGCGGCCGAGGAGCGCCCGGCGCAGCGGCTGACCTTCCCCTCGCGCGTGCCGGTGTTCGCGCTCGACCGCTTCTACGTGCGCGGCCTGGCCTGCCGCACGACCATGGTGCCGCGCGGCAGCGGCTGGGCCCGCATGTCGGACCACCTGCCGCTGGTGGCGGAGCTGGAGCCGCTGTAGTGGCGGCCGACGAGGCCACCGGCAGCGAGCCCTGGTGGACGCGCGCCCCCCCCGTGCGCTGGGTGGGCGGTAACGCCGTGCGCCTGCTCGAGGGCGGCGACCAGCTGTTCCCGGCCATGGCCCGCGCGCTGGCCCAGGCCCGCCACGAGGTCTGGTTCGCCACCTACATCTTCCATGACGATGCCGCCAGCCGCGGCGTGGCCGACGCGCTGATCGAGGCCGCGCGCCGGGGCGTGGCGGTGCACCTGGTGGTCGACGGCTTCGGCAGCAAGGCCACGCTGCCCACGCTGCGCGCGTGGCTGGCCGACAGCGAGGTGAGGCTGGAGGTGTTCCGCCCCATCGACCGCTGGTGGCACTGGCTGCAGCCGCAGCAGCTGCGCCGGCTGCACCAGAAGCTCTGCGTGGTCGACGATGGCGTGGCCTTCGTCGGTGGCATCAACGTCATCGACGACCGCAACGACCTCAACCACGGCTGGGGCGAGCTGCCGCGGCTGGACTTCGCGGTGGAGGTGACCGGCCCGCTGGCGCAGCCGGTGCGCCACGCCGCACGCGCCATGTGGGCGCGTGCCCACCTGGGCCGCGGCTGGCGCCGCGAGGCCGAGCGCCTGCTGCTGAGCCCCACGCCGCTGGACCGCACGCGCGCGCTGCTGCGCACGCTGGGCACCGCGCCGCGCGAGGCCCGTGCGCCGCGCGACACGCGCCCGGTGCGCGCCGCCTTCGTGGTGCGCGACAACGTCGGCCAGCGGCGCGCCATCGAGCGCCGCTACATCGAGGCCATGCGCCTGGCGCGCACGCGCATCGACATCGCCGTGCCCTACTTCTACCCCGGCCGCCGCTTCCGCCGCGCGCTGCGCGACGCCGCCCAGCGCGGCGTGCAGGTGCGGCTGCTGCTGCAGGGCAAGGTCGACTACCCCATCGCCGCGCTGGCCGCGCGCGTGCTGTACGACGAGCTGCGCAGCCGCGGCGTCCGCATCTTCGAGTACACGCCGGCCTTCCTGCACGCCAAGGTCGCGGTCATCGACAGCGCCTGGGCCACCGTCGGCAGCTCCAACATCGACCCGCTGTCGCTGCTGCTGAACCTGGAGGCCAACGTGGTGGTCCGCGACACCGGCTTCGGCGGCGTGCTGGCGGCGCGCCTGGAGCAGGCCTTCGCCGTCTCGCAGGAGATCGTGCGGCCGCAGCCGCTGGCCCCGTGGCGGCTGTGGCTGCGCCGCGGCCTCGTGGCCTGGCTGGCGCACCTCTACCTGCGCCTGGCCGGTGTCACCGGCCGCTACTGAACGGCCGCCGCGCCACCGCAGCATGGGCGATCTCGTCGTCGAACGTCCCGAGGGCCTGTACTGCCCGCCCGGGGACTTCCACATCGACCCGTGGCGCCCGGTGCCGCGCGCCGTGATCACGCATGCCCATGCCGACCACGCCCGCCGCGGCCACGGCGCCTACCTGGCGCAGGCCGACAGCGCCGGCGTGCTGCGTGCGCGGCTGGGCGACATCGCGCTGCAGACCCTGGCCTACGGCGAGGTGCTGGACGTCGGCGGCGTGCGCGTCAGCCTGCACCCGGCCGGGCACGTGCTGGGCTCGGCGCAGGTGCGGCTGGAACACCGGGGCGAGGTCTGGGTGGTCTCCGGCGACTACTTCGTCAGCGGCACCGGCGACGCCAACCCCAGCTGCACTCCGTTCGAGCCGGTGCCCTGCCACGTCTTCATCACCGAGAGCACCTTCGGCCTGCCCATCTACCGCTGGCGGCCGCAGGCCGAGGTGATGGCCGAGGTGAACGCCTGGTGGGCGGCCCAGGCCGCCGCCGGGCGCCCCAGCCTGCTGATGGCCTACAGCTTCGGCAAGGCGCAGCGCCTGCTGGCCGGGGTGGACCCGTCCATCGGCCCCATCGTCGTGCATGGCGCGGTGGAGGGCATCAACGCCGCCTACCGCGCGGCCGGCGTGGCGCTGCCGCCGACCACGCCCCTGGCCACGGCCGACCTCGGGCGCGCCCTGGTGGTGGCCCCGCCGGCGGTGCACGGCAGCGCCTGGGCGCGGCGGCTGGGCGACTTCGGCGATGCCTTCGCCAGCGGCTGGATGCAGCTGCGCGGCGCGCGCCGCCGCCAGGGCGTGGACCGCGGCTTCGTGCTCAGCGACCACGCCGACTGGCCCGGCCTGCAGCGCGCCATCGGCGCCACCGGCGCGCGGCGGGTGATCGTGACCCACGGCTACGAGGCGGTGATGGTGCGCTGGCTGCAGGCGCTGGGGCTGGAGGCCGGCAGCTTCCGCACCGAGTATGGCGACGAGGCGGCCGAGCAGGGCGCCGAGACGCCAGCGCCTGGGGCGGAGGCCCCCGTCAGTCGTTCGACGGCCGGCCCAGCAGCTGAAGGTCCAGCCGCGGCTCGCTGAGCGACTGGTCGATGCGGCTCTCCACGTAGATCTTCGACGGATCCACCCCGCGCTCGTGCAGGAACTTCTTCACCGCGTTCAGGCGGGCGGGCGTCAGGTCGCGCTCGTCCTTGCCGCTGCCGTCGATCTGCCAGGGCCCGGTGGGCACCACCAGCGCCACCTGCACCTCCAGGCCCAGCGCGTTGAGGATCAGCTCGGTGAGCCGGTCCTTGGCCGCGGGGCTGAGCTGGTCGCCCACGAACAGGCCCTTGGCCGGCAGCGAGGCGCGGCGCTCCTGCACCTCTGTCTTGGCCGGTGCCGCGGCCGGCAGCGGCCGGACCGGCTGGTCGCCGGCCTGGGCCTGGGCCAGGGCGCCGCCGGCGGCCAGCGCCATGGCCAGGGCCGCCGGCAGGGCGCGGCTGCGGAGGTGGGCTGGGCTGCGCATCGTTGACTCCTTCCTGCAGGGATTGTGGACCAGGCCCGCCCCGACGCGGGTGACGAAGTTGACCGACATCAATCGCGCCGACCCGGGCCTGCCCAGAATGTGCCTGTGAGATCCGCCGAAGCCCCGCTGGTTCTGCGCGCCAGCCACCTGCGCAAGGTCTACCAGACCGGCGAGGTGGAGGTGGTGGCGCTGGCCGACGTGTCGCTGGACGTGGCCGCCGGCGAGTTCATCGTGCTGCTCGGCGCCTCGGGCAGCGGCAAGAGCACCCTGCTGAACATCCTCGGCGGGCTGGACGTGCCCAGCAGCGGCACGCTGCAGTTCCGCGAGCACCGGCTCGACGGTGCCGGCGAGGCTGCGCTCACCGCCTACCGGCGCGAGCACGTGGGCTTCGTGTTCCAGTTCTACAACCTGATCCCCAGCCTCACGGTGCGCGAGAACGTGGCCCTGGTCACCGACATCGCGCTCGACCCGATGAACGTGGACGAGGCGGTGGCCATGGTCGGCCTCGCGCCGCGCGCCGACCACTTCCCGGCCCAGCTCTCCGGCGGCGAGCAGCAGCGGGTGGCGATCGCGCGCGCCATCGTCAAGCGGCCCGACCTGCTGCTGTGCGACGAGCCCACCGGCGCGCTGGACGTGCACACCGGCCGCCTGGTGCTGGAGGTCATCGAGCGCGTCAACCGCGAGATCGGCACCACCACCATCGTCATCACCCACAACGCCGCCATCGCCGGCATGGCCGACCGCGTGCTGCAGCTGGGCGACGGCCGCCTGGTGCGCGAGCAGCGCAACGAGGCCCGGATCTCGCCGGCCGAGCTGGCCTGGTGAGGCGGAGGCCCCGCGCATGCGCGCCCTGGACCGCAAGCTGCTGCGCGACCTGCGCGCCCTGTGGAGCCAGGCGCTGACCATCGCGCTGGTGGTGGCCAGCGGCATCGCCGGCTTCGTGACCACGCTCTCGGCCATCGACTCGCTGGAGCTGGCGCGCGACCGCTTCTACGCCAGCGGGCGCTTTGCCGACGTGTTCGGCGCCGTCAAGCGCGCCCCCGACGCGCTGGCCGCGCGGCTGCGTGCCCTGCCCGGCGTGGCCGAGGTGCAGGCCACCACCGAGTTCGCCGTGCGCGTGGAGCGCGAGGGCACGCTCGACCCCATCGTCGGCCAGCTGATCGGCGTGCCGCGGGACGCACCGCTGCGCATGAACCGCGTGGTGCTGCGCGAGCCCGGCGGCGGCATCGCCCCGGCACCGGCGTCGGGCCCCGGCGCCGCCGGGCCCGACGGTGCGCTGCCGGCCTGGGTGTCGGAGAGCTTCGTGCGCGCCCACGGCCTGCAGCGCGGCGACCGCCTGCGCGCCCTCATCAACGGCAAGCGGCGCGACCTCGTCGTCGCCGGGGTGGCGCTGTCGCCGGAGTACGTGTTCGCCGGCCTCTGGGGCATGCCCGACCTGCGCGGCTTCGGCGTCTTCTGGGTCGACGGCGAGGCGCTGGACGCCGCCTGGGACATGACCGGTGCCTTCAACCGCGTGGCCGTGAAGCTGGCCCCCGGCGCGGTGGAGGCGGCCGTGATCGACGCACTGACCCGCCAGCTCGCGCCCTATGGCGGGCGACTGGCCCACGGCCGCGACGCGCAGGTCTCGCACGCCATGCTGGACAACGAGATCGCCGAGCAGCGCGTGCTCGGCAGCCTGCTGCCGGCCATCTTCCTCGCGGTGGCGGCCTTCCTGCTCAACGTGGTGGTGTCGCGCCTGGTGAGCACCCAGCGCGAGCAGATCGCGTCGCTCAAGGCCCTGGGCTATGCCAACCCGGCCATCGCCGCCCACTACCTGAAGCTGGTGGCCGCCGTGGTGGCCGTGGGCCTGCTGGGCGGGCTGGCGCTGGGCAAGTGGCTGGGGCTGATGCTGCTGGGGCTGTACGGCGACTTCTTCCGCTTCCCGGCCTTCGTGCACGTGCTGTCGCCGGCGCTGGTGGGCATCGCCGCCGGCCTGACGGCGGCCACCGCGCTGGCCGGCACCTGGGGCGCCATCGCCGCCACCGTGCGCCTGGCGCCGGCCGAGGCCATGCGGCCGCCGGCACCGGGGCGCTACCGGCGCACGCTGCTGGAGCGCTGGAACGACCATGGCCCGATGCCGCGCATCGGCACCGTGGCGCGCATGATCCTGCGCCAGCTCGAGCGCCGGCCCTGGCGCAGCACGCTGGCGGTGGCGGGCATCGCCGCGTCGGTGGCCATCGTCGTCATGGGCAACTTCTTCCGCGACGCGATCGAGGTCGTCGTCGACACCCAGTTCTCGCGTGCCATGCGCAACGACGTCGCCGTCTGGGCCCTCGAGCCGTTGCACGATCGCGCGGCGCTGGAGCTGGCGCGGCTGCCGGGGGTCACGCAGACCGAGGCCTCGCGCTTCGTCGACGTGGTGCTCGTGCATGGCCACCGGCGCGAGCGCTCGCAGCTGCGCGGCTACGCCACCCACCCCGAGCTCTACCGCATCGTCGACGTCGACGGCCGCCTCACCGAGCCCGCCGGCAGCGGCCTGGTGCTCACCGACCGCCTGGCCGACAAGCTGGGCGTGCGCGTGGGCGACCGCGTGCGGGTGGAGGTGCTGGAGGGCCGCCCGCGCGTGCTGGAGCTGCCGGTGGACGCCACGGTGCGCGAGATGATGGGCCTGAACGCCTACATGAACCGCGACGCGCTCAACCGCGCGCTGGGCGACGGCGACCTCTCCACCGGCTGGGTGATGGCGCTGGAGCGCGGCGGCGAGCCGGCGCTGCTGGCTGCCGCGCGCGAGCTGCCGCGCGTGGCAGGCGCCTTCAGCAAGGCCACCATGCTGCGCAACATGGAGGAGCTCAGCGCCCGCAACATCCGCATCATGAGCACGGTGCTGACGCTGTTTGCGGTGGTCATCGCGGTGGGCGTGGTCTACAACAACGCGCGCATCGCGCTGGCCGAGCGCGCCTGGGAGCTGGCCAGCCTGCGCGTGCTGGGCTTCACGCGGGCCGAGGTGTCGGGCCTGCTGCTGGGCGAGCTGGCGCTGCTGATCGCGCTGGCGCTGCCGCTGGGCATGCTGGCCGGCTGGGCCATGGTGCACGGCCTCGTGGGGGCGCTGAAGAGCGACCAGTTCTTCTTCCCGGTGGTGATCCGCCCGCGCACCTTTGCCCTGGCGGCGCTGGCCGTGATGGCCGCCGGGCTGGCCAGCGCACTGGTGGTGCGCCGGCGCATCGACCGCCTGGACATGGTGGCGGCCTTGAAGACGAGGGAGTGAGATGAAGACCCGGACCTGGATCGTGGGCGGCCTGGCGCTGGCCGCCGGCGTGGCGCTGCTGGCCTGGGCCTTCGCGCCGCGGCCGCTGGAGGTGGAGGCCGGGGTGGCCGACCGCGGGCCCTTCGAGACCGTGGTGGCCGAGGAGGGGCGCACCACGCTGCGTCAGCGCTACACCGTCTCTGCGCCGCTGTCGGGGCGCCTGGCGCGCATCACGCTGGAGGCGGGCGACGCCGTGGCCGCCGGCGACGTGCTGGCCACGCTGAGCCCCACGCTGGCGCCCATGCTCGACGCCCGCACCCAGCGCGAGCTCACCGCGCGCGTGGCCGCGGCCCAGGCGCAGCGGCAGCGCGCCGGCAGCCAGGCCGACGCCGCGCGGGTGGCGCTGGCGCAGGCGCGCAGCGCCCAGCAGCGCAGCGCCGAGCTGGCGCGGCAGGGTTTCGTCTCGCCCATCCAGGCCGAGACCGACACGCTGGCGGTGGACGCCGCGCGCAAGACGCTGGACGCCGCCGAGCAGGGCCGCGCGGTGGCCGGGCACGAGCTGGAGATGGCCCGCGCCGCGCTGGCGGCCGTGGCCGACCCGACGCCGGAGCGCAGCTTCGCGGTGCGCGCGCCGGTGGCCGGCCGGGTGCTGCGCGTGCTGCAGGCCAGCGAAGGCACGGTGGCCCTGGGCACGCCGCTGCTGGAGCTGGGCGACCTGGCGGCGCTGGAGGTGGTGGCCGAGCTGCTGAGCAGCGACGCGCTGCAGGCCGGCCCCGGGCGCCCGGTGCGCATCGAGGGCTGGGGCGGCCCGGGTGTGCTGCAGGGGCGCGTGCGGCGGGTGGAGCCGGCCGGTTTCACCAAGGTCTCGGCGCTCGGCGTGGAGGAGCAGCGGGTGCGCGTGCACATCGAGATCGCCAGCCCGCCGGCACAGTGGCAGACGCTGGGCGACGGCTACCGCGTGGCCGTGCGCATCGTGGTGCTGCAGCAGGACGACGCGCTGCGGGTGCCGGTGAGTGCCGTGTTCCCGCGGCCCGAGGGCGGGCACGCGGTGTTCGTGGTGGATGATGGCCGCGCGGTGCTGCGGCCGGTGGACCTGGCGGCGCGCAACGACCGCCACGCCTGGCTGCGCGACGGGCTTGCGGTGGGCACCCAGGTCATCGTCTACCCGCCGGCCGCACTGGCCGAGGGTGCGCGGGTGCGCGTGCGGGGTTCCTGACGCCGCCGTCGCGGTGGATGCGGGGCCGTGGGCGGATCGCGCCACCCCGGGGGCAACTGGGCAGCGTTCGCACCGCTTTTCGGCCGACTGCGGGCGTGCCCGTGCCAGCACACTCAAGGCCCCATCCGCATCGACGAGAGGTGAACCATGGATGCAGTCTCCAGAGCCGGCTTTGCGCCGTCCGCGCCGCTCCCGAGGCCGGCGGTCAATGCCGCCTTCCGCGAGTCCGCCCGCGACCTGGCCGTGGCCCTGCGCCAGGACGACCTGGCCGGTGCGCGCGAGGCCTTCGCCGGCCTCGTGAAGGCCGCGCCGGAAGGTGCGCAGTGGAACCCGGACAGCGCCTACGCCGCCGTCGGCCGCGCCCTGGTCAAGGGTGACCTGGCCGCGGCGCAGGAAGCCGCCAAGGCCGGCCTGCAGGCCTGGCGCGACCAGCGCGGCGACCAGAAGGGCCCCGACCTGCCGACCCCGGTGCCGCAGCCCATGCCCGCGCCGTCGAGCAGCGGCGGCACGGCGGGGTCCGTGCTGAACGTCGTCGCCTGACACCGCTGCGGCGCCGCGTGCGCCGCCGCAGCCGGCACGGTGCGCCGGCGCCTACGCGGGCCGGGCCGCCACGTCCGGCCCCGCCAGCACCCGCCGCACGCGCCGCACCCCGGGCTCCGGCCCCGGCTCCACGGCAAAGCCGAGCAGCCGCGCCAGCGCGAGCATGCGGTCGTTCTCGGCCAGCACCTCGGCCGTGAGCACCTGCGTGCCGCGGCCGCGGTGGTAGTCGATCAGCTTGCGCAGCAGGCGCTCGCCCAGGCCGCCGCCCTTGAGGTCGCTGCGCACGACGATGCCGAACTCCGCGCCCACGTTGTCCGGGTCGGTGACGCCGCGCACCACGCCCAGCGTCTCGCCGGCCTCGTCCAGCGCGATGAAGGCCATCTCGCGCTCGTAGTCGATCTGCGTCAGCCGCGCCAGCTCGCTGGGCTCGATGCTGCGCCGGCTGTAGAAGATGCGCAGGCGCACGTCCTCCGGGTCCAGCCTTTCGAGGAAGGCGCGGTGGCGGGCCTCGTCGCCGGGGCGGATGGGGCGCACCGTGACCGGCCGGCCCTGCCAGTCCCAGACCTCCTCCAGCGCGGCCGGGTAGGGCCGGATCGCGAACCGCGCCTCACCCGCCGGCGCCCCGGGCTGCACGCGCACGCGCGCATCCAGCGCCACCACGCCGCGCGCATCGGCCAGCAGCGGGTTGATGTCCAGCTCCACCACCGCCGGCAGGCGGGCCAGCAGGCGCGACACCTGCACCAGCGTGTCCAGCACCGCGTCCATGGCCACCGGCGGCACGTCGCGCCAGCCGTGCATCAGCCTTGCGATGCGCGTGCGCTCCACCAGCGCGCGCGCCAGCGGCCGGTTCAGCGGCGGCAGCGCCAGGGCGCGGTCGGCCACCACTTCCACCGCGGTGCCGCCCTGGCCGAAGAGGATCACCGGGCCGAACAGCGGGTCCAGGCTGGCGCCGACGATCAGCTCCAGCGCCTGCGCGCGCTTGACCATGGCCTGCACCGTGAAGCCCTGCAGCACGGCGTCGGGCCGGCGCTCGCGCACGCGGGCCAGCATGGCCGCGATGGCGGCGCGCAGCGCGGCCTCGTCGCCCAGGTCCAGCACCACGCCGCCGACGTCGCTCTTGTGCGAGATGTCGGTCGAGAGGATCTTCAACGCCACCGGCCAGCCGATGGCCTGCGCTGCCGCCACCGCCTCGTCGGCACCCAGGCCCACGCGGCGCGTGGCCGCCACCGGAATACCCGCGGCCGCCAGCAGCGCCTTGGCCTCGGGCTCGGTGAGCATCTCGCGGCCCTCGGCCAGCGCACCGTCGATCACCGCCTGCGCCGCCGCGGCGTCGAAGGGGCCATCGGCGGCGTCGGCCGGCGGCGTCTCGAGCAGCTGCGCCTGGTGGCGCTTCCAGGTGGCCAGCGTGGCCACCGCCTGCACCGCCTGCTCCGGCGTGTCGTAGCAGGCCAGGCCCGCCGCCTGGAAGCACGCGCGGGCCTGCGCGACCGCGTCGCCGCCCAGCCAGGCGCTGACCACGCGGCCCTTGTGCGCCTGCAGGACGGGCACCAGGGCCTCGGCGATGCGCGCGCTGGGCACGATGGCCGTGGGCGCATGCGTGAACAGCAGCATGCCGGCCTCGGGCTCGGCCAGCAGGGCCTCGAAGGCGGCCAGGTAGCGCGCCTCCGGCGCGTCGCCGATCAGGTCCACCGGGTTGGCGCGCGACCAGTTGGCCGGCAGCGCGGCGTCCAGCCGCGTGCGTGCCGTCGCCGACAGCGGGGCCAGCAGCAGGCCGGCGGCCGCGGCCGCGTCGGCGGCCATGACCCCGGCGCCGCCGCCGTTGGTGACGATGGTCAGGCGCTCCGGGGCGATGCCGGGCGGGCCGCCGGCCAGGCGGTCCAGGGTCAGCGCGGCGTCGAAGAGGTCCTGCAGCGTGTCCACGCGCAGCAGGCCGGCACGCTGCACCGCGGCGTCGAACACCGCGTCCGACCCGGCGAGCGCGCCGGTGTGCGAGGCCGCCGCCGCCTGCCCCTGCGCCGAGCGGCCCGACTTGACCACGATGACCGGCTTGTTGCGCGCCGCCGCGCGTGCCGCCGACATGAACTTGCGCGCCTCGCAGATGCTCTCCACATAGAGCAGGATGGCCCGCGTGCGCGCGTCGCCGGCCAGCCAGTCGAGCATGTCGCCGAAGTCCACGTCGGCGTTCTCGCCCAGCGACACGAAGTGCGAGAAGCCCACGCCGCGCCCCTTGGCCCAGTCGAGCAGCGCCGTCACCAGCGCGCCCGACTGCGAGACGAAGGCCAGCTGCCCCGGTGCCGCGCTCACGTGCGCGAAGCTGGCGTTGAGCCCCGCGTGCGGCGCCAGCAGCCCCAGGCAGTTGGGGCCCAGGATGCGCAGCAGGTGCCCGCGCGCCGCGTCCAGCATGGCCTGCTTCTGCGCGGCGTCGAGGCCGGCGGTCAGCACCACCGCCGCCCGCGTGCCGCGTGCACCCAGCGCCGCGATCAGCCCCGGCACCGTGGCCGGCGGCGTGCAGATCACCGCCAGTTCCGGCGCGGCGGGCAGGGCGTCCACGCCGGCGAAGCAGGGCACGCCCTCCAGCGCCGCGTGTTTCGGGTTCACCGGCCACACGGGGCCGGCGAAGCCGCCGCCCGAGAGGTTGCGCCAGACGGTGCCGCCCACGCTGGCCGGGCGCAGGCTGGCACCGAAGACCGCCACCGAGGCGGGGTCGAACAGGGCGTCGAGGTGGCGGATGCTCATGCGCGCATGATGCCGGGCGCCGATGTCCGCCTCGCGAACGCTGGTTTGACCGGCATCAAGACAACGGCGGGGCGGCGCGGGATCATCGTGGCAGGAGGTGCGTGATGAAGGTTCTGGTCCCTGTCGATGGTTCCCCGGCGTCGATGGCTGCGCTGCAGCACCTGCTGGACCTGCGCAGCGCCGGCCTGCAGTCCGATGTGGTGCTGGTCAACGTGCAGCGGCCGGCCACGCTGTACGAGGTGGTCACGGCGCACGACCCTGACGTGATCCGCGAGGTCAAGGGTGCCGCCGGCGCCGACCTGCTGGCGCCGGCCGAGGCCGTGCTGCAGAAGGCCGGCATCGGCTACGAGCTGGAGGTGGCCGGTGGCGAACCGGCGCCGCTGATCGTGGAGCTGGCGGAGAACTACGGCTGCACCTGGATCGTGATGGGCGCCGACGACGCTGGCGGCGCGGTGGTGGCCGAGGTGCTGTCGATCAGCCCGCTGCCGGTGACCGTGGTGCCAGTGCCGGAGGACGGCGCCGCGTAGCATCGCGGGATGCGTCGTTTCGCGCAGCTCTACCAGGCGCTCGACGCCAGCACCGCCACCGGCGACAAGCTCGCCGCGCTGCAGGACTACCTGGCCGCCGCGCCCGCGGCCGATGCCGCCTGGGCCGTGTACTTTCTCGCCGGCGGCAAGCCGCGTCAGGTGGTGCCCACCGCGCTGATGCGCGAGACGGCCTGCGCCATGGCCGGCATCGAGGACTGGCTGTTCGAGGCCAGCTACCAGGCCGTCGGCGACCTGGCCGAGACCATCGCCCACGTGCTGCCGCCGCCCGCCGGCCCGGCAGACGACGCCGGGCTGGCCGAGTGGGTGGAGCAGCGCCTGCTGCCGCTGCGCGGCCTGCCGCCGGCGGCGCAGGCGGCCGCGCTGCGCGAGGCCTGGGGCCGGCTCGACGCCACCGGCCGCTTCCTGCTCGTCAAGCTCATCGGGGGCGGCTTCCGCGTGGGCGTGAGCCGGCTGCTGGTCACGCGGGCGCTGGCGGCGGTGGCGGGGCTGGACGCCCAGCAGGTGGCGCAGCGCCTGATGGGCTGGACCGACGCCCGGCGCGCACCCACGGCCGAGCGCTACCGCGCGCTGCTCGACCCGGCGGCGGCGCCGGCCGAGGCCGGCCAGCCCTACCCCTTCTTCCTGGCCCACGCGCTGCAGGCCGAGCCGCACACCCTGGGCGAGGCCGGCGACTGGATCGCCGAGTGGAAGTACGACGGCATCCGCGCCCAGGTGGTGCGGCGTGCCGGGCAGTGCTGGGTCTGGTCGCGTGGCGAGGAGCTGATGACCGAGCGCTTCCCCGAGATCGTGGCCTGGGCGCAGGCCCTGCCCGACGGCACCGTCCTCGACGGCGAGGTGCTGGTCTGGCGCCCGGGTGAGGCGGTCCCGTCGCCGTTCAACCTGCTGCAGCAGCGCATCACGCGCAAGACCCTGCCGAAGAAGCTGCTGGCCGAGGCGCCGGTGCGCTTCCTGGCCTACGACCTGCTGGAGAGCGAGGGCACCGACCGCCGCGGTGAGCCGCAGCAGGCGCGCCGGGCGCGCCTGGAGGCGCTGCTGCCGGCGCACGATGTGTCGCCCCGCGTGGACGCCGGGGACTGGCCGGCGCTGGCCGCCGCGCGTGCGCAGAGCCGGGCCCGCGGCGTGGAGGGCCTGATGCTCAAGCACCGCGATGCGCGCTACGGCAGCGGCCGCACCAAGGCCGACGGGGTCTGGTGGAAGTGGAAGGTCGACCCGCTGAGCGCCGACGCCGTGCTCGTCTATGCCCAGGCCGGCCACGGCCGCCGTGCCAGCGTCTACACCGACTACACCTTCGCCGTGTGGAACCGCCCGCCACGCGATGCCGCCGAGGCGCAGGCGGTGGTGGAGGCGATCGCCCGTCGCGAGCCGGCGCCGCGCGACGACCCGGACGCGCTGCAGCTCGTGCCCTTCGCCAAGGCCTACTCGGGCCTGACGGACACCGAGTTCGCGGTGGTGGACAAGGTGATCCGCGCCACCACGCTGGAGAAGTTCGGCCCGGTGCGCAGCGTGCGGCCGGCGCTGGTGTTCGAACTGGGCTTCGAGGGCATCGGCCCCAGCCCGCGGCACAAGAGCGGCATCGCGGTGCGCTTTCCGCGCATGCTGCGCGTGCGGGACGACAAGCGCCTGCACGAGGCCGACTGCCTGCAGACCCTGCGCGACCTGATGGCCTGAACGGGCCCGGAGCCGTCCCGGCGGACGGCTCGTGGCCCGTCAGGCGGCGTGCGACTCTACCCGGAACACCGACACCGCCTCCGTCAGGCTCAGCGCCTGCGTCTTCAGGCTGGCCGCGGCGGCGGCGCTCTGCTCCACCAGCGCGGCGTTCTGCTGCGTCATGCGGTCGAGTTCGGTGACGGCGCGGTTGACCTCGCCGATGCCCTGGGTCTGCTCGGCGGTGGCGTGGCCGATCTCGCCGATCATCGACGCCACCTTGCGCACGCTGCCGACGATCTCGTCCATCGTGGTGCCAGCCTCGCCGACCAGCCGCGAGCCGGTCTCCACGCGCTCCACCGACGCGGCGATCAGCGTCTTGATCTCGCGTGCCGCCTCGGCGCTGCGCTGCGCGAGCTGGCGCACCTCGCCGGCCACCACCGCGAAGCCGCGGCCCTGCTCGCCGGCGCGGGCGGCCTCCACCGCGGCGTTGAGCGCCAGGATGTTGGTCTGGAAGGCGATGCCGTCGATGGTGCCGATGATGTCGGCAATCCGGCGGCTGGCGCTGTGGATGTCTTCCATCGTGGAGACCACGCGGGCCACCACCTCGCCGCCGCGGCCGGCCACCTGCGCCGCATCGCCGGCCAGCGCGTTGGCGGTGTGCGCCGACTCGGCGGTCTGGCGCACCGTGCCGGTGAGCTGCTCCATCGAGCTGGCCGTCTGCTGCAGGCTGCTGGCCGTCTGCTCGGTGCGCTGGCTCAGGTCCTGGTTGCCGGTGGCCACCTCGGCGCTGGCGGTGCGCAGGCCGTCGGCCGTCTGGCGGATGCCGGCCACGAGCCGGGACAGTGCCGACTGCATCTCGTCCAGCGCCCCGAACAGCGCGCCGAGCTCGTCCCGGCGCTGGCGGTCGAAGCGCGAGGTCAGGTCGCCCTGGGCGATGGCGCGGGCGCCGGCGGCGGCGTCGCGCAGCGCGCCGAGCACGGTGCGCGCCGTCAGCACCATCACCACCGACACCACGCCGATGGTCAGCGCCGCGAGCGCCAGCACGGCGGCCAGCTGCCGGCGGTTGCCGGCCCGCTGCACCTCCAGCACCGCGTTGGCACCGTCCACCTGGCGCGCCTGCAGCGCCTCCAGCGGCCGCATGAAGTGCTTGTGCAGCATCGCCCAGTCGGACTGCAGCACGCCGTCGATCGCGTCCTTGTCGCCCTTGGCGTAGGCCTGGTCCAGGCCGTCGAGCACCTTGGTCAGCGCCGGCAGGTGCTGCTTCATCGAATCCAGGGCCTCGGCCTGCTCCTCGCCGTGGACCGTCTGCGCGGCCACCAGCGCCCAGTCCTGCTCGATCGCCGCGCGCGTTTCCTTCAGGTGGTTGATGGTGCCGGCCAGCGGAAAGTGGTCCAGCAGCACGCCGGCGGCGCGGTAGCGCACGGCGTTGATGGCCGACTCGAGGCGCTGCGCCGCCATCAGCGGCTTGAAGTTGGTCTCGACCACCGATTCCAGCGTGGCCGATCCGCGCTGGCCGGCCAGCACGGCCAGGCCGGCCAGGGCGAAGGCGCCCAGCGCGGCCACGAGGGCGGCCAGGGTCAGGCGGGCGCGGATGCTGAGGTGGCGCATGGCGTGCGTCTTTCGTGCGGGGTTGTCTGGGGCCGGCGTCGCCCGCAGGCGACGCCGTCATCTGGCCAGGCCGGTCGCAGGCCGCCCTGCGACCGCGCGGCCGCTCACTGCGTGGGCATGCCCTTGCTGGTCCACTCCGGCATCCCGCCGCGGAACCAGCCGACCTGCTTGTAGCCCGCGTCGCGCGCCACCACCGAGGCCTTGTAGCTCTTCCAGCAGGTGCCGGAGTTGCAGAAGAAGATCACCGGCGCGCTCTTGTCGGCCGGCAGCTTGGAGAGGTCGAACTTGTCCTGCGACTTGTCGAACTTCGCGTCCTTGGCGCTCTTCTCGCCGTAGGGCACGTGGATGGCGCCCTTGACGGTCTTCTCCGCGTACTCGTTGGCCGTGCGGGTGTCGACCAGGGCGGCGCCCTTGGCGCCGAGGTCGCGGGCCTGCTCGGCGGTGACCAGGCGCACGCCGTCCAGCGTGGCCGGCGTCTCCTGCGCCAGGGCAGGGACGCTGAACAGGGCGGCGCCGACGAAGGCGGCGTAGAGGATCGGTTTCATGGCGGAGCTCCTTGCGTCGCCACGGCGACGACAGGCGGCACCCCCATGGCGCCGCTCTGGGCGTTGTCGGCCGCCGGGCGCCCCGCTTGAGTGCTGCCATCGCCTCGCGCGTGCCGCGGCGTGCGGACATGCCGTTCGCCGCGGAAGGCGTCACGCCAGCGCAGCGGACAGCCGCGCCCAGGCGCGGTCGTCCAGCACGCTGCGGGCGATCTGCAGCACGCCGACGAAGGCGTCCGGCGGCATGCCCTGGCGCATGCCCGTGAGCATGCCGGCGCGCTCGGCCGGGCTCATGGTCGGGATCATCCAGTGCAGCAGCGCGGCCATCTCCGCCGGCGCGATCGAGGCGATGATGCGCTGCTCGATCTGCAGCAGCTCGGCGTCGCTGTAGGCGGCCCAGAGTGCGGCGTTGTGCTGCGTCTCCTCCACGTGCATGTGCTCGAGGTTCTCGCCGACGAAGCGCGCGAGGTGGCGGTACAGCCGGCCGGCGGCGGCGGCCGTGGGCAGCGCACGCAGCGCGGCAGCCTCGGCCTCCAGTGCTGCGATGGCCTCGAGGTGGCCGTCGTGCTCGCCGGCCACGCGCGCGCTGGCACCGGGCCGGCGCGCCTCGATGGCCGTGTGCACGTAGGTGTTCTCCTTGGCCACGTGGCTGCGGCAGGCGTCCAGCAGCGCCTGCAGCTGGGCCAGCACGGTGCGGCACTCGTCGGCGTCGTCGCAGTCCAGCCGGCCCACGCGCAGCAGCGTGTCGTGCATGAACAGGCGCAGCGCCTTGTGGATGACGGCGTAGAGGTCCACGCGTGGCGCGCCGGCGGCGTGGGTGTCGGGCGTGGCGACGGGGGCGACGGCAAGGGTGGCGGGAGCGATGGCGGACATGGTGTCTCTCCAGGTGTTCCCGGCGCGGGCTGCGCCAGGGCTGTCGCCAGTGTTCCGGCCCGCGCCGCCGCCGGCATCGCCCGCATGGGCCATCGGGCCGGCGGCGACGGGCCATGGCCCGCTGGCCCGCCGGCCCCACCGCACCTACCCGCCCTGGGCGTGGAACCAGGCGGCCGCCTGGCCGCGCGAGCGCAGGTCCAGCTTCAGCAGGATGTTGGCCACGTGGCGCTTGACGGTGTGCGGCGAGAGGTCAAAGGTGCGCGCGATCAGCTTGTTGCTGTCGCCGGCGGCCAGGCGGGCCAGCACCTCCCGCTCGCGCGGCGAGAGCGGGTCGCCGACGCCGCTGCCGTCCACGCCGCCGTCGCCGCCGGCATGGGCCGCGGCCGGCGGGACGCCCGCCTCCGGCACGGTGGGGGCGCAGGCGTCCCCGGTGCGGCGCAGCCGGCATGCGTCGGCGGCCCAGCGGGTCAGGGTGTGGCGCTCGGCGGCGTCCAGCGCACCCTGCCAGTCGGCGCCAGCCAGGGCCGCCAGCGTGGCCGGGCCGGCCTGCCAGACGCTGGCGATGTCGGCGTCGGCGGCGTGGCGCCCGAACACCGGGCGCAGCACCTCGGCCGCGCGGGCCGGGCCCTCGCCCAGCGCCAGGCGCAGGGTGGCGCAGCGCAGGCGCAGCTCGGTGCCCTGGCCGAAGATGTCCAGCCGTTCGCCATGGGCTGCCAGCGCCGCGGCGAAACCGTGCTCGGCCTCGGCCGGCCGGCCCTCGGCCAGCGCGATCCAGGCGGCCAATGCCGTCAGCTGCAGCGTCCAGTGGGGCCGCATGCCGCGCGCCGGCAGCGCGGCCAGCGGGCGCCACAGCGCCAGCGCCTCGGCCACGAGACCGGCAGCGTGCAGCCAGCGGCCGAGGTGGAAGCGCTCGGTGGCCACGCGGCGGCCGCCGTCGCCGGCAGCGCGGTCGAGCGTGCGCGCCAGCACGGCCGCATCGGCGCGCAGGGCCTGGGCGTCGCCGCGCAGCAGGTGGGCCACGCACAGGAAGGGGTGCACATGCAGCGTGCCGCGCAGCGGGTGGTCGTGCCAGCCCACGTCGGCCGCGGCCTCGCGCAACAGGGCCAGGCCGGCGTCGACCTCGCCGCGCCACAGGCGCACGCTGCCGTCCAGCGCCTGCACCAGCGTCTGCAGGTGGGCGTCGTCGGCGCCGAGACGGCTCTGCGCGATGCGCACGTACCGCGCCAGCGGCGCCGACATGCCGCGCAGCCCCACGTACTCGGGCAGCGGCAGCATCTGCAGCAGCGGCGCCGGCCCGAGGCTGTGGGCCAGCAGTGCCAGCGAGTCGTCCGTGTGCGCGGCCAGGTCGTGGAAGCGGGCGTCGTCGAAGGCGCACCACACCGCGGCCTCGCGGCCGAGCATGGCCGCCAGCATGCCGGGCTCCTGGCCGTCCCGGCGGTGCCCGGCGCGGAACTCCGGTTCGCGCGCGGCCAGCAGGGCATCGACGTCCCGGCTGACGCCGGCCAGCACCGCGTTGCCGGCCTCGGCGTCGCCGCTGGCGCGCAGCGCCAGGGCCGCGTAGGCGCGTGCGGCCAGCGCCTCCAGCGGCCGCCCCTCGGCCCGGAAACCCGCCTCCGCCGCCTGCGCCGAGGCCACCATGTCGTCCCAGCGCCAGTGCATCCAGGCCACGAGGGTGCGCACCAGGTGCAGGTCGGGCAGCGTGTGCGACACCTGGGGTGGGAAGCGCTCCAGCCAGCGCAGCACGGTGCCGGTCTGGCTGGCGGTGAGCAGGGCGTAGGTCTGCAGGTGCAGGTCCTGTGCCGCCTCGGCCCAGCGTTCGGCGCGCACCCAGAAGGCCAGGCGGCGCACCGGGTCGGGCTCGGTCTCGGCGGCGCGGGCGAGCTGCCCGCGCAGGCGGTCGCCCGGCTGGCGCTGCAGCCGGTGCTCCAGCGTGTCGCGCAGCAGTTCGTGCAGGCGCAGCGTGGGCTCGTGGCCGTCGAGCAGGGTCACGAAGAGGCCGCTGCGCTCCAGCGTCTCCAGGTGCTCGGCGGCCCGCGGGTCGCCGCTGAGCGCGGCGCAGCGGCCGGCCGTCAGCTCCGGCAGCACCGCGGTGGCGAGCAGGAACTCGAGCAGGTCCGGCGGCAGGCGGTCCAGCACTTCGGTGGCCAGGAACCCGAACACGTGGCGGTCGATCTGCGAGGCCTGCGCCGCCAGCTGCACGCCCGGGGTGGCGCGCAGCACCTGCAGTGCCAGCTGCAGGCCGGCGGGCCAGCCCTGGGTGCGCGCGAAGAGGGCATCGGCGGTGTCGGCGTCCACGCCCTGCGCGCTGGCCACGGCACGCGCCTGCTCAGCGTCGAACTGCAGGTCGGCGGCGTCGAACACGCTGACGCGGCCCTGGGCGCGCAGGCGCTGCAGCGCGATCGGCGGGTCGTGCCGCGTGGCCAGCGCCAGCGTCCAGCGCGGGGTGAAACGCTCGAGCAGCAGGTCGAGGAAGGCGTGCACCTGGGGGTGCTCGACACGGTGCAGGTCGTCCACCGCGATCACGCCATGCGGCACGTCGGCGGCGTCCAGCGCATTGATGAGCTCGGCCGCGAGCTGGTTCAGCGCCCGCGCGGTGGCGGCGGCGTCGGTGGCGTCGGCCGCCGCGGCGGCGCCGATCAGCGCCTCGGGCGCGGTGCGCCAGGGCAGGTCGAAGGGTTCCAGCGCCGCCACCAGGCAGCCGAACAGCTGCAGCGGGGTGTCGCTGCGGTCGCAGCCCACCCAGGCCACGGCAGTGCCGGCGGGCAGGCTCTCCAGCGCCTGCACCAGCGCGCTGGTCTTGCCGCAGCCGGCGGCGGCGCTGACGAGCACCAGCGGCTGCTGCAGCAGCGCCGCCTGCAGGCGCTGGCGCAACGCCGGCCGCACCAGCAGCGCCCCCGGCTGGGCGCGGGGCGGCTGGATCTTGGTGCGCGCGAAGGAGGGCACGGGACGCGGGCGGTGCGGGAGCGGCGCCGAGTCTGGCACGCGCCGCAGCGGCAAGGGAAGTGGGGCGTCTCCCGGCGCGCCGGCCCCCGCCGGCCGCGGGGCCGGTCGCGCGGGCGGGGCAGGGCGGGGCAGGAGGACGGCCGGCATGATGGACGGCATGATGGACGGCATGATGGACGGCGATGCTGCCCGCGGCCGCCGTTCGTCGCACGCCGCATGCGACGAACGGTGCCCCTGCGGCGACGGACCGGCGTTGCCGCGGGCAGGGCCGCGGGCGTGGCGGCGGGTGGGGCGGCGGGTGGGGACTCGGGTGCCGGGCGCGCAGGGCGGACAATGCGGCCCGATGTCCACCCCTGCCGCCGCGCCCGTTCCGCTCGTCCACCGCTTCCCCTCCGGCCTGCGGGCCCTGCTGCTGCCCATGCCGCAGGCCGCCACCGCCAGCGTCAGCGTGTTCGTGCGCAGCGGCAGCATGCACGAGCCGCGCGCGCTCAGCGGCATCGGCCACGTGGTGGAGCACATGGTGTTCAAGGGCACGCGCGCGCGCAGCGCGCACCGCATCAACCTCGATGCCGAGCGCTGCGGCGCGGAGGTCAACGCGCACACCGACAAGGACCACAGCGCCTTCCACATGCGCGGCCTGCCGCCCCATGCGCTGGCGTTCCTCCCCATGCTGGCCGACCTGCTGCTGGCCCCCACGTTTCCGGCCGACGAGCTGGAGCGCGAGCGCCAGGTGCTGCTGCAGGAGTTCGCCGAGGACGAGGACGACCCCATGGCCGCGGCCTACCGGCTGTTCGACACCGCCGGCTACGGCCTGCACCCGCTGGCGCAGCCGGCCATCGGCCGCAAGGCCACCATCGAGCGCCTGACGCGGGCCGACCTCGTGGCGTGGACGGCGCGCCAGTTCACCGCCGCCAACACGGTGGTGGCCGCGGCCGGGCCGCTGGACGAGGCGGCCTTCCTCGCCGCGGTGGAGCAGGCCTTCGGCGCCATGGCCGCCGGGGCGCCGCACGCGGTGGCGCCGCCGGCCTGGCGCGGCGGCCTCAAGAGCCGCCACATCGACGCCGGGCAGCAGGCGCACCTGGTGCTGGGTTTCCCGCTGCCGCCGCTGGCGGCCGACGACCCCTCCGGCGAGCTGCTGGCGCTGGCGCTGGGCGAGGGCATGAGCTCGCCGCTGATGCACGAGCTGCGCGAGCAGCGCGGCCTGGTGTACTACGCCGCCTGCGCGGCCGACCTGCTGGACGTGGCCGGCGAGCTGGTCATCGAGGCCTCGTTCGGCGACAAGCGCCTGCCGGAGGTGCTGGACGCGCTGGCCGGCGTGCTGACGCGCCAGGCCGACGGCATCGACGCGGTGGACCTGGAGCGCGCGCAGCAGCAGTTCGCCTTCCGCCTGGCGCGGCTGCAGGAACGGCCCGACCGCCTGCTCGAGGCGGCGGTGCTGGACCTGCTGGCGCTGGGCCGCGTGCGCAGCGCCGACGAACGGCTGCGTGCCGCGATGGCGCTGGACGCGCCGGCGCTCACCGCGGCGCTGCGGCGCGCGCTGGAGGCCGGGGCGGCCGCGGCACTGGCCGGCAGCCTGCCGCGCGGTGCCGGCGAACGCGCACGCACGGCGCTGGCGCGCTGGCTGCCGGGCACCGCCGCCCCGGCGCCGGCGGCGGTCACCCGCCCGGCGCGCCCGGCGCCGCGGCCGCGGCCAGCGCGGCCAGGGCGTCCGCACCGCGGGCGTTGATCACGGCATCGGGTGCGGCTGCGTCGCTGCCTCCCTCGCCCACCCAGCGCCCGCCCACCAGGGTGCGCGCAAAGGGGCGCGCCGGGCCGCTGAAGACCAGCGCGTCCAGCAGGTGCGAGGCCGGCAGGCCGGCGGTGGCCGGGTCGGCCGGGTCGGGCAGCAGCAGGTCGGCGCGCGCCCCGGGCACCAGGCCCCAGCAGCGTTGACCGGCTGCGGTGGCGCCGCCGGTGAGTGCGGCCTGGAACAGGCGCGCCGCGGTGGCCGGCTGCGCCGGGCTGGCGGCCACGTGGCGCTGCCGCCGCCACAGGCGCTGCGCGCCCTCCAGCCAGCGCAGCTCTTCGCGCCAGTCGCGCACCACGTGGCTGTCGGAGCCCACGGCCAGCGGCACGCCGGCGGCCAGCCAGGCGGGCAGGTCGGGCACGCCGTCGCCCAGGTTGGCCTCGGTGCTGGGGCAGACCACGATGCCGGCACCGGCGGCGGCCACGGCGTCGATCTCCGCCGGCTGCGCGTGCGTGGCGTGCACCAGCTGCCAGCGCGCATCGAGCAGGCCCTCGTCGGCCAGCCACTGGATGGGGCGGCGGCCGGTGGCGGCCAGGCAGTCGTCCACCTCGGCCGTCTGCTCGGCCACGTGGATGTGCAGCGGGCCGTCCAGCCCCCGGGCCAGCGCCTGCAGCCGGTGGATGGAGGCCGGTGCCGCCGCGCGCAGCGAGTGCACCGCCACGCCGGCGTTCAGGCGCGGCCGCCGGGCCCCGGCGAAGGCCTGCGCGAGCGCATGCACCGCGTCGGCATCGGTGCGGAAGCGGCGCTGGTCGTCGCGCAGTGCCGGCTGCGTGAAGCCGGCGCGCTCGTAGAGCACCGGCAGCAGCGTCAGGCCGATGCCGGCCTCGGCGGCGGCGTCGGCCAGCGCCCAGCCCAGCGCGGCCGGGTCGGCGTGGGGCCGGCCGTCGCGCTGGTGCTGCAGGTAGTGGAACTCGCAGACCTGCGTGTAGCCGCCGCGCAGCAGCTCGCGGTAGAGCATGGCGGCCACGGCGCGCAGCTGTGCGGGCGAGATGGCCAGCGCCACGCGGTACATGTGGTCGCGCCAGCTCCAGAAGTCGTCGCGGTCCCCCTCGCGGCGTTCGGCCAGGCCGGCGAAGGCGCGCTGGAAGGCGTGGCTGTGGGCGTTCACCAGGCCGGGCAGCACCGGGCCCGGCAGCCGCTCGGCGCCCTCGGGCACCGGCACGCCGATGGCCACCTCGGCCCAGCAGCCGTCGGCCCCGGCGCGCAGCGCCACGCGATCGGCCCAGCGGCCGTCCACCCAGGCGCGCGGCGCCCACAGCCAGGTCATGGCGGCGTCCAGTCGCGCATCGTGGTCACCAGCCGTGCGAGCAGCGGCGTGACCTCGGCGGCGCGCGCGTCGTTCCAGCGCGGCGGGGTCTCGTCCATGTAGGCGCGCCAGCACATCTCCAGCTGCACGGCATGGATGCCGCCGGCGGGCCGGCCGTAGTGGCGCGTGATGTGCCCGCCCTTGAAGCGGCCGTCGACCACGTGGCTGTAGCCGTCCTGGTCCGCGAAGACCGCGGCCAGCGCGTCGCGCAGCGACGGGGCGCAGGCGCTGCCGTCCGCGGTGCCGAGGTTCATGTGAGGCAGCGTGCCCTCGAACAGCCAGGGCAGCTCGCTCTTGATGCTGTGCGCGTCGAACAGCACCGCATGGCCATGCACGGCCTTCAGGCGCGCCAGCTCCCCGGCGACGGCGTCGTGGTAGGGCTGCCAGTACGCACCCACGCGGCGCCGCACCTCGGCCTCGTCGGGGGCGTGGCCGTCGAGGTACAGCGGCTCGCCGGTGAAGTGGCGGGTGGGGCAGAGCTCGGTGTTGTTGACGCCCGGGTACATGGGCTGGTTGCCGGGCGGTCGGTTGAGGTCGATCAGGTAGCGGCTGTGGCGCGGCACGATGAGGCCGGCGCCGAGGTCGAGCGCAAAGGCATACAGGCGGTCGAGGAACCAGTCGGTGTCCTCCACCTGCAGCGCGCGTTCGGTGTAGCGGTGGCGCTGGTCGGCCGGGATCTCGGTGCCGACGTGCGGTACGCTGATGAGCAGCGGCGAGCGGCCGCGGGTGAGCGTGTGGGTCATGGCATGCAGGGGTGGCCGCCGGGCACGACGGCGGTGCATGGATCGTGCCCGAATCGGGCCGCGAGTTCCCGTGGGTGGTCGAGCGACCACACGGCCAGGTCGGCGCGCTGCCCCGGCGCCAGGTGCCCGCGGTCGGCCAGGCCCAGCGCGCGCGCGGCGTGTACCGTCGCGCCCTGCCAGGCCTCGAGCGGCGTGAGCCCGAACAGCGTGCAGGCCATGTTCATCATCAGCGGCAGCGACAGCGCGGGCGACGAGCCGGGGTTGTGGTCGGTGGCCACGGCCATGGGCACGCCGGCCTCGCGCAGCGCCGCCACCGGCGGCCGCCGGGTCTCGCGCAGGTGGTACCAGGCGCCGGGCAGCAGCACCGCCACGCTGCCGGCCACCCGCAGCGCCGCCACGCCCTCGGGCGACAGCCATTCCAGGTGGTCTGCGCTGAGCGCGCCGTACGACGCCGCCAGGGCGGCGCCCCCCTGGTCGCTCAGCTGCTCGGCGTGAAGCTTCACCGGCAGGCCGAGCGCGCGCGCGGCGTCGAACACGCGCCGCGTCTGTGACGGTGTGAAGCCGATGGTGTCGCAGAAGGCATCCACCGCGTCGGCCAGGCCCTCGGCCTGCAGCGCCGGCAGCCAGCGCACCACGGCGTCGATGTAGTCGTCGGGCCGGCCGTCGAATTCCGGCGGCAGCGCGTGCGCCGGCAGCGCGGTGGTGCGCACCGTCATGCCGGTGGCCGGGCCCAGGCGGCGCGCCACGCGCAGGCAGCGTGCCTCGTGCGCCAGGCTCAGGCCGTAGCCGCTCTTGACCTCCAGCGTGGTGACGCCGCCGGCCCGCAGCGCCAGCGCGCGGGCGCAGGCGGCGCTGAACAGCGCGTCGTCCGAGGCCGCCCGCGTGCAGGCCACGGTGTGGCGGATGCCGCCGCCGGCGCGCGCGATCTGCGCGTAGCTCGCGCCCTGCAGCCGCAGTTCCCACTCCGCCGTGCGGTCGCCGGCGTAGACCAGGTGCGTGTGCGCATCCACCAGGCCGGGCGTCAGGAGCGCGCCGCCGAGCGCATGCTCGGTGTCCACCGCGAGGCCGGCGGGCAGCGCCGCCTCCGGGCCGACCCAGGCGATGCGCTCGCCCTCGGCCAGCAGTGCACCGTGGTCGATCAGGCCCCAGCCGCCGCCGTCGAGGGTGGCGATGCGCCCGCCGCGCCAGAGCCGGCGCACGGGGCGGCCGCCGGCCTGCACCGGTGCCGGCGGCGTCTGCGCGGCGTCGGACCTCATGGGTTGAACGCGCCTTCCAGCGTCCAGCGGCTGCCGGGGTGCACCAGGCGGGCCACGGTGATGGCGCGCTGGCGGTCGCGCGTGCGGCGCTCGATGACCAGGCAGGGCTCGCGCCGGCCCACGCCCAGCAGCCGGGCCTCCAGCGGCGTGGGGTGGGCCGCCTCGATGCGGTAGTCGGCCGACCAGAAGGGCGCGGCCTGCAGCAGGTGTCGCGTGGGCGTGGTGCGGGTGAAGTCGGTGGCCAGGTAGTCGGGCGCGGCGTCGGGGTTGACCCAGCGGTCCTCGCACTGCAGCGGCAGGCCGTCCCGACGGTGCACGATCAGGGTGTGGAAGGCGCGCGCGCCGACGGCCAGCCCCAGGCGCTGCGCAATCGCCTCGGGCGCCGGCTCCTCGCGCGCCATGACCACCTGCGCGTCGTGCGCGTGGCCATCGGCCTCGATCTCCTCGTGCAGGTCGCGGATGCGCAGCTGCGAGGCCACGCGGTAGCGCTCGGCGGCGAAGCTGCCCTGGCCCTGGCGGCGCTCCACCAGGCCCTCGGCCTGCAGTTCCTTGAGCGCGCGCCCCACCGTCATGCGGCTGACGCCGAAGCGCGCCACCAGATCGGCCTCCGACGGCATCCGCGCCCCCGGGGCCCAGCGGCCGCGCGCCAGCCCGTCCTTGAGCCAGCGCTTGACGCGCTGGTAGGGCACGCCGGGGGACGCGGGGGCAGCGGAGGCGGCGGCACGGGCCATGGCGCAGATCCTACTTGCGGCCACTTGTCTAGACAAGTACATTGCATCGCTCGTCCACCGCCGGAGCCGCTGCCATGACCGACCTGTCCTCCGTGCACCGCGGCGCGCAGGCGCGGCCGGTGCGTGCCCCGCGCGGCCCGGGCCTGAGCTGTGCCAACTGGCAGATCGAGGCCGCCTGGCGCATGCTCCAGAACAACCTCGACCCCGAGGTGGCCGAGAACCCCGATGCGCTGGTGGTCTATGGCGGCATCGGCAAGGCGGCGCGCAACTGGGACTGCCTCGAGGCCATGCTGGCGGCGTTGAAGGCGCTCAAGCCCGACGAGACGCTGCTGGTGCAGAGCGGCAAGCCGGTGGGCGTGTTCCGCACCCACGTGGACGCGCCGCGCGTGCTGATCGCCAACAGCAACCTGGTGCCCAAGTGGGCGACGTGGGAGCACTTCCACGAGCTCGACCGCAAGGGCCTGATGATGTACGGCCAGATGACGGCCGGCAGCTGGATCTACATCGGCAGCCAGGGCATCGTGCAGGGCACGTACGAGACCTTCGTCGAAGCCGGCCGCCAGCACTACGGTGGTGATCTCGCCGGCCGCTGGATCCTCACCGCCGGCCTGGGCGGCATGGGCGGCGCGCAGCCGCTGGCGGCCAGCTTCGCCGGCTTCTGCAGCCTGACCATCGAGTGCCAGCAGAGCCGCATCGATTCTCGGCTGCGCAGCCGCTACCTTGACGAGCAGGCCGTCGATCTCGACGATGCGCTGGCCCGCATCGGCCGCTGCACCGCCGAAGGCCGCGCCGTGTCCATCGGCCTGCTGGGCAATGCGGCGGACATCGTGCCGGCGCTGGCCGAGGCCTGCCGGCGCGGCGAGGCGCCCAGGCCCGACCTCGTCACCGACCAGACCAGCGCCCACGACCTGATCCACGGCTACCTGCCGCCGGGCTGGAGCATGGCGCGGTGGCGCGCCGCGCAGGCCGACGCCTCGCAGCACGCGGCGCTGCGCGCGGCCGCGGCCGCCGGCTGCGCCGGGCACGTGCGCGCGATGCTGCAGTTCCAGGCGATGGGCGTGCCCGTGGTGGACTACGGCAACAACATCCGCCAGGTGGCGCTGGATGCCGGCGTGGCCGACGCCTTCGCCTTCCCGGGTTTCGTGCCGGCCTACGTGCGGCCGCTGTTCTGCCGCGGCAAGGGGCCGTTCCGCTGGGTGGCGCTGAGCGGCGACCCGGAGGACATCCGCCGCACCGACGCGAAGATGAAGGAGATCTTCCCGCAGGACACGCACCTGCACCGCTGGCTGGACATGGCCGGCGAGCGCATCGCCTTCCAGGGCCTGCCGGCGCGCATCTGCTGGATCGGCCTGGGCGAGCGCCACCGTGCCGGCCTGGCCTTCAACGAGATGGTGCGGCGCGGCGAGCTGAAGGCGCCCATCGTCATCGGCCGCGACCACCTGGACAGCGGCAGCGTGGCCAGCCCCAACCGCGAGACCGAGGCCATGCGCGACGGCAGCGACGCCGTCAGCGACTGGCCGCTGCTCAATGCGCTGCTCAACACCGCCAGCGGCGCCACCTGGGTGAGCCTGCACCACGGTGGCGGCGTGGGCATGGGCTACAGCCAGCACGCCGGCGTGGTGATCGTCTGCGACGGTACCGACGCCGCCGCGCGGCGCATCGAGCGCGTGCTCTGGAACGACCCCGCCACCGGCGTGATGCGCCACGCCGATGCCGGTTATGCCGAGGCGGTGGCCTGCGCGCGCGAGCAGGGCCTGAACCTGCCCATGCTGACCCCGGCGGAGCGCTGAGATGCTGCTGCGCCCGGGCCGGCTGATGCTGGAGGAACTGCAGGCCATCCACGCCGGCGGCCATCGCCTGCTGCTCGACCCGATGGCACTGCCGGCGGTGCAGGCCAGCGCCGCCGTGGTGCAGCGCGCCGCGGCCGGCGAGGCGGCCGTGTACGGGGTCAACACCGGCTTCGGCAAGCTGGCCAGCACGCGCATCGGCGCCGAGGACCTGGCCACGCTGCAGCGCAACCTGATCCGCAGCCACAGCGTGGGCGTGGGCGAGCCGCTGGCGCCCGCGGTGGTGCGGCTGATGCTGGCGCTCAAGGCCGCCAGCCTGGGCCGCGGCTTTTCCGGCGTGCGGCCGGAGGTCATCGACGCGCTGCTGGCGGTGCACAACGCCGGCCTCGTGCCCTGGGTGCCGGCCCAGGGGTCCGTGGGCGCCTCGGGCGACCTGGCGCCGCTGTCGCACATGACGCTGGCGCTCATGGGCGAGGGCGATTTCGTGGTCGACGGCCGGCGCGTGCCGGCGGCGCCGCTGCTGCGCGAGCACGGCATCGCGCCGCTGGTGCTGGCGCCCAAGGAAGGGCTGGCGCTCATCAACGGCACGCAGACCAGCACCGCCCTGGCGCTGCATGCGCTGCTGAGCTTCGAGCCGGTGCTGGAGAGCGCGCTCGTGATCGGCGCGCTGACGGTGGACGCGGCGCGCGGCAGCGACGGCCCCTTCGACCCGCGGATCCACGCGCTGCGCGGCCAGCCCGGCCAGATCGACGTGGCCCAGCACTACCGGCTGCTGCTGGCCGGCAGCGCCATCCGCGCCAGCCACGCCGACGGCGACGACCGCGTGCAGGACCCGTACTGCCTGCGCTGCCAGCCGCAGGTGGTGGGCGCGGCACTGGACCAGCTGCGCCATGCGGCCCTGGTGCTGGTGCGCGAGGCCAATGCCGTGACCGACAACCCGCTGGTCTTCCCCGAGGACGGCGGCGGCGCGGCGACGGGCGGCGTCATGCTCAGCGGCGGCAACTTCCACGCCGAGCCGGTGGCGCTGGCCGCCGACGCCATGGCCTGCGCCATCGCCGAGGTGGGCGCGATCTCGGAGCGCCGCATCGCCATGCTCATCGACGCGGGCGTCTCGCGCCTCCCGCCCTTTCTCGCGGCCGACCCGGGGCTGAACAGCGGCTTCATGATCGCCCACGTCACCGCCGCGGCGCTGGCCAGCGAGAACAAGAGCCTGGCCCATCCGGCCAGCGTGGACAGCCTGCCCACCAGCGCCAACCAGGAGGACCACGTCAGCATGGCCACCTTTGCCGCGCGCCGGCTGCAGCCCATGATCGCCAACGTGGCGCACATCCTGGGCATCGAGTGGCTGGCGGCGGCGCAGGGCATCGCCTTCCTGCGCCCGCTGGCCAGCAGCGTGCCGCTGGAGCAGGCCATCGCGCTGCTGCGGCATCGCTGCCCGCCGGTGGACGTGGACCGCCACCTCGCGCCCGACCTGGAGGCCGCCGCGGCCATGGTGCGCGACGGTGCGCTCTCGCCGCTGCTGCGCGGCCTGCCCGGCGTGCCGCCGCTGTGGGTGCCGGCATGACGCGCTGGCGCCGGGCGTGGGCCGGCCTGGGGCTGGTCCTGGCCCTGTGCACCGCGGTGGCGGCGGCCGAGGTGGTGGTGCCGGTGGAGGCCGACCTGCGCGCGCTGATCGCCGCCGGCCGCTTCGACCCGGCACGCGACCGGCTCGGCCTGCGCGGCAGCCACCCGCCGCTGCGCTGGGACACGCCGCTGCTGCTGGCCCCGCAGGGCGATGGGCGCTGGGCGGGCAGCGTGCGCTTTGCCGCACCGCCGGCGGGCGGCGCCGCGGTGGCCTACAAGTTCCGCATCGAACGCCCGGGGCAGAGTGGCGACGAGGGCTGGGAGGCCGGCCCCAACCGCCGGCTGCGGCTGGACGGCGAGGCCCCGCGCATCCGCCGCGCCTTCGACGACCCGCCCGACCCGGCCACGCTGTCGCGCACCGGCACCATCGAGCGCCTGGGCGAGGTGGCCTCGGCCCACGTGCCGCCGCACGTGCCACCGCGCGAGGTGCAGGTCTGGCTGCCGCCGGGCTATGCGCACGATGCGCCGCGCCGCTACCCGGTGCTCTACCTGCACGACGGGCAGAACGTGTTCGACGAGGCCGCCGCCGGCGCCGAGTGGGGCGTGGACGAGACGGCGCAGCGGCTGGTCTCGGCCGGCGCCATCGGCCCGCTGATCGTCGTGGCCGTGGCCAGCGGCCCGCAGCGCGGCATGGACTACACGCCCACGGCCGACCGCCTGCATGGCGGCGGCGGTGGCGGTGCGGCGGCCTACGCGCGCTACCTGATCGAGGACCTCAAGCCGCTGATCGACCGCCGCTACCGCACGCTGCCGGGCCGCGCGCACACGGCGGTAGGCGGCTCGTCGCTCGGCGGGCTGGTGTCGCTGTGGCTGGCCCTGCACCACGGCCAGACCTTCGGCCAGGCGCTGGTGGTGTCGCCGTCGCTGTGGTGGGACTTCGGGGTGGCCTTCCGCCAGCTGGCCGCCTGGCCGGCCGACGCGCCGCGCCCGCGGCTGTGGCTGGACATGGGCAGCGAGGAGGGCGCCACCGCGCTGCCGCTGGCACGCCGCCTGCACACGGCGCTGCGCGAGCGCGGCTGGGGCGACGGCGCGCTGCGCTACACCGAGGCCCCGGGCGCCGGCCACGACGAGGCCGCCTGGGCGGCGCGGGTGGAGGGCATGCTGCGCTTCCTCGACCCCTGGCCGCTGGCGGGCACGCCGTGAAGGCGGCCGTGAAGCCGGGGCCGCTGACCATGGCCGGAGCCGGGCGCCGCGCGCCGACGCGGCGGCAGGTGCTGGCGCTCGGCGGTGCGGCGCTCGGCGGCTGTGCGCTGCCGTCGGCGCGGCCGGACCGGCCGCTGCAGGGTCCGCTGGAGGCGCTGATCCAGCCGCTGGTGCAGGCGGGGCTGTTCAGCGGCGCGGTGGTGCTCGTGTGTGCCGGCCAGGTGCTGGCCGCCGGCGGGTGGGGCCTGGCGGTGCGCGGGCCCGACCTCGCCTTCACGCCGCGCACCCCCTGCGACGCGGCCTCGCTGGCCAAGAACTTCACCGCCGCGGGCATCCTCCAGCTCATCCATGCGGGGCAGCTTCAATGGCAGCAGCCGGTGCAGGCCCTGGTGCCGGCGTACCCGCACGCCGGCGTCACCGTGCATCACCTGCTCAGCCACAGCAGCGGCCTGGCGCCCGACTACACGCAGTTCGACCGCCACTTCCGCCCCGGCGAGCGGCGCACCACCCAGGCGCTGCTGCAACTCGCCGGGGGCGACCAGCCGGTGCCGCTGTTCACGCCGGGCAGCCGCTTCCTGTACTCCGACCTGGCCCTGGACGCGGCGGCGCTGGTCATCGAGCGCGTCAGCGGCCAGCCCTTCGCCGACTTCGTGCGCCAGCGCTTCTGGCAGGCGCACGGGCTGGCCGATGCCTTCGCCCGCCCGGCCTTCTTCGCCGACTGGCCCGGCCCGCGCACGCGCGGCTACCGCCTGCGCGAGGGCTGCTGGACGCTGGACGACGCCTACGACGGCGAGGCCTTCGTCGGCGCCTCCAACCTCATCTTCTCGGCCCTCGACCTGGCGCGCTGGGGCGATGCCTGGGCCCACGCGCGCGTGCTGCCGGCGGCGGCCGACCGCGCCGGCAGCGCGTTCCCGGTGCTCGGCGGCGAGAGCTCGCCGTTCAACCTGCTCGGCTGGCAGGGCACGGCGGACGGCCTGCAGGGCGGCAACACCGGCGAGTACAACGGCTTCCATGCCCGCGTGCACTGGCAGCGCCCGCGCCGCGAGGCCCTGGCCTTCGTGTCCAACAGCGGCCTGCCGGCACCCGCCGCGCAGTGGCTGCAGCAGGCCCTGATCGACCTGCTGGCGGGCCGGCCCGTGCCGCCCGGGCCGGACCTGCCGCCAGCGCCCGCCGCGCCGCAGGCCTGCCGCGGCCACGCGGCCGCCGCGCGTGCCGGGCAACGCCGGAGCCTGACCGCAGCCTGACGAAACCCCTGCCGGCGACTCAGGGATATCACTCCATCAGCATCGACTGATCGACCCCAGAATGACCGCATGCGCGGGCGGCCGGTCGCCAAGGCCGTTACGCTCGCGCCCTACGCTGCAAGGAGACACGATGCACTTCCCACGCACCGCCACCCGCACCGGGGTGGCTGTCGCCGCCACGCTGCTGGGCCTGCAGGCCGGCGCTGCGGCGGCCAGCACCACCGCCGAGACCGACCGACTGCGCACGCGCGCGCTGGCCGCCACCTGCGCCCAGTGCCACGGCACCGATGGCCACGCCGTGCCCGGCCAGGCCATGGTCAAGCTCGCGGGCCTGCCGGAGAAGTACATCCTCGAGCAGCTGATCGCCTTCCGCATCGGCCAGCGGCCCGCGACGATCATGCACCAGATCACCCGCGGCTACTCGCAGGAACAGCTCGAGACGCTGGCGAAGTACTTCGCCGCGCAGAAGTAGGGGGCCCCGATGGACAAGCACACGATGCAACGTCGCCGGCTGCTCGCCGGCATGGTGGCCGGCGGCGCGCTGGGCCTGGCCGGCTGCGGCACGATGGGCTCCTCGGCCGCCAAGGCCCGCGTGGTGGTGGTGGGCGGCGGCTACGGCGGCACCACGGTGTCGAAGTACATCCGCGTCCTGTCGGACGGCGAGATCGACGTCACGCTGATCGAGCCCAACCGCGCCTTCGTCTCCTGCCCGATCTCCAACCTGGTGATCGCCGGCATGAAGACCATGGACGACATCACGGTGCCCTATGCGGGCCTGACGGCCAACCACAAGGTCAACATCGTGCACGACATGGTGACCGCGGTGGACCCGGCCAGGAAGACCGTGCGCCTGGCCGGCGGCAGCGAGGTGCGCTACGACAAGCTGGTGGTGGCGCCCGGCATCGACTTCATGTGGGACCGCATCGAGGGCCTGAAGGCGGCGCACGACAGCGGGCAGATCCTGCACGCCTGGAAGGCCGGCGGCGAGACGATGGCGCTGCGCCGCCAGCTCGAGGCCATGCCCGACGGCGGCACCGTGGCCATCAGCATCCCCGAGGCGCCCTACCGCTGCCCGCCCGGCCCCTACGAGCGCGCCAGCGTGATCGCCGCCTACCTGAAGAAGGCCAAGCCGCGCTCGAAGATGCTGATCCTGGACGGCAACCCCGACATCACCTCCAAGGGGGCGCTGTTCAAGACGGCCTGGAAGGACTTGTACGGTCCGATGATCGAGTACCGCCCGCAGCACAAGGCGGTGGCGGTGGACGGCCGCACGCGCACCGTGAAGTTCGAGGTGCAGGACGACGTGAAGGCCGACGTGCTCAACGTGCTGCCGGTGATGCGCGCCGGCGCGCTGGTGACGCAGATGGGCATCACCAACGCCAACGGCCGCTGGTGCCACGTGAACTTCCTGAACTTCGAGTCCACCGCGATGAAGGACGTGCACGTCATCGGCGACGCCATCCAGGTGGCGCAGGGCATGCCCAAGTCGGGCCACATGGCCAACTCGCACGCCAAGGTCACGGCCGCGGCGCTGGTGGCCGAGCTCAAGGGCCTGCCGGTCAACCCGCACCCCATGCTCACCAACGTGTGCATGAGCTTCGTCGACGACATCCACGTGATCCACGTGGCCAGCGTGCACGAGTACGAGTCCACGCGGGCGAGCTTCTTCACCATCGGCGGCTCCGGCGGCGTGTCGGATGCGCGCTCCGACCTGGAAGGCCGCTACGCCGAGGCCTGGGCGAAGAACATCTGGGCCGACATGCTGACCTGATGGCCGCGCGGCGCGGGGCCCCCGGCCTGCGCCGCCGCGGCCTGCGGGCACGATGAGCGGCGAGGTCGACACCCCGCGTCAGCAGCGGGCCGCCGACGGCGCCTGCGTGGCCTGGCGTGTGAGGGCGCCTGCGCAGCCGGGCGCCGCGGGCGCGCCCGTGCTGCTGCTGCACGGGCTGGCCAGCAACCTCACGCGCTTCTCGGAGTTCGTGGCGCACAGCGCGCTGGCGCAGCACCACGCGCTGCTGCGCGTGGACCTGCGCGGCCACGGCGGCGCCCTCACGCGCCGGCGCACCGGCATCGAGCTCTGGTGCCAGGACCTGGCCACCGTGCTGGATGCCGAGGGCGGCCGGCCGGCGGTGCTGGTCGGCCACAGCCTGGGCGCGCAGCTGGCGCTGCACTTCGCGCGCCGGCACCCGGCGCGCGTGTGCGCGCTCGTGCTGGTGGACCCGGTGTTCCGCGAGGCGCTGCACGGCCGCTGGCGCGCCCTGGCGGCGGCATCGCCGCTGCTGGCCGCGGCAGCGGCCGGCGTGCGCGCGCTCAACCGCCTGGGCCTGCACCGCGGCGCGCTGCCGCCGCTGGACCTGCGTGCGCTCGACGCCGAGGCGCGCGCGGCGCTGCACGCCTCGCCCGAGGCGGAGCAGGCCTTCATCGAGCGCTACAGCTCGGCGCGTGCCGACCTGCGGCACGTGCCCACCGCCGTCTACCTGCAGGACCTGGCGGAGATGTTCCGCCCCGCACCGCGCCCGCGGGAGCTGCCGCAGCCGGTGCTGGCCCTGCTGTCCACCGGCGCCACCTTTGCCGATGCGGACGAGATGCGCGTCGCCCTGGCCGGGCCGCGCGTCACGCTGCAGGCCGTGCCCTGTCAGCACTGGCCGCTGACCGAGCGGCCCGCCGAGGTGCGTGCCGCCATCGAGGCCTGGCTGGCCACGCTCGACATCCGCTGAACGTCACCGTCCCGAAAGTCAGGCCTTGGGCTGGAACACCACGCAGTACCTCAAGTTCGCCGGCCCGCGGCTGCAGCCGGCGCTGGACCTGCTGGCCCGCCTGCCCGAGACCCTGGCCGCACCGGTGGTGGTGGACCTGGGCTGCGGCACCGGCAGCGCCACGCGGCGCCTGGCCGCCCGCTGGCCGCAGGCCGAGGTGACCGGCGTGGACGGCAGCGCCGCGATGCTGGCCCAGGCCCAGGCCGACGCCGAGGCCGCGCCCGGCGCGCGCCTGCGCTGGCTGCAGGCCGACATCGGCGACCTCGCGGCCTGGGCGCCGCCCGTGCCCGTCGGGCTCATCTTCTCCAACGCCGCGCTGCACTGGCTGCCGGACCACGCCGCGCTGTTCCCGGCGCTGGTGTCGCGGCTGGCGCCCGGCGGCGTGCTGGCGGTGCAGATGCCGCGCAACTTCGACGCGCCCTCGCACCGGCTGATCCACGACACCGCGCGCGACGGGCCCTGGCGCGCGCGCCTGGCGCACCTGCTCACGCCGCCGCCGGTGGCCGAGCCGGCGGTCTGGATCGACCGGCTCGCGCCCGTGGTGTCGGCGCTGGAGGTCTGGGAGACCGAGTACCAGCAACTGCTCACCGGGCCCGACCCGGTGAAGGAGTACACCAAGGGCACCTGGCTGATGCGCTTCCTGCAGGCGCTGCCGCCGGACGAGGCGGCGGCCTTCGAGGCCGCCTATGCGGCCCGGGTGCGCGAGGCCTACCCGCCGCGCGCCGATGGGCGCACGCTGTTCCCGTTCCGCCGCCTGTTCATCCTGGCCGTGCGCTGACGTGCCTTCACCCCGCTGGGCCGCCCTGCAGCCAGCGGTCGAAGGCCGGCAGGTAGCCGCTGGCCGGCTCGAAGTGCGGCAGCGCGCCGCCGTGCAGCGGCGTCACGCGCCAGTTCGGCCGCGCGGCGAAGGCGGCCAGGCCGCGGTAGTCGGTGAAGTCGCCGCGGTCGCCGTGGGCCACCCACACCGGCAGGCGCAGGGCGTCGTAGACGGTGTGGATGTCGGCGCTGAACAGGCCGCCGGAGAGGAAGTGCAGCGGTGCGTGCTCCGCGCCGGGCGCGCGCGTGACCTGCACGTCGTAGGCCCACAGCGCCTCGTCGATGTCCTGCGCGCCCCAGGTGCGGCGCAGGAAGTAGCGGATCACGCCAGGCCGCGTCAGGCCGCGGAACAGCGCGCCGCCCCACCCGGGGCCGCGCAGCAGCGGCAGCAGCCCGGGCACGGCGCGCGTGCTGCCCGGCGCACCGCGCCAGGCGCGCGTGCCCATGAAGCCGGTGGGGCTCACCAGCGCCAGCCGCGCGTAGGCCGCGGGCTGTTCCGTCGCGGCGCGGGCCAGGAACTCGCAGCCCAGCGACACGCCCAGCGCGTCCACCGGCGCCGTGCCGCAGCGGGCCTGCAGCGCCTGCATGACCTGGTGCAGCGCGTCGGTGAACAGTCGCGGCGTGTAGGCGCGGTCGCTGCGGTCGGACAGGCCGTAGCCCGGCAGGTCGGGCGCGAACACCGTGTGCGTGGCGGCGGCGCGCTCGAACAGCGGCCGCACCTCCGCCGCCGACGCCGCGGCGTTGATGCTGTGCACCAGCAGCAGCGCCGGGCCGGTGCCCTGCACGTACACCGTCATCGGGCCGGCGGGCCCGTCGAGGGCCAGGCGTTCGCCGGGCAGGGCGGGGGGAGGAGGGCGCATCGCCCGATTGTGGCGCCGCGCTTGCCGCCGGGCCGCGGAGCGGGCATGCTTGCGCCCGATGCCGTTGTCCCGCACCGCCGAAGCCCCCGCTGCCGGCGGCCTGCACCGCATCGTGATCGTCGGCGGCGGCGCCGGCGGGCTGGAGCTGGCCACGCGGCTGGGCGACACCCTGGGCCGGCGCGGCCTGGCCCATGTGACGCTGATCGAGAAGGCGCGCACGCACTTCTGGAAGCCGCACCTGCACGAGATCGCGGCCGGCAGCATGGACCTGCACGTGCACGCCACCGACTACCTCGCCCAGAGCGCCTGGCATGGCTTCCGCTACCGCGTCGGCGAGATGGTGGGCCTGGACCGCGAGCGCCGCCTGGTGCAGGTCGGCCCGGTGCACGACGAGGAGGGCGGCCTGCTGACGCCGGCCTACACCCGCCCCTACGACACGCTGGTGATGGCCATCGGCAGCCGCACCAACGACTTCGGCACCCCCGGCGTGGCCGAGCACGCCATCGCGCTCGAGACGCCCGACGATGCCGAGCGCTTCCACCGCCGCCTGGTCAACGCCTGCCTGCGTGCCCACATGCAGCCCGGGCCGCTGCGGCCGGGCCAGCTGCAGGTGGCCATCATCGGCGCCGGTGCCACCGGGGTCGAACTGGCGGCAGAGCTGCACAAGGCCACGCGCACGCTGGTCTCCTACAACCTCGAGCGCATCGACCCGGCGCGCGACATCCGCATCCACCTCATCGAGGCCGGCCCGCGCATCCTGCCGGCCCTGCCGGAGCGCATCTCGGCCTCGGCCCATGCGCTGCTGCACCGGCTGGGCGTCGCGGTGCGCACCGGCGCGCGCGTGACGGCGCTGGACGCCCAGGGCGTGCAGCTGGCCGACGGCACCCACATCCCGGCCGAGCTGATGGTCTGGGCCGCCGGGGTCAAGGCGCCGGCCTTCCTGGCCGACCTGGCGGGGCTGGAGACCAACCGCATCAACCAGCTGCTGGTGACGCCCACGCTGCAGACCACCCGCGACGAGGCCATCTTCGCGCTCGGCGACTGTGCCGCCGCGCCCTGGCTGGGCCGCGACGGCGTGACGGTGCCGCCGCGGGCCCAGGCGGCGCACCAGCAGGCCAGCCACCTGGCGGTGCAGCTCCGGCGGCGCCTGCAGGGCCGCGCACCGGCGCCCTGGCGCTACCGGGACTTCGGCTCGCTGGTCTCGCTGGGCGAGTACAGCACGGTGGGCAACCTGATGGGCGCGCTGGTGGGCGGCAACCTGTGGGTCGAGGGCCTGTTCGCGCGCAGCATGTACCTGTCGCTGTACAAGCTTCACCAGGTGGCGCTGCACGGTTGGTGGAAGACGGCGCTGGGCTCGGCCAGCCGCTGGCTCACGCAGCGCACCGAACCCCGCGTCAAGCTGCACTGAGCGCTGGCCGCCCGGCTGCGGCGACAATCACGGGATTCCCCTTCGCCACCCGATCCCCACGCCGTGAGCACCATCCTCAACACCCTGCCCGCCGGCCAGCGCGTCGGCATCGCCTTCTCCGGCGGCCTGGACACCAGCGCCGCGGTGCACTGGATGCGCGGCAAGGGCGCCATCCCCTGCGCCTACACCGCCAACCTCGGCCAGCCCGACGAGAGCGACTACGACGCCATCCCGAAGAAGGCGCTGGCCTACGGCGCCGACATCGCGCGCCTGGTGGACTGCCGGGCGCAGCTGGTGGCCGAGGGCATTGCCGCCATCCAGTGCAACGCCTTCCACATCCGCACCGGCGGCGCCACCTACTTCAACACCACGCCGCTGGGCCGCGCGGTCACCGGCACCGCGCTGGTGGTGGCCATGCGCGAGGACGGGGTCCACATCTGGGGCGACGGCAGCACCTACAAGGGCAACGACATCGAGCGCTTCTACCGCTACGGCCTGCTCGCGAACCCGGCGCTGAAGATCTACAAGCCCTGGCTCGACCAGACCTTCATCGACGAGCTCGGCGGCCGCAAGGAGATGAGCGAGTTCCTCATCGCCAACGGCTTCGACTACAAGATGAGCGTGGAGAAGGCCTACAGCACCGACAGCAACATGCTCGGCGCCAC